>PDWI01009530.1_pt1 | contig 11125 bp, 2 predicted proteins | sample 1430891 | NCBI WGS metagenome assembly PDWI01 (sample SAMN01162508, study PRJNA174530) | Oral metagenome, whole genome shotgun sequencing project. | biome: Marine environment; feature: Marine mammal; material: Swab sample of the gingival sulcus; isolation source: swab sample of gingival sulcus... | reverse complement strand
AACCAACGAACGTGCTATTTTGCCCTGATTTGTTACGTAGTTATCTCCATAATGTTTGGCATAAAATACATTTACATTTGGTGAAAAATATACATATTCGCCACAAGTTGCATTTGGCAATGGTTTCATAACAGCCGATGCCTCATTATTGTAGGAATAAAGCATATCCTCAGCGACAACACCTGTCAATGTGCCAAAATGATTATCTTTAAGTTTGTTAGGGAAGAAACTTGAATAGGCTGATAAATTATTCAGATGCTGTGTTGCTCCGTGTATTGGGTGTAAATTAAGCGAATATGATACTCCAAATACGGAATTTAAAATGTCTATCATATACGCAGTATTTTGACTATTTGACACATAGGGGCTTGCAAAAACAGTAAAAGATTTACTCGTTTTATTCAAAATTGCATTTTCAAGTATATCCCAGTTGGCTTTGGAAACGGGGCTGTAAGGTACAAAAACTACCAAATCATAACCATCAAAATAATCAGCGGCAACTGTTGAGGTATTTAACTCGTTAGCAGCGAATATTTTATAAGTTATTTCGCCATTAGGCAAATTTGCTTCGCTAAACTCATTAACAACATTATATGGACTTTCTGTCTTATCGGTAATAACCAAAATTTTAGATTTCTTTGGGTTAATACCGTAGGTATTTTCGTCGGTGTCAAGTATTCCGTCGTTGTCGTCGTCGAGGTCGCAAGCATCGAAAACTCCGTCGCCATCAGAATCAGTTTCATCTAACTTGTATTCTTTTACATAAGACACTTGACATGGTGCTCCTGACGATGATAATGCGTAGTCTAATTTAGCTTCGTATTTTCCAACCGAAGTTATATCGCACCTGTCGGTAGTAGCACCATCTATTATGATACCATCTTTATACCATTGATATTTCTTCGCTTCTATGTGGTCTTCCAAAACCAAAGACAATGGTAATTTATCGTTACAATATATTTTTCCTATGCCTAAGTCTATCGTACCTGAACTCAATGTGCTATATGTGAAATCAGGAGAGCCTCCCAAATCTTTCCCTAAAACCTTGTAATTCTCAATACTACAATCTCCTTCGATGTATGAATGTACGTTTTGCAAATGAAAACCTTCAAATTTCAACACCTTGCTGCAATCGCCGTTTTTGATAGTGATAAATTCATTAGCATTATTGCTCGTAGATTTAATAATGGAAGGATTGCAAGGCGTAGCATCTTTACTTTTTATTCCCTTATTTATTGTTATAGAAGAACCTTTTTTTACCACTAATATCTTGTTTAAAAACAAACTATCGGTTTCAAAATGCCCTGCTATCAATGAACCTCCACCTGAGTTGGGCGATTTGCTTATCAATTTCTTAACTATAACTTTATGCTTATTGACACCTCCATTAACCGACAATAAATTAAAGTCCTTTTGAATACTATTGAAATGCACATCGCAATCGTCTTCAATAAACATAAGACTATGGCTGCGAGTTATTATATCGGTTGTGTTGCTACGCCAATTGGCACAGTCGCGTATGCGATACTCGAAAGAACCGGATTTTAGAGTTGATTCTTCGATATTTATTTCATTGCCTTTACTTCCTTTACTTTTCTGCGTTATGTTAATAGCTGCTCCGGTTATGTTATGCTTATGCAAATAAAACGAACTATTATTAACACTGAAAGTACTTGTGCCTACATTTATATCATTTTTCACATCAAAACGTCCACCTCCCATCATGGCAATATTTACAGGAGTAGTTAAACCTTTGGTATCCAAATAATTATCATCTTCATTTGTAGATGTAGCAATCATTTTAATTTTATTGGCGTTATTATTTCCATGAGGGAAATTAACAGTCATATTTTTGGCAAATTCTAAATAGCCATGAATATTTATCGTAAATTTTTTACCATCAGCATTGTTTGAAAACTGTGGCTGAAACTGATTCACTCCACTTTGCCAAACCATACTTTTAATATCAATCTGAGCCAAATCAACTATCACTTTGCTTCCGCTTGACCCATTAGCAAAAGAATTTGCTGTGAACCTAACATGGTCAGTCGATAAAGGTAAGCATGTGTTTGCGTTTGCAGCTTGGTCGGCAGCTGTTAGGCTTGGGTCGGTTGTCCAATTTTTAGGGTTCGACCAAAGCCCCTCATTACCAATCCAATAATATGTTTTCTCGGAAGCAGGTATTATATCTACATTGGTATTATCTCCCTTGTCTATTCCATTAATCACTTTAAGCTTTGTTGCGTTGCTATTTGGTGTATTTGCCTTAATTCCCGAAATTATAGCTCCTTTTATTTGCGGATTTTCAAATCCAAACAGAAAATTAAAACCATAAGTACCTTTTATTGTAAGCTGCTCACAATCAGATGCTCTACTATCTATGCTTTTCGTAATTTTTACAGGATTAAAATTTACATTAAATTCATAAGTTCTACCCGGATGCAGCAAAAAATTTTCACATTCTAATGCTAATTTATTTGTCCAAAATCTAAAATTTGTATTGACTTCCAACGAATGAACTTTAACCTTTGCAGTTGAAACAGAAGTTTTATGTTCATACTGCAAATAGCCCGTTCCAACTATTTTACTGTCGGCATTTCCCAATGTTAAATCGTGAAAATTGAAATCTCCATGTTTTAACATCACATTAACAGCATACGAATTAGAGCGATTTTGATTAAGAGTTATGTGCGAATTTTGAAATTTGTGGGTCAAGCCATTTCCATTCAATACCAAGCCTAGATAATCGCTGGGATTAGTGAGCAATACTTTTGAGCCTTGAAGGTCGAGCGTGCGAAGCGTAGCATCGTCATCTTTTACTCTTTCGCTTAATATTCTTCTTAATTCAAGTTTTTTTCCGTTCGATACAAAATTTCCTTGTCGATGTATCAATGAAGTTTTCAGGTCGTAATCGTAACCGGCATTATTTCCCGAAAGGAAATCGTTTTGAAGAGTGTAAGTACCTGTATTATTAAATATTACCTCCTCACAAAAGTAAGTAGTATCAGATGCAGATTTTATGGTGTGATTTCCATTTCCCAGAAAATACAAATTTACTCCCACGCCTTTTTTGCGAATACCCGAAAAATCGGCATTTCCGTGTACGGCAAGCGATGTAGTTTTCGAGCTTCCTGTTATCCTGCCTTGGCGATTTGTTCCTTGCCATGTAATATTTTTGCAAGCTGCCGAATTTGTTATCTTAATTGCCTGATTATCTGCACTAAATGATTCATCTCCGATAAATACATTATCTGTGCTACTTGGCACACAAGCACCCGTAGCGCCGGAATAACTGCCCAAAGCCCAATGGTTTGCATCGTCCCAATTTCCATTTCCGCCTATCCAATAATAATCGTGTGAAGCAGTAGTTGTCCAAGTGAAATTGCCGCTGTTTAATCCCATATTGCAATTATCCTCAGCCGTCAAATTCTTACCCTGAACATATATATTTTGATAGCTAATTTTGCCTTCTGTATTAATATCTGTTCCCAAATTCAGAGTAGTAAAAGCCTTAGCTTTAATCACACTCCGTTGAATGCAAGTTGCCGAATATTCTACATTAATTTTGTTAATATCCAAGGTTATCGGATAATTATTTTCAAAATTGGTAAAATATATTTCTGTTTTTGTTTTAATATTTAATGCTTTTAAAACTTTTAGACGATGAAAACGAGCACGATACTGCTGACGTGTTCCATAAAATTGAATGTAAGGAGTATTTATATTTAAAACATTGGTTGTTAGCCGATTTTTATTTTCTCTAACTGTGGTTAAAATAGTTTTTTGGGGGTGATTAAAAGTTATTGTGTCAAACTCCAAAGGCGCAGTATTGCCCATAAAATCTCCCGTAAAGCCAAGGTAAGGACTATTGCAAACCAGATTACATTTATTGGTTTTAAAAGTAGTATTCCGTGAGTTAAAACTTGAAAAAGCTCCGTGTCCCTGCACCTGCTGGGTAGATGGATAGCATATATATATAGTAGAATTTTGCAAATCAATAGTCCTTTCGTTCTTACTACTGAACATATTGAAAGAACCAACCCTAACATCATTACCATTAGTTTTAAATGATGAACTAAAACCGTATGTAAATCCTGTTGCCGACGAAGCTCCAACAGGCTTATATATATTAAAATCATGTCCGGTTAATTCGATAGTATCATTTACTTTGGAAAAATACACCTGGTATCCAAACGCTACGGCGTCGTCGGTTCCCAAATCAATGGTACTATTAGTAATTTCCATGTCGGGATTAGGAGCGTCTATGAATTTAACTGCAATTTTTGTACCTATAATTTCCAGATTACCATTTAGTTGCACATTTCCTGCAATTTTCAATGTTGCATAATTTCCTTTCAAGCTGACCATAGCCTTAGCCGTACAAGTCAAACTTCTCATATACCCCTTTCCTTCGGAAAAAGTTACAGTGATTGCTTCGGTAATATTATCGTCAAAGAAAATATCATCGTTGGCAGTTGGCGGCTCTGTGTGTACATTTCCTGCTCCGTTGGCTTGCGTTGTCCAATTCGTAGCATCATTAAAATTCCAATTTTGGTTCTGCCCTTTCGGACGCCAATGATACTCTCTCTGAGCAAATGTTTGAATTGATAATAATATAAAAATAGATAATGTATATAGGTATTTCATCGGTTTATATTTTAGGTTTTAGGTATTTGATTTTAGGTTTTAGGACATTTTTTCCACGTCATCAACACGGTAAGTATTTGTTTTACTATCCAATAAGGTCTTTTGCAGGGGTTTTAGCATCAATAATTATGCCATTTTATATTTAAAAATTCATTCACAAATCCAGTTATTTTTTGATAATATTGCGATTAAATAGTTTAAACATATAACAAAAAGGATTGAAAACCGAAGACCAAAGTCCGAAAATGGCAGCTCACTTCCGTCTTTGGTATTCATACTAAATTTTGCTAGAAAAATACTCTAAATACAAATATTATTTACCATATTTTTAGCAATAATTGATTTTAATATTCAAAACAAATCTTTTTTTTATAGATTTAAAACCTTAATTTCAGTAATATATATATTTTAATTTAAAAATGTAAAAAAAAACTTGCTTTTTTGTTTTGTCTTTTACTACCTTTGCTACGAAATAAAATCATAGCTTACTTTCTGGGTTAAACCCAAATTTTAACAATTAAATTATAAATTTTTAACTAAAAGTTATAGACATGACACAGGTAAAATCTAAGATTGTTTACACAAAAATTGACGAGGCACCGGCTTTGGCTACCTATTCGCTTCTACCAATTTTAAAGGCTTATTCAAAATTTGCCGACATTGAGCTGGAAACTCGCGATATTTCGCTTACAGGCAGAATAATCGCTAATTTTCCCGATTATCTAACTGATGACCAGAAAATTAACGATGAATTGGCATATTTAGGTGAGTTGGTAAAAAAAGAGGAGGCAAATATCATTAAATTGCCAAATATCAGTGCTTCTATTCCGCAATTGAAGGCAGCAATAGAGGAATTGAAAGCAAAAGGTTACAACTTGCCCGACTACCCGGAAGAGGCAAAAACCGAAGAAGATAAAAAATTGCAAGCAAGATATGCAAAATGCCTTGGAAGTGCCGTAAATCCGGTATTGCGCGAGGGTAATTCTGACCGCCGAGTAGCTAAATCGGTAAAAGAATTTGCCAAGAAAAACCCTAAGAAATTAGGCGATTGGGAAGCAAGTTCAAAGGCGCACGTAGCCCACATGAGCGGAAACGACTTTTTTGCAAATGAAAAATCAGTAGTAATAGAAAATGACGAAGATTTAAGCATTGAATTTACTGATTTACAAGGTAATAACAAAGTTTTAAAAGAAAACCTTAAAGTTACAAAAGGCGAAGTTATAGACGGAACTTTTTTGAGCGCAGCTGCACTTCGAGAGTTTATCGAGAAAGAATTGCAAGATGCAAAAGAGCAAGATTTATTATTTTCAACCCACTTGAAAGCTACCATGATGAAGGTTTCCGACCCAATTATTTTTGGTCATTTCGTATCGGTATTTTTCAAAGATGTGTTTGAGAAACACGCGGCTACTTTCAACGAATTGGGCGTTAATCCTAATCTCGGATTGGGCGATTTGTATGCCAAAATTAAGAAATTGCCACAAGAGAAACAAGCTGAAATAGAGTCAGATATACAGGAAGTGTATGAAAAACGTCCTGCTCTGGCTATGGTAGATTCCGACAAGGGAATAACCAATCTACATGCCGGCAACAACATTATTATTGATGCTTCTATGCCTGTGGTTATTCGCGATTCGGGTAAAATGTGGAATGCCAAAGGCGAATTGCAAGACACTAAGGCAGTAATACCCGACCGTTGTTATTCTACTTTTTATCAGGAAGTTATAGAGTTCTGCAAAAAGAACGGAGCGTTTAATCCTGCTACTATGGGTAATGTGTCGAACGTAGGTTTGATGGCAAAAAAAGCCGAAGAATATGGTTCGCACGACAAAACTTTTGAAATTCCTGCCGATGGAAAAGTGTGCATCAAACGACCAAATGGCGAGGTTTTAATTTCGCACACCGTACAAAAAGGCGATATTTGGCGTGGTTGCCAAGTGAAAGATGTAGCCATCAGAGACTGGGTAAAATTGGCAGTGAACAGAGCAAAAGCTACGGGTTCGCCCGCTATCTTCTGGTTAGACGAAGCCAGACAGCATGATGCCGTTTTGATTAAAAAAGTAAACGAATATTTGAAAGACCATGACACTAATGGTTTGGAAATCAAAATATTGAAACCGGTAGAAGCTGTTAAATTCTCAATGGAGAATGTGGTTAAAGGCAATGATGTAATTTCGGTAACGGGTAATGTTTTGAGAGATTATCTTACCGATTTATTCCCAATTTTGGAATTAGGAACAAGTGCTAAGATGCTTTCGATTGTTCCATTGTTGGCTGGCGGCGGATTATACGAAACCGGAGCCGGTGGTTCTGCGCCTAAGCATGTTCAGCAGTTCCAAAAAGAAGGACACTTGCGCTGGGATTCTTTGGGCGAATTTTTAGCACTTTCGGTGTCGTTTGAAGATTTGGGCAACAAAACAAATAACGCCAGAATTAAGCTGTTGGCAAGTACTTTGGACAGTGCTATTGGTAAGTTTTTGGAAAACAAAAAATCGCCATCGCGCAAGGTGAACGAAATTGACACACGAGGCAGTCATTTCTTTTTGGCAATGTATTGGGCTGAGGCATTGGCAAACCAAACTGCCGACAAAGAAATGCAAGAACGCTTCGAAAAAGTGTATAAGCAAATGAATGATAATGCCGACAAAATAACCAAAGAACTCCTTGATGCTCAGGGAAATGCAGTGGATATGGGCGGCTATTATATGCCAAACGAAGCATTGGTTAGCAAAGCTATGCGACCAAGCAAAACGTTGAATGAGATTATTGATGCTATATAATCAGTTTACAGAAGTAGAGACAAGGCATGCCTTGTCTCTACACCTAAAACCCAACCTAAAACCCAACCTAAAACCTAAAAATCCATAACCTCCTCATTTTCAATAACTATAAAAACACAAACAAATGAAACAGAAACATATTTTTGTCTTGTTAGTAGCTTTTATTTCACTGCAAATTGGCATAAAAGCCCAGAAACAAACATCGCAAATTGACAAATTAATAAACTCGAAATATCTTTACTACGAAAAATTATACAAACACCTGCATCAAAATCCTGAACTTTCGTTTATGGAGGTTAAAACGGCAAAACGCATGGCAGAAGAATTGCGAAAAGCAGGTTTTAAAGTAACTGAACATTTTGGAGGAAATAATCTGGTGGGTATATTGGAAAATGGTAAAGGTCCGACTTTGCTTATTCGCGCAGATATGGACGCATTGCCAATTGAAGAAGAAACAGGTTTGCCATACAAAAGTGAGGTGAAAACCAAAGATGTAGAGGGCAATATAAAACCTGCAATGCACGCATGTGGACACGATATGCACATGACCGTGTTTGTGGGCACAGCCAATACCCTTGCCAAATTGAAAAATCAATGGAAAGGAACGCTGATAATGATTGCTCAGCAAGCCGAAGAAGTTAGCGGCGGCGCACAACTAATGATAGAAACAGGCTTGTTTAGCAAATTTAAAAAGCCGGATAATTGCATTGCTCTGCACGTTAGCCCCGAGATAGAAGCCGGCAAGGTGGGCATAAAGCCCGGACCATTTTTCGCAAGCACCGATATGATTGATGTAAAGGTATTTGGCAAAGGCGGGCACGGAGCTATGCCACACAATACGATAGACCCTGTGGTGTTGTCGGCACGCATAATAAATGCTTTTCAGACTATTATCAGCAGAGAAGTTTCGCCTCAGGAAACTGCCGTATTGAGCGTGGGATTTATACACGGTGGGGCAAAACACAATATCATACCCAACGAGGTGGAGCTGGGAATAACCGTGCGTACGTATTCCGACGATGTAAGAGCCATGATTATTCGCCGAATGAAAGAAATTGCCAAAGGAATTGCCATTTCAGCAGGTTTGAGCAGCGATAAGTACCCAATAGTAACTGTAAGAAACGAAAGTACAGCTGCTGTGATAAATAATCCGAAATTGGCTGCCAAAATGGAAAACACTTTTGTAAAACTTATTGGTAGAGAGAATGTTATAAAAGTGCCGGCTGTGATGACAGGTGAAGATTTTGCGATGTATGGAAAAACCAAAGAACAAATTCCGATATGTTTGTATTGGCTGGGCACTGTGTCGCACGAGAATATTATAAAACATGAAAAAGAAAATTTTTCACTGCCCGGATTACATTCCTCTAAATATGCTCCTGATGTGGAAAAATCTATAAAAACGGGTATAAAAGCAATGTCGGGAGCTGCATTAAAATTGCTGCAAAAGAAATAATTTCACAAACTTAACCACAAATGCGCCAAAGCCCCAAAGTTCAAGTAACTTTGGGGCTTTGTAAAAAATTAAAAAAAAGCAGAAAGCAAATTATTTACAATAATCTACGATTTGCCCATCAATATGTAGTCTAACATCAATTCTATTTCAAATTTGTCAACACCGTACTTTATTAAAAAATCTCTATCTGCTAAAAAAGTGCTACGAATTGTTTTATTATATTCATCAATCAAAGCCACACTTTTTAAATAAGATTCAATTGCCGACTTCACTTCGCCACTACACCATTGTGTATGACCATAGTTGATGTAATCCTTCCAATCAACTTCGTTGTCGTCTATTAATTTTTTGTAGTATTTAATGGCTGTTTCAAATTTTCCTAAAACAAACGAGCACCACGCTATTGGTCTCTGTATCAATTTGTTGGAAGGTGCAAAATATTCAACCTTGAAATAATGTTTCAAAGCATTTTCGTAATCTTTAATTCTTAGATAGCTGTGTCCTAAATTTGCTTGTACGTACAAATTATCCGGTTCGTTAGCCTCTGCCTTTTTGAAATATTCTATTGCTTTGTCGTCTTGACCTAATTCTCGATAGCACAACGCAATTTTTTTGGTCAGCCATTTCAAATGTTTTTCAAATAATTCTGATTTTTTATAATAGAAAAGTGCATTTTCAAAATCATGTAGTTTTTGATAAGAATACGCTATTTGCTCAAAAGCTATCTGCTCATTAAATCCCTTGTCAATCAATATTTTATAAGCATTTATTGCATCATCATAATACTCGCTTTTGAAATACAAACCTGCAATATTCTTAAACAATTCTTTACTAAACCACTCATTTTGAATTATCGAATTTTGATAAATTTCTTCACCGGTATCAAAAATATCTGCAAACTCGTCTTTGTGAGTGTATAATTTGTAGAAACGATACAAATCTTGAACATATCTATTTATTTGATATTTATCCAAAGCCGTAATACGCAATATTTCATCGTCTTTCACTATTTCGTTCATGCTCTCCAACTCCATTTTCAACATATCCCACATCATATCGCGCTGGCTGTCAGGCATTTCACTAATACTCATAATAAATGAATACTTGTCGGAATTACACAAAAATGCAGCCTTATCAAAACTTTCGATAAACGCATCGAGGTCTATTTTATCGATATTTTGTAGATATTCGTTTTTTATGTCGGGATTTTCCTTGTAAAAAGGCAGAAACCAATTAGCAGTATGGTTAAAAAATGAAAAATGCTTCAACATTGCAAAAGTTCCCATAAAAATATCCGAACCTTCAATCTGCATGTGCGACAATTCTTCGAGTTTGCTCAAAAATTCGGGAGAATCGCCAAATAATTTTTCCCAATCGGGGTTTTTGTCATCACCCATGCTATCAACAATGTCTTGAAGCCTCAGCCTATCCTCTATTTTGGGTTTGTATTTTGCAACTTCCGGCAATATTTCATTTTGTAAACGCTGAGTAATTTTCTGCGTATCTTTGGTTTTAACCAACTGAATAACAACATATTGCATATTGAGCATAAAATTTTCATCTTTTGCCAACAGCTTAATTTCATTGTAAAGTTCAGGATATTCTCGCATTCGGTTTGCGTATTTCCCAACGCCCAAAACTATGCCCACAATAGCTCTTTGCCACACTTTTGGAGTGTTACTATAATAGAAATCGAACAATAAACGCAATTTTTTAGCATCGAAATTTTGCAACAAACTCGTTGTTAAGGCGCTCACCAGCAGTGATTGATTTACCCAAGAAACCTCATCGCTACTGAACAATGTTTCGAAAAAATCAATGTCGTTTTGGTCTAAATTACGCGATAGCCAATATTTGTTGAAAATAATTTGGCTTGCCTCTTTATCATCAGTTTTTAAAAATTTACGTTCTATGTCTTCTCTATTAGAAATAAATTTAATATTTGTATTTTTGCGAATTTTGCTCAACGAAGGAGCTTTATTTTCGTCTATCAAAAGGTGTTTTGCACTGTCTGTAATTTCGTAAAGAGATTTTAACAAACGAGAGTAAACCTTTTCTCTGTCGGGGTCTTTAACGTCTGTAAATGAATACATTAACAGATATTTGTAGATATTTGATTGTTTATCAATTTGCTCTTTCAGTATTGATAACGAACTATGCTTATTGAGCAATTTATAAAGTTTCCCAAAAGCATCACTAAGCCGATGATTTGCAATATATTTATACAAAACATCAGTATATT
>PDWI01009529.1_pt1 | contig 11125 bp, 8 predicted proteins | sample 1430891 | NCBI WGS metagenome assembly PDWI01 (sample SAMN01162508, study PRJNA174530) | Oral metagenome, whole genome shotgun sequencing project. | biome: Marine environment; feature: Marine mammal; material: Swab sample of the gingival sulcus; isolation source: swab sample of gingival sulcus... | reverse complement strand
TGATAGGCCGGAAGTGTAAGTGCAGCGATGTATTCAGCTCACCGGTACTAATCTGTCGTGAGGCTTGACCATATTATTAAAAATAAAAATCCCCCCGATTCAATCATCGGGGGATTTTTTACTTACTGGTGGGGGATATCTTATATTGCTTGCAATTTTCCTGCGCATAATCTTAAATTATCTATACTTTGTCATAATTTTAAAAACAGTTGAGGAGTTCAAATGGGCGGTTTTTGGGGACATTTAGGAGAGGCAATCTCTGAAGGGTTCTATCTTTTGCAGTGGTATGCCAGAGAACATGTTCTCCTCTGTTTAGTGCCTGCCTTTTTTATTGCCGGAGCAATGGGAGTTTTCATTCGCCATGGGGCGGTCATTAAGTATCTTGGGAAATCCTCTAATAGATTCTTTGCCTATGGAGTGGCATCGGTTTCGGGCTCGGTTTTAGCTGTTTGTTCCTGTACGGTGTTGCCGCTCTTTGTGGGAATTTACCGTATGGGCGCAGGGCTTGGCCCGGCAATTGCATTTTTGTATTCAGGCCCTGCAATTAATGCCTTGGCAATTATTATGACCGCTCAAATATTGGGAGTGAAGCTTGGAATTGCCAGGGCAGTCGCGGCGATTCTCTTTAGCATTGTCATCGGTTTATCCATGCACTTCATTTTTCGTAAAGAGGAGAAAAATGAAAATGAGCAGAGCCTTCACATTCCCCAAGGGGTTTCTTCACGACCACTTTGGAAAGAGATGGTCTTTTTCTTTTTCATGGTTCTCATTTTGGTTTTTGCAAACTGGAGCGGCTCTTCTGAGGGAGCGGGTTTCGGGCATTTTATGTTTAGCCATAAATGGCATTTCACCTTGCTCTTGGGATTTTTCTTTCTACTGATTGTTGTGCCATGGTATGGCGTTTCCCCAATGCAGATGGTTTTAGTTGTTGCAGGAGTTGTGGGCACTGTTCTGTTTTTTTCCCATACACCGGAAGTTCCTTTTGCCCTGGGGCTTTTCGGCTTGGCTCTGGTAATTGCCCGTGCAGGGGGTGACGGTGAGAAATGGTTTGACTCCTCCATGGACTTTGGAAAACAAATTGTGCCCCTGCTTTTTCTGGGAGTTTTTATTTCAGGATTTCTTTTGGGACGCCCGGGGCATCATGGAATTATTCCGTCGGAATGGGTTACCAATCTGGTGGGAGGGAACTCCTTCATGGCAAACTTCACCGCATCGATTCTTGGGGCATTTATGTATTTCGCTACACTTACGGAAATTCCCATTGTGGAGGCTCTACTTGGAAGTGGAATGGGACAGGGACCTGCTCTTGCCCTCCTCCTCGCAGGCCCGGCAGTTTCTCTCCCCAATATGCTTGTAATAAACAGCTATTTGGGGTTTCGTAAAACTCTTACCTACTGCTTGCTCGTTATTATTATCTCCACCCTGAGTGGTTTTATCTTTGGTCTATGTTATAATTAGTTATGATTTCCAAAAAAAATTCAGAGAAAAATATTTTTTTGATGACGAACTCCAAGCAATGATTATAATATTGTCAAAATCGGTTCGGTTAAAGGAGGGCGATATGAAAATAGAAGTTTTGGGCACGGGGTGTGCCAAGTGTTCCAAGCTTGAGGAAAATGTGATGCGAGCTGCCGATGAAGTTGGAAACGACTATGTGCTCACCAAAATCAGCGATTTAAAAGAAATTATGAACTATGGCGTGGCAGTTACTCCCGCCTTGGTCGTGGATGGAGCCGTTAAATCTTCGGGAGTAGTTCCCTCCGTGGAGGAGCTCAAGGAAATTCTGGAAAGCTGAGTAATTTAAAAGTTTTTCTCATCCAAAAGTTTTAAGTAAATTGTAAACTTTTTTATAAATACTAGGTTGACAATTATCTTGAAGAGTTCATTCTGCCCATATTGGGAGGAGATGATGAAACTTTCAAGGTTAAGTAAATACAGTGAATATCTCAATATGCCCTTGCCTGAACTTATGGCTGAGGCTGACAGGGTAAGGCGGGAGAACTTTCCCCAGGGCAAAATGCAACTCTGTAGTATCATAAATGCCAAGTCCGGGAAATGCTCGGAAGACTGTAAATACTGTGCCCAATCCGGTTGCCACAAGACCAATGTGGATGTCTATCCTCTGAGAAGCAAAGAAATTATAGTCGAACAGGCAAAGCTAGCCAAGGAGGCGGGAGCTCAAAGGTTTAGCATGGTTACCAGTGGCAACCGCGTTAATGCCAGAGAGCTTGACATTGTCTGTGAAACAACTCAAACTATAATAGAAGAAACGGGACTTTCCGTCTGCGGGTCAATGGGAGCTCTTTCCATGGATGACTTCGCAAAGCTGAAAGAGGCGGGAATGACTCGATACCACCACAACATTGAAACTTCAAGAAACCACTATGCCAAGATAGTGACAACCCATGACTTTAGCCAAAGGGTGGAGACCGTGCAAAAGGCGGGAGCTGCAGGTTTTGACATCTGTTGTGGAGGCATTCTCGGATTGGGCGAAACTTGGGAAGACAGAATCAGCATGGCGGAGACCATAAAGTCTCTCCCCGTTGACAGCGTTCCCCTCAATATACTTGTTCCCATTGAGGGAACCCGGCTCTTTGGAATTGAGAAAATCAGTCCCATGGAGGTAATCCGAACCATAGCCATATTTCGGCTTATCCTTCCCGATAAAATCATCAGGGTCATTGCCGGCAGGGAGAGTCGCATCAAGGACTATCAGGCAATGGCTTTCATGGCAGGTGCCAATGGTATGATGGTAGGAGGCTATCTCACTGTAAACGGGCGTTCTATTGAGGAGGATAAAGAGCTCGTCGCAGAGATTGAAAAAATGTGGGAAAGTGGTGCAGGAAAAGAGCGTTTGGAGCGTCTTTCTTAGTAGAACTGTAGTATATGCCAGGCCGATGTTAAAGTGTCAGAGACATATTTTTGAACTCCATCTGACTTCGCGAGTAACCTCAATATAAGGATTCGCTGATACCGCAGAAATAATTCATAATTCCTTAATTAGGACTCTCTAATTATCCTAAATTTTAACAAAATTATTTATGAATCGATTTGTACCGGTGCTATCTTTTTTTCTTTTTCGCTTCCCAGATATGTCTTTCTCCACGATTGTTTTTCATGTATCCCTTGAGAGTTGTTCCCCTTGAGTTGAAATTGCCGGTGAAATTTTGGGTAAAGAATACATTGGCTCCAATGCGCTTGATTGCCTTGGAGGAGTTTGCCGAGCGAATGAAAAAGATTCGGTTGCCCTTGATGGAGACTTTTTTCAGCGGCTCGTAGGCTCGTTTGCCCCATGTGTGGAACTTGACATATCCTCTGAGTCGTTTTTTCTTTATATAGAGTCGCATTGTTCCCAAATGTCCCTGTAGTCTGATAGTATATGTCCCGAGATATTTCCTGTTGATTTTAAGCTCCGGCAGGGAGGCATCTTGGTCAAACTCAATGGAGGAGATTTCCCCAAGGCTGTATATTTTAGCTGAGAAATTTGAGTCCTTGAAGTCGGATTTTGCCAATTCTTTTAGCCCCATCTCTTCGCCCGCCAGAGTTATGAGATTGTTTCCCATGACGAGTATTCTTTTGGCATAGAATCCCCTGCCGTCTAACTTCTTTACAATGGCTTGAGGCTGTGTTCCACATGTAAAAAATGAAAAAATAAAACAAAGTATCAATAAGACCATGGTGAGCCCCATTCCGGGCAGTGATTTTTTTAATTTGTTCAGCAGTTTTTTTTCTTCTTTTTCTATTCCCATTGTTTCCATTTTTTCAGTCCTTTTCATTCTCCCAATTTAATATTTTATGGGGCATTGTCATTCAATTTTTTATTTTAGCTTTATGTGAAGATGTTTTTAGTGATTTTTTTCTTTTTTTATGCTTAAAAATTGCAAAAACTTTAAAATATCTTCCAAATGTTAAGTTTTTACTTTTCATTTGCTTTACAAAAAAGTTTAAATAAGTTCTAATGACTTAATTAGTATATGGAGTATTTAGATTAATGAAGTTCAGTGAGTTTGACCTAGACGAAAGAGTTTTACAGGGTATAGAAAAGGCGGGGTTTGTGGAGTGTACCGAGGTGCAGGAGGCAGCCCTTGTCCATAGTTTGGAGGGAAAGGATGTTTTGGTGCAGTCCCAGACCGGAACGGGTAAGACGGCAACATTCCTTGTTACCATTTTCCATCTTTTAAGAACAAGGGAAGACCTGAAGGACCGCAAGGTTTTGATTTTGGCTCCCACGAGGGAGTTGGCTCTCCAGATTGAGAAGGAGGCGAAGCTTCTCGGTTCGTTTATGGAGTTGAATATAGGTTGTTTCTATGGAGGAGTTGGATACGAGAAACAGGAGAGTATTCTCAGCGAAGGGGCAAATCTCGTCATTGGTACTCCCGGAAGGCTCATGGACTTCGCGAGCTCAGGTAAGATTAACTTCAAGGATTTCGGCATCCTTATAATAGATGAGGCTGACCGTATGTTTGACATGGGATTCTATCCCGATATTATGCAGATGCTGCGGAAAATGGGAAGTGCCTCTGAACGGATATCCATGCTATTCAGTGCCACTCTTAATAATAAGGTGAAGAATTTAGCTTGGCAATACATGCAGGAACCCGTTGAGGTGAACATGTCGCCCGAACAGGTTACCGTGGACAAGATAGACCAGCTTTTGTATCATGTTGGGCAGAAGGAAAAAATTAATCTCCTCCTTGGAATTTTTAAGAAGCATGAGCCTGAAAATGCCATAATATTTACCAATACGAAAACCGAGGCGGTTCGAATTGCAGCAAAGTTGAGTGGCAATGGATATGACTGCCATTATTTAATTGGAGATTTGCCCCAGAAGAAGCGGACTAAGATTATCAACGATGCCAAGTCGGGCAAGATAAAGTGGCTTGTGGCAACCGATGTCGCCGCCCGTGGAATTCATATCGATGACTTGAGTTTGGTTGTGAACTATGATATTCCCGAAGACTATGAGAACTATGTTCATCGAATCGGAAGAACTGCCAGAGCAGGTAAGACCGGTCTTGCCATAACTCTTGCCTGCGAAAAGTTTGTCTATGGCTTAGAGGCAATAGAATCATATATTCGCATGAAAATCCCCACGGAATGGGCGGAGGATGAGCTTTTTGCCGAAGATGAAAGCGATGCAGCCTTTGTGGCTAATTTCATAAAGAAGTCTCCCATAAAGGGAATGAGGGAACAACGAGATTCTCGTGGAGGACGCAAGAGGTCTTCTGAAAAGAAAGAGCGCGGAAGAGACAGGTCTTCTCAGCGTAGAGATGGAGACCGTCGGCAGAAGAGGCGTGGAGGCAAGGGCGAAGTTCTCGCCGGTCGAGGTCAGAAAGGTAAATCCCGCAGGACTCAGTCCGAGGCGAAGTTACCCAAAAATGCCACTGCGGAAGAAAGAATGCGCTTCTATGCTGAAAAATATGGCGAGAGCTTTGAGGTGAGCAGGGAAGTTAAATCTTTGGATAGGGGCGAAAATCGTAAAATCAAGCCCTCCAAACCAAGAAAGAAAGAGAAATCTCAAAATAAGTCGGGATTTTTTGCGAAGATTAAGGGAATTTTTAAGAAGTAGTTTCTTTGTTTTTGCACACTCGAATAGGAGACTTTAAATTTCCTTTGCCTGCATGAGATAATCCAAGGCACTGTCTGTGTTGCCGCTGAAGAGGTGGCACAGACTCAGTGATATGAGATTCTTTTTGTTCTCCTCCTCCGTTTCAAGTCGTTCTATCTTCTGCTCCATCGTGCCATATCTATCTGTGAAAACCCTTACCTGAACCGATTTTATGTATTCATCGTAGATTTTATAACCACTTTCAGTTTTTTTTCTTTCTTTTATTTCCTGAACCAGTTCTTTTAATTTCCCCGTTTCATATAGAATATCGGTTTTGAGTTTACTCAGATTTTTGTTCTTTCCTCCCTTTTGGCTAAAGGAGTCTATTAGTTTCATTGAGTTATCAAATTCACCGCGGTTGTAATAGAGTATTGAAAGTGCAGTCAGAGCTGTTTCATTTCCCGGATTTGCTTTAAGAACGGAGATGAAGTTTGATTCTGCCGCTTTGCTATTTCCCAGCATGCTATATGCCAGACCTGCTACGAGGTGTGACATGAAAAACTTGGAGTTCTTTTCTTTGGATTTCTCCAGATTTAAAATTGCATCTTTGTATTTCTTGAGGGAGTAGTATATGCAACCGCTATTGTAAAGGGAGAGGTAATCTTCCTGTATAGAGTTCGCCTTATCGAAAAATTTGAGCGCCCAGTCTAAATGGTTCTTCTTAAATAGTTCAGACCCTATGGTTGCATATAGCTTGGAAGGAGATTCTATTCGTCCCGACAAATAGCTGAGCTTTGTTGCAAGTTCCGGTGATGTCTTAAGAAGTTTTTGAATAAGTTTTTCAATGTCTTTCATTGGGAATCCGGGCTATAAATTTTCCTATTTTTTCTGTTCGATTTATTTTCCATATTATTATAAAATCGGCATTTAAAATTTTTATTTTAGGATTAAATTTTTGTATCAAAGTTTGAAAAGAGTTCTTTCCTTATTATATCAGGAGAGTTAAAAAAATTAAAAAATTTTTAAAAAAAATTAAAAAGAAGTAGAAATAATATACCCCTTTGTATATTGTTAGTATAGACTTAATTTTAATTATAAAGTAATAAATTAAAAACAAAGGAAGAAATCATGGCAAAGAAAGTATATAGTTTTGGAAATGGGGCTGCCGAAGGTTCGGCAGAAATGAAAAATCTTTTGGGTGGTAAGGGAGCCAATTTGGCAGAAATGTCCAGTATAGGGGTTCCCGTTCCCGCCGGATTTACCATAACAACGGATGAATGTCTTGAGTACTATAACAATGGGAAGAAGCTTTCCAAGTCCTTAAAGAAAGATGTCATTAAGGCGTTAGGTAAAGTTGAAAAAATCATGGGGAGCAAGTTTGGGGATGTTAAAAATCCATTGCTTGTTTCTGTCAGGTCGGGAGCCAGAGTTTCAATGCCGGGAATGATGGATACCGTTCTTAATCTCGGATTGAACGATAAAACTGTTCAGGGCCTTATTGCCAAGACAGGGAATGAAAGGTTCGCATGGGACTCCTATCGAAGATTCATTCAGATGTATGGAGATGTGGTCATGGGTGTGGGAGCCGATAGTCATGGTCATGACCCATTTGAGGTCGAATTGGAAAAGATTAAAACCAAGAAGAAATATTCCTCCGACTTGGAGCTCACCGCCGAGGATTTACAGAAATTGGTTAAGCAGTTTAAGGCTGTTATAAAGAAGAGAACGGGAGGCTCCTTTCCTGAAAAGCCCGAAGACCAGCTTTGGGGAGCCATTGGGGCGGTATTTGGCTCATGGAATAATGAAAGAGCCATTCTCTATCGTCGCCTCAACGACATCGGAGACGAGTGGGGAACTGCCGTAAACATTCAGTCAATGGTGTTTGGCAATATGGGAGAAAGATGTGCAACCGGTGTGGCATTTACTCGTGACCCTGCTACGGGGGAGAACCATTTTTATGGAGAGTATCTCATCAATGCACAGGGTGAAGATGTTGTTGCGGGAATAAGAACTCCTCAACGAATTACAGTGAAGGGTTCAAAAACATGGGCAAAGGAAAATGGTGTTTCTGAAAAAGACAGGAAGTCGAAGTTCCCCTCCTTGGAGGAGTATATGCCCTCTGTTTATGACCAGCTTGTGGATGTGTATAATAAGTTGGAAAATCACTATAAGGATATGCAGGACATAGAGTTTACCGTTCAGGATGAGAAACTCTGGATGCTCCAAACAAGGACAGGTAAGCGAACAGCCGCCGCTGCGGTTAAAATTGCCGTTGATATGGTGGAGAGCGGTCTCATCGATAAGAAAACGGCTCTGCTGAGAATAGACCCCAACTCCTTGGATAGCCTATTGCACCCTGCATTTGACCCCAAGGCAAAGAAAAAGGTTATTGCTAAGGGACTCCCCGCATCTCCCGGAGCTGCCACGGGTATGGTTGTTTTCAATGCCGATAGGGCATACGAGATGAACGAGAAGGGAAAGAAGGTCATTCTTGTGAGGATTGAGACCTCTCCCGAAGACTTGAAGGGCATGAATGCCGCTCAGGGTATTTTAACTCAGCGAGGGGGAATGACTTCCCATGCCGCCGTTGTTGCCCGTGGAATGGGGAAATGCTGTATTTCCGGCTGTGGTTCGGTTGACATAAACTATAAGAAAAAGACTATGAAGGTGGGAGATCTCCTTATAAAGGAGGGAGATTTTATTTCTCTTGACGGTTCCTCGGGAGAGGTGATGAAGGGAGAGGTTGCCACTGTGGATGCCCGTTTAAGTGGAAGTTTTGCCACAATTATGAAGTGGGCAGACCAGTACCGAACAATGAAGGTGAGAACCAATACGGATACTCCCGGCGATGCCAAGGTTGCCAGAGGTTTTGGAGCTGAGGGTATTGGGCTCTGTAGAACGGAGCATATGTTTTTTGAGGGCGACCGAATTAGGGCCATGCGTGAGATGATTCTCGCCGACAGCCTTGATGAAAGGAAAAAGGCTCTGAAAAAACTCCTCCCCATGCAGAGAAAGGATTTTATGGGAATAATGAAGGCGATGGAAGGCTATGGAGTTACCATTCGACTTCTTGACCCGCCACTTCATGAGTTCTTGCCCCACGATGAGAAGAGTCAGAAGATTATGGCAGAGGAGATGAACATATCTCTGAAACAGATTAAGGCAAAGGTTGAGTCTCTCCTTGAGTTTAACCCCATGCTTGGGCATCGAGGCTGTAGATTGGGAATTACCTATCCTGAAATTACGGAAATGCAGGCTCAGGCTATCTTTGAGGCGGCATGTGCATTGAAAAAGAAGAAGGTTAATGTTAAGCCTGAAATTATGGTTCCCCTGGTGGGCTCTCTCCGTGAGTTTCAGCTCCAGAAGGAGATAATCGTTGAGGTGGCTGAAAGGGTTATGAAGGCTAAAAAAGTCAAGGTTGACTATCAGGTTGGAACGATGATTGAGGTTCCCCGGGCTGCCATAAGGTCACATGATATTGCTTCCGAGGCTGAGTTTTTCTCCTTTGGAACAAATGACCTCACTCAGATGACCTTTGGCTTTAGTCGTGATGATGCGGGCTCCTTTCTTCCCGAATATGTGGAGAAAAAGGTTTTGGAAAATGATCCATTTAGGGTGCTTGACCAAACCGGAGTGGGTTCCCTAATTGAAATGGCGGTTGAACAGGGAAGAAATGCACGGAAGAAACTTAAAGTCGGTATTTGCGGTGAGCATGGAGGAGAGCCTCGTTCTGTTGAGTTCTGTCATCGTTCAGGGCTCGACTATGTGAGCTGTTCTCCGTTTAGAGTTCCCATTGCAAGACTGGCCGCTGCTCAGGCTGCGTTGCGGCAAGACTGAGGTTTCTCTTTTAATTTAATTTGGTTCATATAGGAGATTTTTGTTTCTCCTATATGGATTTCAAATTTGAAATAATTATTGAACAATTATCACAGCCTGTGATAATTGTTCAGCAGTAGTGTAAATCCATTGATGTTATTTTTTACAGGTGAATGTATGAAAAAGTTTTTAGTTTTAGCATTTTTTATGGCCTCTTCTTTCGTTTATGCGAATTACGATGATGCCCTTGTCCTTTTTCAGAAGAAGCAGTATAAAAAGTCGCTGAGTAATATCGCTCAGGAACTTGTTGTGGCAAAGGACTTGGAAAAGGGCTCTCCGAACTATAAGTTGAGGTTCCTTGCTGCCCATAATCACTGGAAGTTGGGCAATCTCAAGTCGGCTATAATTCATTTTAAGAGATGCATGGACATTGATGGCGCTGCGGTTGCCCCCTATGTTGATCTTGCCCTGCTTCTCATAGATTATAACCGATTTGCAGATGCCGAATCCGTTGCTATTCGGGGGCTGAAAGTAAAGAAGTCTCCTGATTTGTATTGGGTTCTGGGAAGAATCAAAATTAAAGAGGGCAAGTTTCAAGCGGCGAAGGAGTTCTTCAGTAAATCGGTTGCGGCGGATCCGGAGGTCTTTATCTATAATTTTGATTTGGGAGTTTCCCTCCTAAAACTCAAGAAATATGGTGAGGCAAATACAGCATTTTCAGCAGCGACAATTTTAAATACTCAGTCTGCCCAAGCCTATAATAACTTGGCATATAGCTTTTATATGATGTATAAGGGTAAAAAGTCAAAGCCGGCAGAGTACATTAAGTCGGCAAAGGAAAATATTGAAAAGGCTGTGGACCTGGACCCTAAAAATAAGAGAATTGAGAAAACACGGTCCATGATAAACTCTGTGGATTAAATATTTCTCAATTCTCCCTCTACTCTCCCTCATTGCTCAGTCTTGATTTTAGGGCATTTTTGTTGATGGGAAGGTTTATCTTTTCATCCGTCTCATCATCAAGCATGCTTGTTCTTTTATCGGGATTGATATACTGATTTCTTTTTTTCAGCTCTTTTTCAGTCTCTTCAAGAAGATATAGTATCTTGTTGTCATTTGGGCTTTTAATATGAGCTTTTTGAAAAAACTCCTTTGCCTTTTCAAATTTTTCCAGCTTCATGTAGGCAAGGCCTAAATACATATAGAGCGAAGCATTTTGTTGTCTGGTGTTCTGGTATGCCTTTGTTAAATATTTTATTGCCTCATCAGGCTTATTGTCGGAAAACATGAGTACACCCATTTGATATAGTACATCGGGGTGCTTTTTGTTAAGGTCAAGAGCCTTTGTGATATATTGGAATGCCATTTCCACATTTTGGATTGTGAGGTATAAAATACCTATTCTATAATTTGCTTCAAAGTTATTGTTATTCATTGTTAGCAGAGCTTTATACAGTTCTTTTGCATCTTTCCAGTTTTTCTCTTTTTCGTAAACCCTTGCTTTATGTGTGTAATGATTTTCCTTTATTGAAATAATTTTTTCAATAAACTCTTTCAGTTCCGGTTTGTATTTGCTTATTTTATGTATTTCCATAATGGCATCGGTTTCATTCTTATAGTCACTTGATGCTTCATAGAATTCCATTTTTTTAAAGAGAGAGAGAATTTTTTTGTTCTTTTTGAAGAATTCCTTAACACTCTTTGTAAATTTATTCTTTTTTTCTGAAGGTAATAACATCTCAAACCAACTCGGTTGATATG
>PDWI01009527.1_pt1 | contig 11126 bp, 13 predicted proteins | sample 1430891 | NCBI WGS metagenome assembly PDWI01 (sample SAMN01162508, study PRJNA174530) | Oral metagenome, whole genome shotgun sequencing project. | biome: Marine environment; feature: Marine mammal; material: Swab sample of the gingival sulcus; isolation source: swab sample of gingival sulcus... | reverse complement strand
TTTGTTGATCATGTCAACAAATACACTGTCTTTTTTCATAGTTTAAAAGAGAAAATGGACTATCTGATCGAGAATGATTATTATATTGATTTTTATAAATCGTATAAATTTGCTGAGATTGAGCAGGTTTATGAAATGCTGTACAAAAAGAAATTTCGTTTTGCTTCATTCATGGCGGCTTTTAAGTTTTATGAAAGTTATGCCTTAAAAGATGACACTGGTGAGTTCTTTTTGGAGCGCTATGAAGACCGAATCGCAGCGGTGGCGCTGTATCTAGGACAGGGTAATATTAAAGATGCTTTAGATTATGCTAAGATGATGATTAATCAGGAGTATCAACCGGCAACGCCGACTTTCTTAAATGCTGGTCGGAAACGTTCTGGCCAATTAGTATCTTGTTTCTTGGACGAAATGGGTGATAATTTGACCGGTATCGGCTATACGATTGATGAGTGTATGAAGCTATCATCAATTGGTGGTGGAGTTGGCATTAATATCTCTAAAATACGAGCTCGAGGTGAGGCGATCAAAGGTGTTGATGGTCGAGCTAGCGGTGTTTTACCAGTAATGAAGATATTAGAAGATGTTTTTTCTTATGCTAATCAGCTTGGTCAGAGGCCGGGAGCTGGAGCGGTTTATCTTAATGTTTTTCACTGGGATATTGAAGAATTTTTGGATTCAAAAAAGGTCAATGTTGATGAAAAAATTAGGATTAAGACGCTGTCAATCGGAGTGATTGTGCCGGATAAATTCATGGAGTTGGTGGCTAAAGATGAGGCTTATTATGTCTTCAAGCCATTGACGGTTGAAAAGGCTTATGGCGTTCCGCTTGATGAAATGAATATGGATGAAATGTATCAGCAGTTGATTGATAATCCAATGGTCGAAAAACGAAAGTTGAATGCTCGAAGACTGTTGATTACGATTGCTCAAACTCAAAAAGAGAGTGGTTATCCGTATTTGTTCTTCAAGGGTGCGGCTAACCGTCATCACGCTTTGTCAAAAATTGGTTCGGTCAAGTTCTCCAACTTGTGCACTGAGATTATGCAGCTAAGTGAAGTCTCGGAAATTGGTCAATATTATGAAAAAGACAATATCAAACGAGGCATTTCTTGTAATCTAGGCTCGCTTAATATTGTTAATGTAATGGAAAACAATCGAATCAAGCAGGCGACTAAGGCGGCGATTCGATCACTAACTTCGGTTTCTGATATTACCAATATTGATATCGTACCGTCAATCAAAAAAGGTAATGAGGAGTTGCATAGTGTTGGCTTGGGGGCGATGAATTTGCACGGATTCTTTGTTAAAAATGGGATTGAGTATGAGAGCCGAGAAGCGCTTGATTTTGCCAACGTTTTCTTTATGATGGTCAACTTTTATTCAATCGAACAATCAATGGAGATTGCTAAGGAGCGCAAAGAGACATTCAAAGATTTTGCTAAGTCAAATTATGCCGATGGGTCTTATTTTGAGCAGTATCTGGATGAAGACATTGTGCCTAAGACTGAAAAGATTAAACAGTTGTTTGTCAAGATTAAGTTGCCAACAGCTGAAGATTGGGCTAAATTGTCGAAAAAAGTTCAGAAGTATGGTTTATATAATGCTTATCGGTTGGCGATTGCGCCTAATCAATCGACTTCCTATATTCAGAATTCAACTGCTTCAGTGATGCCGATTATTGATAAAGTTGAGGTTCGAGATTATGGTGATAGTAGCACTTACTATCCAATGCCGTTTATGACCAAGGAAAATATGCATTTGTATAAGTCGGCTTATGATATGGATCAGAAAAAAGTGTTGAAATTGATTTCGGTAGTTCAACGTCATGTTGATCAGGGAATTTCGACCATTTTGCATACTAGGAGTGAAGATTCGACTCGCGATATTGCTAAATATTATATTTATGCTCACAAATTGGGTCTAAAATCGCTTTATTATACTCGAACTCGTAAAACAGTAATTAATGTTTGCCTCAGCTGTGGGGTTTAGAAAGGAAAATTATGGCTAAAAAAGTTAATAAAAAAGTGGATAAAAAAACGGTCAAAAACGACCATAAGAAGTCACCAACTAAAGTGATGGAAGCAGTCAACTGGAACACTCCAGAAAATGATTATGTGATGACTTTTTGGGAGCAGAATCTGCGTCAGTTTTGGATAGACACTGAATACACGCCATCGAAAGATATTGACTCGTACAAGGGGTTAGAACCAGCTATGCGCGAGGCTTATAAAAAAGTTTTGGGTGGGCTGACTCTGCTTGACACAATCCAATCGCACACTGGGATGCCGAAATTGATTGATCATATTGATAGTTTGCAGAACAAATCGGTCTTGTCGTTTATGTGTATGATGGAATCGATTCATGCCAAATCGTATTCAACCATTTTTACAACCGTAGCAACGACGGCTGAGATTGATGATATTTTTGAATGGGTCAAGACCAATCCATATTTGCAATATAAAGCTAATGTGATAGATACTAATTATCGCAAGCTTGATAAAGCTAAAGTGACTGATTACGATGTTTATATGGCGATGGTGACCTCGCTGATGCTAGAGAGTTTTTTGTTCTATAGCGGTTTCTTCTTACCATTATGGCTAGCTGGTCAGGGTGAGATGGTGGCTAGTGGCGATATTATTAAGAAAATCGTGGCTGATGAATCAATTCATGGCGTGTTTATTGGCTTGCTAGCGCAAGAACGCTATGCGATGCTATCGGCGGCTGATAAGAAGCGGGCTGATAAAGAAGTCTATGCAATGCTTGATGATTTGATGGCTAATGAACTTAAGTTCACTAATGAGGTTTATGCTGAGATTGGTTTGACTCAAGAGGTCAAAGACTATTTGCGTTACAATGCTAATCGTGCTTTGGCTAATATGGGGCGAGAAGAATATTTTGAGGTTAAGGATCTGAACCAGATTGTGCTCAATGGTCTCAATGTTGAAACGACTCAGCATGATTTCTTCTCCAAAAAATCAACTAATTATGAAAAAGCAGTTCATGTTGAGGATTTGGCTGATGATGACTTTGAACTGGAAGACGACGATTTTGATATTTAAAGATAAGAAAAAAGCCCTATAAAATAGGGCTACGCAGGGCAATTAGGCTACAATTTGCCCTGCCTTAACTTCTAGAACTTTATTTTCTAGAAGTTTTATCTTGAATGTTGGGGACTTTTTTTTCGTTCCGTTATTGTGATTTTTAGATTTTAACAAATAATCTTCTTTGTCAAGATATAAATAAATTGTATCTTGATTTGTGAAAAAGCTTTCAGGCTTTAGGATCCAAGAAGGATCCACTCTAATCACAATTGTTGTTTGATCAGGTCTTTCTTCCTTGATTTTCTCAATTATTCTGATAATTTTTTCATAATTTCTCTCAGATCTAATTATTTTACTTGCCATATCATCCTTCTGTAAATGTACTATTAAGCCAAGCTTTAATTATGCCATATTTCTGTAATAAAAGCAAATTTTGGAATTTGATTGTGGACAAAGGGTGTTTTTTAGAGTATAATAAAAGAGTAATATTAACTTCAGCTTGTTTTTAAAAACAAGCATCCAAAGAAAGGATTCCAACGGAGTATGAAACAATATGAGTTGACAGTGCTAGTTCATCCTGATTTAGAATCAGATATTGAGCGAGTAACTAATGATATTGTGGCTTTGATTGAAAAATCTGCTGGAAAAATCACCAAACAAGATAATTGGGGCAAAAAACGTTTAGCTTACACAATTGATAAGCAAAATTTTGCTAATTATTTATATTTTGAATTGGATTTACCAGCTGAAGCCCCAGCAAAAATCTCAAATGCATTTAACATTAACCGAGAAGTTTTGCGCTATTTGTTAGTTAAGCAACAACAAGTAGCCGTCGAAACTGACGAACAATAATAGAGTAAAGGAATAGTCAAATGGCAAAAGGTTTTAGTAAAGTAATATTGATGGGTAATTTAACAAGAGATGTTGAGATGAGATCAACTCCAAGTGGTCAATCAGTGGCTAACTTTAGTTTGGCAGTCAACCGATCTTGGCGTAATCAAAGCGGTGAACAACAAGAGCAAGTTAGTTTTATTAACTGTGTTGCTTGGGGAAAAGCTGGTGAGATTATCAATCAATATGTTAAAAAAGGTGACGCTTTGTTAGTGAGTGGTCGATTAGATCAAAGAAGTTATCAAGACAAAGATGGTAACAAGCGATCAGCGGTTGAAGTAGTAGTAGAAGACTTTAACTTTGTTGGTGGAAATCGTTCTGATTCAAGCCCAGCTGTTCAAGCTAAGCCAGCCAAAGCTGCTAAAGAAGATGCTTTGCCAGACGAAGATAAAATTAATTTTGACGATATTCCATTTTAAGGAGAATTATGGCAAGTAAAAAGAATAAAAAAGCTTATTTTGACTACAAAGATGTCAAAACTTTGCAAAAATATATTAACGCTTTCGGTCAAATTGAGCCAATTGTTAAAACTGGTTTAACTGCTAAAGAACAACGAGCTTTGGCAGTAGCTATCAAGCGAGCTCGACATTTGGCGTTGTTACCATTCGTTCAGGCGTAAATTATGTATTTACCAACTGATTTGAAAAAAGGGGCGTTGATTGATATTGATGGCAAGCCGCATCAAGTGATTGAATATGCCCAAAAGGTAATGGGTCGTGGTGGTAGTATTGTTAATGTTAAATTAAAAAACTTAGTTGATGGCAATGTTATACCAAAAACCTATAAAGGTCAAGAGAAAATTGAGCCAGCTGAGGTAGATAACCAAACAGTCTCTTTCTTGTATAAAGATCAAGAAAAAGCTTATTTTATGAATCAACAAACATTTGCTCAGTTTGAGTTGATGCTGGATGTAATCGGTGATCAAGTTTATTTCTTGAAAGAGGGTGAAGAATATAGTTTACAATTCTACCAAGAGCGAGTTATCAATTTGATGCTGCCAAAGAATATGTTTTTGAAAGTTGTTTATACCGAAGACGTAGTCAAAGGTGACACAACATCAAGTGTGTTGAAAGATGCTGAACTGGAAACTGGTTTAACAGTCAAGGTGCCAGCCTTTATTAAGACTGGTGACCAAATTTCGGTTGACACCGAAACCAAAGCTTACCGCGAACGCAAGAAATAGAGTTTTGCAGATAAAAAGCCGCCCAAATTGGACGGCTTTTTTGTTTTGTTTTATAATGTTATTATGGAACAAAAGAATTGGGAAAAACAGATTAAATCAGTTGAGATTGACCCCTTTTTAGATTATTTTTTCGATTCTTTAGTTAAGACCGATAGATATGATTTGGCTGAGCTAAAGAAATTAAGATCGCCAGAGTATCAGCAAGGTGAAAAAGAAAAACTTATTTCATTATTTCTGTTTGATGATTATGAAATTGGTCAAGGGTTTGATAAGTTACCACTTCATATGACTGTGACAAAACCTTTGTATTTTAATCAGTTAGGTAAAGTTGAATATTTAAAAGAAGTTAATGATTATTTGGCAGAAGTGTCAGATGTAAATTTTGTTGATTTGAATTTATTTAAAAAAGATGCTATTGAAGATATTTTTGATTATGGTCAAAAAGTGATTTGTAATAAGGTGAATGTTGCAAGAAATTCGCTTTATTTGACGCATGCTATAACAACAGGAATGGGTTTGAAATATTGCTATGATGATATGGATTTTATGAAATATGTTGGTACGGATTGGTCTCCACATATTTCCTATAATGACCAACAGCAAAAAGATGAAATTATGGCAAAAATTGCCAGTTGTGGCAAAATTGAATATTTGTATGTAATTAAATATAATGATCAAAATAGAAAAGAGATAATCGATAAGATAAGAATATTTGAGTAAAGTAATTTAATCTTTGCTATAATGAAAAATAGATTATGAAAAATAGATTAGACAAAGAATTGGTATTGAGAAAAATGGTTAAGACTCGCTCGCAGGCTGAGAATTTTATTGGCTTGGGCAAGGTTTTTGTTAATGGCAAAAAAGTGACCAAAAATGGCTATTTTGTGACTAAAAAAGATAAGCTTGAATTAAAAACAGATGAGATTTTTGTCAGTCGGGCTGGTTTGAAGCTGGCTTCGGTGGCGCGAGATTTTAAACTTGATTTTGAAGATAAAATTGTGCTTGATGTTGGCTCGAGCACTGGTGGTTTTAGTCAATTTTCGTTAGAACAAGGTGCACAAAAAATTTATGCAGTTGATGTTGGAACAGATCAAATGGACAAAATTCTACGTTTAGACCCACGAATTGAGCTATATGAAAAAACTGACATAAAAGACTTTTATTTGAAGCGAGATTTGCCAGATTTGATTTTGATAGATGTATCATTTATCTCAGTTCGCCAAATTTTACCGCATATTAGTGATAATTTGACCAAAAAGGGGACAAAAATTGTTCTAATGCTCAAACCACAATTTGAGGCTGATAAAAGTCAATTGAACAAAGGAGTGATTAAAAACAAAACTATTCGTCGCCAAATTCTGGCTGATTTTGAACAATATATTAGTCAAAAATTTAAAATTATCAACAAAAAAGACAGTCAAGTAGCTGGCAAACATGGTAATATTGAGAAATTTTATTTGTTGGAAAAGTTCTAAAAACAGCTAAAATTAGCTAAAAAGTGGGTAGGTGGTTTTTAGCACTCAGAAACTACCTTTTTGAGCTAGCAAAATTAGTTAAAATCTGTTCTAAGGTGGTTTTTTAGCTATAGGAGGAGCGATTTGAAAATCGTGTACAGCTCTACACGACTCGAGTTAAGGCAGCTTAGAAGGGCTCTAGCGTGACCCAAACTGTTTTAAAAAACTTAATTACCCACTAGAAATTGAGCGTTTTTTAGACATTAAACTTAAATTCAACTACATCATCTGGTTGCATGATGTAATCTTTGCCTTCGGTGCGGATTTTGCCATTGGCTCTGGCGGCGGCTTCGCTGCCGGCTGTGATTAGGTCGTTGTAGTTAACTACTTGGGCAGCAATAAAACCACGTTCGAAATCAGTGTGAATTATTCCGGCAGCTTGTGGGGCGGTTGAGCCTTTTTTGATTGTCCAGGCTCTGACTTCCTTGACTCCAGCAGTTAGATAGCTTTGTAATCCTAGTAAGTCATAAGCGCCATTAATCAATTGATCAAGACCACTTTGTTTGACATTGTATTCGGCTAATAGTTCGTTGGCTTCGGCTGGCTCTAGCTCACGTAATTCATCTTCTAATTTGATAGCGATAAATAAGCTTTTGGCAGGAGCGACTAATTGGGATAATTCGGCTTGATAATTTTGGTTTGTTAAGCCAGTTTCATCAAGATTGAACAAATAAATTACTGGTTTGGCGGTCAATAAATTGAGCTCTTTGATTGTTTCTGAATCGATTGATAATTGATTGACGGTTTTACCGGCTTCCAAACCTGTTTTGATGTTTTCTAGAACTTCTAATAATTGTTTGGCTTCTTTGCTAGCTTTGGCTTCTTTTTGAGTTCGAGCGATTTTTTTATCGATAGTTTCGAGGTCAGCCATAATTAGTTCGGTATTAATGATTTCGATATCATTTTTGGGGTTAATTTTATTATTAACATGAATAATATCATCGTTTTCAAAAGCTCTGACCAGATGAATAATGGCGTTGCATTCACGGATATTGGCTAAGAATTTGTTGCCCAAACCCTCACCTTTAGAAGCACCAGCAACTAGGCCTGCAATGTCGATAAATTCGACGGTGGCCGGAATAACTTTCTTGGCTTGATAAATTTGTTGTAATTTGGCTAATCTTGGGTCTGGTACGGGGACGACCCCAGAATTTGGTTCGATAGTGGCGAACGGATAATTAGCCGCCAAAATATTGTTATTGGTTAAAACATTAAATAAAGTTGATTTGCCAACATTGGGCAAGCCGACAATCCCGATTTGTAGACTCATAGCTGTCCTTTTTGATTGATTATTTACTTCGGTTAATTATATCATAAAAAATGGTTGAAACTAAATTGTTTTAATGTATAATATAATTATGATTATGTTTAAAAGAGTGGGCGATTTCTTTGGATTAGATGTCGGCAACAAATCTATTCGAGTAGTTCAATTAGGGCTCAGAAACAACAAAGATGGTGCTGGCTCTTTTGTGTTGAAGAATTATGGTTATTTGCCAATAGATACTCAAATAGCTAAAAGTAGCTCGGAGGGCGATAAACGAAAATTGATTGAAGCGATTAATACGGTTGTTGGTCAATCTGGTATTAAAACAAAAAATGTGGCTGTTGGTCTGCCATCAGAGAAAACTTTTACTACTATTGTTGAGGTTCCGAACCAATCAAAAAATGAATTGGATAAAACAATTAAATATCAGGCTGATAAATATGTCCCGATGGCGGCTGATGAAGCCAAAATTGATTGGGCAGATTTGGGTCAATCTTTAAAGTATCCAGACAAAAAAGAAGTTTTGTTGGCTTCAACTGCCAAAGAATATAGTGAAGAAAAGCTGGAATTTTTGGAGAATATGGGACTTAATGTGGTTGCTTTTGAGCCTGATCAAATTGCAATGTCGAGATCACTTAATATTAATGATGGTACTGTTAACATGATAGTCGACTTGGGTGAATATGCTACTGATTTGACTATTATCGCTAATAATGCGCCTCGATTGGTTCGTTCAATACCAATTGGGTTTGATAATATTATCGTTTCGGCGGTTAATGGTCTCAATATTAAAGAAGAGCAAGCACGACAGTTTATTCTTAAGTTTGGTTTAGATGCGACCAAGCTAGAAGGCAAAGTTCTTCATTCGATTGAAGGCACTCTAGAGAATTTTACAAGTGAATTAACTAAATCGATTAATTTTTTCCAATCAAAATATCCGGAGATAAAAGTTGGTCGAATTATTATATCAGGTTACCTTAGTATAATTCCGATAATGAATCAATATATTGCTAATTATACTAAAGTTCCAACTATGGTTGGTTCGCCTTGGCAGAATGTTTTTATGACTCCAGAACAACGGTCGCAATTAGCCAATAATGGAACTGAATTTGCAGTAGCGGTTGGTTTAGCTCAGAGAGGGAATTTTATCTAATGACAAAGAACAATAATCAATCACAATTTTCAATGATCGAAATCAGTCTAGTACCTGATATTAAAAAAGAACTATTGATTGCTCAAAGGGTTAGAAACCAAGTTAGTGTTTTGGCGATAATAATTACTTCTGTTATTTTGTCGTTGGTGATTATGTTAGCGATGTTTATTTTTATTTATCAGTCGCAAAAAATTAATTCTTTAAGAGTTGAATCTGATCGTTTGAGTAATCAAATTGACAATATTGAAGGTGTTGATCGAATTTTGACAATTCAAAATCAATTATCGAAAATCAATCAAATTCATGATAATAAGCCGATTACTTCTCGAATCTTTTATTTGATGCTTGGCATAGTTAGAGATAATAATTTGCCAATAAAGATATCTTCTTTAGAATATGATCCTCATTATTCTGATGGGCCATATGTGATAATTAGTGGTAAGACTGATAAAGGTTATGTGGCTTTAGAACAGCTTAAAAAGACTATTTTGGATTCAAAAATAAAGTATTTTAACATTGGTCAAGAACAGAATATTAATTCTTCTGATGATGCTGAGCAGGATCAAGATAGTGAAGAAGTACCTTTGACTGAGGAGGTTTATTATTTGAGTACACCAACACTTCTTGAGGAAGGGGACGAAAAAGTATTGCGCTTTAAAATTGGTTTTTTGATTGAGGAGAGATTTTTTACTAATTTGAAACAAGGTAGTGTTAGTTTTTCGAGGATTGGTAAGAAAGATGTTACTGATTCTTCACTAGCGATACCAGATGATATTTTTGACGATTCGCCGATTAAAGATCAGGAGAACAAATAATGGCTAAAGAAGTAGCAGTTAGAAAAAGACAAAAGATTTTATCAGCTCATCGAGTGATGATGACAGTGGTTCTATTGTGCACCGTTCTAAGCAGCTTTTTGTTGATTGGCTCGTTCCATTTGTTTAAACTATTGAACTTTAATCAAAAAGTGATATCAGAACAGCAAGTGGCGGTTGATAATTTACGTTTTAATAAATTAAAATTTGAATCGTTGAGGTCTAAAATTAATGCTTTGAGGGCTAATAAAAGTTTATTGTCTAGTCGAACTGGCGATGAAATTGCCTTGAGGGTGATTTCTGATGCTTTGCCTGATCGAGGTAATTCAGCTGCTTTGGGTTCGAGTTTGTCTAATCGAATTTTTGACATTTCATCAGTTGAAGCAAAAAATTTGACCGTTGGTACAACTGAAGAAGAAGTTAATAATGGGTCTTCTACTCAAGGTTCTCAACAAAATTATGATGATGTTGACTCTAATCCAATATATTTCTCAGTTGATTTGATTGGCGAGGCTGCTGATTTGGAAGATAATTTGGTAAAACTTGAAAAATCCATCAGGCCACTATATGTTGATAAAATAGAATTTAAGTCGGGCGTGGAATCGAACCAACAAAACGGGCAAGCTAAGCCTCGATATAAAATTATTATATTTGGCCGTTCTTTTTATGAACCAGAAGTCAAAAAAGAGTCGTTGATAACAACTAAAACCATAAGGAGAAAAGATGAAAACTAAAGACATTGCTTTGGTAATTATAGTAGCAGGGATTAGTTTGATGGCTTCTTATGCTATTTTGGACAAGATACTAGAATCTTCTGGTCACGATGAAATAAAAGTTAAGGTAGTCAGCAAAATAAATGATTCGTTGGAAGATCCTGATCCAACTGTTTTTAATTCAAACGCGATTAATCCAACGATGAAGATAGTGATTGGGCAGGATTAATGACCTTACTTAGTTCGGAAAACCAGGAACAAGTTTTAGCTAGTTTGGTTGAAGAAGGTTTTTTGACAGAAGAAGCTTTAAAGCAAGCTAAAGTTAATGCCAAAAAGCAAAATCAGCCAATAATTAGTTATTTATTAGATGAAAAAGTGATTAATAATGAAATAATTACTCAAATTAATTCTAATTTATTAGGAGTGCCCTATATTGATCTCAATAATTCGACTATTAATCAAGAGATTTTGAGAACTATTTCTTATGAAGTGGCGGAGCGAGTTCGAGCGGTAGCGATTGCTGAGATGAAAGGCCGATTAGCGGTAGCAATG
>PDWI01009526.1_pt1 | contig 11127 bp, 14 predicted proteins | sample 1430891 | NCBI WGS metagenome assembly PDWI01 (sample SAMN01162508, study PRJNA174530) | Oral metagenome, whole genome shotgun sequencing project. | biome: Marine environment; feature: Marine mammal; material: Swab sample of the gingival sulcus; isolation source: swab sample of gingival sulcus... | reverse complement strand
TGAAATCATATATCAAACTACAGATCAAGTATATCCTAATGGAAAATTAACTACTCATACAGAATATCAACCATATGAGATTACATGGTGTGGTGATGGTGTGGTAGATAACTATACTGATGAATACGGAGCTGGAGAAATTTCTGAACAATGTGATCCTGGAGATCCAACAAGTTGGGATCCAAGCAAATGAGAATCATGTAATAGTACTTGTGAGATTATTACTACACCAGTTGAAACAACATGTGATGGAATCGATGTAAAACCAACTTCTGGTACAGCTCCATTGGCTTCAAATATCAGTTGTACCGGGACAAATGCTAATAGTTACAAAATTGAGATACAACAGGCAGGTTCTGTTCTTGAAACAATATCGAGCAATAACGGAACTTATACTTTTTCAAATCCTGGAAATTATCAAGTACAGTGTTTTGTAAATGATACTGTTTCATCAAAGGTCTGTAAACAAGCAGTAACAGTAGATCCTCCAGTTCCTCCAGTATATGACCTTGCTCTTGTAAAAAAGGTAGTTGGGAAACACTCTGGATATAAGGTTGGGGAAAACGTCACTTTTGCTATTACAGTAACAAATCAGGGAGAAAGTGTAGCAAATAATTTTAGTATTACTGATTATATTCCTACATGACTTGAACTCGTAAGTAGTGGATGGACTGTTTCTGGAAATACCGTAACTAAAATGATTTCTCATACTTTGAACCCAAGAGATTCATATACGGTAAATATTACATTTAAAATTGCTGCAAATGCACCAACAACTATCAAAAACTACGCAGAAATTTCTGAAGATGATGGAGATGACTGTGACTCGACTCCAGATGATACGAACTGAAACGGCAGCGGAGAATCTACAGGTCTTGTAGATGATGCTATTGGCACAGGATGTCAGCCAGGTGGAGACGAAGATGACCATGATGTGGAAGTGATTACACTAGAAGACCCAGTATACGATCTTGCGCTTGTAAAAAAACTTTCATCTTTAACTCCAGGACCATTTAAATCAGGAGATACCGTAACTTTTGATATTTTTGTCACAAATCAAGGAACTGTTGATGCACAGAGTATTACACTCACTGACTATATTCCGGCAGGACTCACTCTGAGTGATAGTAATTGGACACAGTCAGGAAATATGGCAACAAGAACGATGATTGAAATTGATGCAGGAACAACAAAAAGGACAAGTATTACATTTACTATTACTCAAACTACAGCAGGAAGTATTAAAAACTATGCAGAAATTTCTACAGATGATGGGAATGACTGTGATAGTACTCCAGATAGTACAAATGGAAATGGTAGTGGAGAGTCTACAGGTCTTGTAGATAATTCGATTGGATTAGGTTGTCAGTCAGGTGGAGATGAGGATGACCATGATGTAGAAGTGATTGATATTCAAGAGAGTATATATGATCTTGCTTTAACAAAGACTCTTTCTTCACTCAAAGATACATTTAAACCAGGAGAAGATGTGAAGTTTATTATCACACTTACTAATCAAGGAAATGTTCCAGCCGTCGTGAAAGAGGTAGTGGATTATATTCCTACATGACTCGAGCTACAGGATAGTAATTGGTCAGAAGATAATGGTATAGCATACTATAATACTGATATTTCTCTGAATCCTGGAGAACAAAAAACCGTAGAGATTAATTTTCGAGTTGCTGTAAATGCACCAAATACCATCCGAAACTATGCAGAAATTAGTGAAGATGATGGAGATGATTGTGACTCTACTCCAGATGATACGAACGGAAATGGTAGCGGAGAGTCTACAGGTCTTGTAGATGATGCTATTGGCACAGGATGTCAGCCAGGTGGAGACGAGGACGACCATGATGTGGAAGTGATTACAGTAGACATACCAGTGTATGACCTTGCGCTTGTGAAAAAGCTTTCATCTTCAACTCCAGGACCGTTTAAATCAGGAGATACCGTTATGTTTAATATTGTAGTAACAAATCAAGGAAATGTTGATTCTGGAAATATCACACTTACAGACTATATTCCAGCAGGACTCACTCTGAGTGATAGTAATTGGACACAGTCAGGAAATATAGCAACAAGAACATTGAGTAATATTGCAGCAGGTGCATCGAGAAAAGTAACTATTACATTCACGATAGACCAAAATGCACCAACAACTATTAAAAACTATGCAGAAATCTCTGAAGATGATGGAGATGACTGTGACTCTACTCCAGATAATACCAACGGAAATGGTAGCGGAGAGTCTACAGGTCTTGTAGATGATTCGATTGGCACAGGATGTCAACCAGGTGGAGACGAGGACGACCATGATGTGGAAGTGATTACAGTAGATACTCCACAAGATAACTATGACCTTGCACTTCGTAAAACACTCGTTTCTACAGGGACATTGTCTAAGGGAGGAAATGTGACCTTTGAGATAGAAGTATTTAATCAAGGAACCGTTGATTCTGGAAATATCACACTTACAGACTATATTCCAGCAGGACTGACTCTGAGTGATACTCATTGGACACAGTCAGGAAATATGGCAACAAGAACATTGAGTAATATTGCAGCAGGTTCATCGAGAAAAGTAACTATTACCTTTACGATAGACCAAAGTGCACCAACAACTATGAAGAACTATGCTGAAATTAGTGAAGACAGTGGAGATGACTGTGACTCTACTCCAGACAGTATGAATGGAAATACTTCAGGAGAAAAAGACGGCGTTCTTGTAGATGATGCTATTGGCACAGGATGTCAACTAGGTGGAGATGAGGACGACCATGATGTGGAAGTGATTACAGTAGGAGATGTGACAAGTGCTTGTACCAATCTTTCTGCAAATCCAAGTTCATGAGTAAGAACCCTTACATCCAATCTGGTATGTACATGAAACAATGCAACAGCATATAAAATTGAGATAAAAAATAGTGCTGGTAATGTGGTGCAAACTATTAATACTGCAACAGGACAAGTAACACTCAATACGATTGGAAGCTATACCGCGAGTTGTTATGTGAATAATGAAACCACGACTCCAAATGTGTGTCAAAAAACACTTTCAGTAAGATCATGAGGATGAGGAGGTGGATCACCATATTCATGTGAATCAGCAAGTCAGTCAGGAAGCATCGTTACATGTACTGGAAATAAAAGAGTAAAATCTACTTATCTTAACTGTAACGGAACTATTCTAGGACCAAAAAATACTACATCTATAAATGGAAAGCAATCAGCAAATTTTACTTGTAATGCAGCAGTATACCAGTGTTTTGTATATAAAAATCAGGTAACCAATATAGGAAATTATACTTGGAGAACCAGTCATGCGTGTCGTAAAACTTCATGAGGTGGAGGAGGAACAAAATGTGGAAATGGTATTGTAGAACCATGAGAGGAATGTGATCTTGGAAGTCAATCTGACTGGGGAAAATGTAATAAACCAGGAACACCAAATCAATGTAAACTCAGAAAAGGTGGATGATGAGGTTGAGGTGGATGATGAACAAAAACTCCAGGTATATTAACATGGCCAGGAGGAGCCAATACCCAGTTTGGACCACAAGGAAATATTATTATTGGTCACAAACAATCGGCTCTTGCAAAATCTACGGAATGATACCCATATATTCACAATGATTCATCAGAAGATATTGGTTTTAGATATATGTGTGTGAAAGAAGTCAATGATGATGCATCATTGAAACAGCGAACTTCTTATGGTTCGAATAAAGAGGTATGTGTTGAGTTAGAAGGAAGAACACTCTTTGCCTACGAATACTACTATATGATTGAGGAAAAAGTAGGATCAGTATGGTCTGCTCCAAAAGTAGTGACGCAATATATACTCAATGATCTTATCGCTGCAAACAAGGCTCGTCCACCACAGTTTATCGGAGATAAGTTTGGTATTGGAACAAGAGATTATGGTCAAGGGAAAATAGTGACAACTGTTGCGAATGAACTTCCAGGAGTCATCTCTGGACTCAATCCATATAGTTATTACTTTGCAGGAGAGTTGGATGTGAGAGTTGCCAAACCATCAATTTCTACGGTTGGTGGAGGAACTTCATTTGTAAAATCTACCGATTCTGGTGATGTTGCAAAAGTCACAGATAACAAAGATACAAACTTTGTTGGAACTTCTGCGAGTGCTGATAATAAAGAAGCGATTTCGAGTAGCGTAGAAACAGTGGAAAATACGAACACAGGAGTCGTTGATACCATACAAGGAGATAAGGAGATGATTGATACTTCAAAAGATGTGATTATAACGGATAGCATTGCTACAGCGACACTTGAAAAGTATAATGGTCTTGAAAATGTCTTTATCTATAAATGAGGAGACCTTAAAATCTCTAGCATTCCACATACTTTGGATGCGCTCTCAAAACCAAGAACCTATATTGTAGAATGATGAAATTTAATCATAGATCAAAATGTTGTTGCAAATAAAAATATTGCATTTGTAGTTCGAGGAGGAAATATAGATATCAAAAAATCTGTGGTACGAATGGATGGAACCTATATTACTATTAGGAAAAATGGTAGTGGTGGAAACTTCACGGCTCAGGAATCTGAAAAACAACTACTGGTGAAAGGTTCACTCTATGGAAATGTATCAAATCTCGTAGAAAATAGATACTATATCTCAGATGATACACATGGACTCTCTGTTGGGACAATTGTATCATTTGGTTCAAGTCTCTTTACCAAACCTGCGCCACTTGTAACACAGTTTACCAAAGAGTATATTCGATCAACAAAAGTCGCAAAATAGTGCGATATAACATAAAAATAAAGAGTTTCATTTGAAACTCTTTATTTTTTCCTATACTTGGAATTATACTATTTAATATGAAAGATTGTATGAAACAACGAATTCTCACCGGTTTGAGGTGTAGTGCAGAGCAGCTACATGTTTGAAACTATCTTTGAGCCTTTAAACCACTCATGGATTTGTCGCTGTGAAATGAAAGCTTTCTCATGCTCGCAGATATGCATTCATTTACGACCGTGCACTCTGGAAAAGAGATGCGACACAATAGGAGAGAGGTACTTTTAAATTATTTTTCTCTGATTCCAGATGAGAGACTGGATGATATTTGTATTTTTGAGCAATCAAAACTGACGCATCATATGAATATTTTTTGGCTGTTAAGCTCGGTGACTCCATATAGCTTGATATTGCGATCGCACGCTTTTAAGGACTCACAAGATAAAAAAAGCGATATTAATATGGCTTTGTTTAATTATTCTATACTTATGGCAGCTGATATCATAAATTTTGATATTCAAAAAGTTCCGGTCGGAAAAGACCAAAAACAGCATATAGAATTTGCGAGAGATATTGCATGATTTTTTAACAAAACCTATCATACGGATATTTTTATGCTCCCTGAAGCAGAAATTAGTGAAGAAGTTTGACTGATTCCATGACTTGATGGGAGAAAGATGAGTAAAAGCTACAATAACTTTATCTGACTCTTTGAAACAGATGCGAGTTTAAAAAAGAAAATTATGTCGATTCCTACAGATGATACTCCACTAGAAGAGCCAAAAAATCCAGATACTTGTAATGTGTTTCATCTTATTAGGCTGTTTGCAAGTCCAGAAAAAGTAGAGGAGGTGAGAAAAAAATATCAGGCAGGAGGATATGGGTATGGGCATGCAAAACTGGAACTTTTAGAGATATTAAAACACTACCTTGCTCCCTTTCAAGAAAAAAGAAAATATTATGAAGAGAACTTCTCTCTGATTGAAGCATATGTAAAAAAAGGAAATGAAAAAGCAAATAAGATCGTTGATGCAAAGTATCATGCTTTGAAGAAAATAGTTGGTTTAGAGCAATAAAAAAAAGAGAGAAATCTCTTTTTTTTATTATGATTCTTGTATACTTCACATTTCATAATCAAATCCTCAAATTTCTTCATTGTATCGATACACGATACCATAGTCTTCTCCTTCATACTGTTGAAAATCTGTGGGGATAAAGTCGATATATCCAAGATTTTTGAGTGTTTCTGGAGTATGAGCTGATACTTCTTCTGGATGATCGGCCACATATTTTTTATCGGCTTGTGAGAGGTACATGAGGTTAATTTCTCGGATAGCTTTTGCAAGAAAGTTCGTACACTGCGTATCATCAAGGAGAGAATCTTCATTTTTCTCTGAAAGTTTTGGGAGCATTTCCCGAGAAACTTCTTCGAGTTTTTGTACAAATGATCCAGTAAGAGGAAGTCTTTGTACAGCAATATAGTTATAACTTGCTTGGAGCTCCTTGGTGAGCGCTTGACAGACTCCCCCGTCATCAGAGCCTGTATTTTGAGCGAGTGAGAGAAACATATAGAGAGATTTTTCTCGGTCTCCTGACTTTCCTTGCATAATAGCTGCGAGGACTCTTGCGCCTTTTGGGGCATCTTCTTGTGCTGCAACTACTTTATAGTACTGAGCAGCATTTGCGTGTTCTTCGAGATAAAAATAATATATATAGGCGAGATAATACGGAATTTTGTAACTCTTACATGGATTTTTATATCTTTCTTCTTGGATAATTTTGGCGAGATTATCCTCGCTTTGTATGACTTGTATTTTATCTGTATCACAAAAGTTTGCTATTCCCTTGAGTCACAGAGCTTCTGCGTCTCGATAATTTTTTTGTTCTTGAGGATCTTTTTTATCTTCATAGGCTTTACTGCTTGAAGGGATGAGTAGTTGTCCTATAGCATATGGAGACTCAAAATAGGGGTTGAGATCCGTCACTATATCCATAACACTGGCGAGATATTTTTTATATTCTCACCCTATAGCATTTGCGCCGATGTATTGTATCACTCTGAGCCAGTAGATATCAGCGACTATATTTCTAAACCCAAAACTTGAGAGTTTTGCAGCCTGACTACTGGGAAGTGCATCAGGATGGTGTACTCGCATAGCCTCAATTTGAGTATGTTTCACATAATTGAGTGAGTTGATATGGTACATTCAGAAACACACTCCAATAAGAGTGAGTACAAGCAGAGCTTTGAGTACTGTATTTGATTTCATAGATTCTAGGAGTATGGAATGTTAAATATCATCTCCATCGATATCGATGGTCATTTTTTCGTCTTTTCGACATAAGTGTATGCGTCGTTCAGATCATTCTCCGACACTGTGTGTATAGACGCTTCCTCCATGTTCTGAGACATATGAGTGAATTTTTTTTCGTTCGTACGCTGTAAAAAATGGGAGAATAATTTCTTTTCCAGAGTCTTGTACATACTTGATTTTTGTCTCAATAAAGTTTTTGAGTTTTTCGTCTTTTTTTGCGAGGTAATCATTTATCTCTACATGGATGTGGATATGATCTTCAAAATGTTTTGAGATAATGAGTTTGAGGAGATGAGAAAGTGTTTCTAGATTTTTCCCATGAGGTCAAATGAGGAGATGAGAGTCATCACTTTTCAGGGTAATTCTAAAAATATTTTCAGATTCTTCCTCTATTTTAATGTCAGAAAAGTCTGCACCAAGTTTTTCAAAAAAAACTTGGACGAGGGATTGTATTTTTTCTTGCATTGTATAAGCGGTATAGCAAATAAATCTTCTTTAGAGTAATATATTTTTTATCTTTTACAAGTTTTTATATTTTTTTGACAATATCGGAAAAAGGCTTAAGATTCTGGCATTATTTTTCCTGAATTTTCAGAATTTATCACGCATGCACATGACACAAATACACGACGATTATTATAATAACATCTCTTCTGAGCAAACTACACCAGAAGATGCTTCGAAAAAGAAGAGTATAAAAGCAAAAAAAGTAGTAGTTCGAAAGAAAAAAATAGTAGTAAAAAAGCCAGCACAAGATACAGATACTACGGCTTCTACATCACAAGACGCCTCTTCATCTTCTCCTACATCAAGTCAGCATTCTCAAGAAAGTTTAAATGATGCGCTTGAGCGTAAAAATGTTTCTCGTCTCAAGATTGTTTCAAAATCTGAGGAGAAAGAAGAAAAACAAGCAAAAGCACGAACAAGGACTTCTCAAAATCCGGGGAGGAATCAACATGCAAGTTCGCCAAAATCTTATTCTCAGACACAAGAAGGAACAAAAGAAGAAACAAAGAAAGAGACCACAAGTACTTCAAAGTTTAAAACTGGTTTCTCAAAACAAAATAAACCAGTAGGACAGAAAAAACCGTCATACAACAAGGAAGAAAATACAGCAAAAAAAGCAAAGTTTTATTCAGGAGGAAAATCTCAAAAACACAAAAAGAATTTTGATGAAGAAACTGGGTTCACGCGATCAAATAAAATTAAAAGTAAAAAGAAAGCAGAGAAAAAAGCAGAAGATATACAGCAAAATCTGACAGCTCGTACCGGAGAAACAGTAGTAGTCCCAGAGTTTTTATCTCTCAAGGAATTTTCAGAAAAGATAGGAGTTCCCATGTCAGGACTCATAGCCGAGTTTATGAAAAATGGGATGATGATGACGATTAACTCTCAAATTGATTTTGATACTGCGAGTTTGATTGCTACAGCCTTTGAAATCACGCTGGAAAAACAAGCAAGTGATGGAATAGGAGCTGGAGAGCTTATCAGTGGAAATATTAAAGATCTTCTGATGGAAGAAGATGTATCAAAATGTAAGCCGCGACCACCAGTTATTTCTATTATGGGGCATGTAGATCATGGAAAAACCTCTCTGCTCGACCATATCCGAAGTTCTCGGGTTGCTGATGGAGAAGCCTGAGGAATCACGCAAAGTATTGGGGCATATCAAGTGGATTATAAAGGAAAGAAAATAACATTTCTCGACACTCCAGGACATGAGGCATTTACGATTATGCGATCACGAGGGGTAAAATCTACGGATATTGCGATTCTTGTAGTGGCTGCTGATGAGTGAGTAAAACCTCAAACGATTGAGAGTATTTCTCATGCAAAAGAAGCAGGAGTTCCGGTGATAGTGGCTATCAATAAGATGGATAAACAAGGGGCGAATCCCGATCATGTGAAGGGACAACTGGCAGAACATGGACTGACTCCAGAGGATTGGGGAGGAGAAACTCCTATGGTTCCAGTTTCGGCGCATACTGGTTTTGGGATAGATGATCTTCTCGAGATTATCCTCCTACTTGCTGAGATGCAAGAGCTCAAAGCAAATCCAGAGAGACTGGGAGTTGCCACAATCATAGAGTCACATCTTGACACCAAGCTTGGTCCAGTTGCAACCGTGTTGATGAATACAGGAAAACTGGAAAAAACCAGTTCAGTAGTATGTGGAGAATCGTATGGAAAAGTCAAAGTACTCAAAGACTATACAGGAAAATCTATAAAATACGCACTTCCATGAGATCCTGTTTTAGTTGTTGGTCTCGATAAAGTCGTGGAGTGAGGAGATATACTTCAAGTGGTAAATGGAATCGATATTGCACGAAAAAAATCCCTTGAATACGCAGATTTTCTAAGAAATCAAAAACAACTCAAATCTTCTCAACTTGATATTTTGATGTCAAAAATCAAATCATGAAATTTGAAACATCTCAAAGTAGTCGTCAAAGCTGATACCAATGGAAGTCTTGAAGCAATGAAAAATTCTCTATTGAAGCTTTCAACCGATGAGACGAGCGTGAGTGTGATACATTCATGAGTTGGAAATATTACCGAGTGAGATGTACTCATGTGTGGAGGAAGTTCAGCGATTCTCGTTGGTTTTGGAGTATCAGTCGGGACAAATGCAAAAACAGTACTCGAAGAATCAGGAGTAGAATATATAGAAAGTAAAATTATTTATCATATTACAGAAAGGATCGAAAAGATAGTGACCGGTATGCTCGATCCAAAAGAAGTAGAAACCGTGCTTTGTCAGGCAGTAGTGGGAGGAATATTTTATACTGCAAAGAAATTTTCTATTGTATGACTCGTTCTTCCTCAGGAAGATTCAAGTATTGAGAACCATACCCTTGTTCGTGTGATTCGAAAGGATAAAGTGATAGGAAAGGGAAAAATAGAATCTCTCAAACAATGAGTCGAAGAAGTACATCGACTTGAATGACCTATTGAATGTGGGGTCAAGCTCATAGGGTTTACGAATGTTGAAGAAAAAGATATTTTGGAAGTTTATAAAATAACGATTGAAAAATAATGAATTTTTTTGCTGGAGTAACACTATTTTCTGATCTCTCACCTGCAGATGGAGAAATGCTTTCAAGCTTTTGCCAAAAGCAATGAATAAAAGAATGAGAGTACTTATTTCACCAATGAGATGAAGCTCAGGCTATGTATCTTATCGCTGAAGGACGGCTTGCTATTTATAAAGATGGAGAGTTTGTTGTACATCTTGAAGCTGGAGATATTGTCGGAGAAACCGCGTTCTTAAATCCTGGAAGTACCAGAAATGCGGATGTGAAGGCAGTGACCGATACGCAGGTTGTGACGCTGATTGATTTTTCTATACAACAAATGTTTGAAAAATCTCCACAACTACATCAAAAGATTACAAATATTATTGAGTCACGAAAATAAAAAACATTTTGACTTTCTCTTTATATTAAGTTACTAAATACTTTATAAAAAACACTTGATTTTCATCAAGTGTTTTTTGCTATTTTACGGGCGAATGTAGGAGTGAAAAAAGGAACAAAAAAGATGTGAAATATAGTGGCTTTTTTCTATTCTCCAAAAGATTTTTTTCTAAATGCTTTGACCTTGAGTGATTTGTCTGGTATAATGTAGGTATAATTTAGCTGTATAACTACCATACCTATGGCAATAAATGCATGAGATAATACTCCGGAAATTATCCAAAATGAGGTACCTGAATCACAGGATGGCTTTGTTGTAAGTGCGTTTAACTCAATTAAAACACATTCACAGGCAGCACTTCTTGGGCTTTGAATTTGACTAGGGGGGGCATGAGCTGCAACGGCTGAGGATGTACGAGTAGCTCAAGCAGATATTCCTTTGGCAGTTGTTACAGATGCAACACATGTCGTTGATGAAGTAGAAATCGCGAAAGGAAATCCCTTCATAAGAAAAACCCTAAAAGAATTTGTAGATGAGGGATTATATGAAAAAATAGACGCGTTACCTGATACTTATATACAACATATTAAGCCAATATTTATTGGAATACTTGGGGTGGAA
>PDWI01011008.1_pt1 | contig 11128 bp, 12 predicted proteins | sample 1430891 | NCBI WGS metagenome assembly PDWI01 (sample SAMN01162508, study PRJNA174530) | Oral metagenome, whole genome shotgun sequencing project. | biome: Marine environment; feature: Marine mammal; material: Swab sample of the gingival sulcus; isolation source: swab sample of gingival sulcus... | reverse complement strand
CTGCCATAGGGATTGGAGCGGAAATGCCGCCCTGTGCCCCGGCGGAGGGGACGGAGCCGGAAAAAGGCGCAGGGAAGGAGGCATTGCAGAGGAAAGCCCGGGCCGCCGCCGCAGGCGGAGGTATGGCCCAAAGTTAATTTAAGGGTACAATGAGGCATGGCAGTTTTGTATGTTGTGGCAACGCCGATTGGGAATCTGGAGGATATGACGTACCGGGCGGTGCGTGTTCTGGGAGAGGCGGATGTTATTGCCGCCGAGGATACACGGCTGACGCGCAAGCTTCTTAATCATTACAACATTCCGGTTAAACGGCTTATCAGCTGCAGGGCGGCAAATGAGGCGGTTTCAGCGGCGGGTATTGTAAAGCTGATGGAAGAAGGACTGGACGCTGCGTATGTGTCGGACGCGGGTACTCCGGGGCTCAGCGATCCGGGGAGCCGTCTGGCTGCGTCTGTGCGGCAGGCGGGTTTTGAGGTGGTTCCGGTTCCGGGTGCTTCGGCCCTTACTGCCCTGATAAGCGCGGCGGGTATGCCGGGGAAGGGTTTTGTTTTTGAAGGATTTCTTTCGCCGAAGTCCGGAAAGAGGCGCGGAAGGCTTAAAGAGCTTCTGGAGGGGGGCATGATGTTTGTGCTTTACGAGTCGCCGTACAGGATATGCCGTCTTCTGGAGGACTTACAGGAATTGGATGATTCCCGTAAATTGTTTATAGGGCGGGAAATAACCAAGAAATTTGAAGAATTCCTTTCCGGAAGGGCTTCTGAACTCTTGGCGGAATTGTCTTCCCGGGGTAATCTTAAGGGAGAGTTTGCCCTGCTGGCAGGCGCGGCGGAAAAATGATTTGGGGGATTTTAAAGATTTCCGGGAAAATACTCGATTTTTGCAGAGCAATTTGTTAAAATTATGGTAAGTTTGCCGATATTAAGAGTGTATTTGGGCAAGGAGCCGATATGACTATAGACAGATTGGGACCGGTTGATCCGGTAGCGAAGTACAATAAAACTAATAAGTCGGCCAAAGTCAGCAGACAGGCTCCGAAAGATTCGGTGGCTGTTTCTGAGGAGGCTCGCAAGCAGGCAGCGCTTCAGCAGATTGCCGAAGCGGTCCGTTCTACTCCTGAGTTCTGGAATCTGTTGCTGACAGTATTATGGATGTGTTTGGATTGTAGTTGTCTTTTAACATGACAAGGGAGGCAGGGCGGGGCCCTGCCTTTTTTTGTATGGGAGGTTGGTTTGGCCTGCATTGATATAAATCTTTCCCCAAAAATTACTGTGGGCTCTGTTTCTCAGGTGCAGTGGGAAGCTGTACAGCCGGAATTCGGAGGCCGGGCGCTGATTTTAACTGATGCCGCTCTGGAGCAAGAGGCTGTTTCTCTGCAACAGCAGCTGGATTCCCGGGGGATGAATACTATTCTGTTTGCCCGGGATAATCTTTCCTGTAATTCGGAAACACTGGATGAGGTTTTGTCTCTGGCACGGGGTTCCCGTTCGAAGATGCTTGTTTCTCTGGGCGGAGAAGGTGTTATGGCTCTGGGACGGCTAACGGCTTCAGCGGCTCCTTCCAGGCTGCATGCCTCTGATCTGCTGGAGAATCCTTTGGAGGCCCTGGCGGATGTTCAGAGCGGTCCGTATCTGGTGGAGATTCCTTTTGGCGGAAGCCATGCTCTGATGTTCTGCCGTCAGGCGCCTCTGGCCAGCCGGGAAACCGGACGGGTGTCTATGGTGCACTGGCCGGAGCCGGCCAGTTACCGGGTGGTTCTGGATGAGTCTTTGATGAGGGAAAAGGGGAGCGGCGCGGCGCATCTGCCGGCAGCTCTGCGGCTTTCTACGGCGGTTGAAGCTTTCCTGTGGCCCGGGAGCAGCCGGTTTACGGAGGTGCACGCGGCCGGTGCTGTCAGGGAAGCGGTTTCACTGCTGCGTATTATCAGGGAAGATTCGGAAACGCCCGAGTACCGTTCCCGGGAATGCTCTTCCCTTCTGCTGTCTGCTTTTGCCGCGGCGTTCGGGGGCTGCGGACCGGCTCAGGCTCTGGCGTGGGCGGTTTCTTTTGCCGGTAAACTTCCGTATTTGGCGGTTAATGCGCTTTTGCTGCCCTGGGTTCTGGATTCGCCCATATATGAGGCCTCAGCCCGGGCGGCGGCTTTGAATGAGCTGCTTTCGGATGAGGATTTTCCATGCAGTTCTCCGGCCGAGGGTGTGCGGGCTTTCTGGGGGCATTTGGAACTTCCGGCACGTCTGAGAGACCTGGGCGGGGATCTGGATACCATTCTGCCGGCGGCTTTGACGGCGGCGGAAATGGACGGTCATGTCCGTTCTGATTTTAATGAGGCGGCGTTCCGGGATATTCTGGAAAATGCCTGCTGAGGATACAGCGGTTTGATTTCCCTGAGAAAACTGGCTTCCCTGAAAGATGATACACGCCGCAGGAAGTGTCTGCGTCTGGTACGGGATATGGAACGCGGCTGCGCGGAGCACAGGCTGCCGGACGCGGTGTATCTCAAGGGTCTGTGCGCTCTGATTGCATCAGATCCTCAGTGGCCGGAACCGGTGCGGAAAGCTGCCGGGGAAACAGCGCGGGAAGCCACGCGGGAAGGTGGCGCCGATAGGGGCGCTCGGGAAGGCGCCGCCGGCAGGGGTATTCGGGGAGCCGCCGCCGCTAGGGGCGCGCTGATGGAACAGGGCGCGCCGGAACCAGCGCGGAAAGCCACCGCCGATAGTGGCGCTCGGGAAGGCGCCGTCGATAGAGGCGCTCGGGAAGCCGCCGCCGGCAGGGGCGCGCTGATGGAACAGGGCGCGCCGGAACCAGCGCGGGAAGCCTCCGCCGATAGTGGCGCTCAGGTAGGTGCTGTCGATAGTGGCGTGCTGATGGAAGAGAGCGCGCCGGAGAGGCTGGAGGCCCTGGAGAGGCTGCGCCGAAGCCTGAACGCGCTGGGACATGCCATGGCCGGAAGTCTGGGGGTGGAATGGGCTGACTGGGACGCCTGGATGCCCGGGGATTCTGCTGAGGAGTACACTCCGAAGTTTCCGTTCCGGGTGTATCTGGATGGTTTGCGCAGTCCGTTTAATGTGGGTTCAGTTATGCGGACAGCTGTTGCTTTTGGGGCTGAAAGGCTGTGGGTGTCTCCTGAATGTGCCTCTCCGCTGCATCCCCGCTGCCGCCGCAGTGCCATGGGCGCTGACGGAAGGCTGTCCTGGCAGACGGCTTCTCTGGATGACTTGACCGGTAAGGAAACCGGCACCCTGTTTGCTTTGGAACTGGGGGGCACTTCTCTTTCGGATTTCCATTTTCCTTCTTCTGGAACTGTTATTCTGGGTTCCGAAGAGCTGGGTGTCCGGCCGGAGCTGATGCGCCGGGCTGAATCTGATGCCGGAGTGGTCAGTATTGCCCTGCCGGGCCCTAAAGCTTCTTTGAATGTAGGAGTTGCTTTCGGTATTCTGATGCAGCGGTGGTGCGAATACGTGCAAACCGCCGGTGATTCTTAGCGCTTAAGACTGCGTTCTATTTCGTTCTTGTTGAATCCGACAATAATATGTCCGTTTATATCAATAACCGGAACACCCATCTGGCCTGATTTTTTTACCATTTCTTCGGCCCGGCGTTTGTCTTTGGAGACATCGTATTCGGTGAAGGGTATCCGGTTGTCCCGGAAATATTTCTTGGCTACAGTGCAGTAGCCGCATGTCGGAGTAGTGTAAATGCTGATTGCCATGTAAATCCTCTTGGTAAAAATTATATATAGTATAATTAAAATATAACGAACTGTCAAGAACGTGCAATGACGGCGGGAGGCACAGGTGGACGGCTTTGCGCCCGCGGCCTTGGCCTGACAGCGAGCTTCTTCCCTGAAAGCTCGCCCTTCCCGGCCGCCTTTTCGGCGCGGCGCGGCGGACTGCTGGAGGGGTTTTATGGCCGGACTGCGGCAGAAGAGTGCGGCCCTATCGCTCCAGACTCCGCCCTTTCGGGGCGGCATCCGGGGCGCGGGGCTATCGGGGCGGGGCGCCGCTTTTGCGGCAGAAGAGTGCGGCTTGCTGTGTTTTTTAGCGCATGTTGACTTCGGCTTCGTAGTTTTTGGAAAGCCGTCCCAGAACTTCATTAAACTGGTCTTCTGAAGTTATGCGGAACTTGGAAAGTATGGAGTGGTCCATTAGATCGTAGGCAATTTCTCCTGATTCGTAGTCGCACATGGCTACCCCCAGGTATACGCAGTACACACTCAGCCGGTATTCGGGGCGGCAGCCGTTTGGTTCATGGTGATAGCGGATAGCTTCTACCAGTGAGTCGGAAAAGTTCCATTTTTCGGCTATTTTGGCTCCAATTTCCGCGTGGTTGTAACCGGCGGACAGATCTTCAAAAAGTCCGGGAGAAATATCGCGGGCGCTGCTGAAATTCTGAATTTTTGTCAGCAGATCAGGGTGAACTGACGAGAACACTATTTTACCGATATCGTGCAGAACACCGCCGACGTAGGCATCGTCAATAATGTCTTTACTGCGGGTAATCTGCCGGGCCAGTGTAAAGCTGTAAAAGGCCGTCCGGTGCGCGTGTTCCCAAAGTTCCGGGTGCGCGGGCAGATCGAGTATCTTTTCGGCTCCGTAGTTGTAGAGCATGTTTTTTATACCGCGCAGGCCAAGCATTTTAACGGCGTCGACAATGTTGTCCACTTTGTTGGGAAGCATGAACTGGGCCGAATTGACTGTGCGCAGCAGGTCGGCTGTCAGTGTGGGGTCGGTGCTGATTTTCCGGGCAATGTCGGTCATTTCGCTTTTGGGGTCGTTAATGAGCCGCTGTATGGCTGTAATGTTTTCGGGGAAGGGAGGCAGACGGTCAATTTCATTAACAATCTGGTTAATGAGCATGTCCAGTTTCTCCAGCTTGATTTCATGGATGGGTACGGTAATGCTGGCTGAGGTTATGCCGTTGTCGCCTTCAATTTCATAGGAATCTTCATCCAGGCCCATTTTGCGCAGCATGAGAATGAGTATGACAATTCCCAGACCGGCACCCTCGGAGTCGTCCAGAACTTCAGCAAAGGCTTCTTCCAGGGTGTCAAAGGCGCGGGAACGGGCAATGCGGTCGTATACACGCATTTGTTCCCGGCGGGTTATTTCCACGTTGTTTTCGATTGATATGCGGAAGTTCCGGTCTTTGGGGTGGAAAATGAATTTGATGTAAAGACCCTGTTGTTTCTGTTTTTCCAGCCAGTACTCATGATTGGTCAGGGTTTCTTCCTTGAAGCCCTTCATGCCTTCGGCGTAGTCTTCACGGTTTTCAATGTTGAGCTTTTTCTCGTTAAAATAAACCCGTTTGGTATTGGCTTTTTTTGCATTAACTGCCAGTTCCTTGAGGCAGTATGAAAGGTGGTTCTGCAGTTCGCTTTGTCCCAGTTCCTTAAGATAGGCTTCCAGAATCTCGTCAATCTGCAATTCCGTCTCATGCGGCAGTTTATAGGTGGTAATGGTTAAAGGCAGAGACATGCGTATGGATTGTTTGATCTTATCAACTATTTTGGGATTTGGCATATAAATATAACCTCATATTATACTTTTATACTTGTTTTTTATTAAGACACAGGTACTCAGTTGTGTCAAACATAAAAAGTTAACCCGTATACCTCTTATTGGGCCAGATGGGTCAGTTCCATCAGACTCCGCCGGACTTTTTCATTAAAACTATGATTACTAAAGCGTCCGTTACGCCGTATTTTTCCTGCGTTCAAACCTGTCAGCAGGGTTAATACTTCGTCAATAGTATCGGCGGCCCAGATGTGAAAATGAGACTGTCTGACCGCATCAATTACTTTTTCCGGGAGTATAACGGCTGAGGCATTTCTTGACGGCACAATAACTCCCTGCTGTCCGGTGAGTCCCCGGGTTTCGCACGCCTGGAAGAACCCCTGAACTTTCTCCCGAATGCCGCCGACCGGCTGTATGAGCCCCTGCTGGTTTATGGCACCGGTTACGGCAATGTCCTGGCGCAGGGGAACTTCCGCCAGGGCTGAAAGCAGGGCTGCCAGTTCGGCCGCTGAGGCCGAATCTCCGTCAATTTCATAGTAGGACTGTTCCACGGCAATGGAAGCTGTCAGGGAAATGTTCATATGCCGGGCGTAACGGTGGCGCAGGTAGCCTTCCAGCAGAAACACTCCCTTGTCGTGCAGTTCTCCGGAGAGTCCGGCTTCTCTTTCAACGTTGATCAGTCCTTCCTTGCCGGGGGACACCGAAACGGTAATGCGCAGCGGAGTTCCAAAGGCGTAGGAACCTCTTTCCAGGACGGCCAGGCCGTTAACTGTTCCAATCTGCCGTCCGTCGGTATCTATGAGCAGGGTGCCTTCCCTAATTTGTTCTATCAGCATTTCTTCCGGCAGGTTACCCTGGTATTCACGCGCGGCAATGGCTTTGCGGACGGTCTGCCGGCCTATGGTTTTTGACTGTTCTCTGGATGCCAGATAGTCCGATTCCCGGAGGAGATCGGCAATAAGACTGAAGCGGGTACTCAGGCGGTTGCGTCTTTCAGCCAGAAGTACACCGTAGGCTATCAGTTCCTCTATGGCTTCCCTTTCCAGCGGAAGCAGTTTTTCCCGTGTGCAGAGGGTGCGGGCAAAGCTGGCGTATTCACGCTCTGTATCCGCTTTGCGGGGCATAATGGGGCTGAATTCGGCTGCTACCTTAAAGAGTTTCAGGAATTCCTGATCCTGGGCGCAGAGGGTTTCGTATATTCCGGCCGGGCCGACCATAATAACAGTGGTTTCCGCAATAACCGGTTCCGGTTTCATGAGTATGGGCAGGGGCCCCAGCGGGGTTGACTGCACTTCGGGCACCACATGACCTGTCTGAAGTGCCCGTTTCAGCTCCGGCCAGAGTCCCTCTTTGGAAAAAATGTCTTCCGCCTGAAGAATGAGAAAACCGCTGTCGGCACGGAGTATGGAACCGGCCTTGATCATCATCATGTTGGTTTTCAGTTCTCCGGACATGTCGTAGCGGGCTTCAATGGCGCCGAAAAGGTTGGTCTTTGTGGGGTTGGTTTCATGTATAACAGGCAGTTCGGAGCTGCCGGCCCGGTTAACAACAATGTTCACACCGTAGCGTACGGAAAGATCGGCTTCTTCTGTCTCGTCTTCTTCTCCGGAAAACCAGTCAGCGTTTTCAATAACGTCTTTTTTCAGGTTTTCCAGATAGGAAAGAACTTTCGGATCGTCCCAGCAGGAACTGACCGCCCTGCACTCTTCGGCAATACCCGGTTCAATTGTTTTTTCCCGCAGCTCTTTCAGCGTGTTGTCCAGTTCTTCTCTGGCTGTGCGCAGTTCGCGGTAGATGCGTTTCATGGCGTCCATGTAGGCAAAGTAGCGCTCACGGGTTTCTATCCAGAGCTGTTCAGGAATTTTACCGGATGAAACAAGATCCTGAAGATCTTCAAAAAGAACAATTTCGCCGTCAATGACCGGCGCAATATCCGCGGCCTGTTCTTCTTCGTTATCGCCGGTTTGAATAGTACTGAAGCCTTCGGCGTTCAGTCTGGATTCAAAATCAGAAAGAACCTTGTTCTCGGCATTTTCGGTTTCCGTAATCAGGGAATCTCTGCGGGCCTTGTAGCTTTCTGTGTCCAGGTCCAGGGTAACGCGGTCTTTCAGACGTTCAATAAGGCGTTTGATGTCAGCGCGGAACACTTCGGCTTTTCCTTCCGGGAAGGAAAGTGTTATGGGCTTGTCCGGTTCACTGAAATTCTGCAGATAGGCAATATCCCGCAGAAAACCGTTTTTCTGCCGGTGGCGGGATAAGACGTCAAGAACGGCTGTATGCTTGCCGGTGCCGGATTCTCCGGCAACAAATATGTTGTAGCCTTTGGCGCGGATGGAAACACCCATTTCCAGAGCCTGGACAGCCCTCTCCTGTCCGATCAGAGCCCAGTTTTTGTCGTTAATATCTTCTCCGGCATTCTCCAGACTGGGGAGTTCTATGTTCAGTTCTATTTCTTCACAGGGAAGTTCACGGGGATATTGAGGCATGGAAAAGAATATACTCCATTGCGGCGGTTTGGGAAAAGGCGGGGTGCCGTATTTTTACAGACGGAGGAATAGGGTATAATAAGGAATGATGAAATTATCGGAATTTGACAGCTGGGCCCGGGAGCGGCTGGAATTTGATGTGATTGATTCCATTGACGCTTCCATGAACGGTATTCAGGTGGGTGATCCGGATATGGATATAAGCCGGATGGTTTTTGCGGTGGATGCCTGTATGGACAGTTTTCAGCGCGCGGCTGCTGAAGGAGCCCAGGCGCTGTTTGTGCACCATGGTCTGTTCTGGGGGCCGGCCATGCCTCTGACGGGAGTACTGGGGGAACGGGTGCGCTTTCTGATGAACAACAATATGGCGCTGTATGCCTGCCATCTTCCGCTGGATCGTCACGCGGAGCTGGGGAATAATGCCCGGATGGTTCAGCTTCTGGGGCTGGGTGATGTTCAGCCGTTTGGAGAGTACAAGGGCCGTCATATTGGTTTTAAAGGAGTACTCCCGAAGCCGGAGAAGCTGGAAACTCTTATTGAACGTTTATTCGGTTTCTGGGATGAGCGGATTAACGCGCTGCGCTTCGGTCCCCGTAATATACGGACTGTGGGAATGATTTCCGGAGGCGGTACCCGGGAGGTATCTCAGGCCATTGCCCAGGGACTGGATCTTTACATTACCGGCGATTCATCCCATAACATATACCATGAATGCCGTGAGGCCGGAATCAATGTGCTGTTTGCCGGGCACTACCTGACCGAAATTTTCGGAGTACAGGCCATGGCGGAAGAAGCTGCGTCTGTTCTGGGACTGGACACGCTGTTTATTGATATTCCCACGGGATACTGAAACTCTGCTGGAGGAGATGTTTTTGAAACGTTACAGGTATTTTTTGCTGACAGCTCTGATACTGGCAGCTGATCAGATAACCAAGCTGATGGTTGTCAGGGCTATTCCTCTTTACACCGTTGCCTGGAATTTTGGAGGGGATTTTTTCCGTCTGATTCATGTGCGCAACACCGGAGTGGCTTTTGGCATGGGCGGCGGTTTTTCTGACGTTCTGCGGGCAGTTCTGTTTATTGCTGTTCCACTGCTTGTGCTCATTGGCGCGGCGGTTTACATGATCCGGGACAAAAATCTGAGTTCCGGAATGCGCTGGGTTCTGGCGGCTATTGTCGGCGGCGGTATGGGAAATCAGATTGACCGTGTATTCCGCCCTGAAGGTGTGGTGGATTTTCTTGATTTTAAATTCTACGGCCTGTTCGGTCTGGAACGCTGGCCTACCTTCAATGTTGCAGATGCCACTCTGGTGGTGTCCGCGGTTCTGGCTGTTATACTGATGATCCGGGAGGAACGATGAATAAAAAACTAAACACCGTTCTGTTTCTGCTTGCGGCGACAGTTCTTAACCTGCTGCTTCTGGTTGTAATAGCACTGCTGCTGTTTCTGGCATTTAACTTTGCTTTCCGCAATGTGGAAGAAGTAAACGCGGCTCTTTCCTGGCTGGCTGTTATTGTAACGATGTTCGGCTCCATTGCGGCTACATTTGTGCTGTATTCACGGATTATCCGCTGGATTAATAAAAAATGGAATCTGGATAATTACCTTTCTCCTCTTTTCCGCGGGGGCAGAAGACGCTGAGTTGACTGTTTTTGAACCTGTATGAAGTTAAAAGGAGTACTTGCTTCGGATCTTGACGGAACTATCGCGGTAAAAGGAGTTATCGGGGCCGGGGAATTCCGGGCCGCAGAGAAACTCCGCTTAGCCGGTATTCCCCTTCTTGTTGTAACAGGCCGGAACTCCCTTTCTCTGCAATGGGTTGATGGTTTGAGAGAACTGGCGGATGAGATTCTGTTTTCTTCCGGGGCCGGTCTGCAGGTTGCTTCCGAAGCTCTGCCGCGGGAGCTGCACTGGCTGTCCGCCGGGGAGGTGCAGCGGATAGCGGGTATTCTGAATGATTTTGGCGAAGATTACTGCATTCTGCACCGTATTCCCCGTTCCGGGAATTTCAGCTGGGTGCGCCGGCGGCCGGAAAACGCGGATCTCGACTCCCGGCTGAAGCTGTATGCCCGGTGGGCCAAACCTCTGCCTCCCGGCGGAGTGGCCCGGGCGTTTCCGGAAGGTGCTGTTCATATTCTGGTTATCCGTCCCTCTTTTCCTGCTCCGGATTCCGATCTTATATCGGCTTTGTCGGAGTGGTCTGTTTTTACCGGTACATCACCGCTGGATCACTCATCCGCCTGGCTGGAGATTTTTCCGGCCGGAGTGAACAAGGGCGGCGCTTTGTCGGAATGGTGTGCCCGGAGGGGCCTTTCTGCCGGGAGTGTTATGGCTCTGGGTAACGATTATAACGATGTTCCCATGCTGGAATGGGCCGCTTATCCCCGGGTTGTGGGTAATGCTCCCGATTCTTTAAAAAAGCTGCCGGGCGCGGCGGTGCTTCCTCCTGCCGGAGAGGGAGGTTTTGCCTCTGCCGTGGAGGAGGCTGTGGCTCTGTTTGGAACCGGCCGGGAGCGGGCGCGCTGTCAGGGCAAGGCCGCGCCCTTCCGTGAGTCCGCGGCTTGGCTATAAAGAGAGGCCCGGGAGCAGGCGCTCTGAAAGTCCGCACCCTTCCGGGAGTCCGCGGCCGCAGTCCGCCGCCCTCTGAAGCCGGCGCGGTTCAGGTTTTTTCCCAGACTTCCACCGGCCCTTCCACAATACTGAAGAGCGGGTGGGGCAGCCAGACATCAAGGCCTTCCAGCTCGGCCAGTTTCCGCCGGTCGCGTTTCTGAAGCTTTGTTATGAGGTGAAGGCGTTCGTATTCTATCTGGCCGGAGCTTACGGGAATGCTCAGATGCTTCATTGCGCCGGAAAAGCGCGGACAGCTGATTTTATCTCTCTGAAAATTGTAGCCGCGTCTTTCGGCTTCCAGAACAACACCGCTTAGATAAGCGCCTATGCTTTCCTGCGGGTTTAACTGCCCGCGGAAGCGGATAAGCTGGGGATGATTCCGGTATCCTTTTGTCTGCCCCGCCAGAACTTTTTGTGCCAGAAGGCCTTCCCGCCACAGCGCAACAAGCCCTTTGGCGTCCAGATACTGAGGATGAAGGGACCAGAGTCTCATAATTTTTCTCCCTGCCTGTCTGCCGGTT
>PDWI01009522.1_pt1 | contig 11129 bp, 9 predicted proteins | sample 1430891 | NCBI WGS metagenome assembly PDWI01 (sample SAMN01162508, study PRJNA174530) | Oral metagenome, whole genome shotgun sequencing project. | biome: Marine environment; feature: Marine mammal; material: Swab sample of the gingival sulcus; isolation source: swab sample of gingival sulcus... | reverse complement strand
CTGTTACTTAAATTAAAAACAATATTAAAATTTCTGATAAATACGCATAATATACATAATATCAATCAATTACAAGAGCATACTTTTTAAATCACCTCCCAAAGAAACAACGACCTTTTAGTAGTCGTTGTTTCTAAAATTTAGTGTAAGGTGTGATTAATGAACTATTGTGAATTTTTTGGTTACTTTACTATTATCTTCCGATATAAAAGAGTTGAAATACAAACCTTTACTAAAACTTTGTGTGTTTATTATTATGGTCTTTTCATCTTTGTCTATTGCTTTTTCAAAAACTGTTCTACCTAATACATCTTTTATTTCTATTTTTTGTGTTCCAAAATCCAAAGGCATTTCCAATTTCATGAAATCTTGTGCCGGATTGGGATAAATAGTAAAAAGACTTTCATCAAATACTTTCACAGAAGTGCTATTGGCAGTAACAAAAGTAGCTGTTTGTTCACCCATTAAAACACCATACTTATTTGCTATGGCATTAGCTTTTATACCAAAAGTAATATTAGAATTTGCCGGTAAATCTTCGTCAGGAACAAGGTACAACATTTTTCTATCGGGTGTGATAGCTAAACTTTTAGACAATTCATTACCATCACTATCTCTTAGTATTACGACATTTTCTAAAGTACTTGCTGTATGAGGTGTTCCGTCAGCTTGATTTATTTCATGTTCAAAAGATATTCGTATAAACTCCGTAGATACAGAAACATTTTGTGAGCCATCAGCAGGGGTGAACATTAAAGTTTGAGTAGGATACTCACTTGTCATAAACGTGGAAGTGAAACTTGGCAAATTCTCATTATCAGAGTTGCCTAATACATTTTCGTCAATGCTTATTGTATATTCCGTAAGTTCTGACCAAAAAGCATTTTCAGCAGGCATAATTGTAATTATAGTTTTCTCTTCGTTTATCGTCATATTTACATTTACCTCTTCTTTGTCTTCAGCAGCGGTTACGTGAACAAAGCTTGATAAGTTTTCATTTGTAATAGGGTCTCCATTAGCTAAAGTTAATGGTTGATTAAATGAGATAAAGAAAGGATTATCAGGCGACGCATTATCGTTTCCATCTCCCGGATATGTAGATGCTATGGGAGTTGGTAATTCAGTAGTTTCTTCCGCATAGGCTGATTGCAAAATTTCTTTTGTAACAGGATCTTGTATAAATATCACTACTGCAAGATCATCCATTTCTTCTACATTTGTACCCTCCATATCTATCTTTGCACTTAAACAATAATTACTATTTTCTGTAAATCCTACCTCCATTCCGTTTGCCGAAGGATACATTTTCATCATTACATTTGTAAATTCTGTTTCTCCATTAATTCCAACATTACCGGTTGTAGTTTTCTCTACAACAACAATAAACATTTTAAGTTTATCTCTTGATTCGTATGCGTTTATATTAGTTTGTACCGATACCTCATTTTGATTTATTTGAAAAGCGCCGGTAATATCATAATTTGCAGGAATAGCATAAGCATTATCTAATTTGCTTTGCAATTGAGAAACTGATGTACCCGGTGTGTTAGCCAATTCGTTGCCATCAATAAATAAAGAAGGAACACCATTTATTCCATAAAAATTTCTACGTGTACCACCTTCAGGAGTGTAATAAGCATCACCTGAACCAGGCCAATTCATTTGGTATTTTATTATGGTTAGTTTACCATCATTACTATTTACAAAGTTATCGTTAAAAACCTCAATGTTAAACCCTGCACAAGGTCCGCAAGTTGCACTAGTAAACTCTTCAAATAGTACAACTCTTTGAGATTTTTGAGCAAATAAACTAAAACTGAATATGAATGTAATTATTAAAAAGGATGTTTTTTTCATAAATTTTGAATTTTTAAGAATTTAAACTAAGCACCTTAAGGATTATTTTCCAAAAAGTGCTTAGAGAATAAATTAAAATTATTTTACTATTAATTTGTGCGTTTCAACAACATTAGTGTCATCAAATTTTATATTTACAAAATACAAACCTTTAGACATGTTTTTAGTATTTATTTGTGAATTTTCGCCACAATGTCCTTGTAAAACTACTCTTCCGCTAAGGTCGGTTACTGAATATTCTGATGCTTTAAATTCAGGTGAAGATATTTTGAAAAAATCAGTTGCCGGATTTGGAAAAACCGAAGTAGTGTTTTGTGCTAAATCATCCACTCCGCTCGACAGGTCATAAATATAATGAAATTTCAGCGCATCTTCTTCTTGCCCTTCTTCATATATTTTTAAGCTGTATTTTATATACGATGCTTGACTGTCTTCGTTATGAAAGTGTACTGCTCCCTCATTTGTAGAAGCACCGGCATCTAAACCAAGAGGTCCGAGTTCTTCATTGAGTCTTATTCCCATAATACACTGAAAAAAACAATTGAGAAACTGACTTCCATTAGTACCTACCATTTCGTAGCATTTCATATATAAATTTATTGGTTTAGAACTATTATTGGTTATTACAAGTTGGAGGTCATCTGCTTCTGTATTCGCAGTACTGTATACAAATTGTTGCCCATCTGTAACTTCTACTCCATCTTTTGTTATGGTAAATTGTCCAAAACTTACTGCCGCATAAAGCATAATGAATAAAAAAATAAATCGTGTTTTCATTTTATTAAATTTTTAATGTTTGAATAAATAAATTGCCGTAAAGATAATTTTGTGAATTAAAATGAAAAAATTTTTTGTCTTAAATTTAAAAAAAGATAAATTTGTATAATTCTAATCACAAAATAAAAAAAATAATATAGCGTTCTAAACTAAAACGATGTTAATAAATCAAAAAAGTTGCACGCTATAAAACAAAACTTACAGATAGAATTACAAAACTGTTGTAAAGTTTTGTAGTTTGGTAAAGTCTTTGGTTTTTAAGTGATTAAATTAAATACGAATATAATTATACATATTCAATTTTAAAGTAAAATCTTTTAGAGGTCAAAATATTATTAAAAACTTAAACTAAAATTAATGAACTCGTTTAAACTAAAAAACATTTTCAGTTAACAACTAAAAGTTACCTTAAACTGTAAATAAACTCAATATTTTACCCCGACATTAATTTTTTTTTTTAACTAAAAACAAACACTCATGAAACGATTATTAGTAGTAATTTCAGCACTTATGCTCTCAATTCCTGTTTTCTCACAAAAAGAAATAGAGGAATTACCCTCAATAAGAATACGCACACTTTCGGGCGAAGAATTTAATACAACAGACATTAAAAACGACGGGCCAATTTTCTTGAGCTTCTGGGCTACTTGGTGCAAACCATGTATTAAAGAACTCATGGCTATAAACGAAAATTATCCTGATTGGCAAGAAGAAACAGGACTAAAAGTATACGCCGTATCAATTGACGACAGCAAAAGCGTATCGAGAGTAGCACCTTTTATAAACGGTAGAGCATGGGATTTTGAAGTTCTATTGGATGTAAACAGCGACTTCAAAAGAGCTATGAACGTAATAAATGTACCTCATTCATTTATTTTAGACAAAAACGGTAAAGTAGTTTGGCAACACACCTCTTACGCTCCCGGCGATGAAGACGAAATTTATGAAGTAATTACCAAACTTGCCGAAGAGGACGCAGACAAAGAAGAAGAAGAATAAAAAACTAAAGGTAATCTCTATAAATTCATAAATCAAGGATTTTGAAAATTTTAATCCAGAAGTTTACTACTATAAATGAAGATTTTAAAGTAACAAAGAGTTAAGTATTTTTAGAGGTTACCTAAAACAAGGAACAACCTATGAAATTAAGACCAAGTTATGTAATAGAAATCGTTATAAACATTCAAACTACAATAAATCAATACAATATTTTGTTTTGCAGTAATTTGAGAGTGTAATAGACTTTCTACTACATTAAATTGGGTAAAGCAACAATTCAAAAAACAACAAATCAAGACCTCATTAAAAATTAATATTTAAACCATATAAGATAATAAAACTTTATGAAGAAAATAATTATTTTAATTGCCCTTATATCGGTGTTTAAATTGGGACAGGCACAGCGAGATTTGGGTAATGTAAGCGGGAACTTTGAAATAGCCGCTCAATCCTACCAAACAGACAGCCTAATAGGAGCTTATGCCCCCGATGATTTTGCACGATTTCACATATACTCCAACATAAACTATACGCGAGGCAAATTCTCAGCAGGTATCAGATACGAAGCATATCAGCGCACAATGTTGGGCTATGATAGCAGATACGACGGAAGAGGCTTAGCACACAGATACGTAAAATACAAAGGCGACATGTTGGAACTTACAGCAGGACACTTCTACGAACAATTCGGAAACGGACTCGTACTGCGTGCCTACGAAGATAAAACACTTGGCTACGACAATGCCTTCGACGGATTTAGAGCAGTAATAAAACCCATTGACGGAATAAAACTTACCGGTTTGGTTGCAAAACAGAGAAAATACTGGGAACATTCAGACGGTATAGTACGTGCCGTAGATGCCGAATTTGATATTAACTCAATAATTACACCTTTAAGCGACAAAAAAACCAGAGTTATTGTAGCAGGAAGTTATGTGAGCAAATATCAAAAAGCCGAAGACCCTGTATACAACTTCCCCGAAAACGTGGGAGCTTTCTCAGGACGAATGTCTTTATCACACGGAATGTTCAACATATCAGGAGAATATGCACATAAAATAAACGACCCTTCAAACGATAACGGATACATATACAAAGACGGCAATGCACTATTCATAAATACCTCATACAGTGCCAGAGGAATGGGTATATTGCTGAGTGTGATGCGTTTAGACAATATGAGCTTTCGTTCCGAACGAACAGCATCTCTTACCGACGTAAGTATAAACTATCTTCCCGCATTAGCCAAAACACACACCTATGCACTCATGGCAATGTATCCATTTGCTACACAAGCAAATGGTCAAGTAGGTTTAAATGCCGAATTTTATTATAATTTTAAAAGAAAATCCGCACTTGGAGGAAAATACGGTACAAATATTTCCTTAAACTTTTCACAAGTTAATGCCATTGAAAAAACAAGAATTATAGCAGACAATAATGCCGAAACACCTAATTTAGACGGCTACACATCAGATTTCTTTTCAATAGGCGACGAAGTATATTTTAGAGACATTAATTTTGAATTACACAAAAAAATTAATAAACAATTCAAATTTGCTTTCTTATATGCCTATCAAGAATACAACAAAGCTGTTTTGCAAGGCACATACAACGAAATTGTAAAAGCCAATATAGGCGTTTTAGATATGACCTATAAAATTAATCATTCTCACGCCCTAAGACTTGAATTGCAAAGTTTACACACAAAACAAGACCTCGGCAATTGGGCAGCAGCTGCTTTGGAATACACTTTCTCGCCCCATTGGTTTGCAGCAGTTTCTGACCAATACAACTACGGCAACGAAATTGAAGACAAAAGAATACACTACCTATACGCTTCGGCAGGATATACACGCGGCTCAGCACGAGTAGAATTAGGCTACGGAAAACAACGCGAAGGAATAGTTTGTGTAGGAGGAGTATGTCGTAACGTACCCGCCTCTAATGGATTTATGATAAGAATATCAAGCTCATTTTAAAAAAAACACATCATGCAAAAAAAATATTTTTATTTAGCAGTTTTTATATTATTCGGATTTACACTATTGACTTACACCGCTTGCGACGATATAGACAATCCGCTTAAAGAACAACCCGGAAAATGCGGAAACGAAGACGGGGCTATACCAATACGAAAAATCTTAGTAGAAGATTACACCGGACACAAATGCGGAAATTGTCCGCGAGCTGCCGAAGAAATAGCTCGATTGAAACCTATTTATTGCGACCACATAATACCGGTTGCAGTACATGCCGGAAGTTTTGCCGAACCCGCAGAACATTATCCCGAAGATTTTCGTACAGAAGCAGGAAATGCTTATCAAGAATATTTTAAAATATTAGGCTTTCCTTCGGGAGTAATAAACAGAACAAAATTTCAAGGTAAATACCCATTAGATTACAGAACCGTTTGGCAATCGGCAATAGAAAACCAACTTACCGCAGCACCTGATGCCGAATTAGTTATTGTTAATGAATACGATAACACCACACGTGAACTAAAAACAGAAATCACAACCGAATTCTTTAAAGACTTTTCTGAAAAAATAAAATTAACAGTATTTTTTACGGAAGACAGTATTATAGCACCTCAAACAGACTACGCTGCCACCCCTACAACTGTTGAAAATTATGCACACAGACACGTTTTAAGAAATGTAATAACTGATACCTGGGGCGACCAACTAACAGCTTCCGCTAAAAAAGGTGATAAAATTTCAAAACTATACACATTTAAAATACCAAATGAGTATGCTTTTGAACACTGCGAAATCATAGCCTTTATCTCTAAAGACAAATCGCGCGAAGTAATACAAGCAGAAGCCGAACATGTTGTTCAAGAGTAAATTAACTACACTTGAAAAAACACCTTATAATGCTACACATAAGACGCTGATAATTAAATAGTTAGCTTATTTTAAAAATACGCTAAAACCTTGATTATCAGCGTCTTGTATATGTATTTTTATTTCTGCTGACAGAAATAAAAAGTTTCTGAAAAATAATGTAAAATTAAAGCTTTTTTCTACATTTGCCCAAAAGCCTTAAAGCACTCACATGGAAGTATATGTAAATATAGGTCTCAGTTTTTGGGATTTTTTGATAAGCGTAATATTGCTGTGGGCTATATACCGAGGTTACAGAAAAGGAGTTATAGTACATTCAGTAACCCTTTTGGTGCTTTTGGTAGGTACGGCATTTTCCGCAAAAATAGGTTACGGAATATTTTATACCGTACAAGACAGAGCAAGAGTACCACTGTATAACATGCCTATTGTTATCTTTGCAATATTGTTTGTAATAGCTGTTTTTGTTTCACACTTTGTGGGAGGCAAGGTTATGAAAAACTTGGGCAAACCTCAACTGGGCTTCACCAATCGTATGCTTGGAGTTGGCGTGAATTTAATAAAATACCTGTTTATGATAAGTGTTTGCCTGATACTTATTTTTAAACTTGACTCCAACTACGAATTTATAAGCAAAGAAGAAAAAGCACGAACCAAATTATTTTTTCCGGTTATGAACATTGCACCGTCGGTGTTTAGAATACTCCGATTTCCGGAAGTAAATCCGGTTCCCTACGATAAACCAAGCTATATGGAAGAAATGCAAGACGACGAATTTAATTTAGACGATATTTAACCCGAATAATAAATTTTATATTACATATTTACGTCTAACTTAAAACGGAGGTAACGGAAGTGAGCAAGAAAACGGAGTTTACTACTGTAAATACAAGCTTAACAAAACGTTCATAATTTGAATTTATTTAAAATTTTAAAATAACACAGAGTTAAGTATTTTTAAATATTATCAAAATAAAAAGAACTATTATTAAACATATAAATACAAAAAATGAATTTCATTGAGGAATTGACTTGGCGAGGTATGATTCATAACATTATGCCCGAAACAGAAGAACAGTTAGCAAAAGAAATGAACACAGCGTACGTTGGCGTAGACCCTACTGCCGACTCTTTGCACATAGGACATCTGGCAGGATTAATGATGCTTAAACATTTTCAAAAAGCCGGACATAAACCTATAATGGTAGTAGGCGGAGCTACCGGAATGATAGGAGACCCCTCAGGCAAAAGCAAAGAACGAAACATGCTAAGCGAAGAGGTTTTAAGAAAAAATCAAGAAGGCATAAGAAAACAAATGGAAAAATTCCTTGATTTCTCTTCTGAAAAAGAAAATGCTGCCGAAATTTTAAATAATTACGATTGGATAAGTAAATTCAGTTTTTTAGGATTTTTGCGAGAAGTAGGAAAACACATCACGGTAAATTACATGATAGCTAAAGATTCAGTAAAACAACGCATGGGAATTGATAGCGAAAATCAAGGCACAGGAATTTCTTTTACCGAATTTACATATCAATTGGTGCAAGGCTATGATTTTTTACATTTATACAAAGAAAAAAACTGCAAAATACAAATGGGCGGCTCAGACCAATGGGGTAACATAACCACAGGTACAGAACTCATACGCAGAGCCTTAAACGGGAAAGCCTATGCAATAACCTGCCCTCTGATTACGAAAGCCGACGGTAAAAAATTCGGTAAATCCGAAGACGGAAATGTATGGTTAGACCCCGAACGAACAAGCCCCTATGAATTTTATCAATTTTGGCTGAATACAGCAGATGAAGATGCCGAAAAATACCTAAAAATATTTAGTTTATTAAGTAAAGACGAAATAAAAAATCTGGTTGATGCTCATGCTGCCGAACCCCATAAACGTATATTACAAAACAGGTTGTCTAAAGAAGTTACGGTAATGGTACACGGACAAGAAGCTTATGAAAAAAGCATAGCAGCTTCGCAAATATTATTCGGAAAAGGAGCAAAAAAAGACCTTGAAAGCTTAGACGAGAAAACTTTTTTAAGCGTATTCAAAGGTGTTCCCACTTTTGAGGTAGACAAAGATATTTTTACTGAAGGACGAGATGTTTTCAGTTTATTGAGCGAAGACACCGCTGTTTTTTCATCAAAAGGAGAAGTGCGCCGATTGATTAAAGACAATGGTTTGAGCTTAAATCAAGAAAAATTTTCAAACCCCGACCAGCTTATAACAAGTAATTTTTTACTTAACGACAACTATTTATTAGTGCGTCGAGGCAAGAAAAAATATTTTATCATTCGAGCAAAATAGATTAACACTTAACTAACAAACAAAACACATATACAGACGAAGCCGGAGAACAACTTCCAACTTCAAACTTCCAACTTCCAACTAAAAAATATACAAATGAAACATATCAGAAATTTCAGCATTATAGCTCATATCGACCATGGAAAAAGTACACTTGCCGACAGATTATTGGAACATACAGGAACAGTTACCGATAGGGAGCTAAAAGCACAAGTTTTGGATGATATGGATTTGGAACGAGAACGCGGTATTACCATAAAGAGTAAAGCCATACAAATGGATTACACTTTTGAAGGGCAAGATTATGTACTTAATTTAATAGACACTCCCGGACATGTAGACTTCTCGTATGAAGTATCTCGCTCCATTGCAGCTTGCGAAGGAGCTTTACTTGTGGTAGATGCAACACAGGGCATACAAGCACAGACTATCAGCAATTTATACATGGCTATTGAACACGATTTGGAAATAATACCCGTGCTTAATAAAATGGATATGGACAACGCCATGCCCGACGAAGTAAAAGACCAAATAGTAGATTTATTAGGTTGCCAGCGTGATGAAATCATTGAAGCAAGCGGAAAAACAGGACTTGGCGTAGATGAAATATTGAAACGCGTTATAGCTGATATACCCCCGCCTAAAGGCTCGGAAGATGAGCCATTGCAAGCTATGATTTTCGACTCGGTATTTAATGCCTATCGCGGCGTAATTGCTTATTTTAAAGTTTTTAACGGAGTTATAAACAAAGGCGATAAAGTTAAATTTGTAAACGTAGGCACTCAATATGAAGCCGATGAAATAGGAGTTTTAAAACTAAAGATGAGTCCTCGCGAGAGCATAAAAGCAGGCGATGTAGGCTACATTATTTCAGGTATAAAAGTATCTAAAGAAGTAAAGGTAGGCGATACTATAACACACTTGCAACGTCCTTGTAAAGAAGCAGTTGCAGGTTTTGAAGATGTTAAACCTATGGTATATGCGGGCGTATATCCCATTGTGTCAGATGATTATGAAGACTTGCGTCAAGCGCTAGAAAAATATCAATTAAACGATGCCTCTTTGACCTATGTGCCGGAATCTTCTTTGGCATTGGGTTTTGGTTTTCGTTGTGGATTTTTGGGAATGTTGCACATGGAGATTGTACAAGAAAGACTCGACCGCGAGTTCAATATGAATGTAATTTCTACTGTTCCCAATGTATCTTACCATGTGAAACTGAAAAATGGTCAAGAAATAAGTGTTCACAACCCTGCCGAATTGCCCGACAGAGGCGAAATAGACATTATTGAAGAACCCTATATAGATGCACAAATAATAACACATTCGGACTATATAGGACCGGTTATGAAATTGTGTATGGATAAGCGTGGCGAGTTAGTAAAACAACATTATTTATCGCCCACGCGAGTAGAATTGGATTTTGAATTACCATTGGCAGAAATAGTTTTTGATTTTTATGATAAATTGAAAAGTATTTCACGAGGATACGCATCATTTGATTATGAACGCTCAGATTATCGTCCGTCTGACCTTATAAAGCTCGACATTTTGGTAAACGGCGAGCGTGTTGATGCTCTTTCTGCGCTTATTCACAGCGAGCATGCCTACGATTTCGGCAGACGCATAGTCGATAAACTCAAAGACCTAATTCCAAGACAACAGTTTTTAATTCCAATTCAAGCTGCAATAGGTGCAAAAATAATTGCTCGCTCTACGGTAAAAGCACTGCGTAAGGATGTTACAGCCAAATGTTATGGCGGCGACATAACCCGTAAAAGAAAACTTTTAGAAAAACAAAAAGAGGGTAAAAAACGTATGAAACAAGTAGGAAATGTTGATATTCCGCAAGAAGCTTTTTTATCAGTTTTAAAATTAGACTAATACGGATGCAATACTTTTTCTAATTAAGAATTAGCTTAGATCCAATAAAAAATAGTAGATTTGTAGTTTTATAAATATCAAATATAATGAGCAAAAATAAGAAACTACAAATACGAAATAGTACAGTCGAATTCCTTATTTTTTCTAATCAAAAAGGACAAGACGGAATAGAGGTTTGCTTTGAGAATGAGACAATTTGGCTTTCTCAAAAGCTTATGGCAATTTTATTCGATTGTAGTTCAGACAATATATCATTACATTAAAAAAACATTTTTAAGTCGGGAGAACTTGACGAAAAATCAGTTGTCGAGGAATTCTCGGTAACTGCTTCCGATGGTAAGAATTATAAAACGAAACACTATAATTTAGACGCAATTATTTCGGTTGGTTATCGAGTGAACTCGAAAAGAGCTACACAATTTAGACAATGGGCTACCTCTGTATTGAAGAAC
>PDWI01009520.1_pt1 | contig 11131 bp, 9 predicted proteins | sample 1430891 | NCBI WGS metagenome assembly PDWI01 (sample SAMN01162508, study PRJNA174530) | Oral metagenome, whole genome shotgun sequencing project. | biome: Marine environment; feature: Marine mammal; material: Swab sample of the gingival sulcus; isolation source: swab sample of gingival sulcus... | reverse complement strand
AAATTGATAGGTCGCAGTGGTTAAATTGCCCAAGATATAGCCGTGTTCGCCCTGTTCGCCAAAGTCGAGTGGTTCAAGCGAACCGCAATAGGCAATATGCGGTGCGATAAAATCGTGTTTATGAATGTGCCCCAAGGCGATATAGTCATAGCTGAGCGCAGTTAGTTTTTTGCGGTCGATATAGCAATGACCGTCGTCGGTGTAGACATTGCCGTGCAGCAGCAACACATTTTTAAACGCGTCATCGACGGGTGGAATTTTTGTAAAGTCTAGCGGCGGCAATTCGGCACTGGCAAAACTTATAGCCTGTACGACGACGCCCTTTGCTTTAAATTCAAACCTCGTAAACTGGCTAGCGGCGATGTGCACATTGTCAGGCCAATTGGCGTTTTGATAAATCTTTGCCAGCGCTAGCGGATCGTGATTGCCGGCAATTAAAATGATATCGCAATCCGGCAGCTTTGCAAAGCGGTAACTGATGTCCGCCAATTCGTGGCGCGTCATATAGGCGCCCTCAAAGATATCGCCCGCCAGCAATAAAAAGTCTATCTGCTGCTCTTTGGCGACGTCGAGCACGCGAAAAAGCGATTCCTTTAGTTCACGCCGCCTGTCCTCGGCACACTCGACTGCAAACGAGGCCTGCTTAAAGGTAGAACCGATATGTAAGTCGCTGATGTGAATAAATTTTATATCTCGTTGCATTGTCAACACCTCGAAACACGCTTAATCCCGCGTTTGCCGACCGTCGCCGGCAATGTCAATTGGCTCGCCGCCAATATAGCTTTCTAACTTGAGCAATCCATTAAAATAGTCCTTGCTGCGCGCCAGTATTTCGCGGCTTTCGCGATAACTGGCGCCCGGATAGGCGATATCTTCTGCCGCAACGCCGAGCGCGGCGATGCCGGCACAATTTGCCAAATAGAGCGCGCGCTGCATGTGAAACTTTTGCGTCACGACAACCATTTTACGCACGCCAAAGACGTGTTTGGCGCGCATCATGCTCTGATAAGTCGACAGCCCGGCGTGATCCATAAAAATATCACCTTGCGCTATGCCACGTTCCAGCATATAATCGTTCATGACGCCGACTTCATTATAACCCTTACGATGATGATCGCCCGATAAAAGCAGCTTTTTAGAAATGCCACTGCGATAAAGCGCCTCGCCCATCGCCAATCGGTCGCGCAATATCGGGCTGGGACGATTGCCCCAAGCGCCGGCCCCCAACACCATAATGCAGTCGTAGTCATCCGTCGGCAAGTCCTTCATTGTAAAGATGTCGTCACCAGTTGATTTTATAATATATACATTACTCGCCGCGACGACGACGATTAAAAAAACACCAATAAAAAGAACTGTTTTAAACAGCGCCTTAAATGTTATTTTCACAAATCCTCCAATTGTGCGACATGCGCAGCGTGTAGTGCTACGTTAAACAATTTTACCTAGATTGTTCACGCTAATGCGTGAATATCGCCATAAGATTTATAAAGCAGCTATTCCAAAGGTTGACGCAATTTTTGCGTAGTAGTGTAAATAATCTAAGTTTTATTATAACATAAATCGTAAAATGTACGATTATTTTTATTTATCCATTACGTTCTTCAAAATTGCCCTGTATGCAAAACTATTATAATATAAAAGCGTCTTGTGTGCAGGACGTTTTTGGAAAGCAAACTAAAGCGCAAGGCGAAATGTTTCCGCGTCGGTCGACTTGATAGGTGTCTAAAATTGAGCCGAAAAAAATCGACTCAACACTAAAAAAACAAGCCAAATCATTACTTTTCTTGAAAAAAGGTGTGTCTGGCGGCAAACTGTGTTGACTTGCTTATTTTTAAAGCATATACTAATCTAGTAGATTTGAGAAGTAATCGAAGTGCATTTTTCTCTATTAACGCTATCGTAGAAGACTAAAACAGCTTTCTCAAAAAAGCGTTGCATTCGCCTTTGAGAGTTTAGAGCATCAAGCACCTTTATCCAACACATAATTCCAAATAATTTTACCATGAATGAGGAATACCATTATGAGGCAAAAAACGCTTTACATTATCATGTCACACAAATTCAATGAACGACAGAGAAAAGACGCTGAAATCAATCACAATATCACTAATTTTGTGGAATTACCAGAAAATTTAAAACAAAAATGGCGTAACATCCCGCCGGAATCAGATTGTCTGCAAAGTATCATAGATATTTTTTCTAATTGGGTATTAGAACAATATCAAACGGGCGATATCGTCATGATACAAGGCGATTTTGGCGCTACCTACGGCGTCGTTAAAGCGCTATCAAAATGCGATATTCCTTGTTGCTATGCGACAACTAAAAGAAATGCCATCGAATATGTAGAAGGCACTAAAACTGTCAAAGAAAGTACTTTTATTCACGTAAAGTTTCGATTTTACGAAAACAATAAACTCTAAATCAGTACGCGAATCAAGAGAATCACTATTAATACGAAAATGGCAATTAATGAATACACTATATTTTTTTCTTTCCTTAAAAAAAACGCCGAAATCAACAGTCCCAAGAGAATCGATATTAATACGCTCCAAATAACGACTTGTGACGTCGCAACCGAAACAGCTGCCGAAATAAGCCCGATATTCTCATCGAAAGACGGCAAAAATACATTCATGCCATAAAAACCCGTAATAAACGACGGAATCGTCAACACACCGCCCATTACAGCTAGAATAGTCAAAAGAAAATTAGTCTTCTTTTCTCTTTCCAATTTTTCGTAATCGAGTATTTCTGAAAAATAAGCTTTTAAGTCACTTACTTGTTTATCCATATTGCCATGGCCTTGCAATGTTTTGTATATTTTAGTACCGTATGCATCGAAAGACACTTCTGGGTAATAAACCTTCGATAAAAACATCATTAATTCCGAGTAAATCGACTCAATATCAAAGCTACTCGCATCGCTTTTCTTATAAATACTATAGCCAACAAAGGCAAATCTATTCTGAAACTTAAATATCGAAATTCGCTGTACTAACACCAACTTAACAATTTCTTGATAACTACTATTCGTTTTACGATAACTGTAATTATCAAATGAATCGGTTATATTGATTATCGAATTGGATGAAAGCAAATGCACAAGCCCTTTATTCATTTGGTCATCAAACAACTTTCGATTACTTGAAAACAAAGATGGATACTTCTCTTTAACATCTGAAAATGACAAGCTCTGCAACTCAGAAATCATATCTACATGAGCATAATTGCAAATATAAAACATATCTTCTTTCTGAACCGGATAGATTAGAAACTCCTGTGATTCTTGCTTGTCGGATTCAATACATGCAAAATCGTCGTTAAAAAAAGACATAAACAAATCCGATATATGCAAATTGGGCTCCTTCAAGTAGCGTTCTTCGGCATAGATTTCATCATCGATTTTAATCTGTATGGAATCCGCCAAATCAACGCCTTTAATATCTTTGAGTAATGCTTGCATAGGTTGAGCAGGCATCGATTTGACATTAAAGTAAGGAGCCCTTATTTTACGAGCGAAACGATTAATTCGATCAATAGCCTCAATTTGGCTATATTGCCTGTTAATTAATTTTATTGATAGTAATCCAGCCGATAAAAAATAAACGCGAAACTGCACTTCAGCTATTTCTAATTGATACCACTCGTCATCAGACACTTTAAGTATTAACTTAGCATTTTGCTCGCCAATAATGTGCCTATATGTTAAGACTAACTCATCATCAACGTTCTTAGCATTATTGCCATAAATAATATCGAGAACGGGATAATAAAAGAAATTTGCAGTATTGTAATCACGCAATATCATTTTTTGATTTTCATCGGCTCTGTATCTGGGGTTGTCGACACTTTGCCAATTGTCATCTTCATTTAAACTTTGTGCAACCTCGCGCATAAATGTGGTTTTATCTTTGGCATAGTTGCGATAATAAAAAGATATCGGCAATAAAAAAATGTGTTCTGAATACATTTTACCTCCAATATTAAACGCTTTAGAACCTTTTAAAATGTTTTATATCAATATTTTTTAAAAAGGTTTTCAAGTGTACTCGTATCTAATCCACCATTCTTTTCACGAGACTTTTGGCTAGCGATTCTCGCCGCCTCTTTTTCTGCCTCGCACTTAGCCTCCTGTGCAGCTTTTTTAAGTTTCTGATCGTATTTAGCTTTAATATTGGCAATTGATTCCAAAGGATTTTTATCTTTATCTTGACTTACTTTCATATATCTATAAAAAGTATCCTCCTCATGGTATTGTTTCATTGTCACATAAGCATCTTTTATCGCCCAGCTATTAAATTTTTCGCCAAAGGCCTGTACAAAATAATCGCGATATAATTTTTTGTAATCTTCAATCTTTTCGGTTTCATCTAGCATATACGCCGTATCAAGTGATGAATATCGCGCCTTTTTATCGTCGACAACCAGTCTATCTATTGCAATGTCAATCGCACCATAACCTAGCGGTTTCGCCAAACCAATATTATTTAAACAATGCTTATTCGGTTTTAGCGCCGTCAACAATAAGCCCAATTCATCGTCAGCTAAGTTTTCAAAGTATATTTTTCCCCTAAACTTTAGTCCCTCTTTGTAAGGCTTAAAATCTGTAGCGACCTTGCGTTGCTTTGCCTCATCTTCATCTTTTACGACAGGATGCAACCAATACTGCTTATAACCCGCCATCGTCGCAGCGTCATCATCGTAACACATTAAGCCACCTTCATTGCTTAAATAAAACGCTACCGCGCTTGCCTGAGGTTGAGCTAATATGGCACTTCTCTCTTCTAAAAATAGATGATTCTTTTCTTCTATTAAAGCATCTAAAAACGACAATCTCCCCTTATAATTCTCTTTAGTTGCTCTTTGATTGTCTTTAGATGTATCGGCAAAGCCAAACATGGACTGTAAATAATCGAGCCCCTCTGCGTTGAAAACCGCCCTGGGTATACAGTCATGTACTGATCTTTTATAGGGAATTCTCAAATAAGGCGTAAAGCCAAATACAAAAGCATCTTTTTCCCTAAAGAAAAACACTGGCTTGATCTTATCTTTTTCGGGCAATGCATATAACTCATTACTCCGCTTGATGGAAATGGTGCCATGATCATCTATTGTGGCCTTTTTAGTTCTGACTAAGTCTTGTTTGTAATTTAAAATAGTTGCTTTATCTATCTCGCTTGCGCGCTGATTCGTCTCTGCACTGACAATATAATGTGCTTTTTTGTTACTAATTTTACCTCCAGACAATATGAATCCCCTTTGGCTACCTGCTTGGCAATCGACGTATATTTTTTTTACTTTATTATTTTCAACATCGAAACTAATTTCTTGCCAATAAGGATCATACTCAGAGTATCCCAAATAGTGTTCAAAACTGTTTCCCAACTGCTTTTTCAAATTTTTTTCGCTAATTCTATAATATGGCTTGTCTCCAATATTAAACGTTTCTGTTATTTCATATGTTTCTTTGCCCCCATTTTCAGTGCACTTTATAATGCCAGCCCTTATATTGCGCGCAATCCGGGCGTTCGCATCAATACCCATTCTATCACGGTAAATCCCCCGCAATTTCTTATTTCCGGCTATCTCGCGAAAGTAAAACTTGTCGTCACTAATGCTGTTAGGGTCGACATAACAAGCACCCAAAATGCTAACTGCCGTCCTCAGCATACCCCTAATCGAATTGCCTGGTACGCCGTATTGACCGGCACTATTTTTAAATCCGCCTTGTTCGTTGCCGCTCTGCTTTATCGCTAAAGGCGTTTTATTGACAAAGGAATACTCAATATAGCCCGATTTCAAATCGTCACTTTCACGATTCCACTTGGGTAAATCTTCCATATTTTTATATCTCGTAATGGCTTTTTGGGGAAATGGTATAAAATTATAAGGTGCCTTAGATTTCATGTCATCCTCCTCTTTACTTTAGTTCAAGTGGCATTGAATGCTTAACTACAGCCTGGCCGTCTTCGTCGTAATCGTAATAATGCACCATGGTTAATTCCTCAACCCCCGCTCTACCGGCGATGCCATTATTAATGGTAAAAGTCTCTTCCAGGCGATTATCACGACAAGAATAATCACATTCGGCATAGTAATGCTTATTTTCCAATTGACGAATTACTAATTCCTTGCCATTTGAAAATTGATGAAATTCCAAAATATCGCTCAATTCAAATTTACCATTATTTATCTCATTCACAAAATCCTCTATATTGCCGACAAAAACGTCGCTAACTAAGTGCGCAATAATAAATTTTAAATCATTTCGCTCTTTAAAAAAATTAACACTTACCAGTTCACCATTCCACTCTTTGTAGTTATTCATGACGTACTCCTTTATTTACAATCGACTAAATAAGCATCGTTTTGATCGCTAAAATCAACCAGATGTGTTTTTCCGTCAATAATCTTAATACCGGCCTCGCTAGCTATAAAGTGCCCCTTACCACTTGCAAAAGACGATCCAATCGTCAATCTGCCATTCGCAAAATCTCTTAACGCCATCAGTAAATACCTGCGCTGTTCATCGCCTAGTTTATCCCGCTTAGAAACAATTATTCTAAAGGTAACATCGCCATTGACGACTTCAGTCAACGCCTTTGCACCATTCATTGTACCACCGGTTATCATATCAATTCTAATCTTGTCATACTTACAAATCTTCGGATTGTCTAAAACGGCATCTTCAAATGTAATAATACTGGCGCTATCATTAGAGCCGACTAAAGACTCCGCAATTTGCTGACCTTTGTAATGATCAACTCTGGTAAAATAGTTCCTAAATACGCCTTTTAGCGAAGAACCCGGCACGATATAATCGGCGCCATCCCTTAAAGGTACCGCGTCGGCCGCACCGCTTTCAAGCGGTTTATCACCGGCGACAAATACGCCATTTTCAAAGCTACCACTTACTTCAACTATTAAAGACCTGTGTTCAAATGGCTCTTTTAGAACGTCATTCGTGCAAGGTTCATCTCCTAAATAAGCTTTAAATTCAGCTTTATTGGTTAAGTCGTACGTCTTTTCTCTTAACGACTGTACTTTAAACGCGCCGTAACCAACCGAAGTATACGAGCCCAATCTAATTAATCCCAAATCAAAACTGTAGAGCGCCTTTACTATGGCGTGCTTAACTTTTTGAATTGCCTCGCTATAGTCAAAAATTTTAATGTTAAAACTAAAATTATAGCCCTTTTTAATCGACATTCTACTGTGTAAGTGACCGGGCTTTGCTGCGCCAAATTGATCTATTTCGGTCGAAACCCTTTCAACTATCTCAATATCATCTTCGCAAAGTGCGTCTGATACAAAAATTTTATTTTCTTCAAAACACCATTCTGCAAAATCATCTGAAAACTCCGCACTAATAAATTGACGCATGGCACCAGTAATGGAACTGCCCGTAATAAAGGCGCGTCGAGCGTCGTCGACCTGTATCAATTCGCCATCGAGAGTCGCTAAATTTGAAACATTTTGCATTACAATATCAAACTTATGTATTCTTTTCATCATTTAACTCCTCTCATAATCAATCTAAATGCCTCTAGTAAATAGCCGATTTGCCTCGTATAATCATCGCCCTCTTTAATAAAATTGACAATCACATCTTTTACGGGTAAACCTTTAGATGTGAACATTTTTTGATTGCGCGAATTTTTAATTTTGGCCTGAATGTGATCAAAGTATTTGTTTACAATGGCGAGTGCCTCTGCTCGCGTGTCAGCTTTAAGCGCTTGCATTAACTTCAAGCGAATATCACTTAAGAACGAATTGTTTAACTCTTTGTCGCCAAACAATTCTTTTGCTCTTTTAATTCCCGCAAGATTCTCTTCTGCATATGGTGACAGTTGAATTTGTTTAGTTATTCTTTCAATCATTTCATCGTTAGCTACTGTCGATAAATTGACACCATTCATTTGGCCGCAAAAATCCACAGCTGTTTTGACAAAAGTAGTTGATTGCAACGCGTTGACTACACAAAATCTGCCGAAGCCCTCCGACGTTCTTGCGCCGATGCCATTTTCCAACCTTTTACACAATGCTGCACCATCAATATTGGCGTCGGACTTTATTCTGATAACGCTACCGGCTTTTATCACCTCGCAAAACGGCGTGCGCGCCATCCACTTGGAATTAAAACTACTTTGTGTTTCGGTGGCGACGTTCTGATATATATCGGCGGCAGAAACACCAAATAGCTGTTCTATATTAATCTTACCAAAGCCTGTTAGAGGCTGTAAATTACTATCGTACAAAAAGGCATCTGAAACAGCTAAAAGATCAATGCAATTGGCATCGACAACTTCACCTTGCTCCGGATTCGTCGCGATGACATCGCCAAATTCAATCTCGCATTTGCCGAACCCAGTGCCCCTTCTACCGCCTAAATAGAGCACTTTAATCCGTTCAATTTTATTTAACAATTCCTTTGAAGTTCGATCGTCATAGGCGATATAAGACTTGAAAATCTGACCTTTGTCAATGGACTCATATCTAAACAAATTGTCATTTTCCCCCTCTTTGATATCGAGATATAAATCCTCTCTGATGCTCACGCCCGCTTTGTAATTGGTCTGGTGATAGACCACAAAATCATTGGACTTTACGGCGATATCGCCTTCTTCGACCGCATTGCCCAAACCAACTCTAAAATCCAGTTTGTTTTCGCCTTGTCTAATATCAGACTTTTTGGCATAGTAACACAGCGGAAACGGAAGACTCCTCTGCTTTTTAATTAGCGGATAAGCATTGAGAAACTTGATACCGCCTTTTAATAACTCTGCCTTATAATCATCTAGCTGTTTGACGTATCTACTGATAATCGCTCCTCTTATTACAGAACCGCTAATGTAATTCGACGACATGTTTTGACCCTTTTTCGCATGTGTTTTAGTCACTCTAACTGGCTCTGCAAGGGTAATTGTCATTGGCAAGTAATTCATTGTTCCCCCTTATCTCATCGGCTTAAAAAAGAACCGGCATATTTCGCTGTAATATCCGTGTATTTATTCGTTTCACCTTCATAAAGTCTAAATGCGACGCGACCTAAACCGCGATTCCGCTTATACCCAACGTGTTTTGTAAAGCTTAAACCCAAGCATAAAAAAGGCAAATACGCTTCGTCTAAATCCGCGACCTCAGCATATAGTTTGTAACCTCGCTTTAAGACTCGCAACAATCTAAACGTGCCGTCGGCCGCCACGCCATTTTCATTAATCGACGTTTCGGCGCGCTGATGCGTAAGGGCTGTAAAAGTGGCTTCAACACTGTCTTTAAAGTGTTCTCTAACGGCCAAAGGCAGTTGAAAATTAGATAGTTTCAGCTTACCCTCGCTCGTCACTACACTGCCGCCTTTGCCTAAAAGTGCATTCGTATAGCCATTAAAGTCGTCTGGATAATTCTCTTCGATTATCTCTAAAGATTCACGCAAATTACCTTTAAACGTACTACTATTAAAACAGGGAAACCCATTTTCATCAACACAAATATCAACATCTACTGACCCGGGCGTACTCGAACCATTTGACAGGCAAGCGTCAGAAATCAGCTCCATCTCAATTACTCTTTTTTGCATTTCATACTCCTTACTGTTCTTCTATTCGCTCAAAGTAATCCATTATTTCAATCGCATCGAAATAAACGTTTTCGTTATTAGTCGTATAAATCACATTTCCGTCATCAAATTGAATGTCATTATTCTGATTATTCTCCTTAAAGTAATCCGTTAAATTGTATTCCCTTATATAGCTTTCAGTAATTGATTTGCCATACCTGCTGACATTGCGTATCTCTTTAATCTTGTTCTGACCAATACCGTGTTTTTCAAAGACATCTTTTACGGCAAGTGCATTGATGAAATTTTGATACCTATTAACTTTATTCTCCGCCGTACCGGCTACCCAATAAGGTTTTAAAGTTAAGCAGTTATCATTTAAGTAATAATACCTGTTTCTAATATCGCTTAGCGCCCCCTTTTGATCGCCTTGCTTTAAATGCCAATCTATTAAGCAACCCGTAGCATTTAAGTTATCTTTAGTCAATTCTTTTTTTGCATTTGAACAGAGTTGCTCGGCTAGCTCATAGAGCTTATAAAACGGATAATTCGTCTTGCCAAGGGCTACGCCGGCACAGGCGTGTAATTTTATATCTTCATCGTCGTATAAAACGATTTCCTTCTCGCTAATCTTTTCTAAGAATAGTCTAGCTGCCTCAACACCCAGTTCTCCCTGCGTAACAAACGTCACATCGTCACCCGCCAATACGATTTTTCTAATTCTAAAAGGTTCGCCTTGTTCGTAAACATTGGTAAACGCTTTTATCAATTGATTAAAGGTTTGTTGATACTTTTCGGTAATCTGACTTGAAAAATTTCTCAATTCTTCAAGATAAGCATCATTTATAATACTAATGTTTTGCTCGTGATACTTTTCGTTGTAGTAAGCCCTAATTTTATTGTGCATTAACCCCATGGAATTGCCGTCAATGTGCACGACTGCCATGTAGTTCTTATTCTTTTTGAGCTCTTCAAATTTTATAACTTCTTTGTACCCCTTAGGTATATACTGATAGCCCGTTTCTTCGTATTTCTCCAGTTTTTTTATCGAATCAACACTGGCAATATGGTAGTCACTATCTTTAAACAGCTTGCTATTCTTGCACTTTTTCCCCGGCATTCCGGTCGATTCACAGAGTTCTTCTATACCCATCGCCCTGTTCCGAACGCCGTCAAAAGAGGCGCTCTTCTTTTCAGCCATTTTTATGAATATTTTTTCTACTTGATCCGTTAATCTATCGATAGCGGGATTACAATACTGCGTAACGGCAGTAAGCTTTATTCCCGGATAAGTCTTTAAAACCCATTCACTAATGCTATTTACAAACTGTTTGGCTCTTTCTTCATCATTAAAAACGCACAGTGAATTGCCACCGCCGCTGAACACAATGTTCTTTTCCTCTAATAATTCAGCAGTCTTTTCCGTGGTAATTTGTTCAATTATTAAAGACGCGCCAATATTTTCTCTCAGCGTGTTACTCGAAAAAATATACTTTTGTTTAGCGCCAATTCCAAATAAAACCAAATACACGATACACACCTCCTAAAAGCTATCATTTTTTGGGCATC
>PDWI01009519.1_pt1 | contig 11131 bp, 9 predicted proteins | sample 1430891 | NCBI WGS metagenome assembly PDWI01 (sample SAMN01162508, study PRJNA174530) | Oral metagenome, whole genome shotgun sequencing project. | biome: Marine environment; feature: Marine mammal; material: Swab sample of the gingival sulcus; isolation source: swab sample of gingival sulcus... | reverse complement strand
GAAAAGTAATCTTACTCTTTACCCAACTTTCATTATTAATTATTAATTCAAATCATAAAAATAACTCATTTTATATTACTTTGCAAATATAGGATGACGCGTTTCGGAGCATTTTCGCAATAACGGTAAAATATCCGTCATTACGAGCGATAGCGAAGTAATCTCATTTATAATTAAATCGAACTCACGTTAAGTAACTTATTAATTTCAATTGCTAATTTATCTACATTTCCTTCTGTGTTTCCAATTGAAATATATTTTATAATTCCATTTTTATCAATTAAAAAACTTTTGGGAATAGAACCTGTTGCATACTTATTCCAAATCTCTTTTGTAGGGTCAATTCCTACATTAAAATCAACTCCATATCTCTTCATTTTAGATATTTTCTGCTTTACCTTCTTTTTAGTTTCACCAATCGATATTGCCAATAATACAAAATCTTTATTTTTATTTGGGTAAATTATTTTTTCTGGAAATTCAGTTAATTCCATTAAGCAAGATCCACACCAAGTAGCCCAATAATTTACTAACACGACCTTACCTCTTAATTTAGAAAGATTTATTCTCTCTCCATCAATCATTTGAACTGTAAAATCACTTGCTATATCATTAACATGCAATCGTAATTCATCTTTTTGTTTCTCGTTTTTAGTAACTCTTGTAGTATTTGATGCTTTTTGTTTCTTCTGTTCTGCTTTTTCTTTTTTAGAAAACAGAGTAACCTTAATTATAAATTCTTTATCTCCAAGTTTATTACCAAATTTTTCTTCAAGTTTAGTTCGTTCATCCGCGGTTACTCCTTTTTGCATTGATTTAATAAAACCCTGCTTACCTAATTCGGTAAGTTTTTCTTGACTTATAATCTCATTATTTGCAATGATGATATATTTAGGTTTATGGACACCTTTTTCTTGTGCAAAAAGTGTAAAACCACATAGGATTAAAATCCCCAAAAAGAGTTTTTTCATAACTAAACTTTTATCTTCTTAAATTACTGATACTATTTTATAAACTTCAAAAATTAGTTCTGAGGTTCAACCCAATCTCCATTTACTTGTATAAGTTTTATAAGTTCTTCAACAGCCTGCTTTTCAGGAACATTACGTTTGATACATTCTTGTTTTTTGTATAAACTAATTTTTCCTTTTCCTGCTCCCACATAACCATAATCAGCATCTGCCATTTCACCAGGTCCGTTAACAATACAACCCATTATCCCTATTTTCAATCCTTTCAAATGAGAAGTTCGGTTTTTCACTCTACTGATTACATCTTGTAATCTAAAAAGTGTACGTCCACAACCTGGACAAGAAATAAATTCTGTTTTTGTTGTACGTTTTCGTGACGCTTGTAAAATACCAAAAGCAGTAGAAACCACGTCTTTATTAGTAACCTCTTCAAACTGATTAATCAAACAAATTCCATCTATTAAACCATCAACAAAAAGAACTCCAAAATCTGTTGCTGATTTAATCTGAAATGTTTCTAAGTCTTTTTCAGAATAAGATTTCATTAATAAAATAGGAGTTCTACATTTCTGTGCAATTAGTCTGTGGGCAAAGGCTCTCATCTCTCCTATTGGATTAACATGTTGATTTTCAAATACAATGACAACATTTTCTTTTGACTTAAGAAAATCAATCAACGAATTATCTAAATCATCATACTTTAATCGAAGAAAAATCATTTCTTCATTTACTTTTTGAAGACTTTCCTTTGTTATAACACGATATTCTTTTCCTTCGTTACTTTTGATTAAATCATTAGAGATGAAATAGTAATCTGCTTGAAATCCAAAAATATTTTTAGTTTTAGAAAGAACAACAGGAACAGTATCACCACCGATATTTTCTATTTTATAAGTTTCTCTTTTTACAAAAGGTTTTATATCAATATCTTCCACCAAACAAGGTTCAATAGAATCGTGGTTTTGTCTATTCTGAACATACTCTACTAATTTTCGAGCAACAGGTATTTCACATTCTGGCTCTTCACTTAAAGAGACACGAATAGTATCTCCAATACCGTCAGCCAATAATCCACCAATCCCAACGGCTGATTTTATTCTACCATCTTCTCCATCTCCTGCCTCTGTTACTCCTAGGTGAATGGGATATTTATACCCTATCCTCTCCATTCTTTGTACTAATAATCTTACCGCTTGCATCATCAAAACGGTATTAGAAGATTTCATTGAAATAACAACATCATGAAATTCCTCATCTTGACAAATCTCTAAGAATTCCATACAAGATTCTACCATTCCTTCGGGGCTATTCCCCCAACGATTCATCATCCTTTCACTTAATGAACCATGATTAACACCTATCCGAAGGGCTGTTTGCTTCTTTTTACAAATACCAATCAACTGAGTAAAACGAATTTTTATTTTCTCAAATTCTTCCTTATACTCTTGTTCCGTATAATCGGTTTTTCGTGTATTTCCTACAAAATTACCGGGATTAATTCGGACTTTTTCTAAAAATTCCGCTGTAATATTGGCTATTTTGGAATTGAAATGAATATCCGCAACTAACGGAACATCACTTTTTTCTTTGATTTCTGTGTGAATTTGTTTAACACTCTCGGCTTCTTTCATTCCTTGAACCGTAAAGCGAACCAATTCTCCACCTGCATTTACAATTCTAAAATATTGCTCCACCGAACCCTTTACATCATTGGTATCCGTATTTGCCATTGACTGCACACGTATCGGATTCTCGCCACCTAGAAGTAATTTTCCTATTTTTACTCTATTTGTTGGACGGCGAGAATAATTATAAGGATTCGGTTTCCACATATTTTTATTTTATAAGTCCAGTATTATTTCTTCACTATATCCATCGTATCCATCGCAATCATAAGTTCTTCATTAGTTGGAATTACGACCACTTTGACTTTTGAGTTATCTGAACTAATAACTGTTTCTTCTCCTCTTATTTTATTTTTTTCTTTATCAATATCCATTCCAAAGAAACTCAAACTTTCAACTATTTTTTCTCTTGTTGACACTTGATTTTCTCCAACCCCACCTGTAAAGATAAGTACATCTACCCCATTAAGAGCCGCTACATACGAACCAATATATTTTTTAATTCTGTACTCATACATATCTAAGGCTAATTTTGCACGTTTATCTCCTTGGGCTATTGCCTTTTCAATATCTCTCATATCTGAAGAAATGCCTGATACACCAAGAACACCACTATGTTTATTAAAAAGCGTATTTGTTGCTTGAGTGCCAATTCTCTCTTTGTCCATAAGATACGTTACAACTCCTAAATCAACATCCCCTGAGCGTGTTCCCATCATCAATCCCTCTAATGGAGTGAATCCCATTGAAGTATCTACTGATTTTCCATTTTCAATAGCACTAATTGATGCTCCATTTCCAATATGTGCTGTTATTATTTTTGTATTATTATAATCTATTCCAAGAAAATCACACGCTCTTTTAGAAACATAACGATGACTTGTTCCGTGAAATCCATAACGTCTAATACCATATTTTTTGTACAAAGAATAAGGAATACCATACATATAAGCATAATCTGGCATTGTTTGGTGAAATGCAGTATCAAAAACGGCTACTTGTGGAACTTCGGGAAGCAATTCTTTAATAGCATTTATTCCTGCTAAATTAGGTGGATTGTGAAGTGGAGCAATTTCAATACACTCTTCAATTTGTGCTATAACTTCATCTGTTATTAAAACACTTGAATTAAATCTCTCTCCACCATGTACAACTCGATGTCCTACTGCTGCTATTTCATTTAAATTTTCTATTGCTCCGTGTTCTTTACTAGTCAAAACCCCTAAAATATATTCCAAGGCTATCTGCTGTTCAAGAACCTCTCCTTCTAACATTATTTTTTTACCATCTTCTCTTGTATGTTTTAGAAACGAACCTTTCATTCCTATTTTTTCTACCCCACCAGATCCTAACTCTCTATTTTGCTCCATATCGAGCAATTTATATTTTACAGATGAACTTCCACAGTTCAATACTAATATTTTCATTTTTCTTTTGTATAAGTTATTAAACTTCTATCTTTTATAATATTAACTATTACCAATTTCTATATAACATTTCCTTTTTCATCATAATTATAGAAACCTTTTCCAACACGAACACCATGTAGTTTCGCTCTTGCCATACGACGTAAAAGAGGAGACGGCTTATATTTGGCTTCCCCAAACTCATCATACATATTTTCCATTAGTTTTACAATCTTCTCAATCCCTAATAAGTCGGCAGTCAGAAAAACACCTTGTCGGTATCCAAACCCAACTCTCATTATTTTATCTATATCTTCAACAGAAGAAATTCCCTCCATAAGCATAGAGCATGCTTCGTTAAGTTGAGTTAAAAAGAGACGCATACTAATTAAACCCGCAGATTCCAATACAGGAACATATTGGTATCTAATCATTTTAGCAAAATTACAAACTGCTTCATATGTTTCATCTGATGTGTCGGCACTTCTTACAATTTCCAAAATATTAGACGCTGGAACATTTGAAATAAAATGCAATCCAACACATCTATCTTTATGTTCTAATTCTGCAACTAAATCTGAAACAGTAACAGTAGTAACATTAGAAGCAATAATAGCCTTAGGAGAAAGTACTCTCTCTAAATCTTTAAAAACACTCTTTCTTTCGGCTAATCCTCGTTCACCTGTTAGTAAATTATAACGAATAGCCTCTATTACAAAATCACACTCCGCCAAATCTTGATAATCGGTTGTTCCTTTTATTCTTCCTAAATAGAGTTTCTTCTCACTTTTAGTCATTCCCCAACCTTGTATTTTTTTATCTAAACGTTCTTCAATATAATTGAAAGAACCAGATATTTTTTCCTGCGAAGGTTCTAAGAATATAACTTCTATTCCGTTCATTGCTGCTTGAGTTGCTATAAGACTTCCATCTTTTCCACAACCAACAATCCCAATACGTGAAAATAGTTTTTTAGATTGATTTCTTTGACTCAATCCATATTTTTCTATTGATTCTGTTTGTATCTCTGACATTTTTTCTCTTTTATTTATCAGTTAATTATTTCATTGCTTGATTGGCTGTTATAGCAATCATACGCACAATATCATCTACGGAACAACCACGTGACAAATCATTCACAGGTGCTGCAATACCTTGTAATATAGGTCCTATGGCAAGACTTCCCGACAATCTTTCCACTAATTTGTAACCAATATTACCTGATTGTAAATCTGGGAATACCAATACATTGGCTTTTCCTGCAATATCACTATGAGGTGCTTTTTTCTCACCTATACTTGGAACAAGAGCCGCATCGGCTTGTAATTCACCGTCGATTAATAACTCTTTGTTTAGTCCTTTGGCTAATTCTGTTGCTTCTTTTACTTTATCCACCAATTCATGTTTAGCACTACCTTGCGTTGAGAAACTAAGCATTGCTACACGAGGTTCAAATTTTCCTATCGCTTTGGCTGTTTCTGCCGAACTAACAGCGATTTGTGCCAATTGTTCTGCACTAGGATTAGGATTAACAGCACAATCAGCAAAAACCAACAAACCATCTTTTCCATACTCTTTTTTAGGAGTAAACATCAAAAATGCTCCTGAAACCACATTGATATTGGGTTTTGTTTTTATAATTTGAAATGCAGGGCGTAACACATCACCAGTTGCATTTTCAGCCCCTGCTAATTCTCCGTCTGCATCTCCATTCTTTATCAACAGACAAGATAAATATAGTGGATTTTTAGCCAATTCTTCTGCTTTTTCTTTGGTCAAACCTTTGGCTTTGCGTAATTCAAAAAGCAAGTCGGCGTAAATTCCAATTTTATCAAAACAATTAGGATCTATAATTTCAGCATCAGAGATATATTCTAAATTTTCTTCTTTTGCTAAACTTTCAATTTGACTTCTATCTCCTATTAAAATGATTTTAGCAACTTTGTCCTTTAAAATAATATTTGCTGCCTTTAATGTGCGTATCTCTGTCCCCTCTGGTAGAACAATACGTTGAAGATTTTGCTTGGCACTTGCCATTAAATTATCCAATAATTCCATGCTGTTCTTTATAATTTGTATATGCTTATTTAGTTAGTTTAAGTTTTAGAATAACAAAAATAGTAATTAATTGTTTGATAAAAAACAGAAAATAGAAAAAAAATAAAAAGAAGTCAATTTAACAAGTTAAAATCTAAAATGAAGCCAGCAAAATAAAAGTCAGCATTTTTCTTTTTATTAAAAAGTTGTTATCTTTGCAAACATTACTCAAAAAACTATTTTATGCAATTTAGAGATTTAGTAAAACAATATAACGTATTAAAGCCCGAAATAGACAAGGCTATGATAGAAACTGCTGGTTCAGGTGGTTATATAATGGGAAAACCTGTAAAAGAGTTGGAAACAGAATTAGCAGAATATGCTGGTGTTAAGCATTGTATTAGTTGTGGAAATGGTACCGATGCCTTAACTTTGGCATTGAAAGTTTGGAATGTAAAAGCAGGAGATGCTGTTTTTGTTCCTGATTTCACATTTTTTGCATCGGCAGAAGTTATCTCTTTGGAGGGAGCAACACCTATTTTTGTTGATGTTGATAAAGATACCTTTAATATTGATGCTAAAAGTTTAGAAAGAGCAATTGAAAATGTAAAAAAAGAGGGTAAATTAAATCCAAAAGTAATAATCACTGTTGATTTATTTGGTTTACCTGCTGATTATTATGCTATCAGAGAAGTTGCTGACAAACACAATTTATTTATTTTAGAAGATGCTGCACAAGGTTTTGGTGGTGCTATCAATGGAAAACGTGCTTGTAGTTTAGGAGATATTTCTACAACATCTTTCTTTCCTGCAAAACCTTTAGGATGCTATGGAGATGGAGGAGCAGTATTTACAGACAATGAAGAGTGGGCTAATTTGGCGAATTCATACCGTGTACATGGGAAAGGTTCTTTCAAATATGATAATGTTAGAATAGGAGTAAACTCCCGTTTAGATTCTATTCAAGCAGCGATTTTAAAAATTAAATTGGATGCTTTCAAACGATATGAAGTTGAAGATATAAACAAGGCTGCACAACTTTATACTGAGAAATTAAAAGATGTTGTAAAAACTCCAATAGTTCCAGAAGGCTATTTATCAAGTTGGGCTCAATATACAATTACTCTGAAAAATCGTGAAGAACGTGATGGATTACAGGCTAAATTAAAAGAAGCAGGTATTCCGAGTATGGTCTATTATCCAAAGCCATTACACGAACAGACTGCATATAAAAATAATCCTTTTGTAGAAGGAAGTTGCCCTGTTACAGAAAATCTTTGTGGCAGAGTTTTATCCTTACCGATTCATCCTTACATCACAGAAGAAGATATTGATAAAGTAGTAAAAGTGGTGAAAGAATATTATTCATAATTCAAAAAGAGAAATATATTTGTGGATAGAATCAAAAAGAAAATATCAAACAATAAGTCTCTAATTGAAAGTTTCTTCTCATTGTCTATATTGAATGGCTTAAATGTGGTTTTACCATTACTAACAATACCTTATATATTGAGGGTTGTAGGAAAGGCTAATTATGGGACTTATGCCTATGTTTATGTTCTATTACAATATTTTCTGCTCTTTAATCAATTTGGTTCTATATTTTCTGTAACAAAACAAATTACTCAAAATAGAAATAACCATGAAAAAGTAAATCAGATTTATAGTTCTGTATTAGTCTTTCGGTTACTTTTATTTTTTATTGGAGGTCTATTTTTCTTCTTAATGTCTCCTTTGATTTTGGATACAAAAGAGATGAAGATTATGTTTATTTTAGGACTTGGAATAGTCTTTGGGAATATCTTCAACCCTATTTGGTTGTTCCAAGGAATGGAGAAAATGAGGTATATTACATACGCTAATTTCTTCTCTAAAACTTTGTTTACTGTTCTTATTTTTGTTCTCATTCGTCAGTCAAGTGATTATATTTATATTATTTTATATAATAGTTTAGGGGCTATTTTGTCAGGTATTATCAGTTCAATCATTGCAATTAAAATATTTAATATTAAGTTGTTAAAAGTAACTTGGGCTGATATAAAATATCAATACAAACAAGGAGTAGCATTATTGGGGTCTAATATTGGAATTACTCTATATAATAATGCGAATATTTTTATTTTGAAGTTTTTTGTAGATGAAGCAACATTAGGAGTATATGCAGCAGCAGAGAAGATAATTAAAGGGTTTCAATTACTTGGAAATCCAATATCACAAGCATTATTCCCTCACTTCGGACATAAATACAAAGACCTTTCTATAAAAGAAGGTATAAATCAATTAAAGTCAATTTCATTTAAGTTGTCAATGTTATTTATTCCGATGACTATCTTTATTTTTATCTTTGCAGAGTTCATCGTCAGAATAGTTGCAGGTGTAGGATATGGTGAAGCAGTTATTTTAGTACGAATAATGAGTGTTGTTATCTTTTTAAGCGGACTAAATTATTTACTAGGCATAGTAGGACTTATTAATTTAAATAAACAAAAGAGTTTTTTTTATTTGGTTTTATTATCAGGTATAGTTAGTATATCATTTGTTTTACTAACTGTTCCGATATGGGGAAATATTTCGGCAGCATTATCTATGGTTATTGCCGAATTAGTTCTTTTTACAGGCTGTGTTATTGTTTTATACAAATTATTTAATAGAAATTAGCAATATGTTAGTCTATTTATTTATTTTATTTTTATTGATTATTTTAAGCGTTAGACACGATGTGTTAAAGATAAAAAGAGGTTACAATTTTTCTTATATATTAACATATATCGTATTTGTTTTAGTTGCAGGATTAAGATACAAAGTTGGAGGTGATACTCTTAATTACATGGAAGGTTTTGATTCTTACAATTATCCAACGATTTCGTTTATTTTACAAAATGGTATTGGTGCAGTAGATTCAAGGTATGACCCTTTGTGGATATTATTTGGGTCTCTTTGTCGCTCTATAAGTGATAGTTTCTTTTTTATGCAATTTATGCATAGTCTAATTATAAATGCTATTTATTTTCACATAATATATAAATATACTCATAATCGTTTTTTTACCTTACTATTATATTTCTTATTAGGTTACCTTTATTTGAACACCGAGATAATGCGTGAATCTATGGCAGTAGCAGTATTTTTATTATCTCTTCAATCATATTATGATAGTAAATGGGTTAAATATTATTTTTATGCAGTTATAGCAACACTTTTTCATTCTTCAGCATTGGTTGTCTTTTTCTTCCCATTGCTTAAACGAATAAAACTAAACAAATGGTTTTTTATAATATTGATATCTGTAGCCATATTGTCTTCTTATTTATGGTACAAATTTATGGAACAAATAGAAATATTTTTCTTTCTTTCTAGTGTTCAAGATAAAGTGCAAAATTATATTGGACATTTTGATGCTTACCAACTAAATATGAATGGAGTTATATATGGAGTGTTGAGTTATGTAGTTGCTCCTCTTCTAATTGTTCTATTTTCAAAAAAATATGTTTCAAGAAACTTACCAACATCTTCTTTTATACTTATTTACACTTTATTGGGGCTTTTCGTCGTTTATAACAATACAATTTTTATTCGTTTACAAAATTATTTATTTTTTCCATTTCTAATTTTCTTTTCTAACACTATATATTATTCTAAAAAAGAAAGAATCAGCAATGGAATAATAAACAATAAAATAAGAAAATTAAAAATAATCGGTATTTTCTTGTATTTAGTAGTATTAAGAAATTATATTTATTTTAGAGTAGACGAAGTAGGAGAAGGAGATTACGTTTATCAGCGTTATATCCCTTATATCTCTGTTTTTGATAAAAAAGATTCTCCTAGTTATAGAAATTGACGTTATCAAGAAATTTATATTGTATGATAATCTAAAATTATTTTAAACTTAATGTTTTTAACAAAAAATAAAATGAAAAAAATAATAACTAAAATATTGTTCATTGTAGGAAAAACATTTTCTTTCATTGTATCTTATAATTTTTCTAGATTATTATATTATTTACACATTAGAGTTTATTCAGGTTGGTTATCAAGAAATTTTAAATCTTTTGGGAATAATTCTAGTATATTACCAAAAGTTGTCTTTATTAATGGTGGTAAATATATTTCAATAGGAAATGGTGTTGTACTAGGTAAAAACATTCAATTAACCGCTTGGGATAAATATGAGAACGATTATTTTACACCAGAAATAAAAATCGGTAATAACACTTCAATAGGTGATGATGCACATATAACAGCCATAAACAAGATAATTATTGGTAATAATGTTTTAACAGGAAAGAAGATATTAATAACAGATAATGCACATGGGAAAGATAATAAAAATGATATTTCTCCCATAAAACGAAAATTATACACCAAAGGAGAAGTAATAATAGAAGATAACGTTTGGATTGGAGAAAAGGTCTCAATAATGCCCAATGTACATATTGGGAAAGGAGCCGTTATTGGAGCAAATTCTGTTGTTACAAAAGACGTAAAGCCTTATGCTATTGTAGGTGGAATACCAGCAAAAGAAATAAAAAGATAAAGTAAGAATAGAGTACCGAATTGATAACACCACATATGTTACTTTGAGATTATTAATATCCAAAAAATCTGTTATATTTTATTTTCTGAATTTAAGTATTAACTTTGTACAAAATATAAATGTATGGCAAAAGGGCGAAAATTACAAGTTAAGGAAGCAAATATAGCAGTAATATCTCAAAATTCACTTGATTATATAAGCCTAACAGATATGACAGTTTCTTTTAAAGAAGGAAGTGGTTTAATTGGTAAGTGGATAACCAACAAGAATACATTAGAATATCTTGGTGTTTGGGAAAAAGTAAACAATTCAGATTTTAATTACCCCGAATTCGGGGTAATTGAACAAGAAGCCGGAACAAATAGGTTTATAATGTCGGCAGGACAATGGATTACGAGAACCCAAGCGGTAGGAATAATAGTTAAAGCAGGCAGATATGGTGGGACTTATGCTCATAAGGATATTGCTTTTCATTTTGCTATGTGGTTAAGTCCTGAATTTCAAATTTATTTAGTAAACGAGTTTCAACGTCTAAAAGAAGAAGAAAACGACCGT
>PDWI01009518.1_pt1 | contig 11131 bp, 10 predicted proteins | sample 1430891 | NCBI WGS metagenome assembly PDWI01 (sample SAMN01162508, study PRJNA174530) | Oral metagenome, whole genome shotgun sequencing project. | biome: Marine environment; feature: Marine mammal; material: Swab sample of the gingival sulcus; isolation source: swab sample of gingival sulcus... | reverse complement strand
GGGCTTTGGAACTTAGAAGCTGAACAGTATCTGTTGGCAAATGCCAAAAAATATGGAGCATAATATGACTTTTCAACAAGCAATAGAACATGCTAAACAAATGGTAAAAGAGCGCTTTACTGGCAAAACTGAAGGCAGACTCGCCGAAAGAGTGGCAATTGTGACGGGGGCGGCACAGGGCTTTGGCTTAGGCATTGCCAAAGCGCTCTACCGTGAGGGTGTCTACCTTGTGATTGCTGATTTAAACGAAACGCTTGCCAGCGAAGTTGCCAAAGACTTAGGTGATCGCGCCATCAGCGTCGCTGTTGACATCAGCGATGAAACAGCAGTTCAAAACATGCTAATTAAGACAGTTGAAGCATTTGGTGGTGTCGATTTATTGGTTGCTAACGCCGGCGTATTAATAGCTGGTGGGCTCGCCGAAATGACAATGAAACACTTTGAATTTGTCACTAAAATTAACTATACAGGCTATTTTAATTGTGTTAAATACACCGCGCAAATCATGAAGGCGCAGCATGCAGGTGATGCCAACTGGGTAGGCGATATCGTACAGATCAATTCAAAGTCTGGCTTGGTTGGTTCTAAGAAAAACTTTGCCTACGCTGGCGGAAAATTTGGCGGCATTGGCTTAACGCAGAGTTTCGCCTTAGAGTTGATTGAAGATAATATTAAGGTCAACACAATATGTCCAGGTAACTATTACGATGGGCCGCTTTGGTCTGATCCAGAGCGCGGTTTGTTTAAGCAGTATTTAGATGCTGGTAAAGTACCTGGCGCGACTTCAATTGAAGAGGTCAAGGCGTTTTACTTAGCCAAAACACCAATTAAGCGCGGCTGTTTTCCTGAAGATGTTGCCAAAGCGATTTTCTACTGCGTTGAGCAGCAGTATGAAACAGGGCAGGCGATTCCGGTAACGGGCGGACAAGTCATGTTAAATTAAGAGGAAATTATGACAGATAAGAAATTTGATATACACAGTGGTAGCGCAGAACAGCGTTTGGCTGCGTTACGTGATTTTGTGGCGAGCGAGGGCGCGACAAAGCCAGCTGATTTAGGCTATACCAATAATCATATTCATACTTTTTATTCATTTTCGCCCTATTCGCCTTGTGAAGCAGTTTATCAGGCGAAGTTAGCAGGTTTAAGCAGCGCCGGTATTGTCGATCACGACACGATGGCAGGGGCGCGCGAATTTCTTGCCGCAGGAGATATGCTCGGCATGGCAACGACAGTTGGTGCCGAGTGTCGTGTCAACATGGCAGGTACGGCACTTGACGGTTATCGCCTAAACAGCCCTGACCAAAATTCGATGGCGTATATGGTACTACATGCTGTGCCGCATAAACAGATTGAAACAGTTAGCGATTTTTTTGCGCCCTACCGCGCCAAGCGCAACTTGCGCAATTTTGAAATGGTTAAGCGCATTAACAGTGTTGTCGGCTGCCAGTTGGACTTTGAAAGCGATATACTGCCACTTTCAAAATATAATGAGGGTGGCTCGGTAACCGAGCGTCATTTGATGTTTGCCTTAGCTAAATGGTTGGTCGAGCATTATCAAAGGGGTTCGCAGCTAGTAGCATACCTTGAAAAAAAGCACAATGTAGTGCTGTCAGCCAGTTTGCGTGAGCGCTTAAATAACGCTACTAATCAATATTATGATTACGATTTGTTAGGCGTTTTAAAGAGCAATTTTTTACCGCAAGTCTATATAGCAGCTAGCGATGAATTACCCAAAGTTAAGACTTTAATCGACTTTGCGGCGGATATCAACGCCATATTGGCATATGCCTACTTAGGTGATGTTGAAGAAAGTGTAACAGGCGACAAACCGAATCAGACATTTGAAGACGCTTATTTACCACTATTGTTTGAAACGCTCGACGACTTAGGCATTAAAGCGCTGTCTTATATGCCATCGCGTAACACCTTAAAGCAATTAAAGCTGATTCAAGCTTTTTGTCAAAGTGCTTGTATAATGGAAATATCAGGTGAAGATGTCAATTCGCCGCGCCAATCGTTTGTTTGTGAACACTTACTATTAGACGACTTTAGGCACTTATCGGATTCAACTTGGCACTTAATCAAACATGAAAGGAAATAACAATGTTAAAAAACATACCTAAAATCATTAGTCCTGAACTGTTAAAAATACTATCTGAAATGGGTCATGCTGATGAAATTATCATCGCTGATGGCAATTTTCCAGGTGCAGCACTTGCCCAGCGCTTAGTGCGCGCAGATGGTCACGGCGTGCCCGAACTACTCGAAGCTATTTTACAGTTGTTTCCGCTTGATCCGTATAATCAAGAACAGGCCTATTTAATGGAAGTGGTGCCGGGTGATGACTACGTGCCAGAAATATGGGATACTTATGCCAATATATTAAAAGTCGGCGCAGCTGAAGATGTTACCATTGGCCACATTGAAAGGTTTGCCTTTTACGAGCGCGCTAAAAAGGCCTATGCCATTATTCAAACCAGCGAAGCGGCGCTTTATGCTAATATAATACTTAAAAAAGGCGTTATCTAGGCTGTTAAAATGCCCATTTTTTTGTTGCTGCGCAAAATTTCGACACTCACGTATGTCTTTATACGCTGCGTCCCGCAATTTTGCTTGCGTCTCGAACTTGAACATTTTCGACAGCCTAGTCTGTTCAAATGCCCAATTTCTTTCGAGCGAAGTGGAGAGACTTCGCTTTTTCTTTACACTTTTCACTTTCTACTTTCCACTTTTTCTTACTATTTTTTTGGTTGACAATATGTTATTTTTTTTATAAGCTTAAAGTTAATAAAAAGGAGTTTACTATGAATAAATCATCTATACCACAAGGCTACAAATCATTGTTAAGTTTACTAGAAACTGAATTAGCGATTAAACAAATCAAAGATTTTTTCGAAAGCAAGTTAGCTGAGCGCTTAAATTTAATTCGTGCATCGGCACCTCTTTTTGTGCGCATTGAATCGGGTCTTAATGATAACCTTAACGGCATTGAACAGCCAGTTGGCTTTATGCATGAGGGTAGTAAACTTGAAATCGTGCAATCGCTTGCCAAATGGAAACGCATGGCGCTCGCGCGCTATGGCATTAGCGTTGGTCAGGGTATTTATACCGACATGAATGCCATTAGAAAAGATGAAGAACTCGACAATATACATTCAATGTATGTCGATCAGTGGGACTGGGAAAAGGTCATCAGTAAAGAGATGCGTACTGAACTGACCTTAAAATCAGTTGTCAATCAAATATATTCAGCATTTAAAGATACAGCTGACTATGTGACAGGTTTGTATCCACAGTTAACGTTTGATTTACCACACGACATTTTCTTTATAACAACCCAAGAATTAGCTGACAAGTACCCTAACATGACGGCTAAACAGCGTGAAGACACCATTGCTAAAGAAAAAGGTGCCGTCTTTTTAATTGGCATTGGTCATGCGTTGACATCGGGTGACCCACATGATGGCAGAGCACCCGACTACGATGATTGGAACTTAAACGGTGATATCGTATTTTGGAACCCGTTACTTGAACGTGCTTTTGAATTGTCGTCAATGGGCATTCGAGTAGACAGAGATAGTTTGTTAGAACAGCTTAAAATTAGAAATGCCGAAGATCGCTTAGAATTTGATTATCACAAGGCGCTATTAGCTGGCGAATTACCTTATACAATAGGAGGTGGTATCGGTCAGTCGCGCATTTGTATGTACTATTTACAAAAGGCGCATATTGGTGAGGTACAGGCAAGCGTGTGGGATAAACACACATTAGAAGTTTGTCAAGCAGCAGGGGTACAATTGTTATAGTTTAGTTTCGTTTAGATTAAATAATTTTATTGGTTTCTAATTTGTTACGGAGTAAGTATGAATAAAAAAATTGAAATTTCAATAAAATATTTAATTATTATTGTTACGGTTGTGATATTAGTTTTAATCATCTCAGCCGTTATTTTTGACGTTTACTATAATAATAATAGTTTAATTTCATATCATGTTGAAACTGTTGAACGTGCCCAGTTAGTTGATAGTGATGACGAAATAACGCGCGTTGAATTGCCATTTGTCTTAAATAGTGAAGAAGATCTCACAGTCAGATACGATTTATCAAATATTGATGATTTAAATAATAAGAGTGTGTCGTTATTTGTCTTTTATAACGATATAACGTGCTATATTGATGGTACTGAAGTGTATCGCTATTATTCTGATAAAAGTCATACTTTTAAAAGTGGTGGTTATGCGGTACATTTTTTTGATTTGCCCGAAAAAATAGTCGATAAGACATTGACCATACGTTACCAGCGCAGTTTGAAATTGTCAAAAATGATTAAACTGCAAAAATTATTTATTGGTAATCGTCATTCAATTTTTATGTACCATTTTTTGGAATTCGATTTTTTAAATCATTTGACAATTCTATTTTTATTTACCATATTTGTGGTGACAATTGTATTGACGTTGCTTTATTCAAGAGCACGTTATTTTACTACTGAATTTACTTGCTTAGGCTTATTGTGTCTAACGATTAGCATGTACTTGCTAGCACAGCTCTGGACATATAATTATGTAATGACTCATTATCAAATTACTATTTATGTCACTGAATATTATATGCTGATGTTATTTTTTTCGATTATTTCGTTTATACTGAGAGGCAATTTAGACCCCAAATTCGATAATTTTTTTGATATTGCAATAATTATTTCGATGCTAAATATCATTGTACAAACGCTTATAGCACTTTTAACTGATTACGAGTTTGTCGATTTTAATTTGATCAGTTTGTTTATTGGTGTATTGAACTTGCTGTTAATTGCTTCAGCATTTATATTGACAGATGTAAAAAAATATCCTCAAAAGAAAGCACTACTCGCTTCGTTATTACCCTTACTCATCACTTATGCGCTAACGCTGGGCATATATTTGACAACACGTCTAGTGCGATTTACAAATTTAATTATGTTGGGCATGTTATTCTTTATTCTGATTCAAATTTATAATTTAGTTAAGAACATTGCTAACCTACAAAGGGAAAGTGTCCAAAGTCAAATATACAAACAACTTGCTTATGTTGACTTAATGACGGGATTAAAAAATCGTTTATCTTATGTTGAATACATATCAGATGAAGCCAATCGAAAACGTAAGCAGCATATCATTGTTATTGATCTTGACAAGCTAAAGCAAGTGAACGACAAGTACGGGCACAGCGCAGGTGACAAGCTAATTATTAATTTTGCATCAATTATAAAAGACACTGTTCAAAAACATAATAAAGTAGACCTATTTAGAATTGGTGGTGACGAATTTATTGTCTTTGTTGATATAACAGTTACTAAATCAGCGCAGCAAATTGTTGACGATATAAAAAAAGCATGTCGCGATTCGGATATTTGTGACGAGTTTAATTTATCTTTTTCGGTAGGGATAGTTTATTATGAGCCTGCTAATATAACTACGCTTGAAAAAGCTGTTTCTGAAGCAGACTTAAAGATGTACAAAAATAAAAAAACTGAAAAAGGACGGCCGGCTTATGAAAATTAATGCATTGTCGACCTATGCTAAAATACTTGTTTTAGTGGCAATTGTTTGTCTTTTGACGATGTATCTATATTTAATTTTGGCTGATGAAATCAGTTATAACCCACAGAATAAATCAGCCGTTTTGACAATTGATTGGGCAGTCGTTCGCTTTGAAGACGGTTCTGAAAAAGTGGTATATAATTTACCAAAGACATTTAGTTCAGATAAAAAACTAACAGCGACTTATTCTTTGCCTGACGATTTTGATTTAAAAAATAAGGGATTGTTGATTACAGCACAATTCACTTCGTTCGATTGCTTGATAGACTCAGAAAAGGTATATCAGTATGAAGTGCCAAGTAGAGACTTTATTTATAGCAGTGGGCGTGTCCAAAAATATATTGATCTTAGTGACAGAGCGCCTTATAAACAAGTTGCGATTAGTCAAACTGCATTAATCGATAGTAGAAATAAAATTACAGTAGAACCGCTAGTAGTCGGTGAACAACTGGATATCTTCATTGATTATCTTGTTTATCGCGATCTCTTTTTAGTGGTAGCTATCTTTTTGTTATTTGGACTATTTTTCATTATGATAATGGCAAAATTACTTTTCTTTAACCGCCATAAGTACGGTGAGATATTGCTTTCAATTGCGTTGTTTTACCTGTTGTACAGTGCGTTTTTAATTACGCAAAACAATTCTACACAGTATTTACTATCGAATTTTAGCTTAACGCTGTATACAATGCGTTATATTGTCATATTAGTTGCTCAGGTACCACTACTATTTATTTTTAAGAGAGGTTTTTCAGGAAAATTTCGCAATTATTTTAATTACGTGATACTCTTTGTGATACTTATATTATTTTTTCAAGTGCTAGTGATATACTTGTTGAATGTTAACTTTGAAGATGCTAAAATTTTATCGTTTGTCAGTATAATTATTTCGGTATTCTGGGTGTTTTATACCTACATCAATACATCGTCATCTGAGATGCCTGATAAAAATTATCTAATGGTGGCGTTTTTACCTATTACATTGGGTTCTTTAATAGTATTAATAATCGAGATTGGTTCCTATCATTCATTATTTAATATCGCTATCAATATACAGCTGCTATTATTTATCATTTGTCAATTTTATTATGCTGTGCGCATTTACTTAAATTTAGCTAATGAAGAATTAAAGCAAGTCGAATACAAACGCCTATCACTATTGGATTTTATGACGGGGTTAAAAAACAGGACAGCCTATATTCAGCATATTGAAGATGAAGCGGTTTTAAAAAAATCGCAGTGGATTGTCTTTATTGATTTAAATAACTTAAAGGCGATAAATGACGATTATGGCCACGATTATGGTGACGCAGTTATCAAGCGCATGGCTACAGTAATTTTAGAGCTATGCCAGTCAGAATATAACTGTGAAGCATTCAGAATCGGAGGCGATGAATTTATTATATTTATTGAAGCGACAAACGTTGATTCAATAGAAGACTATCTGATGAAACTGGTTGAAATAAGCAGTCAGCGCGGCGACGTAAAAACACTTGAATTAAAGTACTCGCTGGGGTACGCTTATTATGATGCAAAAAATGATGATTTACATGAAGTAATCAATGCTGCTGATATGCGCATGTACAATGAGAAATTTGCCACTTTAACTGAATAAATAGCTAATATGTCATATTGGTGTATGTGAAATTTCGCCTTTTCTTTTCACTTTCTACTATTAGATTTCTGCATTTATCTTTTGTTCATATTTTGTTTTAACTCTACTGGTAAAATAATAATTAAAAAAGAAGCTTAATGTTGTCATTTCGAGTTGAGAAATCTCGCTTATCATTAGCGATTGAAACACAGCTGGTGCTGAAATCGTTCCGCTATATTTTTGCCTAGTACAACCTTCCCGCGGCATAACGTTACGGTAAAAAAACAGCGCCACCGCGCACTGGCGTTGTTGACAATCGCCTGACCAACGGTAAGCGGTTTTATAGCACGATTGAAATAAAATAATAAAAATGAGGTGACTAATGAATAAACATATTTTTGTCGTTGATGACGACGCCAATATTGCTGAACTGATTCAGCTCTATTTTGAAAAAGAGGGTTTTAAGGTAACGACATTTAACAATGGTAGCACGGTTTTGAGTGCTGTTAAAAAAGAGGCGCCAAATTTGGTTGTGCTCGACATTATGATGCCAATTATGGACGGCTATGAAGTATTAAAAGAAATCAGAAAAATATCATCTATTCCTGTCATTATGTTAACCGCTAAAGGAGAAACATTTGATAAAGTGCTCGGGCTCGAACTCGGCGCTGATGACTACATGGTTAAACCATTTGAGCCTAAAGAACTCTTAGCACGGGTCAAAGCCGTATTGCGCCGCGTTGGCAATGAAGATGTCCATGAAAATGTAACAGTATTACCCAATTTGACAATTGATATGGACGAGTTTGTCATTAATTATCACGGTAAGCAAATGCAGTTGCCACCGAAAGAACTTGAATTGCTCAATCATTTAGTGACGCACCCAAACCGCGTGTTTACCAGAGAACAATTACTCGATAAAATTTGGGGGTTCGACTATTATGGTGATACCAGAACGGTTGATGTTCACATTAAGCGGCTGCGCGAAAAGTTTACTGAAGATGATCCTTGGCAGATTAAAACAGTTTGGGGTGTAGGTTATAAATTTGCCAAGTAGGGGGAAACTTGAAAACACTTTATTCAAAATTACTTTTACTTAGTTTAAGCGCCTTAATCGTTGGCTTTATCATTTTAACCGTCGGCTTTCGGATGGCATTGACATCTTATTTTATTGAACAAAACCATCAGCAAATGGAACAACTTGCAGTTTCCTTTAATGATTTATTGGCGGAGCATATTGCTAACAACGAACTATCGCAAGACGTCTTGATTTCAGAAATGAAGAGTCTTGAAAAATATGCTAACTTAAAAGTATGGTTGTTGATGGGTGATACCTTTATCAACACCGATCAGACGATTAGTTTTGATGTCTCACAACTCAGTGGTGATATTGAAAAAATCAAAGCGACAGGCGCGCCAATATTTAAGACAGCCAATTACACACAATTACCCGACGAGCAATTTTACAGTTTAATATATCCGTTTGACATCGACGGCGAAACGGTTAGCGTCATTTATTTAAATAAATCGACACCAGTTGTAGCTAAGTCAATTTCAAAGATCAATAGTTTCACACTGTTGGCTTTTATTATTGCTTTGCTCTATGCGGGTGTCACAATTTTTGTGGCGACAAAGAGTGTTTCAGACAATATTAAAAAGCTCAACGAGGGCGTTAAATTTGTCGCCAAAGGTAATTTCGATTATCAGTTTAAAACTGAAAGAAAAGACGAAATTGGTGAACTGTGCAAAAATTTTAATTATATGACAAGTGAACTTAAGGCACAAGAAGATACCAGTCGGCGTTTTATTTCAGATTTGTCGCACGACTTACGTTCGCCGATTACTTCAATAAAGGGGTATATCGTCGGTGTTTTAGACGGTACGATTCCACCTGAAAAATGGGAAAAATATCTCAATATAGCTAGAGAAGAAACCGACCGATTGACAAAGTTGATTAACGACATACTTGATTTGTCGAAAATGCAAACGGGCAAACTTGAAATAAAGAAGACAGATTTTGATATTCATGAAATGGTGCTCAATGTACTTGATCGCTTTGAGGGGCGCATTAACAAAAAACAGGTTGACGTGTTGTTTAAGTTAGCTGAGGGCGACACAATGGTCGAAGCCGACTATAACTTAATTGAACGCGTTGTCTATAATTTATTAGACAATGCCGTCAAGTTTGTCGAAGAGGGCGGTGCGCTTGAGATTATGACCAATGCCAAAGAAAATAAAATGTTGATTGGCATCAGAAACACTGGTACGCCGATCCCCGATGAAAAGCTATCTAAAATATGGCAACGTTTTTCGAAGCTAGACGTTTCACGTGGCGAAATTAAGCAATCTTCTGGTTTGGGATTATCGATTGTCAAAGAAGTGCTCGACGCACACGACGAAAAAATTGATGTTTATTCCAACGAATACTTGGGTGTCATGTTTGTCTTTTCGTTAACGAGGAGCACATTTAAAAGAGAAAATCACCCAATCAATGAGTTATAACGATTGTTTACAATTTAGCGGCGATTATTAATAGTTCGTTCACATCATCTTTATAAATGAAAAATATAATATAATTATAAAGCGAAACGTCACGTGAAAGACAAAGCGCCACCGCGTACTGGCGTCGCTGGCAATCGCTAACGGATACGCAAAGATTAATGCATCAAAAAATTTACAAGGAGACTGTTATGTTTAAGTTAGTGCCAATTAGATCACTTAGGCAACCTAGAAAACTACAAAATTCTTTAAATGTCGACGCGGTCTTTGATCAATTTTTCAATAGTTTTTTTAATGACGATGTCTTTGTATCGTTTGATAAAATAAATGCTGTGTCTAGTTTTTTGGTAGATGTCTTAGATGGTGGCGACAAGTATGTTGTTGAGGCTGAATTGCCGGGTGTTGCCAAAGAGGATGTCAAGCTCGAATACCAAGACCAGTACTTGACTATTACTGCAAGACGTCCCGAAGTGTCGTTAGACAGTAATTATATTCGCAGAGAACGCTGTGGCGGCGAATTAAAACGTAGTTTTTATATTGACAACATTGTACCAGATAAAATTAATGCTAACTTTGCCAACGGTATTCTAACAGTAACCTTACAGAAGGCGCCACTGAAAAACGATTTACGCCAAATTACAATAGATTAGGAGGGAGATCAAATGGTAGAATATAATAGAACTAAATGGGATGAAGATTTTAACACTTCAATTGATAATAATTACGATAATAGACAACCGCAATATCACTATGAGAACGACCAGCGTTATGTTAAACCGCAGCGCAATATTGGCTTTAAAAGCATTTGGGCACTTGTGCTAGTGGCGGCATTGGCACTTGGGGGGTCAATTGGCGTAGGGTTTCAATTGGCTGGTTTATTAACAGAGAAAAAAGTTGCTCAAAAAACTGGTCAGTATTATATACAAAGTGAATCTTTAAAAGCGGTAGACTATAAAGAAGATATTGCCAATGATATTCCTGATATTGTCGAACGATTAGAACCGAGTATAATCGCCATCACCAATCAACAAGTAGTGCGCAGTTTCTTTTATGGCGAAATCAACCGCCCGACATCTGGTACAGGCGTCGTCTTTAACATCAATGAAGACTATGTGTTGATTGTAACCAACAATCATGTCGTTGAAAACTCACAAGAACTGTCTGTTGCATTTGATGACAATCATACCGCCAAAGCTGAAATCATCGGTGCCGATGCTGATTCTGACATTGCAATTATTCGCGTAAAAAAAGCTGATATTGACGACGAAATTATGGCGCAATTACAGCCAGTTATATTTGGTGATTCAGCTAAATTACGTGCTGGTGAACTGGCAATTGCGATTGGTAATCCACTGGGCTATACTGATACGGTAACGGTTGGTTTTATCAGTGGTGTTGACCGCAAGTTTCAAATGAGCTCAGGCAGGTATATGTCGCTTATTCAAACTGATGC
>PDWI01017026.1_pt1 | contig 11132 bp, 8 predicted proteins | sample 1430891 | NCBI WGS metagenome assembly PDWI01 (sample SAMN01162508, study PRJNA174530) | Oral metagenome, whole genome shotgun sequencing project. | biome: Marine environment; feature: Marine mammal; material: Swab sample of the gingival sulcus; isolation source: swab sample of gingival sulcus... | reverse complement strand
ATGATAGCGCAGGAAAGGCCACACCCCCATGTTGGCCGGCTCCTCCTGGACCCAGACCAGCGGCGTGTCCTGCCCGTAAAGCTCCAACACCTTCGCCAAATCCCCCATGGGCAGGGGATAGGGCTGCTCCAACCGCACGATGGCCACATCGTCCCGTCCCAGGCGCTTGCGCTCCGCCACCAGGTCGTAATAGACCTTGCCGCAACAGAGCAGAATCCGCTCCGCTTTGGCGGGCGCGGGGTTGTGGGGATCGATCAGAACGGGCTGGAAGAAGCCCTCGGACAGTTCATCCAGGGACGAGACACACGCCGGATTCCGCAGCAGGCTCTTGGGTGTGAACAGGATCAACGGCTTGCGCCAGTGTCGCCACACCTGTCGCCGCAGCACATGGAAAAGCTGGGCCGGCGTGGTCGGGTTGGCGATCTGCAAATTGTCCTCGGCGGCCAGTTGCAGGAAGCGCTCGATACGCGCGCTGCTGTGCTCCGGTCCCATGCCCTCGAACCCGTGGGGCAACATCATCACCAGGCCCGAGAGCATGCTCCACTTGACCTCCGCCGAGGCGATGAACTGGTCGATGATGGGCTGGGCCACGTTGTTGAAATCCCCGAACTGGGCTTCCCACATGACCAGGCTCTCGGGGTAGGACAGGCTGTAGCCGTATTCGAAGGCCAGCACAGCCACTTCCGAAAGCGGGCTGTTCAGGGTCTTGACGGGGGCCTGCCCCTCGGCCAGATGCTGCAGCGGGGCGTAGGGCGCGCCCGTCTCCTGATCATGCAACACCGAGTGCCGATGGCTGAAAGTCCCCCGCTGGCTATCCTGCCCGCTCAAACGCACCGGGTACCCCTCCAAGGCCAGGGTGCCGAAGGCCAGAGCCTCGGCCGCCGCCCAGTCCAGAAGCAGTTCCCCCTCGGCCATCTTGTGGCGCAGATCCAGCTGTTTCTTGATCTTGCGATGGGGCTGGAACCCCTCCGGATATTGCGCCAGGGACCGCAGCACCTGCTCCAATTTTTCGCGCGGGACCCCGGTGATGATGGGGTTGGCCTGGGGTTCCTGGCCCCCCAGGTAGCCCTCCCACACGACCCTCAGCAGGGACTGGCGGCCTTGGTCATCCTCCGGGGGAGCGGCTTCGCGCACCTCATCCAGAATTTCCTGCAGGTGCTTCTTCCGCTCCACCACCATCCGGTCGGCCACCTCACGGGTCAGCGAACCGGTGCTGGCCAGACGCCGCAGGTAGCCCTCCCGCACGGAATCCCGCCGCTTGATGGCCCGGTACATCAAGGGCTGGGTGAAAGCCGGTTCATCGGTCTCGTTGTGGCCGCGCCGCCGGTAGCAGTACATGTCGATGATGACATCCCGTCCCCACTCCTTGCGGAAATCCAGGGCTAGGCTGACAACCTGCGCCACCGCCTCGGGATCCTCGCCATTGACGTGAAAGATGGGTGCCTGCAGCATTTTGGCCACATCCGAGGCTTGGGGGGTGCTGCGGGAATCGACCGGATCGGTGGTGAAGCCCACCTGATTGTTCACGATGACATGCAGGGAGCCGCCGGTGCGGTACCCCTTGAGACCCGACAGGTTCAGCGATTCCTGGATCACCCCCTGCCCGCTGAAGGCCGCGTCGCCGTGGATGACCAGGGCCATACTCTTCTCACGACTGGTGTCCTGCGCCCGCTCCTGCCGAGCACGCACCCGGCCCAGGGCCACGGGCGTGACAAACGCCAAGTGGCTGGGATTGAAGCAGAGACTGAGGTGCACCTTCTTCCCCTGGCGCGTGGTCCAATCCGAGTGATAACCCATGTGGTATTTCACATCGCCACGTCCCAGGAAAGTCTGGGCATCGGCGTCCTCGAATTCGTTGAAAATTTCACGTGGATTCTTCCCCATGATGTTGGCCAGCACATTCAGGCGACCACGATGCGCCATGCCGATGACCACGCTATCCAGTCCCTGCTGCCCCACGTGCTCCACCGCCATGCCCAGCAGCGGAATCAGCGTCTCGGCGCCTTCCAGACTGAATCGCTTGGCGCCCAGATACTTGTTCTGGATGAATTCCTCGAAAATTTCCGCGTCAATCAACTGCCGCATGATGCGCTGCTTCAAATCATCACTCAGTTCCAGCCGATTCTCCGTCGACTCCATGCGCTGCTGCAGCCACCGGCGCACGATCAGGTCATCGATGTGCATATACTGCACGCCGATGAAGCGGCTGTAGGTGCTCTGGAGCTTGCGCAGGATCTCGCGCAGAGGCAGCATATCACCCGGACTGAGGGTCCCCGCAGAAAAAACCCGGTCCATGTCTTCGGCCTCGAAGCCGTAATAGGCCAGGGTCAGTTCCGGAGGCGTGGCGCCGGGTTCGCCCAAGGGGTTGAGCCGGGCGATGCGATGACCCCGCACACGGTAGTTGCGGATAAGCCGGTCCACCTTGTTCTGGTCCGCGAGTTCCCGATCCTGATCCTCCGCCGAGGGCGCGTACCGGGGATCGCTGGGGCCGGATGCTTCCTGGGCGGCGAACCAATCGGCCCAGACCCGGGGCACACTGGCCGGATCCTCCTGCCAGGACTGCCAGAGCATGTCCGCGTAGGACAGGCTCAACGTATTGGGATTATTATTTTTATCCACATTCATTTTTCTGCCCCATACCGGGGCGGGCTGTTGGTGAAAGGGCGTTTTCGGCACGCCACGGCAAAAGAATACCTTTATCGTCCGGTATGGCAAGCAAAACGGAAGAAACAATCGGGAATTTGGTCATGAATTTTCACTGCCGGCAACCTTCCAGGCAGACTGTTTTTCGACCTCAACGAACGCTGAACGTCCCCGAGAAGGCCATTGGTCGAGACAGATTTTAGCAGACTGCGGGGCGCCCCTCCAGTCCTGGTTGGCTGGCCGCGTCAGCGACCTCCGTCCCCCCTTGAGAAAACCGCACCTCCGGAGAAACTCCAGAGGTGCGGCTAGTGCGGACCGTAGCATCAAAACCGTCCTGCACCGAGTGGGATCAAGTCATCCCTCGGTCATCGGAACCAGACTCTAGCGCTCCAGCATGCGGCGCTTCTCGATCTGCTTCTTCAGTTCCGCGGTGTTCAGAACCTTGAATTCCACGCGGCGATTGGCGGCGCGGCCCTCGGCGGTGTCGTTGCTGGCCACGGGATTGTCTTCACCGTAACCGACGACCGTGTACTGCACGGGCACGATCTTCGGGAAGTTGGCCACCAGGTAATCCAGCACGGCCTGGGCGCGCTTCTGGCTCAGCTTCTTGTTGAAGGAAGCGCGGCCGGTGCTGTCGGTGTGACCACCGATCTCGACCCGCAGCTGGGGCCAGTTGCTCAGGGCCTCGCCCACCTCGTCCAGCTGTTTGGTGTCGCTGGTGTCCAGCTTGTCGCTACCGCTGGCGAACACGATGTTGTTGGTGGTGATATGACCCGTGTCCAGCAGCTGCTCTTCGAGCTCGGTCACGGCAATGGGGCAGCCCTTCATGTCCACCTGCAGGTTGGGATCGGTGCCCGCGCACTGGTCGATGCCGTCGAACACACCGTCGCCGTCACTGTCCAACGGGCAACCGCTGGCATCCACGATGGCGCCCCTCGGGGTGCCAGCGCACTGGTCGATACCATCGAACACGCCGTCACGGTCGCTGTCCAGCGGGCAACCGCTGGCGTCCACCAGGGCACCCTGCGGGGTGTCCGCGCACTGGTCGATACCGTCGAACACACCGTCGCTGTCGCTGTCGGTGGGGCAACCGCTGGCGTTCACCACGGCGCCCTTCGGGGTGCCCGCGCAGGCGTCGGAGCGGTCACGCACGCCGTCGCCGTCGCTATCCTTGCTACCCTTACCGAAGGCGAACTGCAGGCCCACGGTGGTGATGATGTTGTCCTTGGTCTCACCGTAATTGGGGAAAGCCTCGCTGAACTTGCTGATGACGTCGCGCACTTCCAGGCGCAGAGCCCGATAGCTGGCGTTGTCGCCACCCAGACGGATCTTGGCGCCCACGCCGACTTCCCAGCCGTTCAGGTACTCCGTCTCGCGGCCCTCGGACTCACGGTTCAGTTGGGCCCAACCCGCCGTCAGGTAGGGATTGAACTTGCTGCTGGGGAAAAGCTCCGCCACCAGGTCCACGCCCATGTGGGTCATGTCCACATCGCGGGTTTCGACCCGGTTGTTGGTGGCGCTCATGCCGTAGGTGCCTTCCACCGACAGCCAGCGCAGGAAGTGGAGAGCGCCACGGCCACCGTAGATGAAGCTTTCATCGGTATGCAGGTCCGTGTCCCAGTTCGCGTGGCCCAAGTAGGGGGTCACGCTGATCACAGGTTTGTCGGCGTCGCCCACCGAGGCGGTGGCGGCAGTGAAGGTCAAGCTTCCCAGCAACATGGCCAGGGCGGCGATCAGTACCAGTTTCTTCATTACAAGACTCCTTGATTGGCAATTGGGGAATTCCATGCCGATGACGATCTAGACTAACTATTTCCATGAAAAGTCACATTTTTTCCAGTATATTTTTTAAATCTTTAGCAAAATGCCCCTGGTCTCTCCCATTATTTCCGTGACTTTAACCCCATTCAGCGTGTCAGGAGGATGAAAAGACCGATGGAGCCCCACGAGCAGGACCAACTCCTTGTTGAGGCCGCCCTCCGCAGCCGGCAGGGGGATTTCCGCGCTTTCGATCAGCTGGTGTGCCGCCACCAATCCATGGTATGCACCAACTGCCGCTACATCAGCGGCAACGAGGAAGACGCCCTGGATCTGGCCCAGGAAATTTTTGTGAAGGCCTATTTCAACCTGAAGAGCTTTCGCGGGCAGAGCCGCTTCAGCACCTGGCTCAAGCGCATCAAGGTGAACCACTGCCTGAACCATGTGCGCAAGCAGCAAGGCAAGAAGCACCTCAACATCGAAGATCCGGCCCTGATCGCGGACGAAAGACTGCACACGAAACTCAGGGCCTCGGCAGAGCTGGAAGCGCGGGAAAAAAGGGAACGGATCGGTGCCGTTCTGGACACCATGAGCGAGAACCTGCGGGTGGCCCTGATCATGCGGGACCTCGATGGCCTCAGCTACCAGGAAATCGCCGATGAGTTGAACCTGAGTCTTTCCGCCGTTAAAATGCGTATCAACCGGGCCCGGCAGGAGTTCCGCGCCCTGTACACCAAGGAATAGCCACGTGAGTGACGAAACCCGCAACGAGAGCCGCGACGACATCCACAACGAGATGCACGATGACCCGATCGCAGAACCGCCTATCGAAGAGCTGGCCGACTTCGGTCTGCCCCAGGATCCGGAGTTCTCTGGTCGAGTGCAGCGCAGCCTGAACCGGCACCTGCTGGTGGGCGACGCCCTGGAATTCTCCCTCGATATCTTCCAAAAAACCCTCTGGGAATACCTGAAAACCGCCGTCGAGGCATGGCCGGGCCGCAATCGCGAGCCGTCGGAGTGAACATGGAAACCTCCTTTTCGCTGAAAAAGACCGTTCTGGATGTGTTGACATCCCTCAGTGACAGTTTCGCGGCCTTCCTGCCACGGGCCGTGACGGCGCTGATCATCTTCTTGATCGGGCTGGTCGTGGCCAAGCTGGTGGCCCGCCTGATCCGCACGTCCTTCGAACGCCTGAAAGTGGACGACCTGCTGGAAAAGGTGGGCATGACAGACATCCTGCAGAAATTCGGCATGCGCGAAGCGCCGGGCTTCCTGCTTTCCCGCCTGGTCTTCTATCTGCTGCTGTTGCTGTTCACCCAGAGCGCGGCCCAGGCCGTGGGGCTGACGGCTGTCGACAACAGCATCAGCGCCTTCTTCTCCTACCTGCCCCACTTCCTGGCGGCGGCCATCGTGCTGTTCATCGGCATGCTGGTGGCCCAGTTCGCCGGCGGGGCGGTCACGCGCTCGGCCCGGGATTCGGGGATCGACTTCGCCCACATCCTGGGGCGCATCGTCTCCTCGCTGATCATCTTCATGGCCGGGCTGATGGCCGTCACCCAGTTGAAGATCGACGCCGAGATCGTCCACTCGGTGGTGCTGATCCTGCTGGCGGGAGCCACCCTGGCGCTGGCGTTGACCTTCGGTCTGGGCACGCGGGAAATCACCCGCAACCTTGTGGCCGGTTTCTATGCCCGGAAGCTCTTCGCCGTGGGCGAATCCATCGAGGTGCAGGGTGTGCGCGGTTCCCTGAGCGGGGTGACGCCGCTGCTTGTGGTGATCGAGACGGCCAATGGCCTGACCACCCTGCCCAATGCCATTTTCCTGGAGGATGTGACCCGCCAGGAGAGTTAGTCGAAGTCCGGCCTGATTCGGGGATAAAGGCCGAAAATATCGAAAAAGCCCCTTGCTTTTGCCTGGGGCAGGCTCCACTTTCCCCGGCAGAATTCCAGGCAACGGCGCCGATGCAACCCATCGGCGTCGTTTTTTCAAATCCATCAACCCCTCATTCGGGAGGTGAACCATGGGCGTCACGGCCTTCCTGCTCTTGTCCTTCTCATCCCTGTTCGCGGTCATCGATCCGCTGGGAGCCATCCCCTTCTTCAGTGGGCTGACCTCGCACATGGATATCCGCCAGAAGCGCTACACCCTGATCCGAGCCCTGGCCGTCGCCTTCGGCGTGCTGGTGGTCTTCGTGCTGGCCGGGCGGCAGGTGCTGGAGCTGTTCGGCATCACGGTGAACGCCTTCCGCATCGCCGGCGGTGTGATCTTCTTCGGCATTGGTCTGGATATGCTGCAAAGCCGGCCGCGGCGCTGGCGCACGGGGATCCGGCGGGCCTACGCCGCGGACAATCCACCGGATGAGGATGAGCTGGATCCCGAGGTCCACCAAGGCGACGACCCCTCCATCACCCCGCTGGGCATTCCCCTGCTGGCCGGACCCGGCTCCATCACCACCGTGATGGTGCTGGCCCCCCAAGCCCCCTCGCCGGCCGGGCCCTTCCTGCTGATCACGGCGGTGGCGGCCATCCTGCTGGCCACCGGGGGTATCCTGATGGGAGCCGACGAGGTGCTCAAGCGCCTGGGACAGACCGGCCTGAAGATCATCGAGAAGCTGATGGGGTTGCTGGTGACGGTGATCGCGGTGCAATTGATGATCGACGGCATCGTGCCGCTGATCCAGGCGATGCTGGTCTAAGCCCGGATCACGACTCCGGGTTAGGCCGGCACCTTCAACCGCTCCGCCAGGAGACGGAGGTAAAGGGCCTCGGTGGCCTCCACCATGCGGGCGTGGGACCCGGGGCGTAGAGGAAACCCTCCACGCCGTCGCGCAGAATCTCAGGAGTGCCGCCGCTGTCGGTGGCCACCACGGGCACCGCCGCCTGCATGGCTTCCAAAGTGACCAGCCCGAAGGGCTCGGCGGCCGACGGCACCACCTGAACATCGAAGGCCGCGGAAAGCTCGGCGGCCTCGGAGCGGTAGCCCGCGAAGAACACGTGGCTCGACAGCCCCAGGGTGGCCGCTCGGCTTTCCAGATCGCCGCGGTAACCGCTGCCCCGATCCTCGTTCCCCACCAGGCACAGCCGCAGGCGCGGCCACCGCCCCACCAACTGGGCCGCCGCGGCCAGCAGATCTCCCGCGCCCTTTTCCGGGCAGAGCTTGCCCACGAAACCGATCAGGGGGTCCTCCGGCCCCGCCCCCGCCTCCATCCGCAAACGCAGGGCTCGGGACTGCCGCTCCCCGCTACCGGCGCTCAGGCCGTTGGGGATGACATGCAGCCGGTTTTCGGGCACGGCCCGGGACTGGCGCAGGCCCTCGCGGACGGCCGCGCTGACGGCTATCAAAGCGTCGAATCGTTTCAGGAAAGGTCTCTTGAGAACAGGATGGGACAGGGGGCGCAGCTGGTGGCGGGTCCCCACGTTCACCATGCCCGTGCCCAGCGAAGCCACCGCGCCCAGGAAATAATCCCGGGGCAGATGGGTGTGCAGGATACCCGGTTCGCCCTCACGCAGCAACCGCGCCAGGGAGGCCACGGAACGCGGATCGAACCAATCCACCAGGGGAATGGTGCGCACCTCCAGCCCCAAGGCGGGTAAACGGCGGGCCAGTTCCGACTCCGGCCGCACCACGCACTGCACCCGATGGCCGCGTTCCCGCAGGCCCGCCGCCAGTTGCGCCAGATGGACCTCACCCCCATAATAGGATGTCATGGAACTGAGTTGGATGATGCGCATGGCTGACCGGTGCCCCCGGGCAGAAAGTAAAGGAAATCCATATCTGGCCGACAACTCGGCCGACACTGATTGACACCCCGGATATGCTAACCTAGGATTTGCCGGGATCCAAATCCGAACTTTTTCCGAAAGCATGGAGGCATGGACATGGCACGACACCTCTTTTACCGCTCACACAACGTCATGATTCTCATGGCGATCCTGGGTTGCTTGGCGGCCTGGTCCCTTTCCGGGGGCGCCACGCCGACCCTGGCCCAAGACCACGGCGGACACCATGAAGAGGCCCACAACGACGACGCCAGCACACACGGGACCCACGCCGAAGAAACCCACGGCCACGCGGCAGGGCACGGCGATGAGCACGGAGAGGGCCATGGAGACGGCCATCACGGCCCCAGCCCCACGGGCCTGCTGCCCCTGTGGACGGCCATCCCCTTCGTGGGCATCCTCCTTTCCATCGCCCTGGGCCCCTTGGTGGCGCCCCACTTCTGGCATCATCATTTCCCCAAGATCTCGGCCATGTGGGCTCTGCTCTTTGCTGTGCCGTTCCTGATCTGGAACCCGCGCGAAGCCTTCGGCGAGATCCTGCACATCTACTTCCTGGACTACTTCCCCTTCATCATCCTGCTGTGGGGGCTGTTCACGGTGGCGGGTGGCATCTACGTGGGTGGCGCCCTGCGCGGCAAGCCCATCGTCAACGTGACGATGCTGCTGATCGGCACCTTCCTGGCCTCCCTGATCGGGACCACCGGCGCGGCCATGGTGCTGATCCGGCCCCTGCTGCGGGCCAATGAATGGCGGCACAACAAGGTGCATCTGGTCATCTTCTTCATCTTCCTGGTGGCCAACATCGGCGGCAGCCTGACCCCCCTGGGCGATCCGCCGCTGTTCCTGGGCTTCCTGCACGGCGTGCCCTTCTTCTGGGTCACCACCGGTCTGCTGCGGGAGATGCTGCTGGCCTCCGGGCTGATCCTGGTCATCTTCTTCGGGGTGGACACCTACTTCTACCGCAAGGAAGACCAATCCCAGGCCCCCGTGGCCCAGCCGAACGAGGGCGGCATCAAGATCGAGGGCCTGCACAACGTGCTCTTCCTGCTGGGCATCATCGGCGCGGTGATCATGTCCGGTTCCATCAAGATGGGCAGCGTGCCCCTGTACAGCGCCGGCAGCCATCCCGTGGTCGTGCCCGTGCAGAACTGGGTCAAGGATGTCATCATCCTGCTGATGGGCGCGCTCTCCCTGGCCACCACCACCAAGGTGGTGCGCGAGAAGAACGGCTTCAGCTGGTTCCCCATCCAGGAAGTGGCCTACCTGTTCGCCGGTATCTTCATGACCATCATCCCGGCCCTGGCCATCCTCAAGGCGGGCAGCGCCGGCGCCCTGGCCGACCTGACCAACGCCGTGCACGGCCCGGTGCGCTTCTTCTGGGCCACGGGCATCCTGTCCAGCTTCCTGGACAACGCGCCCACCTACCTGACGTTCTTCAACGCGGCCCTCGGGGATCTGGGCAAGGTGGAGGCCGAGGTGCCCGGCATGCTGGGCTATGCCGCCGCGAGCCTCAAGAATCATGAATTCATCTACGACCTGACGGCCATCAGCGCCGGCGCCGTGTTCATGGGCGCGGTGACCTACATCGGCAACGCCCCCAACTTCATGGTCAAGGCCATCGCCGAAGAAAGCGGCATCCCCATGCCCAGCTTCTTCGGTTATATGCTCAAGTGGTCGGTGCCGGTCCTGATGCCGGTCTTCGTCATCATCACCTTTGTCTTCTTCGCGTAGAGGAGTCGTCCCCATGGCCAAGAAAGTTCAGCAAGCCAAGAAATCCTTCTACGAGATCGTGTTCCAGGGTAAGCCGAAGGTCGTGCGCGCCTACCTGGCCGGGCTGGCCGATGGTTCCGGGCACGATGCCGAGATCTACTTCAGCTTCGAGGAAGGCATCTACCACGAAGGCAAGGTGGAGAAGTTCAAGGAGATGCTGCACGTCCGGGCACTGGATTGCCACGTCATCGTGGACGCCCAGATCAGCAAGCTGCTCAAGAAACTGGGCAAGGGCCTGATGGACAAGACCGGGGTGGAGATCGTTTCCCACCGGAACATCCGCAACGCCAGCTTCACCTACAGCTACCACGCCTACGCCAAGCAGTATGATCACGAAATCCTGGCGGCCTTCGACGCGCGGCCGGACAACCTGCGGCTCAAGAACAAGGTGCGGGAGCTCAAGGAAGACCCCAGCGCCAAAGGTGTGGAAGTCTACTCCCCCACCCATCACTATGAGGCCGAGGGCAGCGGAACCGTGGTGGGCCCGGTGGACCAGGTCATCGCCTTCAAGAAGACGCTGGACGCCATCCAGTTGATCCAGGCCGAGGAGATCCAACTCAACTTGGCCTGATCCCTGGTCTGATCCCTACCCTGAAACCAACGCCGCCGGCTCCCCTGGGGAAGCCGGCGGCGTTTTCCTTTGTCTGATATGAGACGGGCTACTTCATGAGCAGCATCTTGCCCACGACATCCTGCCCACCGCTGCTGAGGCGATAGAAGTAGGCGCCGCTGGCCACGCTGTGGCCGTTGTCGTCCCGCCCCATCCAGGTCACTTCGTGCCGACCGGCGTCCATGGTCTCGCGGACCAGGGTCCGGATCTTGACGCCACGCACATCGTACACATCCAGCTGGACGTTGCCGGTGACCGGCACCGCGAACTTGATCACGGTCATGGGGTTGAAGGGGTTGGGGTAGTTGCCCTCCAGAGCCAGGACCGCGGGTGTCTGGTCTCCGACGGCGGAGGTATGGGACTCGGCGTAGGACAGGGCCAGGCACCAGTTCACCAACCGGCCCTCATCGTACTGGCCGACATCCGTGACATGCAGCTGCCAGTCGCCCTGGGTGTCCTCGCCGATGAGAGCATCCAGGCTCTGGAACGGCGCGATATCCACCGGGTACCAGCCGTCGATGTTGTCGGTCTCACCACCCTGGTTCTTGTGCAGGATCAGCTCGGTACCCGCG
>PDWI01009516.1_pt1 | contig 11132 bp, 7 predicted proteins | sample 1430891 | NCBI WGS metagenome assembly PDWI01 (sample SAMN01162508, study PRJNA174530) | Oral metagenome, whole genome shotgun sequencing project. | biome: Marine environment; feature: Marine mammal; material: Swab sample of the gingival sulcus; isolation source: swab sample of gingival sulcus... | reverse complement strand
ATTGAATATTGGAACAAAATAGACTTACTAAAAAGAGTTTATGAAGTGAGAAATAATGAGAAAGATCTTATTTTTTATGAAGGACCGCCTACTGCGAATGGGAAACCAGGTTTGCATCACGTTATATCTAGAGGATTGAAGGATGCTGTTTGTCGATATAAGACGATGCAAGGTTATAAAGTGGAACGTAAAGCTGGTTGGGATACGCATGGGTTGCCTGTTGAGATAGAAGTAGAGAAGAAACTGGGCTTACATAATAAGCAAGATATTGAAAAATATGGAATTGAAGCGTTTAATAAAAAATGTAGAGAGTCTGTTTTTGAATACGAATCTATGTGGCGCGAAATGACAGAGAGAATGGCTTATCTAATAGACATGGATAACCCTTATATTACGCTTGAGGATAATTACATTGAATCAGTATGGTGGATTTTAAAACAGTTTTTTGATAAAGGACTTATTTATGAAGGGTATAAAATACTTCCGTATTGTACTAGATGCGGTACTGGACTTGCATCTCATGAAGTTGCTCAAGGATATCGAGAAATAGATCAAGAAACCGTTTATGTTGTATTTAAACGAAAGGATCGAGATGAATATTTCCTTGTTTGGACGACAACACCATGGACATTAGCATCAAATGTACTTTTAACCGTTCACCCAGATGTAGAATATGTTAGAGTGAAACAAGGGGATTATATTTATATAATGGCTAAAGAACTTGTTCATAGTGTAATGGGTGATGATGTTGAGATACTTGATACTATGAAGGGAAGAGAACTAGAGTATGTTGAGTATGAGCCAATAATGGACTTCGTAACAACGGATAAAAAAGCATACTTTGTCACATTAGGTGAGTATGTTACAACAGAGGATGGAACAGGCGTCGTTCACAGTGCGCCTGCATTTGGAGAAGATGACTATAATCTAGGAAAAAGGTATAATGCGCCGGTTTTAAAGCCTGTTAATGAGGAAGGTAAATATACCGCTACACCATGGAAAGATCGTTTCGTTATGGATGCAGATTCTGACATAGTTGCTTGGCTTAGAGAACATGGTAAATTATATAAGAAGCAAAAAATGAAACATAATTATCCGCATTGTTGGCGATGTGAGACACCTCTTCTTTACTATGCTCATCCGTCTTGGTATATTGAAATTAGCAAGCTAAAAGAAGAGTTAATAAAGAATAATAATGATGTGAATTGGTTTCCTAAGCATGTTGGTCAAAAGAGATTTGGTAACTGGCTGGAGAATATAAAAGATTGGGCTATCTCTAGAAGTAGATATTGGGGAACGCCAATAAATATTTGGGAGTGTGAGTGTTCTCATAAGATTGCTGTTGGTTCTAAAAAAGAACTAAAAGAACTCTCTATTAATAAAATTGATGACATAGAACTTCACAGGCCTTATGTTGATGATGTAAAGATAAAATGTGAACAATGTGGTGGAGAGATGAAAAGAGTCTCTTATGTACTTGACGTTTGGTTTGACTCAGGTGCTATGCCATTTGCACAAAATCACTATCCATTTGAAAATAAAGACAGACAAGAGAAGTTATTTCCAGCGGACTTTATATGTGAAGGGATCGATCAAACCAGAGGGTGGTTCTATTCGCTTCTTGCGATATCTACTTTTATAAAAGGTAGTAGTCCTTATAAAAACGTTTTGGTTAATGATATGTTGCTTGACAAAAATGGAAAGAAGATGTCTAAATCAAAGGGAAATACTGAAAATCCATTTGAATTGTTTGAAACATTTGGAGCAGACGCACTTAGATGGTATCTTAATTATGTTTCACCAGCTTGGACGCCAACGAAGTTTGATAGGGATGGACTCAAAGAGGTTATTAGTAAGTTCTTTAATACGCTTAAGAACATTTACAATTTCTTTACCCTTTATTCAAATAATGATGGCATTGATGCAGCAACTTTCAACATTAAATATGATGATCGAAACAAACTTGATAAATGGTTGCTGAGTAAGTTTAATAAATTAGTGAAAGAAGTTACCGTGGATTTTGATAGTTATGATTTAACAAAAGTTACTAGAAAAATTCAAGATTTTGTAAATGAAGATTTTTCAAACTGGTATATTAGACGTAGTAGGAGACGTTTCTGGAAAGAAATGGATACGGATAAAATGGCTGTTTATCAAACCACCTACGAAGTGCTTGTTGGAATTGCTAAGTTAATTGCGCCAATCAGTCCTTTCTTAAGTGATGAAATATACATTAATTTAACAGGCGATGAGTCCGTTCATCTTACGGATTATCCGAAAGCGGATATGAACTTGATTGATGAGAAATTAGAAACGGACATGGATTTGGCAAGAGAAATTGTAACGCTTGGTAGAGCGGCAAGAGAATCGGTATCTATCAAAGTAAGACAGCCGCTAAGCGCAGTATACTTAGATAGTAAGAATGAAAATAGTCTTAAGCAATTCAATAGTGTTATAATAGAAGAATTAAATGTCAAAGAGATTCGATACGTTTCTGATGTAAGTGAATATATGAACTATGAGATAAAACCTAACTTTAGGGTGCTGGGGCCAGTGCTTGGTAAACACATTGGAGTGTTTCAAAAAGAACTTAAGTCAATTAGCCCAAATGAAATTGTATCTAAAGTTAACCTAGGCGAAGATATATTTGTTGAAGTTAATGATGAAAAAATACAATTAACCAAGGACAACCTCGATATAAGAGTTAATGCAAAGGAAGACTTTACAGTTTCTACCAATGGTAAAATATTTGTCATTCTAGATAAAAAACTGGATGATACATTAATAGCAGAGGGCTTTGCTAGAGAGCTTATATCTAAAGTTCAACAGCTTAGAAAAAATGCAGGTCTTGAAGTAGCAGATAGAATTAATCTATGTATTTCAGGGAGTACCGTATTTAATACAGCTGTAGAGAAATACAGGGATTATATTTCTAATGAAGTACTTGCAATATCGATTAAGATAGCGCAAAACGATGGTCAGGAATTAGATTTAAATGGCGAGTTAGTTAAGGTAAACATTGAAAAAGCTAGTTTATAATGATGATAAATCGGTTAGAATAGATTCGTTTTTAAATAGTGAGCTTGATATAAGCCGAAATTATATACAAGTATTAATTGAATCTAATAATATCAAAGTAAATGGGTTCATCATAAAGAAAAGCTATAAACTTATGAGGGGTGATGAAATTGAAGTCACCCTTCCTGAAGTAAAAGAGCTGGATTTAGTTGCGGAGGATATACCACTTGATATTGTCTACGAATGTGATGATTATATGGTGATAAACAAGCCTAAAGATATGGTTGTTCATCCATCCGTTGGCCATGAAAGAGGCACTCTTGTTAATGCGTTATTACACTATTCCGATAGTTTATCTTCTATTAATGGAGTTCATAGGCCAGGTATTGTGCATCGAATGGACAAGGATACGACGGGGTTACTTCTTATTACAAAAAATGATGCGTCTCATAAATATTTTAGTGAGCTTTTTAAAACACATGATATTAATAGAAGATACCTTGCATTAGTTCATGGTATTATTAAGGAGGACTTAATAATTGATAGACCAATAGCAAGAAGTAAAAGAGATAGAAAAAAAATGGCAATAGATAACAATGGCAAAAAAGCCATTACGAAGATTCGAATTATTGAAAGGTTTGAATCATATACTCTAATTGAGTGTCAACTTTTTACGGGTAGAACCCACCAAATAAGAGTTCATTTAAAGAGTATCAATCATCCTATTGTTGGCGATAAGACATATGGCATTAAAAAAGAGAAGGTTAAAGTAGAGTCACAATTACTTCATGCTAGGACCATCGGATTTGTCGAGAGAAACACAAAAAAATATGTCGAATATAACAAGGAAGTTCCGGAAATGTTTGAGAACGTATTGAGTATACTCAGGAAAAAAAACGGATAAAAATATTCCCATACCACTGCTTGACTTGTTAAGGTCAGGTTTAAATGTGATGATGGGAATATATAAAGGAATTATTATAAAAGATGAAATGATGTTGGTTTTACGTAAATGGTCTTCTGATTGAAATAATTAACAAAACCAGGCTTTGCGCCTGTTTTTTTCTTTACATCCTTTAACCTAGTGTAATCAACAGGTACATTGTTTGAGTTTTTAGCTTTGGAATAGTAGGCTGCAAGTTTAGCTGCCTTTCGTAAGGTGTCATCAGTTACCTTATCATATTCTTCTAGTAGAATTACATGAGAACCAGGGATATCTTTTACATGTAGCCATATATAGTTTTTGTTCTTTGTTTTAAATGTCAGTTTATCATTTTGTATATTATTTTTTCCAATTCTTACCTTGGTATTATTTACTGTAAATTCAAGTGGTTTACTTAATGATACCTTTTTTTCTTTTCTTTTTTTAGTTATAACATTTAAATCAGATAATTCTGATACTATGTCGTCCAATTCATTGGTATTATCGATCGTTTCTAGCGAATAGAGAATACTATTTAATTGTTCAATATGTTGATTTGTTATATTTATTTGAATTACTTTTTTTTCTTTGCTGGCCATAAGTTTTTGATATCGCTTATAATATTTATTGGAGTTTTCAATTATACTCTTCCTTGTATCAATATCTATTAGTACCGTTTTATTAGAATAATAATCTAGAACTGTCACTGGCGTTTTATGATTGTTTAGATTATGTTGGTAGGCTTGTAGTAGTTCACCTTTCAACTTAAAAATACTAGCGTTGTTTGCAACAATTAATTCTTTCTCTAATTTTACTAATTTATTCTCTAATAGGTCGATCTTATTTTTAACTATCTTTATATAGTTTTGTCTACTACTGTTAAACCTATTTCTAACCCTAAAACTATTGTAGAAATCTTCTATTAGTGTGCTTAAATCATGGTATTCCACATTTTCTAAACGGTTACTGTGCAAAACATAAAAATCGTACTGGACGCCTTCTTTTTTATGCATATAAAATTTATTCGAATCTAATATAGTATTTGATATATCTTGCAATGTATCATCTTGCATTTCGTTTTCTATAACTAGATTGTTTAGTTTTTTATGAAATCCATTAATTTTTTTAAAGTCAACATCTCTATAGATTAATTCTGAATTCCTAGGATCAATTTTATCATTTTGTATTGGCGTGTATTTAGAATTCATTATTATGCTGTGTTTTACTTCTAATTCTCTCGGTGTATATTTTAATGCATATAGTATCTTATCATCCTTGTCTGTCACTATTAGGTTAGAGTGTCTACCCATTAGTTCTATATATAAGTTATATATTACCTTGTCATAGAGTTCATCTCTACCTAGGAAGGTGAATTTGATTAATCGATCAAAATTGATTTGCTCAATAGCAATCAGTTTAGCGCTATGCAGGTATTTTCTTAAAAAAATTATCATTTGAGAGTCTTCGGCTTCTCCTATGGATTTTTTATTTAAGTAATTAATATAGCCTTTATCGCCTGACAAATCTATTTTTATAAATTTATCTGAAGAAAATTTCAAAAGGTAACTGTTTTTTGCATCTGAGAAAATTTTTTGAAGATGCATTCCAACTATATTTTCCTCTATCATTTTTCCTATTTTTTGAATAATAAAACTATCAAACATACGCTATCACCTCTAGAATAAATTATAACATAAATCCCAATTTATTTGACTATACAAAGTAAATGTATTATACTTTTTAAACTAGAAGGAGGAATATTTTGAACAATATAAAGAAATACGGCATTATATTCATTGCTATCGCGTTTATATTTAGTGCGGGTTTTTATTATTTCACCAACATATATGGCTATAATTCATATATCGTTCATGATGGTGATAAGACAATAAAAATTAAATCTAGATTGAATGTGGTAAAGGAAATATTAAAAGAGAAAAATATATCTTATAAGAATACGGATGTTATAAAGCCTTCTTTGGACTCTAAAGTAGAAGACCTTGCAACGATACAAATTGCAAGAGCCAAAAATATAGTTTTTTACAATGGAGGCAAGAAGACTACGGTCGCATCTGTTGCGTCTACTGTAGCCGAGTTTTTAAAAGAGCAAAAAGTAGAGCTTGAAAAGGATGATATAATAAATGTCAGTTTAGAGAGTAAAATAAGTGAAAAAAAGCCAATAAAAATTGATTATATACGATATAAGAATGTTACTAGAACGGAAGTACTTAAGTTTAAAAAAACAGAAAAAAATAGTGAATTCGTACCTGAAGGCGAAACAAAAGTAGGTGTAAAAGGAGTTAATGGTTCTAAAGAAATAAAAGAAATTCAGAAATATGTCAATGGGAAACTTGCAGCAACATATTTAGAGAGTAGAAGAATCGTTAAAAAGCCTATAAATGAAGAAGTTTTAATCGGGACAAAGGAAAAAGAAGAAGATTACTCTAGTTCATCTGAAGACGAAGATGATAGTGAAGAAAGTACAGAGGCAAAACAACAAGATACCTCAACAAAAGTGAGTAGTAACAATACTTCAAAGACTACTGAGACAAGTCGTGCGGAAACTTCTAAAAGTACTAGTACCAAGAAATCTTCTGCGAGTAAGAGTGCTTCTAAAAGTAGTAGTTCTAAGAGTAGTAGTTCTAACAAATCTTCTGCGAGTAAAAGCACTTCCAAAAAGAGTAGTGCCAAGAAAAGTACCAAGAAAAGTAGTAGTAGCAGTCAAACTTCTAAAAAAAGTGGTAAATATATCATGATGACAGCTACGGCCTATAATCTTAAAGGAACAACGGCATCAGGAATGGCTTCTGGATTTGGTAAAGTAGCGGTAGATCCCAATGTAATACCTTTGGGTACAAAGTTAAAAATAGAGTCTACGGATTCATGGCCGAGTTATGGATATGCTGTGGCAGCAGATACTGGTGGAGCCATAAAAGGCAATAGAATAGATTTGTTTTATGATAGTTATGATAAATGTATTCGATTTGGTAGAAGAACCGTAAAAGTGTATATACTTGATTAGAGCTTCTAGATTAAATCTAGAAGCTTCTTACTGTAAGAAATTTCATAAATAAAAGTTTAGATAAGCCGATTTCAACATTTTTATGATTTACCGCACTTAATTTAACCCACACATTTACCGAATCAAGCTCGTATTTTACATAACCAGCATCATTCTTTGGTGTGCCCACGCTAACACTTAGCTCTTCAACACACGCTCAACCCTTGCTTTTAAATAAGAATATAGATATATCTTTTATTTTTTTACTAGAAATATAATTTTTAGCTGCATCCGTGAAAGTAATATTATGATCCAAATCATCCTCCTTATAAATTAATATAATATATTATATCACATTAATGGATTTGATACATTTAATTAATAGTATTTTTACTATTTTCGATTGATTTTATACACAAAGAGGACTATAATGTTTTTCGGAAGAGGGTGCAATGGATTTCATTAATAATTTTAAAGAGAGTTATAGTCATATGTTTGACTTTTTTGATAATTATCAATATGCTGACAGAGAGTTTTTATTATACGCTAAGTATTATCAGAAAAACACAAGATATTTTGCTAGCAAAAAAATAGAAATATATTCGTTTTCAAATGATGAGCATATATTTATAGAGGACATTAATTCAACATTTACCGCTAAGCATTTAGAAAATGTAGAATATTTTGTAAAGTCTAATATGCTTGATATAGTAAAACCAAGTGATGAACATATGTCGACGATAATAACAATGGTTGTGGTATGTGATGGTGTAGAGGAAGAAGTAAAGAAAAAAATAAGAAAGTTTAAGTTGCACAAGAGCTTTAAACTTGGGTTTAATGGGTGGCTTGATACCAAACTTATTGTTATTGAAAAAGGCAAAAATATAGCCTATGAAAATGCAAAAGCAAAAGGAGATGCAATTAAACTTAAATTTATAGAAAAATAATAGGATAAGTTTTTTTTAGTTTATCATAATAGATTTTTTACATTTTACTCTTGTTAATCTCACGCGGCAGTGTAGTAAAGTGTTGAAAAATTGATTATTCATGATATTTTTGTTATAATGTAGGTGAACTAATAGATGGTTTAGTTCTAGGAAACCATAATTTTTTATTATGGGATGTTGTTATTATTTTAAACTTTTAATCAGTATAGGAAGAGGAGGGATTATGAGTTCAATTATTGTTGTTTTGATATCTGTAGTGATATTCATCATTGCTTATGCAACTTATGGAGCGTGGCTTTCTAAGACTTGGGGATTTGAAGTAAGCAGAAAGACACCAGCTCATACTTTAAATGATGGTGTTGATTATATGCCGGCAAAAGCTCCGGTATTACTTGGCCACCACTTTTCATCAATAGCAGGAGCAGGACCAATTGTGGGCCCTATCGCAGCAGCTATTTTTGGTTGGGTGCCAGTATTTCTATGGATAGTTTTAGGTTCTATATTCTTTGGTGGAGTGCATGATATGGGTGCTTTATTTGCATCTGTTAGACATGATGGAAAATCACTTGGAGAAGTTATTGGTATTAACTTAGGTAGAACTGGTAAGATGCTTTTCGCGTTGTTTTCTTGGTTAACACTATTACTAGTTGTTGCAGCATTTACTAACATCGTTGCAAACACATTTGTAAAAGTACCTACTGCAGCTTCAGCGTCATTATTATTTATCGTTTTAGCTGTTGTGTTTGGATACTTTGTTTACAGAAAAGGTGTAAGCCTTGGTATAGGAACTATTTTTGGAGTTATCGGTTTATTAGCAAGTATTTGGTTAGGAACAATGTTTCCACTGTCATTATCGTTTGAAACTTGGATGTATATTTTATTAGGCTACATATTTGTAGCTTCAGTTACACCTGTTTGGATACTATTACAACCGAGAGATTATTTAAATTCATTCTTACTTTATGCAATGCTTATTGGTGGTGTTGTAGGAGTTCTTTTATTCAATCCTTCAATTCAAATACCAGCATTTGCAGGATTTAGTGTAGAAGGTGCTAAAGGTGTTCAGTATCTATTCCCATTCTTATTTGTAACAGTTGCTTGTGGAGCGATTTCTGGATTCCATTCACTAGTTGGTTCAGGTACTACCTCAAAGCAATTAGATTCAGAAAAGGATTTAAAACTTGTTGGATATGGTTCGATGTTAATTGAAGGGGTATTAGCAGTTATTGCACTTATTACAGTTGGGTACCTAGCAAAAGGTCAAGCAGCAGAGATAGGAGGCCCTATTGCTATATTCTCAGCTGGATTGGGTAAATTTATGACGTCATTTGGATTACCTCTTGAGATAGGAACAAGTTTTACTGCTCTTGCAATTTCTGCATTTGCATTAACTTCACTTGACACAGCAACAAGGCTTGCAAGATTTATATTCCAAGAGTTCTTTGGAAAAACTGGAGAAGATTTAACCAAATCTAAGAATATTTTTGTAAACAGATACGTGTCAACTGGTATCACAGTTGGTCTTTCAGCATTCTTAGCATTTAGGGGATGGAGCTCAATTTGGCCAATATTTGGTTCAGCTAACCAGTTGCTAGCAGCTATCGCATTACTTGCTATCGCGGTGTATTTGAAGAATTCGAAGAAGAATTATTCAATGATTATTCTTCCAATGATAGTGATGTTTGCTGTAACACTTACTGCACTTGGTTTCTTAATGAAAAATAACATAAGTTCTGGTAATTGGGTATTACTTGGATTTGCCGTTGCATTATTTGTACTATCTTTTGTACTAATAGGATTATCGCTAAAAGTATTTAGAAAGAAAGATGGTGAAATAGAAGTAGAACCAAAGGCATAAGTTGTTTTAACTAATGAAAGATTGTATTAAAAAGCTAGTTTTCGAACTAGCTTTTTTAGGAGATTACCATGGGAATAATAGAAGGTTTAAAATTATTCTTTGAAGGCGCACTTGATTTAAAGGGAAGATCCGTAGAAGCGCTAAATACAGCTTATGAAGATAATCTAGAAGAGTTCTTTATACTTGCTTTTAGTGATATGCTTGGAATAGATTTACCTACGTCTTACTACGCCTTAGAATTATATCCTTATCTAGCAGAAGATATTGCTAGGTGGCAGAAGAAATCTGTCAATAGAAAGAGTGTTTGGGAAGATAAGGGTGCAAAAATGACTTTTGATCCATAAGGAGTAGGAAATGGGTAAAATATATTTTTTTGGTGGTAAGGGTGGTGTAGGAAAAACTAGTTGTTCGAGTGCGTTTGCTGTCAATAAAGCAAATGCTGGGGAAAAGGTTTTACTGATATCAACGGACCCTGCACATTCCGTTTCGGATTTGTTTGAATGTAAAATAGGCAGTGAAATTGTCGAAATAAGAGACAACCTATTTGCACTAGAAATTAATCCTGAGGAAGAAAGTAGCAAGTATATTGAAGGTATTCGAGCTGGTATAAATAATGTTTATAGTCCGATTATTGTGGAGGAAATCAATAAACAGTTAGATGCTGCTAAAGTTTCTCCAGGTTCTCATGAATCTGCTCTATTTGATAAAATGATTGAAATCATTAATAGGACGAGTCATGATTATGACTATATTATATTTGATACTGCGCCAACAGGTCATACAGTGAGACTGTTATCTCTTCCAGATTTACTTGAAACTTGGATTAATTCTTTGCTTGAAAAAAGAAAGAAAACCATTCGATATAAAGAGATGTCCAGTGGAAAAGGAATCAACAGCTCTAAGGATGAGATAATATATATTTTAGAGAGAAGAAAAAATAATCTTGTTAGAGCTAGGGATATCCTTATTGATTCGGGTAGACTTGGTTTTGTATTTGTTTTAAATGCTGAGAAATTGGCAATAGATGAAACAAAAAAGGCAGTTAAGATTCTCACTGATAATAAGATAAATATCGATTCGTTCGTTGTCAATAGGATTTTACCGGATGATTCCAGTGATGATTTTTGGAAACAAAAGAAGGCAAATGAGTTGATTCATTTGAAAGAAATTGAAAACGAATTCAAAGATTATAAAATTTATAAAATACCACTGTTAGTAAGTGATATGAATAGCTCTCATATTGATTTGATGGCTAAGGAATTTGATTAGTGATTCCCCCTCATTTATGGGTTCTTTAAAAAATAGTGTTGGTACACTAAAATAAAGTTAACTTGGTCATGTTAAACAGTAATGTTTGACATGGCCACTTTTTTTGTCAGAGTGAAT
>PDWI01009514.1_pt1 | contig 11132 bp, 7 predicted proteins | sample 1430891 | NCBI WGS metagenome assembly PDWI01 (sample SAMN01162508, study PRJNA174530) | Oral metagenome, whole genome shotgun sequencing project. | biome: Marine environment; feature: Marine mammal; material: Swab sample of the gingival sulcus; isolation source: swab sample of gingival sulcus... | reverse complement strand
TTACCCAATTGTGATTTTTTTTGCATGGGTATCACAAAACTTGATAAACGAGTCATAATACAATTCTTTTTTTTAATAAAACATAATAACTTTCAATATATCTTTCTCTTTAATTTTCATATTTTTATGATAAATAAAATATTATTTTTTATGGTAAATAACTATATCTAAAACAGGCTACCCTTTATTTAAAACGATTATAAATATCTTATTATCACAATATTACCTTAAGACGGCCGTAAAATTAATAATTTTATTTAGAAAAACAAGCAGCAATAAATTTTATCGATAAATTATTATTTAAAAGGACTAATACAGATGGTGGTTTTTTCCGCAAACGATTGAATATTAATTTGTTTATATTTTAAAAATCTCCATATATTTCCATAAAAAAAACACCCTATTTCGCTTTCCGGAAGTAGTATTTTGTATAAAATTCAACATTAAGAATTGTTTTATCAAGATATTGCAAGCTTGAAAACTTATTTTTAATTCGTCCTTAATAGCATTAACGCTTAAAAATGGTTTTTTATAGAACAATTCTATCAATTGTTTAGCTGAAGCTTGACGTTTTACGCCTATTTTCTGTTCTATTTGTTGGTGATAATAATTATTTAAAGCATATAAATCGGTCAATATTTTATTACTTTTACGAGTAGTTTCTATTATACCATCTATAAAAAAACGAATCCACTGCTCAATATCATTTTGGGTACGAACCAAATTTAATCGTTTATAATATTCCATTCGGTTTTGTACACAAAAAACTGAAAAACAAAAAATAGGAAGACGTAAAAACTTCAACTCCATCATTTCAAAAAGAATTAAAGTACGAGCAGTCTTGCCATTACCATCGAGGAAAGGCAAAATATTATCGAATTGATAAAGAGAAATTGCCATTTTTATTAAATGAGGCAATTCCAACTTATCGTTACGCCAGAATTTCTTTCCATCGTTAATCAGCACTTTTAATTGATGCCGATTGGGTGGCGAATAAGCCGTATTTCGAGAATATTTTAATTTTATCTGCTCATGTTTTCGTAATTTCCCGCCATAATCGGGAGTAGAAATATGTGCAAACAACATTTGATGTGCTTGCTTAATTAAACGTATCGAAAGAGGATAACGCTTTAATTCTTTCGCCCCCCACTCAATGGCTTTGGTATGGTTTAACACCTCGCGGACTTTATCTTCACACAAAAACACCGATTGAAAATCGATTTCTTCTCCCTCCATTAGTGCCGAAGCTACAGCTTCTCGAGCAATAAAAAGAGGAAGATATTTTTTTACATTAGGATAATATTTAGAAAATGCGTTTAGTTCTCCTAAATAAAGCATCGCCTTTTCTAATAGAATATTTATCTGTTTATCTTTCCATTCAAAAGAGCGATTAATTAACGAAGTAGTAACACTTCGATAACCCTCACGTGAACTTTCGTAAGAAAATTTTTCAGATGCTTTATTCTTCAAGGTATTCATTCCGTTAAGATTTAATGATTACAAAAGTAATAGTTTTTTGCTTCAAATACACCTTTATTAAAGTTTAAGTTAATTAAAGTTTAATATAAAAAATAGAGATATTGTTTTTACGAAAAAGTAAAAGCACAATATATCACACGATAAAACACTGTTAATCAATACTAAAACAACAAGAAAACCCTTTATATCGAAAACAAATAACATTAAAAAACATTCGTATATACTATATTCGCACCGGAATTTTAAAATTAAAAAAACATGATAAGAAAATTTTATTTAACCGTAGCTCTTTTAGCTTTGATATATGGCGTAAAAGCAGAAGGCTTTGGCGTTAATTTACAAGGAGTAAAACAAACCGGTATGGGACATGCCGGTGTGGCATTAACTTTCGATGCAAGTGTTATGCAGTGGAATCCCGGGGGATTAGCAATGCTAAAAAGCAAATATAGCTTCTCGGTGGGAGGTTTTGCTACTTTTACAAAAGTAACTTATAATGGCAAAACTTTAGGCAGTGCCAAAACCGATAATCCGGTAAAAACTCCGTTCTATTTTTATGGAGCTGCGAAAGTATCTGATAAATTAGCATTTGGAATTGGGGTTTACACTCCTTTCGGAAATACCGTAAAATGGGGAGACAAATGGCAAGGACGCTATCTGATTCAGGATATTGCTTTAAAAGCAGTGTATATTCAGCCAACCGTTTCGTACAAAATAAGCAATAGAATAAGTGTTGGTGCTGGATTAAACATTGTAAAAGGTTCTGTGGAGTTGAATAAGGCTTTTCCTATAATCAATCCTAAAACGAAACAGTATATTACCGATGGTAGCGTAAATATCAATGGAGATAAATTTCAATTTGGATACAATGTAGGTGTTTACGTGCAAGCTACCGATAATTTAAGTTTTGGAGTGGCTTATCGTTCAAAAGTAAATGTAAATTTGGATTACGAAGATGCCGATGCAACATTTACTTTACCTGACGCATTACCTACTCCTTTTCGTGCAGCATTTCCAAATGGTGGAGTAGCTGCCGAACTACCACTTCCTTCAACTTTAACAGTTGGTTTTGCTTACCATATCAACGAAAAATGGTTAATTTCTGCCGATGTTAACTTTAACAAATGGGGAGATTACAAAAATTTAGCATTTGATTTTAAGAACGACCCATCCGGTAAATTAGATACCAAAAGTAACCGTTCGTGGAAAAATACAAGAACCTACCGAATTGGTACTCGCTACCAAGTTTGTAAAAAACTAAAATTATATGCAGGTGCTTACTACGACGAAACTCCAACCAATAAAGCATATTACTCTCCTGAAACTCCGGGAGCTAATAAAATTGGTATCTCTACCGGATTTTCGTATCAAATCAACAAGCATTTAAGTGTTGATGCTACCCTTTTATATAACGAAGGAGAAAAAGCCACAAAAGCAGATACCAACGCAAGAATTCAAAAAATGTATGGCAAAGATGGATTTAAAGGCGAATATAAGAATACTGCATGGTTACCCGGAATTGGAATTACCTATAATTTTTAATTTGGTTAGAAAATAATAAATACCCTAAACAAAAAAACCTCTAACATTTTTTTATGATTTGTTAGGGGTTTTTATTTATGTTTGCATTGCTATAAAACATATTATACTTTGTTCTATTTTATTCGCAAATAAGTTGCGGCTATTTTAAGTCCTTCAATTTGGCTACCCATATAATTGCAAAGCTCTTCGTACGATTCGGCATATTGCAATAATGTTGCAGCTTGTCCATATATAGAAGGTAATTTACATTTTCCCATCAAATAATAGCCATCTAAAAAGTGACGTATTCCTCCCGATATAATAATCTCGTTACAAGAAAGAGTCTCTTTATCAATTACAATTTGGTTAATTGTTTCTATCATTTGTTCGGCAGTATGCCCAACATGAACCAAGGGTTGCAGATAATCTGCCCTTTTATCGTTGTTTCTAATGGATTCGAGCTTGGCAAAATTGGTTCCGCCAAAACCAGCCAATTCTATGGCTTGTAAAGGCAATTGCAACAAAGCCTTTATGCTTTCCTTGCCAAACCCCTGTCCCACTTCTTTAACAATTACTTTACAGTCTGTTTTTTCTAATAAATCTGTAACGATATGCAAAGGCGAAGTTTTTAATCTATCGCCCTCCTTTTGCAATATTTCCTGCAAAGGATTCACATGAACAATAATGCCATCGGCTTGTAGTTTGTCCACTAAACGAACTATTTTTTCTTGTTGATTATCAATTAAAAGCTGCTCTAATTGACAGATACCAATATTGGCATAAAAGGGTAAATCGTAGCCAATAATTTTCCGTAAATTAAAATCTTCAAAATAGCGGTTATCATTTAGTAAGACTCGACAAGAACCCAAGCCCATTCCTAAACCAAAATCCGCACATAATCGTGCTAAATTTTGATTGATTTTTTTTGCTTTTTCCGTTCCGCCTGTCATACTCGAAATCCAAATGGGAGCACGCAACTGCTTTCCTAAAAAAGGATACATCTTTTCCTCTTCAGAAAACGAAGCTGTTATGGGTTCGTAAGAAAATCGGCTATCCACATCGTCCTTTTCGATTTGGGCATGTTGTGTTAGTTCTATATGTTCTATTTTTCTCTCTTCCATTTTCTTACTTTTTATTGGCTTTTTTTATTGAAACATAATCTTATCCTACAAGGCTCTCTATTTTGTCAGCAACTTGCTGCATTAACCAACCGGGAGTTGAAGTGGCTCCACTAACACCTACCGATTTTACCTGCTGAAACCACTCTTTTTTTATTTCTTCTTCGCCCGAGATAAAAAAACTGTTGGGATTGTTTTTTTTACAGATTTCAAACAATAATTTTCCATTGGAACTTTTTTTACCACTCACAAAAATCAGCACATCGTGTTTTTGGGCAAATTCTCCGATTAAGGGGACTCTATTCGCTACTTTACGACAAATGGTATCGTTTATTTTTAAATCGGCCTGCATAGAGGCTTGCAACTGTGTTATTACTTGCTTAAAACCATCTATTGTTTTGGTAGTTTGCGAAAATAATATCACCGGACGATTAGTATCTACAGCAACTAAATCGTCTACCGTTTCTACCACTATGGCATCGCCACCACATTGTCCCAACAAACCATTTACCTCGGCATGTCCCTTCTTTCCATAAATCACAACCTGTCCGTTTTCTACTTGCATTTGTTGATATGCTTTTTTTACTTTTTTTTGCAGATTCAATACTACCGGACAAGTGGCATCTACTACTTTCAAATTATTTTCTTCTGCAATTTGATAGGATTCGGGAGGTTCTCCATGAGCTCTAAACAAAACTACACCCGAATTCATGGTTTTAAATTTGGCATGGTCAATGGTATCTAATCCTTGATTTTGCAACCGCTCCACCTCCATATTATTATGAACAATATCACCGATACAATACAGCAATTTTTCCTGCTTTAAAGTTTCCTCTGCCTTTTTTATGGCATTTACTACTCCAAAGCAAAATCCTGCATTTTTATCTATTTCGATTTGTATTTTCATTTCTATGTTGATGATTTTTTTATAATGCCAAAAGATGTTCCTTTTCGGCAAAACATTTTTTGCTGCTACTACAATTCAGCAACAACTCTTTCTACTTGTTGTTCTAACCACTTTAATTGTTCTATGGGCGTAAAATTACTATTGTCTAATACAATGGCATCATCGGCTTTTCGTAAAGGACTCTCCTCTCTATTTTCGTCGATATAATCGCGTTTCTTTACATTCTCCAAAATTTCTTTAAAGGTTACATTATCGCCTTTAGCTTGTAATTCTTTAAATCTTCTTTCTGCACGCACCTCGGCATCAGCTGTCATAAATATTTTTAAATCGGCATTTGGAAAAACTACTGTACCAATATCTCTTCCGTCCATAACAACACCTCCGCTTCGACTTAATTCTCTTTGTAAATCTACCATTTTCTCACGTACAAACTTTATGGCAGCAATAATACTAACATTATTCGATACTGCTAAAGAACGAATTTCATCTTCGACCAATTCGCCATTCAAATAGGCATCGGCTTGTTGTTTTGCTTCGTTGTAACGGAAGTCAATTTTAATTTCGTTAATACGTTTTATTAATTCTTCTCTATTAACAGTATCATGTTCAATTAATCGGTTTCTCATGGCAAACAATGTAACCAATCGATACATTGCTCCACTATCAATATAAGTATAATGTAGTTTTTTTGCTAATTGCTTGGCAACGGTACTTTTCCCACACGAAGAATGACCGTCAATGGCTATTGTTAATTTTTTTTTCATTTTATTTCTCTCTTAAATATTGCCAAAAATAGACAAAATAGACCATAAAAACTTCTTGTTCCTGTATAAATTATTTCAAACAAAAGGAGAGCCTGTTACGACTCTCCTTTGATTTATTTAACTGCTTTAGTCTTTTTTTCTTATAACTCTAAAAGTTTAATTTCTGTTCTACGGTTAGCTTGATGTTCTGCCTTAGAACACTTAACTCCGTTACTACATCTATTAACTAATTGAGTTTCACCGTATCCTCTTGCTGTTATTCTATCCGAATCGATACCTCGTTCTACAATGTAACGAACAGCCGATTTAGCACGTCTATCAGATAACGCAATGTTATAAGCATCAGAACCACGACTATCGGTATGAGAACCTAACTCTACTTTCATTCCCGGATTCTCTTTCATAATCATTACTAATTGATCTAATATTTCAGCTGCATCAGGTCTAATATTGGACTTATCGAAGTCATAGTAAATATCTTCAATCTGCAGTCTATCTAACATTTCTTGAACATACAATGTATCTCCTTTTATGTTGTGAGTAGAAACGGTGGTTGTTTTACGAACAAAACCATGTTTTCCGAAATAGTAACTAAATGTATAATTCTTATCTCTTAGCAACTTACCATAAAAATGTCCTTCGGTATTAGTTGTTTTGCTAGCAACAGGTACACCATCTAAACTGATATTTACAGAAACACCCTCTAAAGGTTTCATATTTCGTTTAAACAATACAACACCATCTAAGAATAGAGAGTTACTTTGATAAACAGGCACATAATGTTCTGTTTTTCCAGCCAAGTCTAATGCTTTAACTGCTGCAATACCATCGGTATATCCCGGAATTACTGATTTTACAGTATAATCAGCAACATCTTTAACCAAGAATCTAAATTTAGCATCAGCTCCGGTTTTCATTGTTTTTACTACTTCTCCTTTAGAATTTACCAAACTTACAGTAGTATACGGTAAAAGTAATTTAGTATATTCATCAAATACTTCTCCTTTTAAAATACATGCAACCACAGAGAACTTATAAATATCATCATAAGTTTCTCCTAATTTTCTATTAGAAGCAAAGTATCCATCTTTTCCTTTTATAACAAAAGAAAAATCATCTTTTTCACTATTTATAGGATATCCCATATTTTTAACACCCTGTTTAGGCGAATAGCTATAAATATCTAAGCCTCCTAATCCCGAATATCCTTTAGAAGAGAAATAAAGAGTTCCATCACTGTTTATGAAAGGGAACATTTCATTTTCGGAAGTATTAATATCCTTACCAACATTTACAGGCTCCCCCCAAGCATCATCTTTATCGTCTCGAGTAACCACATAAATATCTGTTCCTCCAAAACCTCCCGGACGATCACTAACAAAAAATAGTTTATTTCCATCGGCAGAAATAGAAGGCAATCCTGAAGAATATTCTTTCATATTCAAAGCCATTTCTTTAGGCTCGGTCCACTTTTTGCCTACTTTTTTACTATAGTACATTTTTAAAGTTACAACACCTTCGCTATTTTTCTTTGCTCTGCTACGACCTTTCACATAATTACGTGTAATAAACATTTCTGTTCCATCGGGACTATAACAAACAGAACCATCATGATAAGTTGTCTCTAATTTACGAGAAAGCAACTTAGGTTTCTTTAAATCACCATTGGGTGCAATCTCAGCTTTATACAAACGTAGATAGTCTTGGTTATTCCAATTATGAACACGCTTTATGAGTCCCCTTCTGTGTTTTGCAGAAGCGAATACTACAGAGCTATCGGCGGCATAAGCAACTCCAAAATCAGAAGCCGGAGAATTTACACTTACCGGACTAATTTCATAACGAGCAGAATCTCTCTTTAGCTCATCAATATAGTTCAAGTCAATTGAAGCGACATTATTTCCGGTTTCTTTTTTGTACTCTTCTAACCATTTCTTAGCTTCAGCATATTTTTCATTGCTCTCTAAAGCTTCTATATAGTACAAGTAATCATCCGGTTTCGCATTTCCACTCTTTACCAATCGACCATACCATTTTTCTGTTTCAAGCATGTTATTGGTCATTCTGTAAGAATCTGCTATTTTTTTTACGACTTCGAAATTAGAACTATCTTTCTCCCACACATGTTGATAGATCTTTATTGCCTTTTCGTAAGAGAATGCATTAAAAAACTTATTTGCACGCTTCAACGATTGGGCAGAAGCCACACCTGCGATAAGTAATAATGCTAAGGTTATATAAATTGTAATTTTTTTCATCTGTTTATGTTTTTAGGCTGTTAGCAATTAATTTGAGTAATTGTACCTACTTTATTAAAAATATCTCGGCGTCATTACTTTCTTCTTATCAAACTGGAAGTCAAAGGCAATCATTATTTCATGCGTTCCATGGTTGTAAGGGCGTAAATCTTTAGCTGTTAAGTCATAGGCATATCCTATTCGCAATTGAGGCGTAACTTGATAATGTATTAAAAAATCAAATGAATTAGTAATACGATATCCAACACCCAACCAAAGTACATCATCTAATATAAAATGAGCATTAACATCTACAGATAGCGGAGCATCCCACACTGCTTTAACCAAAGCAGAAGGCTTTAATTTCAATCGATAACTCAAGTCAAACAAAGCACCTGTGGTAAAGAAATAGTGTCTGTCTTGATATCCTCTACCTCTAACTTTTACACCATCATCGTCCTTTAAGTTATTTTCCAATAAACGAGGCACAGATAAACCGGCATAAAAACGCTTGGTATAATAATAGAAACCAAGACCAAAATTTATTAAGGTCTTATTATAGTTATACATAAATGCAGGGTCATCTCTACCAAGTTTATCCGTAGTTCTTAAATTTTGCAAGTCTAACTGCATAAAATCGGCACCTGCTTTTAACCCCATGGCAAGTATTCCATTTTCGCTAACTTGTAAATGATAAGCCAAGTCAGCATAAACCGAATTATTTTTCACAGGTCCTAATTGGTCATTAATATACTCTAAACCTACCCCAAAATTATATTGTGTAATAGGAGTATTCATGGTTAAGACTCTTGTTTCCGGAGCTCCGGGGAAACCAACCCATTGTTTACGTGCCAAAAACATAGCACTTAACATCTCATTACTTCCGGCATATGCTGGATTGACCGTTATCATGTTGTGCATATACTGAGCATACATAGGATCTTGCTGTGCTTTTACCGGAGTTACAAACAATAGCAACAGAATCGCTACTACCAAATACTGTAATTTTTTCTGTAAAATTTTCATATTTTCTTTTTTTATCTTTTCTCGAAAATTTATTTAAAACAAAAACCAAGGGATAACACGCATTACTGCGCGTTATCCTTATTTAGTTCTTAATAATTAATATAAACCCAACCTTTTATAGGTTTCTTCAATTTAGAATTACTATTGTTAGGTTTCAATACATAGTAGTAAGTTCCTTCCGGTACTATATCACTACCTATTGTCAGCTTATTATCTGCACGTCCATCCCATGAATTATCATAGCCACTCATTTCAAATATTGTAGCATCCCAACGGTTAAATATTCTCAATGTAGTATTAGGATAGTGTTCAATATTCACAATTCTAAACTTATCATTGATACCATCCCCATTTGGAGAGAATCCTTCTGGGAATATTAATTTCAGAATTGGAGTTTCAGTCTCAGTATCGTTATCAATCTCTGTTCCCGAAGTATCGCTCACATCATTACCATTTGGATCTTGACCCACAGCCAAGGCAGTATTCACAACCTTACCGGCGTCAATATCTGCTTGAGTTACGCTGTAATCGGCTGTTACAGATTTGGTTTCACCAGGTAATAACTCAGCTATTACAGGAATAGTTACATTTAACTTAGCATCGGTTATTTGGATATTAGTTACAGTTACATTTCCGGTATTGGTTACTGTAAATGTATACTTAATAATATCTCCTGCTTTAGCATCAGTTGCATCACCTTGATATTCCGCTGTCTTAACTAATGCAATACTTGGATTTGTCTCAATTGGTGTTACAGTTGGTGTATCATTACCGATTTCTGTTCCAGAAGTATCGGTTACATCATTTCCATTTGGATCTTTTCCTATTGCCACTGCAGTATTCTCAACCTTACCGGCATCAATATCTGCCTGAGTTACGGTATAATCTGCTGTTACAGATTTAGTTTCTCCCGGTAGCAACTCAGCTATTTCAGGAATAGTTACATTTAACTTAGCATCAGTTATCTTGATATTAGTTACTGTTACATTTCCGGTATTGGTTACTGTAAATGTATACTTAATAATATCTCCTACCTTAGCATTATTAGCATCTCCTTGATATTCTGCTGTCTTAACCAATGCAATACTTGGAGTTCCTCCAATTGGTGTTACAGTTGGTGTATCATTATTGATTTCTGTTCCAGAAATATCAGTTACATCATTACCTTTTGGATCTTTTCCTGTTGCCACAGCAGTATTCTCAACCTTACCGGCATCAATATCTGCCTGAGTTACGGTATAATCTGCTGTTACAGATTTAGTTTCTCCCGGTAACAACTCAGCTATTTCAGGAATAGTTACATTCAACTTAGCATCGGTTATCTTGATATTCTTAACAGTTACATTTCCGGTATTGGTTACTGCAAATGTATACTTAATAATATCTCCTACCTTGGCATTGTTTGCATCACCTTGATAAGCTGATGTCTTAACCAATGCAATACTTGGATTTTGAGGGATAACTACAATTGTTTTATCATTACCCTTATCGCCATCACCATCTTCATCAACATCAGGAGTATTGTTATCTGACACATCAGTTACGGGTTTACCATTTGGATCCTGGCCTTTTGCTATTGCTGTATTTTCTACCTCTCCGGCATCAATTTCAGCTTGCGATGGAGTATAAGTTACTGTTGCAGTTCCTTTTTCTCCAGGATTCAAATCAGCAGGAGTTATCGGTAAATCAGTAATCTTTAACTTAGCATCAGTTATTGTAATACCCTTAACAACAAGAGCTCCAATATTTGTTACAGTAAACGTATAAGTTATCTTATTAGTCTCTGCATCATATACTCCTTCTTTTACTAAGTCAATTGCCGGCTTAGGATTAATAGTTATATAAACAGTTGCCGTTGCACATGCTTGTGGAGTTCCATCGTCACATACTTCGTATACAAAACTATCTGTTCCAGCATAACCCGGATTTGGTTTATAAGTAAACGTTCCATCTGCATTTAAGTCTACAGTTCCGTTTGCTGGTGCAACAACAGGTGTTGTATTAACTGTTTGCTTGTGATTCTCAGGATCTTTATCATTATCTAATACATTTCCTGTGATTTCCTTATCCATATCACCATTGT
>PDWI01009513.1_pt1 | contig 11133 bp, 11 predicted proteins | sample 1430891 | NCBI WGS metagenome assembly PDWI01 (sample SAMN01162508, study PRJNA174530) | Oral metagenome, whole genome shotgun sequencing project. | biome: Marine environment; feature: Marine mammal; material: Swab sample of the gingival sulcus; isolation source: swab sample of gingival sulcus... | reverse complement strand
AAACCTTACCTTTTATAGGCTCTTTTGAGATAAAAATATCTGTAAATCTTTGTATAAAATCTGGTATCTCTTTTACAGAATTTTCACTTACGGTAGCTAGGTTTAGACTATCAGAAGTATAAGAGTTGTTTTGCAATTTTATCTTTAAGCCTTTAAGATTGCTTTTTGCACTTATTATTTCTATTTCTTTGTTATCTAGCTTTTTTGTTTGGAGTTCTTTTGGTTTAGAAACATTTACCTTAAAGCTAAGAGTATCTGAGAAAATTTTATCTTTAACTTCAACATTAACATTGGCACTTTTTCCTACAAACTCATTCGTAGGTGTCCAAGATATGGTTCCGCTTTCGTCAATCTTCATACCCTTTGGAGATTTTAAAAGCTTATACTCTAAAGAATATTTTCCATTGTAATTTACATTTACATATATAAAGTTTTCCACATTTGGAGTAAAATAGTTATCTTTTATGGGACTAACTTCAAGATAGTTCGTTTTAACTTCTATATCATCCAAATCCAAACCATCATATCTTGCATCATCACTTTTAGCTTTGCCTATGACAATGGTGTAGTTTTGAGTATTGGATGTTCTATCTTTTTTTACTCCTTGTAAGATAATTTTTCTATTTTGATAATTATCTGGAGTAAATTTAGCAGCTATTATGCCTCCTGCTAAAATAGCCTCATCTGGATTTGAAGTTTTAATGGGTATTACTACTTCTGAACTAGGCTTTTGTTTTAAGCTTATGTAAAAATACGCCTGTGAACCATAAGAGATGGTATTTCCATCTAGTTTGCTAACTTCAACAAGAGTAGAGTTGGTTGAAGTTTCTTTTTTGGTACTTTTTGAGTTTCCACTACCGCCGCCACATCCACTAAGCGTTAAGCTTAATGCTAACATTGGGACAAGGGAGAGTTTTAAGGTCTGTTTAAGTGCCCCCCCCCCACAAGGTTTTGGATTTCATTTCATTTTCTCCTTTTTATGAAAATTTGTGATAAATTGTATCAAATTTTAGATTAAAAATGCAAGAAAAATTTATAAAAAATTAAAATATTTTTTTATGGTATAAGGTTAAGTTATTTTTGGGGAGTTTGGTTTTAGAGTTAAAATATAAAAAACTAGGTTCATTAATAGTGTTTAGTAAAATTACTTTTACTCTCCAAAATGCTAAACTACGCTATTTAAACAGATGGGTAGTTTTTTTATCTAAAATCAAAAAAAGTGCATATATTTCAAAAGCTGAGATTATAACTTTATATGAGAGTGTAACCCAATCAACATCGTTGAGTATAAAAAAGTTATAGATAAAACCGAAAACAATAAATATATAAGAAATAACACAAGATGCTATCAGAAGAATTCTAGCCCACTCTTTGCCTTGTGAGGTTTTGAAAATGATAAAAATCATACTAAAAAAACTAACTAGAAGTATCGCATACATATAAATCTGTGCGTATGAGATAAGTTTTATAAGTTCATTTTCGGCTATTGGGTAGATTTCAAGTACCATTGGGACAAATTGTTGTAAATCATAACCGTATAAATCGTAAAACTGTTTTATAAAAATAGTGATTTGAGTAATGCAAAATATATAAACAGCAATTTTAATATTTTTATAACCTAAAAGTGAGTTATTTTCTTTTATACCAGCCATAACTATCCTTTCTGATTTTTCCTTGCCATAGTAGTTTTAGATTTAGATTTGATTTTATATTTTCATTTCCTAAGAAATTTGATGAATTAAAAATCAAAAAATATTTTACCTCTTTAGGTAAGGCTTTTAACATACCCTCCCCTCCCTCAATCATAACAAATTTATATTTTTTTAACAAATCAAAGTTATCTCTTATGAAAACTTGGCGATTTTTTACGCTAAAAAGTGGTATTTTTTTATCAAAATTATCTTTGTGTGAGTATATAAAAATATCTGGTGCTTTTCCATTGCAAAGTCTAGCATCTAGCGTTGGCTTGTCTATCCTAACGGTATTTCCTCCGATAACTAACAAATCACATCTGTCTCTTAGTTTATGTACCAACTTTCTTGACTTTTTGCAACTGATGATGCCACCGCTAATGACACCATTTTGAGTTTTGGCTAGTTTAAAAAAAACAAAATTTTCTTTTTGCCAAGATAAAAATGGCTTTAAAAGCTCATGGGATTTTTTTCTCATATTTGCTTTACAAAAAAGTACTTCTATGCCATGTTTTTTTAAAATCTCTGCTCCACCACTTGCTTTTTTGTTTTTATCTTGATAGCCAATGACAACTTTTTTTATGCCTAAAGCACTAAGTAAAACCGCACAAGATGGGGTTTTTCCCTCATGTGAGCAAGGCTCAAGTGTTACATAAAAAATCGCATTTTTAAGTAAATTGTTGTGATTGTTTAAAATGAACCTATGTAGCAGTTTTGGTTCATTTGGAAAGTTTAATCTTGGATTTAATTTTTTGAGTGCTTTTTTACAAGCCCTAAGCTCGGCATGAGCAAAACCAGCTTTTTTGTGAGCCTGAAGCGCTAAAAGTTCGCCATTTTCACTTACTATCGCACACCCAACAGCTGGATTTGGATATGTTAGCCCTTGATACTTCCACGCCTCATCAAGAGCTAAATTTAGATAAAAATTATCATCTATTACCATATCACAAAAGTTTTAGCTTTTAAAATATCGTCATAATTTATGCTTATCTCTTCGCCATCTTCTTCTTTTATATCTACTTTTTGTTCACCTGCACTTACTATCTCGCCCTCTATTTTTTCGGTACTTACTAGATTTAGTCTTACTAGCTCACCTATGGAGTTTTGAAAATGACTTGGTTTTGTTAGTTTTCTCTCAAGTCCAGGAGAGCTTACCTCTAAAAAGTATTGACCTTTTATTGGTGGCTGGGTATCTAAGATTGGCGAAATGATATTTGAAATTTTAGCACACAAATCAAGAGTTACACCATCTTTACAAGTTATAAAAACCCTATAAATATTTGCTCCGTTTTCATTTGTCACTTGGGTATCATAAAAATTTGCACCCTCATTCTGTATAATATCTTTTAAAGTCTCTTCTATCAATTTTTGCCCTTTTTAAGTTCATTTTCCACTTGCTTAAACAGATCTTCTATACGGTTTTGTTTTTCTAATTGTTCGTCAAATTCAAAATGAAATTTTGGAGCTCTGTACCAACCCTCAGCTATAGCACACTGATTTTGCAAATGCCTTGAAACTTTTTTTAGTTTCGAAATAATCGCTCTTTGCTCGCTTTCATCATAAGCCATCTTGTCAAGAAAAACTCTCGCATCATATCTGCCTCTTGAACACTGCACATCTGTTACACAAAGTCCTGCTAGCTCGCTATCATCTAAGCTTGAGAGCATCTCTGGGATTAACTCTTTTAAAATGCTAGCAGTTCTTTGGCGTTTTATTATAGCTTCACTCATAAAGTAACTTGTTCCTCAATCTCTTTATAGCTTTCTATATAATCGCCCACTTTTATATCGTCAAAATTTTCAATGCCAATTCCGCACTCATAGCCTTTTGCCACTTCTTTAACATCATCTTTAAATCTTTTTAAAGATTTTATGGTGCTTTCATATACGATAACACCTTCGCGAATAAGCCTAACTTTTGCACCTCTATTAATGCTGCCATCACTTACTATACAACCCGCAATCGCTCCAACTTTTGGCACGACAAAAACTTCTCTAACTTCAGCTTGACCGATACTCTCTTCTCTTATGATTGGACTCATCATTCCGCTTAACAAGCCTTTTACATCATCGATTAAATCATAAATAATATTGTAAGTTTTTATCTCAACGCCTAAATTTTTAGCTTTTTCTTTCACACTACCTGTTGGTCTTACATGAAAACCTAAAATAACACAATTCTCACTAGCACTTGCTAAGGCAATATCGCTCTCGCTTACCCCACCAACACCTGAACTTATAACATTTACTTTTGTCTCTTCATTTTTAAGTTTTTCTAAACTAGCTTTTATAGCCTCCAAACTTCCGCCCACATCAGCTTTTATGATAACAGGAAGTGTTTTTATCTCACCCTCAGCTATCCTTTCGCTTAACTCATCGAGTGTAACTTTAGTTGAGCGAGAAAGTTCTCTTTGACGAAGATAATCATATCTTTTCTTAGCATACTCTCTCGCCTCTTTATCGCTTGCTACTTTTACAACAGTCTCCCCAGCGTCTGGCACTTCACTAAGTCCTACTATTACGCCTGGTTCTCCAGGACAGATTTGTTTTAGATTGTTTCCTTTATCGTCAAGTAAAGCTCTTACTTTTCCATACGCCACACCAGCTACTATGGTATCGCCAACTTTGAGCGTTCCGTTTTCAACTACAACAGTTGCAACTGAACCTCTTCCTTTCTCTAATGAACTCTCAATAACAGTTGCTTTTGCATCTCTGCTTGGGTCAGCTTGAAGCTCTAAAACATCTGCTTGTAAAAGTATGATTTCAAGTAAATCTTCTATACCCTCGCCTGTTTTTGCGCTCACTTCTACAAACTCATAATCCCCACCCCAATCAGTCGGTAATATTTCAAGCTCAGAAAGTCCTGTTTTTACCATATCTGGATTTGCAGCTGGTTTGTCGATTTTGTTTACAGCAATTATCATAGGAACTCCAGCTGCTTTTGCATGGTCTATCGCCTCTTTGGTTTGAGGTTTTACTCCATCATCAGCAGCCACAACGATTACAACTATATCAGTAACTTCAGCACCCCTTGCTCTCATCTGGGTAAATGCCTCGTGGCCAGGTGTATCTATAAAAGTGATATTTCTACCATTTTTTTCTACCATATAAGCACCCACATGCTGAGTAATTCCCCCACTTTCGCCCTCAACTACTCTTGAGTTTCTTATAAAATCAAGTAGTGAAGTTTTACCATGGTCAACATGTCCCATTATGGTTACAACAGGAGCTTTGGTTTTAAGTTTACTTGTGTCTTGCTCTTCTTCTTCATAAGCTTTTACATAATCAAACTCTTCTTGGACATTTACAGTCTCAACTTCTATCTCAAACTCTTCGGCTAAAATCTCGATTGCGTCTTTATCTAAAAAGTCATTTTTAGTCGTCATTACTCCGAGCATAAATAGTTTTGAGATGATTTCGCTTGATTGCTTACCTAATTTTTCTGCAAACTCATAAACTCTTATCTCTTCTGGTATCTGGATAGATTTAATCTCCTCGCTACTCTCTTTATCATTTGTCTTTTTTCTTCTTTTTTTAGTTCTTCTGCCAATGCCACCTTGGTTTTGAAACATATTTCCTCTGCCACTTTGTCTAAATTGAGGTTGAGTTTTTTTCTTTAAAGCTGGTTTTGGAGTCTGCTCTTCTTGGGCGATTGTTAAATCTGGTAAAACCACCATTTCATCTTCTGGACTATACACATCATCGCTAAAACTTCCCTCTAACAAATCAATCTTTTGTGCAGATTTATTTTTGGCAACAGTTGTAGTTTTTTTCGGTTTTTTCTTTTTCTTAGTCTCGCTTTGAGTATTTGAAAACATAGCCTCTAGTGAAGACGGGATTGATTTTTTCAAATCTTGTGAAGATATTTTTAAATCCTCTTTGTTAAAACTATCACTATTTATCTTAGTAGATTTTTTAGCTTTTTTAATGATAGTAATCTTACCTCTTCTACTCTTTAAACTAGCTTGTGCTAAAGACTCTTTTTTGATAGGTTTTTTAATCTCTTCTGTTTGAGTTTTCTTTTCAATCTCTTTTTTAACTTCTTCTTTTTTGGTTTCCACTTTTGGTTCTAGCTTTTTTCTATCTTGCTCAATCTCAAGCTTTGGAGGCTTATTTTGCTTAGATTCTATCTTTTTTATGCCACTTTGCTTAAACTCTTTTTTTGGCTCGACAGGTTTTTCAACTTTTTTTATCGTTTTTTTAACATCAGACTGTTTCGTTTTATTTTCAGGTTCATTAGCCTTATTTTGCTCGGAACCCTCTTTGGGTTTTGTTTGCTGTGTTGGTTTTTTAACTTTTTTTGGCTCTGGAGTAGCGCCTGTTAATACATAATTCATTAAATTTTCAGCATCTTGCTCGGTTACAGAACTGTTCGCAGCTTTCGCGCTTATGCCTATCTCATTTGCTTTGCTTACAATATCTTTACTTGTTAATCCAAGCTCCCTTGCTATATCTACTATCTTGACCTTATCGCTCATTTAGTCGCTATCTCCTTAAGTTTTTTGCCCCAATCGTTTTCAAATTGGATACATTTTTTTGTATGTAGTATTTTTTGAATTTTCTTGTTGTTTTCATTTAAACAATTTTTACATAAATAAAAACTTCTGCCACTTCCACAAAATGAGACCACAATGCCCTGTTTTATTTGATATCTAAAAAGATTAGCTTTGGGAAGTCGTACCTTGCAAATTATACACATTCGCACAGGAAAATTAAATTCTTTCATCATTATACCAAAATTTTTGCATTTTTTAGCATGTTTTTATAAAAAAACCTTCATTATCAAATTCGCACACTCTAATATCAAAGTCACTAAACTCTTTTTTTAGGGCATTTGAGAGCCTATTTGCACTATTTTTATATGTTAGATGAAAAAATGTTGAACCGCTTCCAGAAAGTGTACTCATCAATGAACCATTCTCATAACCAACTTTTCTAACATCAAATAAGATTGGTAAAAGAGCCATTCTTTTCTCCTCATGCAACGCATCTTTTGCAGCAGTTTTTAATAAATCCCAATCTTCATTTAAAAAAGCAGCTGTCAAAAATGAACTATGAGAAACATTATAAACAATATCTTTCATCTTGTACTGTTTTGGTAAAAGTGTACGAGATTTTGCTGTAGAAATTGTCTGTTTTGGAGTGCTTAAAACGCACACTATTTCATCACTTAAAACTTTTTTTTGCACAAATACACTCTTGCCATGAACAACGCTTACAGTAAACCCACCAAATACTGCAGGAGCAATATTGTCTGGGTGGTTTTCGTAGCGTAATGCCCTATTTAGCACAACTTGTTTATCCACTTTTAGCCCAGCCATCTGATAAGCACTAGCAATCGCTCCTACAATAACCGCAGATGAGCTTCCAAGACCCCTTGAAAAAGGTATATGGTTTATAAACTCAAAACGAAAATTTGCTTGTTTTCCAGTAAGCTCAAACATAGTTTCGTGAAAAATGCTTACAAAAGGATTTTTTCTTTTTATATAAACATTATCTTGCCCTTCACCTTTTATACTAATACTTTGCAGTGATGCTGGTGTTATAATGGTTTCATTATATAATTTTACAGCAAGTCCTAGTGTATCAAATCCCGGTGAAAGATTTGCACTTGTGGCTGGTACTATTATCTTCACTTATTTTCTCCTAAACTGCTGGTAAAACATATAATGGTTCACTATCTTCGCTAAAATTAATATTAGCTAAATCTTTAGGTAGATTTATATTTTTATCTATATTTTTATCTAATTGCTTTAAAACAATGTTACCATTCTCTTTAACAAAAAAGTTTTTACCAAATGCTTTTACAGGCAAACCACCATTTACTTCAAAAATATCGCACGCAAAAAATGGAACTTTTAAACTAATCGATAGAGTCTTTAAAAAAATATAACTTACTTTTATCGCCATAAAGCTTCCAGGACCTTTTGCATAATAAAGCTTTTTACAAGTATATTTTTTTAATAAATCTTTCATTAGCAGTGGCAAAGCATCACTTGTTTTCTCTTCGCTTGATGCTTCATCAACTAAAATGCCATTGTCATAAACTCCCACCAAAAGTGGCGTGGAGGTTGCTAATATAAAAAATTCTATGCTAATGCCTTTTCATAAAGTTTTGCATGACTTGCTTCCATAAGTTTAATCTCATAATTTTCGCTTGATTTTAAAATCTCTTTAGTTAGCAAATGATTTAAATGATGACTTCCTGCAAAAGACTCATAATCGGCTATAATTGGCATTCCTAAAAGGCACATATCGCCAAGTGCGTCAAGGATTTTATGTCTTACAAACTCATTTTCATATCTCAAGCCTTCAGCATTTAACACTCTTTTTTCATCAAGCACAACTGCATTATCAAGACTTCCTCCAAGTGCTAAGCCCTTGCTTCTTAAATACTGTACATCTTTTAAAAAACCAAAGGTTCTCGCCTTTGAAATCTCTTCAACAAACCCTTGTTTGCTAAATTTAAAAATATACTCTTGTTTACCAATCGCACAGTGATCAAAATCTATGGTATATCTAAAAGTAGGTTCATTAGAAGGAGTAATGCGTACAAATTTAGCTCCCTCTTGAACTTCGATTGGTTTTTTAATAATCATAACTTTTTTACTGCTATCAAGCTCTTGTACTCCAGCTTCATCAAGTAACATACAAAAACTAGCTGCACTACCGTCCATAACAGGGCTTTCAGCACTATCAAGGCATATTCTGATATTATCAATTCCATAAGCATATACAGCAGAAAGTAGATGCTCAATTGTTGATATTAAAGCACTATCTTTTCCAATCACTGTCGCCATTTGTGTATCAACAACACTACTTGGGCTAGCCTTTATGCTAACACCCAAATCACTTCTATAAAATACTATACCGTCATTTGCTTCTAGTGGCTCTAGCCTAAGCTTGATTGGCATTCCTTTATGTAATCCTATACCAATACCGCTTACAGCTTTTTTTATGGTTTTTTGTTTCATAATAATCTTCTCCGTTTTTACCATTGCCAATACTAGCAAATATTAGCAAACAAATAGTAACTTAATTATTTTCTATCTATTATGCGTTTTGCATCATTTATAACAGAAGTAATGTTATCCCTAAACCACTTCTTATCCATCCACTCTTCAGGTCTTACTTCTATGCCTTGAACCAAAATACCAAAGTGGGTATGATCGCCTAAAGCAAGTCCACTAAGCCCAGTTGTCCCAATCACACTACCTTTTTTTACAAAGTCACCTTTATTGGCAACAAAACTTGTACAATGTCCATAAAGTGAATAAACTCCAAGCCCGTGAGAGATTATTAGGTTATTTCCATAAATACCATTTTCTTCACTAAAAACCACTTCTCCATCATTACTTGTGACAATATTTGCCTGTGCAGTCGATGCTAAGTCAAGTCCTAAATGAAACGACTCACTAACTGATTTATTTTCATAAGAGTAGTATCTATGGTCACCAAAACTGGCTACTTGCTTTGCATTTTTTAAAGGATAAAAAGGCAAAAGTGAAAATGAATTTATCATATTTTGTGGCACTTTTTTTGTAATTTTTGCAATCAACTCTTCATTTTTACTTCTCAAAGTTTCATTGATAAACTTAAATTTATCTAGTTTACTAAGTCCTTGTGCATTGTCACCTGCATACTCATTAGCCAAATCGCTTATCTTACCATCTATAAACTTATCTTTAAGTTTTAGATATGAGACTCTATAATTTTTTCCCAACAGATAAAATCTTATTTTTTGATTAGATACATTTCCAGCTTTATCTACAGCTATCACACTCGCTTCAAAATTTTTTTTGTCATGATTCCAAGCTAATAATGATATATAATATCCATCTTTATAAAAAGGTGTCGGATTAAATATATCTCCAGAGTCTGTTTTTATATGTAACTTTGCCAAGTTTGTATCGGTTGCTTTAAAAATGACACTAGCTGCCCCTCCTCTTGTAATAGAGTAGGATTTTGTTAATATATTAAGAGTAGGCTTTTTAGTGTCTACTTTTATGGATACGCTTTTTTGAGCTTCATTTCCCATGAAAAAATTCCACATGCTATTATCAGCCACTTCTACTTTTAGCTCTAGTTTATCTTTTTTATTAAAAAATGATGTGCGAGGAAATAGTGCATCTAGTTTTACTTTTGTTTGTTTGTCAGCAAACTTTTGTTGTATTAATACTTCTGAATTTTTTCCATAGCTTAGTGTTACTCTAGCAAATTTTATACCGCTTTCATCTTCTACAACTATTGGGATTGGTGTTTTTAAATTCCAATAGATATTGTTTTTAAGTAAAATCGTTGGTTTTTTTTGCTCAAACATAGCTGAATTATATAAATACACAACTCCACCAACGATTCCAATCAATATTAAAAGTATTAAAATTTTACCGAAACTTCCTTTTTTCTCTCGTCTTCTTCTCATTATTTTTCCTAAAAATTTATTTTTTCAATTATTTTTTCAATGATAACTTTTGGCTCTTCATCACTATCAAATCCAGCTGCTCTCATATGTCCACCACCACCAAAACAAATGGCTATCTTACTTGCATCCACATCTTTTTTTGACCTAAGTGATACCTTATACCCACCAAATTCTTTTTGTGTTATTAAAACACTCAACTTAACAGTAGCTAAATCTCTTAAAAGATTTGCTAAGTTTTTTACATCATCTTCACAAGCTCCAATTTTAACTAAGTCGTTTTGAGTAATGACACAATAACACACAGTTGCGTTTAAAAGCAAGGAGAAGTTATTATATATATAAGCCCTTAATCTTACTTGAAATAGAGGCGTATTTTGATTTAATTTTTGAGCTACATCACTCATATCAACACCACACTCTACTAAAGCTGCCACATTTTTTAATACATTAGCATCTAAATTTCCATAACTAAAAAAACCCGTATCTTCTACAAATCCAACATAAATGCAAAGTGCCATATCTTTTGTCATTTTTAATGAATTGTTTGATTTTAAAAAATCATATACAACCATTGATGCACTTGGAGAGTTTTTATCTATTATATTTATATCGCCATACATTTCATTACTTGTGTGATGGTCGATATTTATCAAACAAGTGCCATTTTTTTCTACATTTGCCCTACTTAAATCTCCACAATCACAAGTTATGATTAAATCATACTCATTTAGATCAATCTTGTTTGAAATCTTTTGATAATTTGGTAAAAAATCAAACTTTTTTGGTAAAGATTTACCTCCATTATAAAGCTTAACTTTTTTTTTCAAACTTCTTAACGCTATGAAAAGTGCCAAAACTGAACCTAAAGTATCGCCGTCAGCTCTTATATGTGAAACTAATAATATATTTTTTGCATCAGCAATTTTTTGCCACGCAAAAATTTTTTGAGACCTAGTTTTTAAAATGAGTTACCCCCCCCTCATCGCTATAAGAAAGATCAAAAGGAATTAGTTCGCTATCG
>PDWI01009512.1_pt1 | contig 11133 bp, 10 predicted proteins | sample 1430891 | NCBI WGS metagenome assembly PDWI01 (sample SAMN01162508, study PRJNA174530) | Oral metagenome, whole genome shotgun sequencing project. | biome: Marine environment; feature: Marine mammal; material: Swab sample of the gingival sulcus; isolation source: swab sample of gingival sulcus... | reverse complement strand
CCGTTTTGACGGAAATGGATACAGTGAACAGTGGCAAAAAGAGGCTCAAAAACGAGGTTTGGACTGTGAAAAAAGCGTTCCACTAATGTTTGATAATTATACGTCTGACAAGGTAATTAAAATGTTTGAACGCACCAATGTTTTGTCCTCTCGTGAACTTCACGCACGCAACGAAGTAAAATGGGAAACATACACTAAAAAAGTACAGATAGAAGCTCGTGTTTTGGGTGATTTGTGTATGAACCACATTATTCCTGTTGCTACCAAATACCAAACAATGCTTTTGGATAATCTTTACAAAATGCACGCTGTTTTTGATAAAAATAAAGCACTCAATTTGTGTAAAGAGGATAAAGATTTAATTGAAGATATTGCTAGTCATATCACAGGGATTAAGAGCAATGTGGATGCAATGGTGGAGGAGCGTAAAAAGGCAAATGTGCTAAAAGATGCACGAGAAAAAGCGATTGCCTACCACGACAATGTGGAAAAATATTTTAATACAATTCGTTATCACGTAGATAGATTGGAAAGAGTTGTAGATAATGAAATTTGGCCATTACCAAAGTATCGTGAATTGCTGTTTATTAGTTAACTGTTTTGATTTTTTAATCAACTCATTTAGTTTTTGTGTTTAACTCAAATCTAATCCTTAAAAAAATTAAATAAGTCCCCCTACTCTATCACATTAACAAATTAACCTTGAAACCAATTATCAGGGAAATTAACTAAATAAACTCGCTCGGTAGCACGAGTAAGAGCAGTGTAAAGCCAACGATAATAATCTTCATTAAGTTGTTCTTGTGCAACATACGAATAGTCAATAAATACGTTTTTCCATTGTCCCCCTTGTGCTTTATGACAGGTAATAGCATAAGCAAATTTTGTTTGCAAAGCATTAAAAAATTCATTTTCTAAAATCTTTTTTACCAATTTTCGTCTGTTCGTTGCTTCTTCTTGATAATCTTCTGCAATGGTATTAAAAAGTGTTTTATTGATTTCATTCATTTGAGCAGGATTTTCAGCTTGTAAACCATCAATCAATATTTTGGCATCAATTTCCCAACCATAATCAAGCGATTGTAAAGTCATATCGGCAAACCGAAATCCGTATAAATCATAATATTTTCGTATTTTTTCTATCTGTACCACCTCACCATTGGCTATAAAATCAATATCTTCATATTCTTTTTGCCAATAATAATTATTTTTAGTTATCATTAAAAAATCACCATTCGAGACTTCATCTTCTTTCATCAACACTGTTTTTCGTATTCCATTATTATAAAGATTGGCTCTTTTATTGGAGCGAGTAATGATTATCGTTTCCTCTATTCCGTCTCTATTATAGTGCTGGTCAATGGTTTCTATCAACTCTCCTCCGTCAATTCTAACTATATCCTTAAAACCGTTTATTTGAAATGTGGGATTAGTTAAATTTATTTTCTCTATTAGTTCGGTGCGTAATTGTGTGGCTTGCGATAAAATTCCACTTTCAGCAACCTGTCGTACCACTTCTGTTAAAGAGAAATATTTTACATTAAGATTAAAGAAACTCTCAATATATGTTTTATTCAAAGCTGGACTTTCTCTCTCTTCTATGGGAGGAAGTTGTGCCGAATCCCCTAAAATGATAAGCGAACAGTTATCACCAGAATAGACAAATTGAATAACATCTTCGAGCAAATTTCCACTTCCAAAATTAGAATCGGTATTGTTTCCCGAAATCATTGACGCTTCATCAATGATAAAAATCCTATTTTTATATAAATTTTTATTCAGTGTAAAGCGAAATTCGGTCATTGTCTTTTGACGATAAATCGTTTTATGAATTGTAAACGCAGGGGAATTGGCGTAAAGCGAAAATACTTTTGCTGCTCGTCCTGTGGGTGCCATTAAAATCGGTTGTTGGTTGAATTTTCTTAATGTTTTAACCAATCCACTAATCAACGATGTTTTCCCTGTTCCAGCATATCCGTGCAATATAAAACATTTCTTTTCATCCGATGATGTTACAAATTCACTCAATTTATCCAACAAGTCTTCTTGCTGTTGATTGGGTAAAAAAAGTAATTCTTCTTTTATCTGCTTTTTTAAAAAATCACTTAACATTAGAATGCGTTAAAAAATTAAATGATAACCATTGTTGCACCAAAACCATACTCTTTGAACGAAGCATCTTGGTGTTTTAAATGCTTATATTTTGTTTTTAATTGCTCAGTAATTTTTTTTCTTAAAATCCCTTCACCTTTTCCGTGTATAAAAATGATTTTCTGACCTTTATTATTTTTATTATCTGCTATTACCTTATGAAAAGTATCCATTTGATAATTTAAAATATCTGCACTACTCATACCTGCTGTTGTGTCAAGTAACTCGGTAATATGCAAATCAACCTCTATCATTTCTGGCTTTTTATGCGGTTTAGAAATGTGTCTTTTCTCTTGCTGTTGCTCTTTGGTAAACATTGCTTTTTTTATCTTTTCGGTAGGCATTTGACGTACTTGCTCTTTCTGACTCTCTCTAACAAGGTCAATAAGGTATGAAGGCTCATCAAAATAATCATTGGCACTAAATGAGTGTATTTTGTGAAATTTTACCAACGGAAGTTTCATTTCAAAATCAATACTAGGCTGAACTTCATACACCTTATCTTTCTTAAAAGCGGTAAGCTGTATTGTTACTTTTTGCCATTCATTCAATTCCACCGTATCTAATTCGGCAATAAAAGATTGTATGTTGGGTTCAATAATTCCATTAGCAACACTTCGGCGTTGATTAGAAGCACCTATCACAAAATTATAAAAGACAAAATAATTGCTATCATTTACCAAAAAACACTCAAAAGTTGTATTATCTAATTTCTTTAAGTTGTTGGGAAAAAAGACCCAATGCACTTTCAATTCATCTCCATTGGCTGTTTCGTAAATAACCTCATCTTCTTTCTTTTCTTCTACAACACTTTTTTGCTCTTTTACCACAACTTCCTTATTTTCATCTTTTTTTGAATTTATACGTGGAAAATTAGTACTGCTATTCACCTCCTCTACCACCACACATTCGTTGGCTAAAACAGGAATTTCAAAACCATCTTTATCTTCTACAAACACAAGATTTTTCTTAGTTTCAATTCTTGTTACCACTCCACCACCAACATCATTTAAAAAACGTACTTTATTACCTATTTTTATCATAATTATATTTTTATCTTAACATTAAATTCATTAAAAAACCAAATGTACAAAATTATTTTAGAATAATCTTAACTAAATATCAGAAAATTTATTGTATTTATAAAATAGTAAATAGCAATAACTCCTTTTTACTTTTACGATATAATTTTTCCTTTTATTAATAAAAAATAAAATATCAATTACAAACATTACACCCACACTTGCGACAAATAAAATTTTTATAACGGAGATTACAAACATACTTGCGACAAATAAAATTTTCATAACAGAGATTACAAACACACTTGCGGCAAATAAAATTTTCATAACAGAGATTACACCCACACTTGCGGCAAATAAAATTTTCATAACGGAGATTACAAACACACTTGCGGCAAATAAAATTTTCACAACGGAGATTACAAACACACTTGCGACAAAGAAATCAGCAAGTTACAAAGAGAAAAAATATAAAAAAATCAAAAAAACACTCTTTTTGGGTAGTAAATATTTATTTTTTTGACACCTTTTAGGCTTCCTTATTTGATTTAAGATGTTATGTAGTTTCTCAATAATATTTAAGACTTCTAAACTTTTTCCTCAATACACTACGGATTATCGTTAATCAATATTGTCAGTATTTTTCTATTTTTAAACTTGGCATATATATTGTATTACTCTTATGCAGAAATAACAAAAACAGATGAAAAAAATCATTTATACTTTATTAATAACACTTTTAGCCTCTTGTAATACACAAAAACAAGAGCCAATTCTTCAATTTGAAACAATCAGAGTAGATACAGTCGCAAAATTATTACCCAGTCAATCTGACAGTTTACCCAATTTTACCATTCATTTAAATTGGATATTTCCCACTTCTTTCAAAAATGAAAGGAATTTGAAGAAATTACAAAAAACATTTATTCATTATTTTGTAGGAGAAAAATACACGAAAAGTGCAAACCCACAAAAAGCTGTTGATAATTATGTCAATGATTGTATTCAAAATTATTTAAAGGAAAATACCGAACCTTACAAAAAAAGATTAAAACAGAGACAAGAATTAGATAAAGAAGAAAAAATAATAAATATTAGTTTCTATTGTAATCAACTACAAACCCAAAATAGAGTTGTTTTTTCAAACCATAAAATAATAAGTATCGCCAACGAAAATTATTTTTACGGAGGTGGTGCACACGGCGTATATGGCACATATTTAACAACGATTGACTTAATAAATTTCAAAAAAATTACTTTCAATAACCTGTTTATCCCAAATTATGAAAATCAATTAGGGAAAATGATTCGTCAAAAGTTAAATGAAAAGTATTCAAAAGAGACGTTTTTTGAATTTGAAAAAATAGAACCAACCGAAAACTTTTACTTAACCGATAAAGGAGTTACCTTTATTTACAATATATATGAAATTGCGAGTTATGCAGATGGACAATTCATCGTTGATTTAACATATAAAGAAATAAAAAATCTACTCCAATCCAATATTTTAGAAAAATATGAGTTAAATTAATAATAAAAAAATCCTCATTAATTTGATAAAAAATGAAAAAAATAAAAAAAACAAGTATAATTATCCTTTCAATACTATTTTCAACTCAAATTTTGGCTGGAAACACCTCAGCAACAAAAAGGTTGAATAACGTTATTAAACTGATAAAAAACAACTGTATTGAAACAAATTTCACACTCGTAGCCAAGCAAACAAGTAATCCCAACAATTTCATTACCAAAGGAATATTTGTTCTAAAAGGCGAAAAATTTATTGTCAAAACAAAACAGATGAATATCTACTTTAATGGCAAAACAGAATGGGTGTATATGCCTGAGATTAATGAAGTTTCAATAAGTGAACCTACCGCCTTAGAATTGGCAAAAATAAACCCAATTACGCTATTAAATATTTATAAAAACAACTCTATTGTTTCAACCAACAAGAAAAAAAGTAACAACAAAATTCATACAATTGAGTTATATCCCAAGGATAATCAATCTGATTTCAAGAAAATAGAATTAAAAGTACTAAAATCAAATCATTTTCCTACTTTTATCCGATTAATAGATAAAAAAGGAGGAATTACTCAACTCAAATTAACTAAAACAAAAAAGAAATCTCAAATTAAAAAAGAATATTTTGAATTTAACACAAACAAATATAAAGATATAGAAATAAACGATTTAAGATAAAATAAAACAATAATAATTATGAATGAAAAAGTAAGATGTTTAATCATTGGTTCAGGACCTGCGGGATACACAGCAGCCATATACGCTTCTAGGGCGAATTTATCACCTGTTTTATACGAAGGAATTCAGCCCGGTGGGCAATTAACAACCACTACGGAAGTAGAAAATTTTCCGGGTTATCCGAAAGGAACAACAGGAACACAATTAATGGAAGACCTTAAAAAACAAGCTGAACGTTTTGGTACTGATGTTAGATTTGGCGTAGCAACTGAAACCGATTTATCTTCTTCACCCTACAAAGTAATAATTGATGGAGAAAAAACAATAGAAACAGAAACGTTAATTATAGCAACAGGGGCAAGTGCCAAATATCTCGGTATTCCTGATGAAGAAAAATATGCAGGTTCAGGTGTTTCAGCCTGTGCTACGTGCGATGGCTTCTTTTATCGAAATAGAGATGTGGCCGTTGTTGGAGGAGGTGATACAGCTGCGGAAGAAGCTATTTATCTATCTAATATTGCCAATAAAGTCTATCTTATTATCCGAAAAGATTATATGAGAGCCTCCAAGATTATGCAACAGCGTGTATTTGATAATCCCAAAATTGAAGTTTTGTTTGAACACGAAACACTTGGATTAACAGGAGAAAGAGTGGTAGAAGGTGCTGACTTGATTAAAAGACGTGGCAAAGAAGATGAAGAAAAAGTGCATATTAAAATTGATGGATTTTTCTTAGCGATAGGACACAAACCCAATTCTGATATTTTCAAAGATTATTTAGAAACAGATGAAGTTGGATATATCCAAACCATCAATGGTACACCTCGCACTTCACTTCCGGGTGTGTTTGCAGCGGGAGACATTGCTGATTCGCATTATCGTCAAGCAATTACAGCAGCAGCATCTGGTTGTCAATCAGCAATTGAAGCCGAAAGATATTTATCTGAAAAAGGAATTTAAATCTTCAACTGACTGTTAAATTAATCAAAAAACAAAGCGTCTTCCAAAAGTTATAATTGTAATGATAACTTTTGGAAGACCTTTTTGTTTATATCCATACTTCAATCTAATACTCCAAAGCAAAAACATAAAAATTAACAATCATTTTTTGTAATAAATATATTTTTTCTTATTTTTGCATTAATGAATGCCATTGTTAAAAATATAGAGAAACTATTAGGAAGATATGATTATGTCATTATCCCTGATTTTGGTGGATTTGTAATTCAATTCCAATCTGCTCATTTCACTGAAAATCAAATTATTCCCCCCTATTCTACTATTAGTTTTAACCCACTATTAAAACAAACAGACGGTTTACTTGCTATTGAGATTTCTCGTTCAAAAGAATTAGAATATAGAGATGCTGTTGAACTTATCACAAATGAAGTCTCGCTTTTTAAGGAAGAATTAGAAGCAAAAAAACAATTAAAGTTAGGAAGATTAGGCACTTTCTCATTAGATAAAGAGAATAAAATTGTATTTACTCCCAACTCTCAGTTGAGTTTTATACCACAAAATTATGGTCTCAAATCCCTGTCTAATACAATAAGATTAGAAACGGAAGAAAAAAGTAGTTCTAAAATGACCATAACCTTTAATCTTCCTAATAGAAAAAGAACAATGAAGTATGTAGCATTGCTTATTTTGATTGTAACTATGGGAATGCTAATACCTCAAACGACAATGTATCAAAAATCAAAAGCGACATTTAATTTGTTTGAGCCAATAGAAACATTTTTGGATTATGAAAACTTACCAAGCCAAAAAGTAGATTTGTATCCATTAACATTACCTATTTCAAAAACAACATTATCTGCAAAAAAACAGCAAATTGTTGTGTCAAAACAAAAACCTATTGCTGTATCTCAACCTGTTATTCATAAATTTCAAATAATTATTGCTTCTGTTTCTTCTAAAAATTATGCGTACAAATTAAAAAGAATGTACAGCAAAAATTTAAAAAATGTAAAAATAATAAAAGCAGATAATTATTATAGAATTAGTGCTATGGAATTCAATAATATAGATGAAGCACATCAATTCATTAAAAATCTCAAAAAAAACCAACCTCAATTTCAAAGTGCTTGGATTTATAAGCAATAAATTTGTTATTTAATAAAAAAATATTATCTTTGCAGTCGCTTTTCGAGAAAAAGCATTAGGTATAAACAAATTAAAAAAATAAGAAAATGCCAGTAAAATTAAGATTACAACGACATGGACGCAAAGGATATGCTTTTTATCATATTGTAGCTGCTGATAGTCGTGCACCACGAGATGGTAAATTTATTGAAAGAGTGGGTTCTTATAACCCCAACACCAATCCTGCTACTATTGTTTTAGATTTTGATAGAGCTTTATATTGGATGAATGTAGGTGCTCAACCTACCGACACAGTTCGTAATATTCTTTCACGTGAAGGAGTGTTGATGAAAAAACATTTACAAGGAGGTGTTAAAAAAGGAGCTTTTTCAGAAGAAGAAGCAGAAAAAAGATTTACAGCTTGGAAAGAAGCAAAAGAAGCCAAAGTTAATAAAACAAAAGCGGAAATTGAAGCGGAAAAACAAGCTCAAATTAAAGCAAGATTGGCTGTTGAAACCGAACAAAACAAAGAAAAAGCTAAATTATTAGCAGAAAAGAAAGCGGAAGCATTGGCAGAGCAAGAAGCTGCTGTTTTAGCAGCTGCCGAAGAAGCTAAAAAAGAAGAAGAAACGACTACTGAAAAAGAGGAAGTTGTTGAAGAGCCAAAAGCTGAATAAAGAATTAACAGAAAAAATAATAAAAAGAGTGTTCAAAAAAATGAACACTCTTTTTTTTATGAGAGTTCATCTGTACATTTCTATTTTATATTTTCTTGATAAATACATTAAAAGTTCTTATAATAAACTCATTTCTTTTTAGTAGCTAACAACTGAAAATAAGCTATAAAAAATAAAAAAAGTTTATTAATTCAAAAATGTATTGGGTGCTAAAAATGATTTTACACTTTTATTAAAAAGCAACAATTCTCTCACAAAAGAGGAAGATACAAACGAATATTCCACTTTGGAAAAAAGCAATACTGTTTCTATTCCTTTTATTTTTTTGTTAGCAATAGCAATATTATTTTCATATTCAAAGTCGGAATGACTACGAACACCTCGTAAAATAAATTTTGCATTCATTTTCTCGGCAAAATCAACTGTAAGAGATTGATAAGTAAGAATTTTTACTCTTTTTTCTGAAACAAAAACTCGTTCTATAATATTGATTCTTTTTTGCAAATCAAACATCGTTTTTTTACTTCCATTAATTCCTATTCCAATAATAATTTCATCAAAAATCTCTAATCCACGTTGTACAATATCATAATGTCCAATGGTAAAAGGATCAAATGTACCTGGAAAAATAGCTTTTTTCATCATTTAAGATTTAATCAAATTTACAATTTAACTACAATTAACTACTACTTTCTTTATAACTTATAACCAAAAGTTAGATAAAGAGGAAAAATAAAAGATACAATAACAAACAAATAAAACAAAATTTTATTTAACCAAGATTTTTTTAACGAAATAGAATAAGAAAAAAGAAAGGAATAAATCATTGCTAAAAGAGGTAAAACCATAAACATTGTTTTTGATTTATAGACAATTAATATAGTTGGAGCAAGTACTAAAACTCTTAAAACATCAATATATTCACGTTCTTTTAGTCTATCTTGCAATTTCAACAATCGTCTTTGGAAAAAAGAAAGAACAAACAACAACAATAAAATTGCAACATAAATAATTATAAATAAATTGTCAAATTGTATCCAATCTGGTTCTATTATTTTTTTTAAGATATTCAATATATTCAAAAATTCATCATCCAAAAAATAATTGTACACAAAGATAAAACTAAAAATAGGCAAAGTCCCCAAAATAGAAGCTAAAAAAACTTTGAAAGAATAACTTCTTAAAAGATAAAAAAACAAAAGCAAAAAAGGAACTAAAACAATCCATTCTGGAAGAATCAAAATCAAAATAGAAATTAAGAAAAAAGACAAAAACGCATTTTCTGTTGCATTTCTATGCCAATAAGCATCAAAAATGATGCTAATTATCACAAGTATCAACAAAAGAGAGATTTGTGCCATATAGCAACTATGCAATGGTAACCACGATGTTATCAACACAACATAAACAAGCTCTGGTAAAAATGTACGAACACGAATTAATCTAAATTTTTCATTAAATTTTCTTAATAATATTGCATTTAATAACATTAGAAAAAATGTAATGATATGAGAAACTGCCGTATCAGTTGGAAATAGATTTTGTAAAAAATAACGACTATCATTATCTTGTTCCAGCATTTTTGTTCCATAAAAAAAAGTAACTCCCCAAATAATCAAAGACAAAAAATAAACTATTATCGTAATAAGTAATGTCGGAGTTATGGTTTTATTTTTTCTCATAATTCAATCAAAATTGCAACAAAATAGATATTTTGCTACAAAAAATAGTTTAATATATTATATATTTTTTTACAAAAGTAAATAAAAATTAAACGAACAGTATATTATTTTTCAAAAAAAATATAACTTTGTCAGATGATATAGAAGTTATATAGACTTTTTGTTTTAATTGAAATAAAATAATAAATTATGAAAAAACACATTTTACTCTTAGGTATCTTATTATTTTCTGGGTATTTATTTTCTAATAATAACTCCGATGATTACCTTTTACTCCCTAAACCACAACAGATTAATCTAACAAATTGTGGTCATTTTCAACTCAATCAAACCATAAAATTGGAACTTCCAACTCTTACTGACACTGATCCTGCCATTGATAAAGAGTTGGAACAATTGATTACCGAAAATGGAGGTACAATTGATGCAAATGCTACAAAAAAAATAAAAGTTACGCTTGTAAACGAAATTGAAAATGCTGAATTTCAAAATGAAGCATACAAAATATCAGCGTGTCAAGAAGAAATTATCATCAATGCAAAAACCTTACAAGGTGCTTACTGGGGTACGCAAACACTTTGTCAATTAAGTGAAAACAGCAATTCAAATATTCCAAGTTGCGAAATAACCGATTGGGCATCGTTTTCTGTAAGAGGATATATGCACGATATTGGAAGAAGTTATATTGAATTTGACGAACTTAAAAATGAGATATTACGTCTTTCACGTTTCAAAATCAATGTTTTTCATTGGCATTTAACCGATAATCAAGGTTGGCGTTTGGAAAGTAAAGTCTATCCACAACTCAATGCCAATTCAAGTTACACCCGTTTTCACGGTAAATATTATACGATAAAACAAGCCAAAGAGTTGGTTTTATTTGCAAAACAGCACGGAGTAACTGTTATTCCAGAGATTGATATGCCTGGACATAGTGAGGCTTTTCGTAAAGCAATGAGACACGTTATGCTGACAAATCAAGGTTTGAACGAAATGAAAGCGATAATGACAGAGGCGTGTGAAACATTTGAAAACTGTGAATGGATACACATCGGTAGTGATGAAGTAAGAAATCCAGATACGCAAGGTGCTACTATGTCGGTAGAACACTTTATTTCTCAAATGACAAGTCATATTCATTCAAAAGGAAAGAAAATAGTGGTTTGGAATCCGGGACACGGATATTCTGCAAGTAATATTGATATGACGCAAATGTGGAGTAGTCGTGGACGACCAACGGCTGGTATTCCTGCCATTGATTCTCGTTATCATTATGTTAATCATTATGACCAATATGCTGATGTGGTAAGT
>PDWI01032094.1_pt1 | contig 11134 bp, 10 predicted proteins | sample 1430891 | NCBI WGS metagenome assembly PDWI01 (sample SAMN01162508, study PRJNA174530) | Oral metagenome, whole genome shotgun sequencing project. | biome: Marine environment; feature: Marine mammal; material: Swab sample of the gingival sulcus; isolation source: swab sample of gingival sulcus... | reverse complement strand
TACAAATTGTTGACTGCGTTCAGCAACCTGTTGCCAATCTTGTTTATGTTGAGCGGTATTGACTAAACCTTCTAGTCCTCTATGTAGATTTGGGAATTTGTCTTGTAATAGCTTAAATAATTTCTCAGCATTTTCATACTCTGCTAGATTTTTATGAGCTTGTCCTTGCCACCAATAGCCCATCCATATATTAGGAAATTTTTCTATAAATAGTTGAGACTGTTCAATAGATTTTTGCCAGTTCTTTTGAGCTTGGGCTATTTCTACAAGCCCTTGCAATCCTTGGTATTTTTCAGGAAATTTTTCAACAAGAATTTTATATTGTGTGTTTGCTTGTTCATAGTTTTTTAATTGTTTTAAACCCTGTGCAAGATAAAATAACACATCAAATAACTGATTTTCATTTAACTCTGTTTCATGACCTTTAAGTAGATTTTGAGCAAGATCTATAGATTTTTTGAAGTTTTTATTGTTATAAGTTTGCTTGATTTGTGCAATGACTTCTTGACTGTTATTAGCATCCATCTATGATTCCTCATTTAAACCCAATAATGTAAAAATATTTTAGGCTCAATTCTATCCTTGTAACAACTTTTTAGCAAGGGTTTTATACAAAAAAACCAGACAACTATTGCTGTCTGGTTCTATCTGCTTTCGTTATCTACTAAAAGTACTACACATTAAACCTAAAATGCATCACATCGCCATCTTGCACGATATAGGTCTTGCCTTCTAAGCGAGATTTACCTGCTGCGGCTGCTCCTTTTTCGCCTTGATACTCAATAAAGTCATCATAGCTAATCACTTCGGCACGGATAAAGCCTTTTTCAAAGTCGGTATGAATCACCCCAGCTGCTTGTGGTGCAGTTGCACCAACTTTTACCGTCCATGCACGCACTTCTTTCACCCCTGCGGTAAAGTAAGTCTGCATATCCAGCAGTTGATAACCGCCACGAATTACGCTGTCTAAGCCTGCCTCTTTCATCCCCAAAGTTTCTAAAAACTCTGCTTTGTCTTCGTCATCCAGTTGAGCGATTTCCGCCTCGATTTGGTTGCACAAAGGAATGACCACCGCATCTTCATTTTTGGCAAACTCGATGACTTGCTCAAGATAAGGATTATCTTCAAAACCGTCTTCGCTAACATTGGCAATATACATGGTTGGTTTTAACGTGATTAATCCATAACTTTTAATCAGATGTTTTTCATCATCATCAATGCCTGCCAAGCGTGCAGGTTTACCTTCTGCCAGTAACGGTTCTAACTTTTCAAAGACCGCCAGCATGGCCTTGGCATCCTTATCCCCGCCTTTTGCTTTTTTGCCAAGGTTGGTGATGGCTTTGGTGACTGCTTCTAAATCTGCCAATGCCAATTCAGTATTAATCACTTCAATATCATCAAGTGGACTGACTCGTCCATCAACATGGATTACATTGTCATCATCAAAACAACGTACTACATGAGCAATGGCATCGGTTTCACGGATATTAGCGAGAAACTGGTTACCCATGCCTTCACCTTGTGATGCACCTGCTACTAGTCCTGCAATGTCAACAAACTCCATGGTAGTTGGCAATACTCGCTCAGGTTTGACAATTTTTGCTAGGGCATCAAGGCGTGGATCAGGTACGGGGACAATGCCTGTATTTGGATCTTTGGTACAAAACGGGAAGTTCTCCGCAGCAATACCTGCTTTGGTTAATGCGTTAAATAGGGTTGATTTGCCGACATTTGGTAAGCCGACGATACCACAGTTAAAGCCCATAGTTTTCTCTCTTCATGGTAAATAATAATAAAATATAACAACAAAGTCGGCGTATTATAGCAGAATTTTAGCTAGGGTGTATTGAGAATTCAATCCAACTCAATCAAGCCAATCATAACCCCCATCGCCTTACTGTCTTTACGATTTATCTCGGGAGCATACATGGCAGAGGCAATGCCACCATCCAAAAATAACGCATTATCACACGCCAACTGATTTTTAAATAGGCTAGCAAAATCGTAAAAATTAACAGCAGTATTACTATTGACCAGTTTGATGTTACCATCTTTACACACGCCAACACCATTGCGGATTTTTCTCGATTGACCATCACTGCGAAATTTAGGGTGAATTTTACCATCGATGACTAGCATAGGCCCTGATTGGGTGGCGTAAGTTGGTTTAGTACCAGATTTAATTAACTTTGCCATCTGTTTGCTGTCGTTAATGTGATAGCCATCCTTATTCCACCAAAAGACGCCATTGGGCATAAGGTGAAAGTTGCCAGCTCCCTCATTTAGGTTTAGCGAGAGAACCTGTTGTTTATTTATCACCGTATAGCCGATTGGGGCATAGTCATCATTATACATACCAGCATTGACGGCAAATATTAGTTTGCTGTCTTTGCCAAGTTGATTGAGTAGTCTGTCAAAGGTGTACAATGGTTTAACGGCTTTGTTGGTGTTGTCATTACCGACTCGCCAAAACAGCTGTAGCGAGAGGTTGGCATTGTTGTGGGTATTCTTTTTAACATTGTGGTTAGCATTATTTTTGCTACCGTTAAGTAGCTTTTTTTGAGAAATTTGGCAAATATAATAACTAAAAGGAGTCGTTTGTAGTTGGCAATAGTTTCCTTGTTCAGTGTTGATTGTTTCTGTTGTTGTTTTCTTGTCGTTGCCTTGGTTCTCTTTTGGGTTTTTTTCTTTGTTTTTTTCTTTGTTTTTTTCTAGCAGACTAGCTAACATTGGTGCTAGCACTAATAATCGTAATGCTGTAAATGGTCGTAATTTTAGTAATGAGGAGTCTTGCTGTTGATAATGATGCAGACGACAAAGATTACAAGCTGAATAATCAACTTGATATTGGAAACATTGATGACGAAAATACGGAAGATGACTAAGCAATTTTTGCAAGAGAACCTCGAACGTAACAAAAATATACAATAATAGGGTAAACAATTTGCAGTTAATTTGTAGTTGCTACTATCATTTAAAAATTAATTCATTATAATAGGCACAAATTTTTTGTAAACCCATATTTTAGCAAATTTATGTGTTTATTAACTATTTTATAGCTTACTATAAGGCAACCATTATAAATAACGAAAGTTACTATGATGTGTTACTATGTATAGTAACCGTTTTTATTGTAACTCATCACAACCAAAGGAGTCTATCATGGCTATCGAACAAACTCTATCTATCATCAAACCAAATGCTGTCGCCGATAACAATATCGGTGCAATCTATGAGCGTTTTGAAAAAGCGGGTCTAAAAATCGTTGCTTGCAAAATGATGCACTTAGACGACGAAAAAGCAGGTGGTTTTTATGCTGAACATAAAGAACGCCCATTCTACAATGACTTAGTTGCCTTTATGACTTCAGGTCCTGTGGTTGTATCGGTTCTTGAAGGTGAGAATGCGGTACTTAATCATCGTGATATCATGGGTGCATGAAAATGCGGTACATGGTTCAGATTCTCTAGCCTCTGCTGAGCGTGAAATTAACTATTTCTTCTCTGCTGATGAAATCTGCCCACGCACTCGTTAATCTCATTAATTGGTTATTTTAGATGAGCATTTTTCAAAATATAAGATTGACGACTTCGTAGAGACAAGATACGTCTTGTCTCTGCTTTCGAGGAATAGTATTTTATAGGATTAGCATTAGAAAATATCCCAAGGATCAAATCCCATAGATTTTATAGCGGGAGCTAAAACATCTACAAGAAATTCTTTTTCTTCAGTATCAAAAGCATACCAAGGTAAATCATCAACCAAATCATTAATCATTGATAACTCCTTTGTTTTATCACTACTATCATCTTCATTTATAACTTTTAAGCGTTTTAAAAACAAGTGAGTAGCCATTTCCAATTCTTCTATAATACTACTGTCTGATGGTGTCAAACCACGCAACTCCCAAAGCTCTATGGCATAATTTTCTTTTTGTAATAACTCTTCAATTTTCATATTCATATTACATACTTAAACTTTTAATTTATTGTTATCAGGATTATCCGCCTCCGAGGGTTGATTTTCGCTTTTAAAATCAGTTGTTTTTCAGCGACTGTGGCATAGTTGACCTGTGCTTTATAAAGGGTGGTCATGATTTTTTCGTTTTTTCTAAGCCAGCGACCAATGTCGATATAAATGATGTTTTCTTTGACTCGTGCTAGATTGATTCGTTTGAGAATATCGCCTAGTGGGTCATGCTCAAGCACTTTTCTATATATGGGTAAGCCGTATAGAATAGCCAGTTTTTTGAGATAAGAGGTTGCATGTAAATCGAGCACTTCTGTTTCACCTTGTTGAGCAAATACAAGGCGTTGGCGTTGTTGGTCAAGCTGAATGTGTACCAGCTCAAAATTGCCCGCGACCTGTGCATGAATACCTTTAATATTTGCGATGCAATACAGTCGAAACCAGCCTGAATATAGCTCGATTCGCATATCTAATATCGCATCTACATTATGAGTGACAAAACGATACAAAGCATCGTTAATCTGCTCTTCGTTTACCGTTAGCAAAAACTCGTCTTCTGCTTTACTCGTCAAGTTTTGCAGTGTATTTATACCATGACCAATGGCATTATTGACAAGGTTATTAACAAGCGTGCTAAAAATGTCAGAGAGGCTTGTATTTTGAAAACTAGCATTCTGAAAGCCAGCATCTTGAAAACCTGCACTTTGAAAAATGAAATCTTGAAAGCTGTTATTTTGACGGTACGCTAATCTATAAACTAATATATAAATAAGTGGCTTTATAATAGCCGTTATAATAGGATAACTATATCATAAATATAGCAAAAAATCCGACAATAAATACGCTTGTCTTCTTAGAAGTTTCCAGTTAAATTTCATTTAAGTAAAAAACAGTCACAGTTTGTTAAAAAAAACAGTCCAATAAACGTCGCTAACTATTTACTATTGGCTCGGTTTCATTTATGATTGTCAATCTAAAATTTCTCGGTATGGCATAATTCTTCGTATGAATTTTTATGGCATATTTTGCCTTTCTTATTTGTATTGAAATTTTTTGTATTAAACTTTCTTGCATTGAATTATTGAATCCTAATGACCTCACAAGCTTATAATAAACATTCTAACAAGTCCATTGAAAACAAAGCCACTGAAAAAGATATGGTTCAGGTTGATCATACATTGGCGATCGCTGTGATTATTGCGGTCGGTTTTCACATGATGTTGGTGTTCGGTATTAGCTTTACCACAGGTGCTAACCCCTCAGATATTGCAGAAGAGGTTGCGACTTCTTTTATGGATAATATGCAAGAAAACCTTGATGCCAATTTTATTGCCAATGCCTCACAAGAGGGCGGTGGTAGTAGTGAAGAAAAGGTGCGTATCGAAACTGCTCAAATCAGTCCACTCAATGCCGAAGAAGTACAAAAAACCCAAGATATTATCAATCAACAAAAACAAATCCGCCAACATAAATACCAGCAAAGCTATCTAAGCACGACATTGAGTTGGAAAGAAGTTGATAAAGAACATGACAACGAAAACGACAATGAACAATCCGATATACAAGAACAGCAAGACCGAATTAGACAAGAAATAGCAACCCTAGAAGCTCAATTATCACAGCAAGAGCAAGTGTTGGCTGCAAAAACAAAAGTAGAGACAGTCGATAGTAATTCTACGACTTATAATAAAACCAGTGCATTTTTAGAAAATTTTCGACGTCATGTAGAAGCAACAGCTACTCAATATTATCCAGCACAAGCCATTGCTCAGGGCATATCTGGTGATGTGCGTCTGATGGTGGTGATTAAGTCTGATGGCTCGGTAAAAGCCATTCGCTTGTTAGAATCTTCTGGTTATTCTATGCTTGATGAGGCGGCCAAGCAGTCGGTTCGCCAGTCTGCTCCTTATGGTAAATTTACCAAGGAAATGGAAGACATTGTTGAGTTGCGTATTATTCGTACATGGCGATATTCAGGAACAATTCGTATTGAGTAGTTGTTATTGGCAGTAGTGTAACTATATTATTAATTAATCTTTTCTTATTTTGGAGACTATTTGTGGAATTTTTCGGTTTTGATCTATCCGTGTTGCTTTCTAAAGCTATTGCTGTGTTATTTCAAGGTGTTACTGCCTTACTGATCTTTTTGATTGGTAAAATAGTTGCACGCAAAGTTGCAAACTTTGCTAAAAATATGATGGAAAAAAGTAAGCTGGATCATACATTGGCTAGTTTTTTGGGCAATATGCTTTTTATCGTACTGATGGTGATTGTTGTTATGGCGGCTCTAGGTAGGGTCGGTGTCGATACCACTTCCATCGTTGCTATCATGGGTGGTGCCGCTGTTGCGGTTGGTTTGGCATTGCAAGATCAGCTATCAAACTTTGCAGCTGGTGTGTTGATCATTATGTTCCGTCCATTTAACAAGGGCGACTATGTTGGCGTGGATGGTCATGAAGGGACGATTGAAGATATTTCAATCATTTCTACCAGTTTAAAGACGCTGAATAACCACGAAGTGATCGTTCCAAATAGCCATATGACAAGTGGTGCATTGGTTAACTATACTTCATTGCCTAATCGCCGTGTTGATGTGACAGTGGGTATTGCTTATGATGCAGACATCAAGTTTGCCAAAGAAACCATGCTTGCGGTCGCTAAAAGGCATGAATTGGTGTTTTCAGATCCACAGCCAGTGGTGATGGTAAAAGAGTTGGGTGAAAGCTCGGTTGATTTAGCACTTCATGTTTGGTCTTCGAATGCTGATTGGAAACTAGTGCAATGTGATTTATTGGAAGAAATTAAATACGCATTTGATGACAAAGGCATTGAGATTCCTTTTCCACATCGTGTGCTTATTACTAAGCCTGCTTAATTAAATAACAACCCAAATGATAACCAAACGATAAAAGGAAATGTCATGACTAGCATCCCAAAAAGCCATATTATGCCAACTTATAACCGCCAGCCGATTAGCTTTGTGCGTGGGTCGGGTAGTTGGCTTTATACTGATGATGACACAGCCTATCTTGATGCGTTGACAGGTATTGCCGTATGTGGGCTTGGGCATGCTCATCCAGCAGTGACTCGTGCCATTCAAGAGCAATCAGCAAGCCTTATTCATACCAGTAACCTGTATCAGATTGACTGGCAAGAAAGGGCGGCCGATAAACTCTGTGCAGTGACAGGCATGGACAGTGTATTTTTTGCTAATAGTGGAGCAGAAGCCAATGAGTGTGCATTAAAATTAGCTCGGCTATTTGCCCATAACAAGGGTTATGCTCGTGCAAAAGTGATTGTCATGGAGAACTCTTTTCATGGGCGTACCTTGCTAACCGTCTCTGCTACGGCAAACCCAAAAGCTCGTGAAGGCTTTTATACCTTGGATGATGATTTTATTCGAGTGCCTTTTGGCGATGTAGAGGCGATAAAGCAGGCAATTAACAATGATAATGAGGTGTGTGCGGTACTACTTGAACCCATTCAAGGTGAAGGTGGATTAAATATCGCCAACAATGGCTTTGCCTATCTTGATGAAGTGCAAGCATTATGTGATAAGCACGACATTTTGTTTATGCTTGATGAAGTGCAAACAGGCAATGGTCGCACTGGTAAGTATTTTGCTTTTCAACACAGTGGTGTTGATGGCGGTCATGGTGAAGCTAATAGTGGCGTTAAGCCAGATGTACTGACAACTGCCAAGGGATTGGGCAATGGTTTTCCCATCGGAGCTTGTCTAGTGAGTGGACGTGCGAAAGATTTGTTTGGCTATGGCTCCCATGGTTCTACCTTTGGTGGTACGCCGTTAGGTAGCCGAGTGGTTTGTAGTGTGTTTGATGAGTTGACTAATAGCGATGTGATGATAAATGCCGTTCAGCAAGGTGAGCTAATTCAACAAGAAATGTTGACTAGATTTGCCAGTCAAGGTGTGAGCACTCGTGGGCAAGGGATGATGATAGGTATCGTTCTGCCTAAGTCGATTGACTGTAGCCAACTGGTTGATAAGGCTCGTGATGAGCAAAAAATGCTGATTAATGTCACCGGTGGTCATGTAGTACGACTGTTGCCGACTTTAAATATTAGCAATGACGAAACAGAACAGCTGGTTGAACGGTTGGATGCTTTGTTGCGTCCTTTGTTTTTTGTATAATTTTTTCTTGACTGTTTAACTTTTGGTTTAGAAATGGTATAGTTATACATACTATTTGTTTTGTTTTATTTTTTCATTTTATTAAGGTTATTCAAGGATTTTTAAACGATGACAACTGTATTACATTCTCAAGAAGACAGAGCTTGGTTCAAAATGTATCAAGACATGAATATTCGAGAAGACATTCATATGCCTGATGCGGATACTTCACTTATTGAAATATTTGAAGATATTTTTACAAAAAATGCTGATAAAAAGGCGTTTGTTTGCATGGGAGCAAGCATTACCTATAAAGAACTTGATGTTTATAGCCGTCAAATTGCCGCCTATTTGCAATCGCTTGGACTGGGTAAAGGCGATAAAGTTGCCTTGATGATGCCAAATATTTTGCAATTTCCGATTTGTATGGCAGGTATCTTGCGAGCCGGTTGTACTTTGGTGAATGTGAATCCATTATATACTGCTCATGAACTTGACCACCAGTTGGCTGATTCGCAAGCAAAGGCCATTTTTATCGTAGAAAACTTTGCTCATACCTTTGAAGAAGTCACCAACAAAGGCGATATTGAGCACGTTATTGTTGCCAGTGTTGGTGATATGCTTGGCACGGTAAAAGGCTTTATTGTCAACTCAGTGTTACGTTATGTCAGAAAGGCTGTGCCTAAATGGAACATTCCTAATCATGTCACTTTTAAAGCTGCCCTTAATTCTTGTCCTGCGAGTGCTTATAAACGTCCTAATGACATCACGTTAGATGATTTAGCAGTTTTACAATATACAGGCGGTACAACAGGGGTCGCCAAAGGGGCGATGCTTACCCATAGAAACTTAGTGGCCAACCTGTTGCAATGTTTAACGTTCCTTGAAGCTGTGTTTCCAAAAGATGCAGATTTACAATCAGAGCTTGATGGTGTTGATCCAAATGTCATTGTTGCCTTGCCGTTATATCATATTTTCAGCTTTACCGTTTGCGGTCTTATGTGTATGGATAAAGGCTTTACAGGCGTGCTTATCCCGAATCCTCGTGACCTTGATAGTCTAGTCAAAGAAATTGAAAAATACGACCCTGTATTTATTCCTGCGGTAAATACATTGTTTAATGGTTTGGCTCATCACAAGGGTTTCCAAGAGTTACAACATAAAAATTTGAAAATTTCGCTTGGTGGCGGGATGTCGGAATTTTAGAAGGTTATGGTTTGTCAGAAACTTCGCCTGTCTTGACCATGAACCCACCAAAACAAGACAAATACACAGGAACAATCGGCATTCCATTACCAGCCACTGATATTAAGTTATTAGATGATGATGGCAATGAAGTTGCCTTGGGCGAGCGTGGTGAAATCTGTGCAAAAGGTCCACAGGTGATGAAGGGCTACTGGTTACGCCCTGAAGAAACTGAAAATAGCATGATAAATGGCTATTTCCGTACGGGTGACATTGCCATTATGGATGAGCATGGTTACTTTACCATTGTTGACCGTAAAAAAGACATGATTTTGGTATCAGGCTTTAACGTCTATCCAAATGAAGTGGAAGAGGCGATGACTGAGCATCCAAAAATCTTAGAATGTGGGGTGATTGGCGTTCCTGATGAAAGAAGTAATGAAGTACCAAAAATCTTCATCGTACGTAAAGATGACAGCTTAACCGAAAAAGATGTGATTCGCTTTGCTAAAGAACATCTCACAGGTTATAAACGCCCTCGCCATATTGAATTTGTTGACGAGTTACCTAAATCTAACGTGGGTAAAATCTTGAACCACACTTAACAACCACACTTAACAACAAGGGCTAATAACAAACGCCAATGTGGTAAGTTTAAAGCACCAAACTATCAACTAGTTTGGTGTTTTTTCAGTTTATCTTCAAAAGACTTCATTCATATTGATTAATCATACCAGCTCAAACAATTTATCATTGGTAACTGGTTTGTTTTCTGTTATTATTTTTGTTCTTAATTTATGAAATTGCTCAATAAGGAATCCTTAAATGTCTAACCAAGCACAAGCAAACCAACAAACAAACCAAGTCTTATCAAATATGGTGCGAAAAATTCTACAAGCCACCGTTTATGATGTGGCGATTCGCAGTGAGTTAGACAAAGCACCCAAGTTAAGTAACCGATTAAATAATAATATCCGTTTTAAGCGAGAAGACACTCAACCAGTCTTTTCCTTTAAGATTCGTGGAGCCTATAATAAAATTAGCCAATTATCAGAAGAAGAAAAAGCCCGTGGCGTTATCTGTGCCTCCGCAGGTAACCACGCACAAGGCGTGGCGTTGTCTGCCAGTTCATTAAATCTTAATAACGTCATCGTCATGCCCACTACCACCCCAGACATCAAGGTCAATGCGGTAAAAGCATTGGGTGGTAATGTGGTGTTGCACGGTGATAGCTTTGATTTTGCCAATGCTTATGCCAAGCAACGAGCCACTGATGAAGGGCTAACCTACATCGCCCCTTATGACGATGAAGAGGTAGTCGCAGGGCAGGGGACTATCGGACTTGAGCTTACCCAGCAATGGCGTGAAATGGAATATGTGTTTGTTGCCGTTGGTGGTGGTGGGCTGATTTCTGGAATTTCGGCATTTTTAGGGGAAGTTGCTCCACATGTGAAGGTCGTGGCGGTTGAGCCTGAACAGTCTGCCTGCCTAAAGCTTGCTTTAGAAACGGGAGAGCGTGGTCGTTTGTCACAAGTTGGCTTATTTGTCGATGGCGTGGCGGTTGCTCAACTGGGTGAAGTGCCATTTGAGATTGTCCGCCAACAAAAAAGCGATGGCAGTGGCACAGTGGTTGAGCCTAATGTGGTCACCTGTAATAATGATGAAGTCTGTTCTGCGGTGAAAGACGTATTTGAAGAGAATCGCTCAATCGTCGAGCCAGCAGGGGCGTTGGCAGTGGCAGGTATGAAAAAGTACATCAGCCAACACAAATTGCAAGGCAAAAACTGTGTTGCCATCATTTGTGGGGCAAATATGAACTTTGACCGCTTGCGTTATATCTCTGAACGTACA
>PDWI01031017.1_pt1 | contig 11134 bp, 6 predicted proteins | sample 1430891 | NCBI WGS metagenome assembly PDWI01 (sample SAMN01162508, study PRJNA174530) | Oral metagenome, whole genome shotgun sequencing project. | biome: Marine environment; feature: Marine mammal; material: Swab sample of the gingival sulcus; isolation source: swab sample of gingival sulcus... | reverse complement strand
ACCGGTGGTGTTAATATCCGACTTTGTAGGCTCCACTTCCGCCTTACTGAAATATACCGACACCAACGATGCCAACAAATTTATCGTAGCAACGGAAACCGGTATTTTACATCAGATGCAAAAGAAGAATCCTGATAAAACTTTTATTCCGGCTCCACCAAACGATTCTACCTGTGCTTGTAACGACTGTGAATAACCAATTAAACGAATGTTAGAAATATCGGAAAAGTTTAATCTTTAGGGCGTTCCCCTCCGGGTCGGGCTTTCCGTTCCAATCTTTTGTTCGTGACCTCACAAAAGGATTTCCTCTGCAATCCTTAACGCAAGCCACTTTGTGGCGTTAAAAGTTTGTAAAGTTAAAAAGTTTTAAGGTTTTAAAGTTCCAAACACGACGGACAATTTTGAAGTTTTAAATAAAAGCAGAGGTCTATTCCCCCTTGGAGAAGGGGGTAGGGGGATTGATTATTAAGGTTGAAAAGTTGTAATGTTTTAAAGTTGGAAGGTTTCCCTGTCCTAAGCGTAGATTGTATCTACGTTTTTATATCACAAAGCATTTGCAATGCAAAATCAGACGCTTAAAAAGTTATGTTAGTTCAATCAGTCTATTACAAATAGACCAAAGTATAGTAAAGCGTAGTTTGTAACTACGCTTAGGTGGGGATTGATTTTGTTTTTTAAAATTCGTTATACTGAACTTGATTCAGTATCCCCAACAAATAAGAAAAGCTTTACAATAAACGTGAGACCCCGAATCAAGTTCGGGGTGACGAGTGTTTTTCTTGGAGAAGAATTTCCTCACATAAATTCTAAGTTGAGTTTATCGGTATTATAAAAAATCAAAAATAACTCATTGTAAAATACCGAAAATATTAATACTTTCGGCTAGTATAAATTTTTATAGCGAGAAAAGCGGTCATACTGAACTTGATTCAGTATTTCCAACAAATAGGAACAGATAACCTTAAACTATCAAAAAAATGAAAAGAAATAAAAAAACAAAACATACGCAGAATAAGCGAAATTCATATAACTGGAATCAGCGTCAGCTTAGCCGAGAAATTTTAAAGGTTTTTTCGGAAAATTCTAAGTTGATTTTAAACTATCGACAAGTTGCTAAAAGATTGAATGTTAAGGGAGATGCCTTGAAAAAACGCATTCAAGAAACGATGGTGCTTTTGTCGGAAGAAGGACATTTAAAGCAAGTTTCCAGAGGTCGTTTTATATACACCGCACAAGAAACTTATGTAGTGGGAACGGTTGATTTAACAGCCAAAGGCTCGGCTTATATTGTTTCGGAGGAAATGGACTCCGACATTTTTGTATCGCAAAAAAATCTGCGTCACGCTTTAGATGGAGATGTGGTGCGAGTGTATCTGTTTGCGATGCGACGAGGACGACAGCTGGAAGGCGAAGTGGTTGAGATTTTGGAACGTGCTAAAGATACCTTTGTGGGAATTTTGGAAGTTTCTAACGGATTTGCCTTTGTGGTTACCGATAGCAGTAGCCGAATGCCTTACGATATTTTTATTCCTGCCAGAGAGCTGAAAAAAGCCAAAGCAGGAGAAAAAGTGGTGGTTAAGATTGCCGATTGGCCAGAAAAAGCCAAAAATCCGGTTGGAGAAATTGTTGAGGTCTTAGGAATGCCGGGCGATAATGAAACCGAGATGCACGCTATTATGGTGGAGTTTGGCTTACCCTATCATTTTCCCAACAAAGTTTTAAAAGAGGCTGAACATATTTCTAGAGAAATTACCGAAGAAGATATTGCTTCCAGACGCGATTTTAGAGATGTAACCACCTTTACCATAGACCCTAAAGATGCTAAAGACTTCGACGATGCTCTGTCTATCAGAGAATTGAGCGATGGAGTTTGGGAAGTTGGTATTCACATTGCCGATGTGTCGCATTACGTGCTTCCGGGCTCTTTGTTGGACAAGGAGGCGATTCACCGTGCCACCTCAGTTTATTTAGTAGATAGAGTGGTACCTATGTTACCCGAAGTCTTGTCTAACGATGTTTGTTCTTTAAGACCTAACGAAGAAAAACTCTGCTTCTCAGCTGTTTTTAAGATTGATAAAGATGCCAAAGTCTCGGAACAATGGTTTGGAAGAACTATCATCAAATCGGATAAGCGTTTTACATACGAAGATGCTCAGGCTCTGATTGAAGGCTCCGATGGAGATTTAAAAGATGAAGTTTTAATTCTTAACGATTTAGCACAAAAACTAAGAAAAGACCGCTTTAAAAAAGGATCTATTTCTTTCGATAGATTAGAAGTTCGCTTCGATATAGATGAGGATGGAAAACCTTTGGGTGTTTATTTTAAAGAATCGAAAGAGGCACATAAATTAAAAGTAGCCGAGCTGATAGGTAAGCCTGTTAAAAATAAAAAGCCTAAGACCTTTGTTTATCGAGTTCACGATTTGCCTAATCAAGATAAATTATTTGCGTTTTCCAACTTTGTGGAACGCTTTGGACATCGCTTAAAATTGGCTTCTCCTAAGAATATTTCATCGTCTATCAACAAGTTACTGAGAGATGTTAAGGGCAAAGCCGAGCAAAATGTAGTAGAGACCTTAGCGATTCGCTCTATGGCAAAGGCGGAATATACCACCGAAAATATCGGGCATTATGGTTTATCGTTTGAATATTACACCCATTTTACCTCTCCTATCCGAAGGTATCCCGATGTAATGGTGCATCGATTGTTACAGTCTTATTTGAATGGGGAGGCTTCTAAGCCTAAAGCAAAGTACGAGGAACTTTGTAAACATTCTTCCGACCGCGAACAAATGGCAGCTAATGCAGAAAGGCAATCGACTAAATATAAGCAGGTTGAGTTTATGAAAGATAAGCTGGGTAAAGAATTTGAAGGCGTTATTTCAGGCGTTACAGAATGGGGTATTTATGTGGAAATATCGGAGTATAAAATAGAAGGTATGATTCGTATTAAAGATATTACGGACGACCATTATTTCTTCGATGAAGAAAACTTCTGCCTTATCGGACGTTTATACAAACGTAAATTCCAACTTGGAGATAAACTCAATGTTATTGTTGAAGCCGCAAATCTAGAAAAGAAACAACTCGACTTTTTATTGGTGGATGAGTAATAAGATGGCTTTTTTAAGATTAAATACTATTAAAGAATGAAACACAAAATTAAAATTTTATTTTCTTGCTTAATATTAGTTATTTTTGTATCGGCACAAAAAGAGATTAAAATTAAATTAAAATCGGGGAAAACAAAGTTTACAACACCTTTAAACATAGGCATAGCACCTCATATTGAGACCAAAACAGGTTATTATTCTAAAAAAGGTTTGTTCTTTCAAATAACACTTACAGATGATAATTTCAATAAAAAATATAATGATATAGGAAAAGACTATATTAATATCGAACATCGAAAAACAGCATCAATACGTTCTCATAAGGGAGTTTCTTACAATCGAATTAAAAAGAGTAACTATATTCAAACTGAAGATAAGTTTTTTAAAATCACTTATATTGATTCTTTAGGTAATTATTTAAAAATAAAAGAAGTAGAGACTATTCCGATAAGTGATTCGGAGAATAATCTTGTTAAGATGGTAGATAGATTGCCTAATTTAGAGTTTAGAACCATAGATGATTCTATTCATAATTTTAGGGATTTTATAGATGGAGAGAAATATATTTTCGTTGAGTTTTGGGGAACATGGTGTCGTGGTTGTATTCAAATTTTACCTCATATAAAAGAGGTTTATGATACAAACAAAGATAAGCTGACCGTTATTTACTTAAATAGTAGAGATACTAAAGAGAAGGCTAAGCAGTTTATTAAAAAAGAACAGTTAGATTGGGTTAATGGTTTTGCTAATAAGCAAATAGAAAGAGAGTTGCTACTCAACGGTTATCCTTTCGGTGTTCTTTTCGATAAAAAAGGGGAAGTTATAAAGTTTAAATGTAGCCATAAAGACTTAGAAAGTTTTTTTGAAGAATTGCAAAAATGATGATTACTTATCTCAAGTACATTGTTAAGTAGTACAATCTCTCTTTACAGCCAAACTTTCCAAAAAGCTTTCCGGTCTTACCATCGTCCAAATTAACGACCGTACTATAAAATATGTTGTTTTACAATTTCTTAACGAAACATCGTCGGCGTTTATGTTGAATGTTTTCGTAGTTTTTCCAATTGGCTATAACATTATGATTGTCTTCGAAAATACCGGTGGTTTCCATCGTTTTGATGCCCATATCTAACATCTGTTGCTGAAGCTCGGCAAACAAAATAACCGCTACACCCGAATTTTGATGCTCAGGCAATACGCCCGTTAGCAGTAAATCTATCTCTTTCGGATTTTTTAGAGCCTTAAGAATATGTGTAAATCCCAAAGGAAATAATTTGCCTTTGGCTTTTTGCATCGCCTTCGACAAGGATGGGATTCCAACCACAAAACCAACTATCTCGTCATCTTTCTTAACAACTCTTACAAACTTGTAATCCAGAACTTTAAAGTATTTCTCGCTGTATAAATCTATCAATCTGTCGTTAAACTTATTAACATACGGTAAGGACTGAAAAGCATCGTTTAAAATATTGAAAATAGGTTTTGCATAGCGTTGCATATCTTTTTTAGATTCGAACTTAACTACCTCAAAACCAAATCGTTTTTTAATTAAAGCTGAACCTCTGGAGGCTTTTTGTACAGGCTTTTCTGTTAGACTTAATCTAAATTCTACCCAATCGTTTTCTTTTTCAAAACCCAATCGCTCGAAATGTGTTTGGTAATAATCGAAGTGATAAACGGAACCTATTGATGGAAGGTAATCGAAACCCTCTATCAACAATCCTTGTGTATCCAAATTGGTAAAGCCCAAAGGACCGTGAACAGTATCCATTCCTTTTTTCTTGAGCCATTCGAAAGCTGTATCGAATAAAGTATCTACAACTTCTTGATTATCTATAAATTCAGGTCTGTTGATACGACCATAATTAATGCCTGTCTTTTCGTTGTAAGATTTGTTGATAATGGCTCCAATCCTCCCGACAACTTTACCGTCGGAAAGTGCTAACCAGTATTTTGCTTCGCAAAACTCAAATGCAGGATTCGTTTTTGAATCAAGGGCTTTAAGTTCGTCTTGCTTGACAGGAGGTACCCAATAAGTGTTATTTTTATATAAATTAAACTGAAAATCAACAAATTGACGTTTGTCTTTTTTGCTTACTACTTCTTTGATTTCAATATTCATAGCCTTGACATAATTTGAACTCGAAAGATATAATTCCTATCGATATTAAACAATGTTTTAGAAAAGGTTATAAATAGATTATAAGTTTTAACTTGAAAACACGAACTTTAAAAATCATTCCGAAAGGGATTTCGATTTTGATATGAATATTAATTGTATTACCGGGAAAAATGCCGTCGGTAAAACAAATATTTTAGATGCTATTTATTACCTCTCTTTTACCAAAAGTTTTTTGTCTTCCGGAGACTCAGTAAATATTCGTAAAGATGAACATTTTTTTATGATTCAAGGCTCTTATTATTCTGATATAGAAGAGTTTAATATTATATGTAGCCTTAAAGAAGAGCAGAAAAAGGTATTTAAATACAATCAAACGCCGGTTAAAAAACTTTCGGAACATATTGGTAAGATACCGCTTGTTATTACCACACCCACCGATATTAGTCTGATTTTGGATGGCAGCTACATCAGACGTAAATTTATGGATGGTATCATCTCGCAATACGACAAAGATTATTTGCAGTCTTTACTAAAATATAATACGGTATTGTCGCAAAAAAATAAACTTCTAAAAGACCCGAATAGTCGAAGTAAAATAGAAATTTTGGAAGCTTTTAATTTTCAATTATCTCAATTTGGAAATATTTTGCATCAGAAAAGAAAAGTTTTTATAGATGAATTTTATCCCAAATTTGTTAAATATTATGAGGCTTTAAGTAATGATAATCAGAACTTTGAATTTGAATATTTATCTCAGCTTAACGATACTGATTTCGATACTTTACTTAAAAATTCTATTCAGAAAGACTTAATGATTCAACACAGCAGTAGCGGAATTCATAAAGACGATTTGTTGTTTAATATAGATGGTCGGAATCTTAAAAAAGGAGCTTCTCAAGGGCAACAAAAAACCTTTCTTTTAGCTCTCAGATTAGGACAGTATCATCATATCCGAGAAAAAGCGAATAAAAAACCGATTCTTTTATTGGATGATGTCTTTGATAAATTGGATTCTGAACGTTTCGAAAATTTGGTTAATATCATTAATTCGGAAGATATTGGTCAGACTTTTATAACAGATACCAACTTTGAACGCTTGGAAAAATCTATTAAAGACAAGAAAAAATCGTACAAAATTTTTAAAATAGAACGGGAATTATGACAGGGTTAAAGGTTAAAAGTTGCAGGTTTCAAGTTCCAACCAACAACACAGACAACCGATAACGAATAATTAACAACACACAACTTTGAAATTATGAATAAAAAAAGCAGTCATACTGAACTTGATTCAGCATCCCCTGCAAATAAGAAAGCCCTCACAATAAACGTGAGACCCCGAATCAAGTTCGGGGTGACTATGATTTTTTTAATGACTAACAACGGATAACAAATAACACACAACTGACAACACTTAAACAAATGAAAAAAATAAAATATACCAAGGTCAATTCTATTTATATTAAAGAAGCTAAATCTATCAACAGTGTCTTAATGGATAGTATTAAGGATTTAAACTTGGAAGATAAACTTACCGAAAAGTATCTTATGAATTTTTGGAAAGAGTTGTTCGGTTTATCAATCGTTAATAGCACAAAATCTATCCAACTTAAAGGTAAAACTCTGATAATCAAAATGAACTCTTCGGTTATCAAATCGGAAATGATGATGCTTAAAAGTCAAATTTTGGAAAAATTCCAAGAAAAATTCGGCTCTAATAAAATTTACTATATCAATATTTATTAGTTGAAGGTTAAAAGTTGAAAGTTAAAGGTTTGGGATAATCTTTGTTCACAGAATCAGACGGTTAGCGTCTGTATAAGCTAAATTTTTGCAGGACTATCAGGATAATCCAAAAGAATTTAGTGCTATAATGAAGCTTGATAAAAATGGAGACGCAATGCTTTGCGTCTCTACTAGGATGAAGCGTATTAAAAAAAACTAAAACTTTTGCGAATTTCTGTAAAGAAAAACCTATCCCGAATTCACGTTAATTTATAATTTCAAAGTTGTCCGTCGTGTTTGGAATTTTACAACCTTAAAACATTACAACTTTTTAACTTTATGAACTTTTAACGCCACGAAGTGGCTTGCGTTAGGGATTGCAGAGGAAATCCTTTTGTGAGGGTACGAACAAAAGATTGGAGCGAAAAGCCCGACCCGAAGGGGAACGCCCAAAAGAAAATATTTGAGAATCTCTGTGAGAAAAACCTTACGAAATAAGAACAAATAATAAGTAAACTGATATTTTCTAAATCTTTTGTATCTTTGATTTTGATTACCTTAGGCTTAGAGAGTATGAAAAAAAACTTATGGATATTAATTGTTGTCAGCTTTATATCTTTTAAACAAGCCTTAAGTACTCCTTTTATCGAAACACATCATCCTCCAATAAGGTATCAAACAAAAGACACAATAGGTGTAAGTTCGATTAACGATACAGCTTCTTTTAATTTATCCACGAGAGTTGTAAGTGTGGATAGATTTATGGATTCGTTAAAAGGGGCTGATAAAAATTTGTTTAAAGAAGCGGTTGATCTTCTAAAACAATTGAAACCGGACGAAGCCATTGTTAAACTATTTAAAATTCTTAAACTTAGTTCAAATAAAGATCATTTAGACAGAGCCAATATTCTTTTGGCTGAAGCCTATCGCGAAAAACGAGAAAACAAAAAAGGAATAGATCTGTTGTATACTCTTATGGAGCAAAAGAATGTTGCTCATAATAATATGACTTATGCCTATACACGGATGTCAGCTCTATATAATGAGTGGAAGTATCCTCAAGAATCATTTATGGATTCGGTTATAAAATATTCTGAGTTGGCAATCGTTAATGCCGAAAAATACGGCTTTGATGAGTATTTGGCGTTATCTGAGAATGAGATTGGTCAATTGCTCAATCTGAAAAAAAAGTATGCAGAAGCGCAACCTCGATTAATTAAGGCTTTACACCTGTTTCTCAATTTGGATATGAAAAGAGATGCGGTAAATGCAGCCCTCAATTTAGGTTACTCGTATTTGTATTCCAAAAAATATAAAAAGGCCGATGAAGTTATGGATGAAGCCCTTTTGTACTGTAATGAAGAAGGGAACGCATATTTGTTTATGCGGATGTATTTGCTTAAAGCCAAAATAAACAAACATCTGGGAAACTATAAAGAAGGGTATCATTATCTTTTTAGAAGTAATGATCTTCTGGAACAATCTTTTAAAGACCGTTTAGATGCAAAAATCGTGGAGATGGTAGCTAAATACGATTTAAAGTTGAAAGAAGATAAAATACGTGAAGAAAAACTCAAAAGGGAGAAAAAACAAAAAGAGGTTGTTGCTTTGATGATTCTAATTGGTATTTTACTATTAGTACTGATACTTGGAGGTATTATTTTTTACCTTCAACGCAAATACTTTAGCCAAAAACAGACATTATCAGAAATGCAAAATCAGATTCTTGAAAAGGATTATGAGCTAAAAAACAAGGAGTTAAAAACAGTCGTTGCGGGATGGGTTGAGATGGATAAAATTTTAGAAGAAGTTAAAAGTAAAATTGTTTCAAAAAAATATAAGAAAGCCTTAAGCGTTATTAATGCCAGTTTATCCGGTGATAGAAAATCCCAAAAGATTATTTTGGACTTCAATGAACAACACCCTGATTTTTTAATCAAGTTGCATCAACATCATCCCAATTTAACCGATAACGATACAAGGTTATGTACCCTTTTAAAAATGGGTTTACGTTCTAAAGACATTGCAGGCATTCTTAATATAGCTGTTTCCAGTGTCAACAAAGGGCGACAAAGATTAAGAAAAAAACTTCAATTAAAACCTCAAGAAGATATTGCTTCCTACTTAGAACGTTTTTAATATGAGTGCGAGATGCTTAAGCCAAAAGTTATATTTCTAACGTTGTGGGTTGCTTTGTCTGTTGTGGGTTGTTGGTTTTCTGTTGTGGGTTGTGGGTTGGAACTTTCCAACCTTACAACTTTAAAACCTTAAAACATCCAACCTGAAACTTGCAACTCACCCGTCACCCCGAACTTGATTCGGGGTCTCCTATTTATTGTAAGGCTTTTCTGTTTGCAGTGGATGTTAAATCAAGTTCAGCATGACGCTGTTTGTTGAACATCATACTCTAGATACAATCTACGCATTTTTATCATAAGCATTTGTAATGCACAAAAACAAAACATTGTTTTTATGTTTATAAATAGTCTATTACAAATAGACAGAGCATAGTAAAGCGTAGTTACAAACTACGCTTAGGACTAGATAACTTTACAACCTTAAAACCTTACAACTTTCCAACTTTTTTCAACATTTATAATTCATAACTCCTAATTTATAATTAGGAAAAGCCAATCCCCCTTATCCCCCTTCACCAAGGGGGAATTAGACCGTTGGAACTTTTTAACTTTACAACCTTAAAACCTTACAATTTTACAACTTTTTTCAGCATTTATAATTCATAATTAGAAAAAACCAATCCCCCTTATCCCCCTTCACCAAGGGGGAATTAGACCATTGGAACTTTTTAACTTTACAACTTTAAAACCTTACAACTTTCCAACTTTTTTCAGCATTTATAATTCATAACTCATAATTTATAATTAGGAAACGTCCTACCATTTTTACCAGTATTGTCCTATTAATTGTCCTATTGTTTTATTTGTCTTCAGGTGGTTCCGATATTAAATTTGTGATCATTGATTTAACGCGAATTTTGGATAAGGATTCTCTCACAGAAATTCGCAATTATTTTAACCGAAGTATTCACACATTTAAATTTTAGCCATATGGAAAAGCTTTACTTTAAAACATCAAGCAATGCTCAATTGCTACCGGGCGGTAGGCAGCATTGCATTAGGTTTGTTAGCAAATAGCTTTGCTCAAACATGTATAGAAGAATCTGATGTTAGACGTCCATGGACTAATATTCCAAAGTTTGACGGAGATAATAACTACATTAAAATACGTAGGGATGGTGATAATTCATCTTCCTATAATGCAGGCAATTGGCTCGAAGGTAGTTTTTCTATTGATATGTGGGTAAAGTGTACATGGAATACAGATCCAGATTTCTCAGATGATAAATATTTTATATTTGGCTGTGGCGATTTTTCTCATGATGGTTATGAAAGTTTCTATGTTTACTTTGATAAAGATGATGATGATGATTGGAGAATTAGAATAAGCGATGGAACCAATAACAACACTCAGGCTGATATTAAATACGATATCAATTATAGTAGCGATTTCCATAATAAATGGAGGCATATAACCGTAACTTATAACTTTAATGATTATGTAAAACTTTATATTGATGGTGATAAGAAACTTACTAGAAGTTTCCAAATTAATAATATAAGTAATTGGAATTGCTATGTTGGAGGAACTGAAGGTTATCATAGCAAGGATTTTAATGGCTATATCAGTGGTTTTAGGCTTTGGAACCGTGAGCTAACAGAGAGTGAAGAAGAATATATTTGGAATAAGACTTTTGATGGAGAACACACCATGAAGAGCAATTACGCCTATTTACATCAATATTTAAAAGTAAATATGTTTACAGCCTCCGACAATATATATTCTAAAGTTAGTGGAGTGTCGATGTATGAGACCGGGCTTCAAATTCATACCGACCAATACCATCCTGCCAAACCTGTCAATGCATATAATGGGAGTGTTGATATAGATTTTGCAAAAATAGAATTGGATTGGAGTTCTAACTCTAGTTATCACACACATTTTGTTTATCGTAGAACCAATGGAGGCGGTTGGAACTTATTATGTAGAACTAATGACACTTATTTTGTCGATGATGATGATGAATTGGAGGTAGGCCCGAATTACGATTATAAAATTGAAACCTATTGGTATAACCCGGATAGAAACTTAAAACTAA
>PDWI01009511.1_pt1 | contig 11134 bp, 8 predicted proteins | sample 1430891 | NCBI WGS metagenome assembly PDWI01 (sample SAMN01162508, study PRJNA174530) | Oral metagenome, whole genome shotgun sequencing project. | biome: Marine environment; feature: Marine mammal; material: Swab sample of the gingival sulcus; isolation source: swab sample of gingival sulcus... | reverse complement strand
TGGAAGGTCATAAGGTGGTTAATGATATTATGCCGCTTTATTTGAAAGGTATGTCGGGATATTTTCTGGTTGCAGACGGAACCAGTAAAGAGTCTCTGAAGGCCATAATGGAATTAACAGCATCCATGTCAAAAAATTATCCCGATATTCCATCGGTCTGTATTATTAATAAAGCCGATCTTATGAATGATTGGGTTGTTTCTTCCAAAGATCTGGAATTTTTTGCAAAAAAGAATATACCTGTTGTCCAAACCAGTGCTAAAACCGGCAGTTCTGTAGGGGACGCCTTTAAGATGCTGGCTCAGAAGCTGCATCAGGATAATACTCCGGCCTGATCGTTTTCTGTATGAGTTGCTATTTCCTTTTCCGCTGTTATACTGTCTGGCAGGGTTTGTCCGGATAACAGAGGCGGCAGTATCTGCCGCTTTATGCAGACAGGAGATAAGGTGTGGCAAAATACAATTTTGATGAAGTAATTGATCGGAGGGGAACCAGTTCTCTTAAATGGGATTTCCCTGAATTACTGAAAGAATGGGGACTGACAGAGCGTTTTGATGAGAATACGCTTTCTCTTTTCATTGCGGATATGGATATTGCTGTGCCTCCGGCCATAGATGAGGCCCTGCAGCGTACTGCCGCGCAGCGCATTTTCGGTTATACACATCCTTCTGATGAATATTTTCAGGCAGTCTCAGGCTGGTTTTCCCGAAGGTATTTCTGGGCTATTCCGCATGATAATATTCTTTACTGCCCGGGAACGGTACACGCGGTGGAAGCTGGTCTTCAGGCTTTTTCAAAGCCCGGGAACGGTGTCATTATTCAGCGGCCGGTGTATTACCCCTTTACTTCAGTAATCAACGATACAGGCCGGGTTGTGGTTAATAACCAGCTGAATGTTGATGAGCAGGGGCATTATTCACTGAATCTGGACGATTTTGAAGAAAAGGCCCGTCAGCCTGAAAACACCATTTTTATTCTCTGTAATCCGCATAATCCAACCGGACGCATTATCCGCAGGGATGAGCTGAAAAAAATAACCCGGATCTGCCGGGAAAATAATGTTATTATTCTGGCCGATGAAATCCACGGCGATCTGATCCGCTGTGATAAAGAGTTTGTTCCTGTGGCAACATGCGCGGAGCATACGGATAACCTGGTTGTTTTTACAGCTATCAATAAAACCTTTAACGTGGCCGGCCTGCACGCAACCAATGTTGTAATTGCCAATTCCGACCTGCGTAAAAAATTCAAAAAGGCGCTGGGCTCCGCCATGATTTCCCCCTTTGCCATGAGTGCTGTCATTGCCGGCTACAATGAATGTGAAGACTGGCTGGAAGAACTTAAGGCGTATTTTGACGGTACTATTGACTGGGTGCTCGGCTTTCTGAAAAAAGAAATGCCCTGGGTGAAGTGTGTGCGTCCGGAAGGAACCTATATCCTCTGGATGGACTTCCGCGCCAGCGGTCTGAGCCCTGAAGAAATCCGCCGGAAAATTTACGTGGATGCCAATGTTGTTCTGGAAAGCGGCACCTTGTTTGATCCCGATCTGGGCGAGGGCTTTGAAAGAATGTGCATTTCTTCACCGCGTTCGGTTATCCAGGAAGCTTTTCAGCGCATTGCCCGGGAGTTTCGGAACCTGAACAATTAAAGCCTCTGCGGGTGTATCTGCCGAAGCGTTATCCGGCAGAATTTCGGATAGAATCTCTTCATTGCTGAGGTACTGGCAGGGGCCGGTAAAGCTGTAGCCCATCATTTGTCCCTGCAGGCTGACAACCAGTCCCCGGTTTGTGGGTGAATTGGGCAGCCGGGCGGCCAGGGCTTCGGCATAATAGGCGGGAGTGTAGGGCAGTTCGTTTGCCTTTATATCTATCCACAGGTGAGCCGGCGGCAGCGCTGTTTCCCATTCGCTGTTATATGTGTCGCGGCAGATGGTCATAACAATGGTGTATCCGTCAATGTTAAAGGAATGAGCATCGGCTATGCGGCCGCGCTGAAGGTGCAGAATACGTTCTTCCGGGGCGCCGGGGAACACCTTGTCCTGCAGGTAACAAAGCGCGCTGCCGCCTGAGCCGCCCGGCCCCGGCGCGCTGACACCATGTCTGCCCGCGCCTGCTGAATCCGGCGCGCCGCCTGAGCCGCCTGAGCCGGCCGGACCCGGCGCGCTGACACCAGGCCCGCCCGGACTTGGCGCGCTGCCGCCTGAGCCGCCTGCGCCTACTGAATCTGGCGTGCCACCTGAGCCGCCTGAGCCGCCCGGCCGGGAGGTGCCCTTCGTGCCCCCCGAGAAAAGCAGGGCGCGGTTACGGATACCGCCCTGCTCGTCCGCGTACAGGGTGGTTCCGGCCAGTATGCTGTATGTCCGTTCCCTGCTGATTCCCTCCCAGATCCGCAGAACTTCCGGATAGGCGGCTTTGAGGACTTCAATGATCTCTTCGCGCTTCGGCAGTGCTTCCGCGCCCGCTCGGGTCTGCCCCTCTGTGCCGGGCTTAAGATAGCTCAGGGCAAGGAAGGCCGATGTGTACTCCGGAAATACCGCCAGATTCACCGAAAGCCCTTCTTCTGCGGCCTGGGCTTCCACGGCATCCAGGGCCGCGTTAATCGCTTCGCGGAAGGCCCGCGGAGAGGAATAAATACTTTCGGAAATTCGGAAAGGTATGGCCGCCACGGTAAGCGGCTCTTCAATATCTGCAGCCGCCCGCGCGTAAAGATCGGCGCTTAAAGTTCCGCTCAGAAGCAAAAGTATCAAGAGGAAAAACAGAAAACGCCGTGCTTCAGGAATCATGAGTTAAACGGCGGTATTTAATGCGTTTAGGCGTGTCGGCCTCGGAACCCAGACGGCGGCGGCGGTCTTCATCGTACTCCGACCAGCTGCCTGGATACCATATTAGCTGGCCGTCTCCCTCAAAAGCCAGAATATGAGTGGCCACGCGGTCCAGAAACCAGCGGTCATGGCTGACAACCACCGCACAGCCGGGAAAGGTGTCCAGAGCGTCTTCCAGACTGCGGATTGTGGCCACATCCAGATCGTTTGTCGGTTCGTCCAGCAGCAGAAGGTTGCCTTCTTCCTGCAGCACCAGCGCCAGATTCAGCCGGTTGCGTTCTCCTCCCGAGAGCTGTCCCACCAGCTTGTTCTGGTCGGTACCGCTGAAACCGAAACGCCCCAGCCAGGCCCGTGAGTTAACATCTCTTCCCCCCAGGCTTATCATTTCCTTCCCGCCGGAAATCTGCTGCCACACCGAGACAGAGGGATCCAGCCGTTCCCTGAGCTGATCGGCCCAGGCGGCCTTCACGGTGCCGCCCAGCTTTACCTCTCCAGAGTCGGGCGCTTCTGTTCCGCTTATGAGCCGGAAGAGGGTGGTCTTACCGGCACCGTTGGCGCCGACAACCCCCACAATGGCTCCCGGAGGAACATCAATATTCAAATCCTCAAACAGAATTTTCCCGTCGTAGGATTTTGTCAGAGCATGGGTCGTTATAACCTGGTCTCCCAGACGGGGGCCGGGGGGAATCCACAGCTCGGCTTCTTCGCGTGCCTGACTCTGCGTTCCGCTTTCCCGCAGCGCGTCCAGACTTTTCAGGCGCGCTTTGGAGCGCAGCCGGCGCTGGGGAGCGGCCTTCTGCATCCATTCAAGCTCTTTCTGCAGGTTCTTCCGGCGTTTGGAAGCTGTTTTTCCCTCCAGGCGCAGACGTTCTTCCTTCTGCTCCAGCCAGGAGGCGTAATTGCCCTTCCAGGGAATGCCCCGGCCCTTTTCCAGTTCCAGTATCCAGCCGGTTACATTGTCCAGAAAATAGCGGTCGTGGGTAATAAGAATAACAGTGCCGTGGTAGTTGTGCAGGTAATGTTCCAGCCAGGCCACAGTTTCGGCATCCAGATGGTTGGTGGGCTCATCGAGAAGAAGCACATCGGGCCGGGAAAGAAGCAGGCGGCAGAGGGCGGTGCGGCGCCGTTCTCCTCCCGACAGATTGTCGGTCAGCTGATTGTCCGGCGGGCAGCGCAGTGCTTCCGAGGCCAGATCCAGATGGAAATCCAGGTTCCAGCCGTCGGCGGCTTCTATGGCTTCCTGAACCTCACCCTGACGGACCAGGAGTTTCTCCATTTCTTCGTCGGAGAGGGGCTCGGCAAAGCGTTCGCTTATTTGATCGTATTCGGCCAGGAGGGAGCTGATGTGCCCGGCGCCTTCAGCTATAATTTCCCTGACCGTCTTTCCCGGTTCCAGATGCGGCTCCTGCGGAAGATAACCCACAGTAACGTCGGGAGAAATCATTCTATGTCCGTCGAAGTTGGTATCCAGCCCGGCCATAATTTTCATCAGGGTTGTTTTTCCGGAGCCGTTGGCCCCGATAATGCCTATTTTGGCACCCAGAAAGAAGCTGAGAGTTATATCCGAAAATACGGTTTTGGTACCGTAGCGTTTACCGGCTCCGGCCAGGGAAAAAATAATGGTTTCGTCCATAGGCTGATTATACGCCTAATAAACCGGTAAATCCATAAGAAGCACTTCAAAGCGCGGAACCTGTTCCTGCCAGAGCCAGCTGAACCGCACACCCAGGTTCAGTCCGTGGAAGTTGTTAAACAGGGAAAAGTCCATAAGCAGTTCCGCGCCGCTGCTCCAGCGCCGCTCAATTGCGGCTGTTCCGCTCTGTGCTGCGCTCCGGTAAAATCCGAAATCGCTGAACAGCCCCAGGCGGAAACGCTGAATAAACATCAAAGACGCAAGAGGCCAGTCAGAATTAAAGAGCGGCAACCTGTAATCTACCGTTGCCAGCCATTCGGTTCCCTCACCGGAGGGCCGGCGGCTTCCACGGGGCGGGGTAATACGGCTCATCAGAGATGATGAACGGTATTCCGCGGCCGCGGCAAACTGCAGGGAATTGCGGGGGGCCGCACCGGGAAGATAAAAACGCAGCGCTCCCCAGCCGTTGAATTTGTTTTGATTCTGAAGCGGCTGATCCGGTAAAAAGACCTGGCTGCAGCCGGTTCTTGCTGCCCAGCCGAAACGGGGAGTTAAACTTCTGTAAGGCCCCGGCCGGACAAGCTGCCATTGAAGCTGACCGGTTATGAGCGGCTGGGGAAGTTCGGCGGGAAAAGCCGTGCTGTACCCGGAGCCTTCGGCCGGAATGGTCCATAAAAGTCCGCCCTGCGCGGAGAGGTTCAGACTGTGCTTCCATATGCTGCTGCGGGAAAGATTCATGGGCAGCTGCCCCTGCAGGCTGACAGTTGCCTGATGAAAGGGATCGCTTGCGGGGGAGCGGTAACGGTACTGGGTATTCAGACTTAAATTCGGACGAATCCCGGTAAAGGTCAGGCGGGTATAGGCGCCCGGAGATTTTTCGTCCACTTCGTAGAGCGCCCCGGTTTCCAGCTGCACTGTTCCCAGAATGTTGTCGGAACGGACAAAGGCCTTAATGTCTGTGTTCTCCGGCAGAATACCCCAGGAATGGAAATTAATGACATGGCGCCCTGGTTTCCATTCTTTCTCCGGTGGAGCTGTTTTATAAGTGATTTTTTCCGCCGCCGCTGAATGGCCGGTTTCAAAGGTCAGAAGCGCCTCTTCACCGCCCAGTTCCATTTTGCAAAGAAACTGCCCCTGCGTTGAGTTGTATTCCACAAAATACAGAGTGCGTCCGTCCTGTGAGGGCAGGGGCCTTTCCGCGCCCCACCGGCGGCGTGCCACTCTGCGGGCCGTTACGGAAGAAAGGGCCGCATCGGCGCCGCTGTTTTCAGAAACGTCCACAGACAGAATCTCTTCGCTGCCTTCCACCGAGGCCGTAAAAAAAACAGTGCTGCCGTCAGCAGAATATACCGGCCGTTTAACTGTGCGGCGGCTTACTGGCAGAATTTCCCTTAATTCCGGGTTACCCGGTGTCCATTCGGCTATACGGCGTCCCTTTGTACTGCGGAGGGAAAAAACCAGACGTTTCCCGTCCGCGCTCCATGAGGGGTGCCCGGCGGTTTCTCCGGGCAGTTCCAGGCTGTGAAGAACGGTGGCTGCGGAGTTGCGTCCGCGGCTTTCTGACACATCCATTATGTCCAGACGGCATCCGCTGCCGCGGTTCATATAAACAGCGGCCAGGGAGTTCCCGTCAGGAGAAATGGAAGGGTAGAGGTAACGGGAGCCGGTTGCCGGCCGGCTGCGCTGAATAATACGGTTTTTGCTGTTGAGTGTTATAAGTGTTAAATCCGAAACGGACGCGGAGGGCGTAACAGGTTTTATGCGTATGCTGTTCCATACTATGCGCAGCCGACCGTTATCAAGAACCGTTATGCTTACCCGGCCGTCGCCCGGCAGAGCTGCAAGGGTTTTTTCTTCTCCGTCCCGGGAAATATGAACCAGAGCTGAAGGGTGTGTCATTGTGGCTTTCCGGGCGTACAGACCGCCCCGGCCGTCTTCACAGAGGGAATCGTAGCGACTGTAAACATCTGCAGGCGGCAAAAGCGGACGGGAAGGAGTTTCCGCGCGGGTGGAAGGCGCGGATTCCAGATAGTCTTTCAGGGCATCGGCCATTTCTTCAAAGAGTTCCCGGGGGAGTTTCCCTGCAGCTTCTTTGGTACCCCGGCTTATTCCCAGCACAGGCAGAGACAGACGCGCGCAGCGCCGGTAAACAGCCTTCAAGGCTTCTTCTCCGTACTCTTCTCGAATCCAGGACGTCAGCGCGTAGCCCACATGATAATGACTTGGAATATAACGTTTGTAAGACGGGTTTGTTAAATAGCGGTAAGAAGTTTTTTCCTGTTCAGTCAGAAATGCCTGCAGTTCACGTGTAAAAAGCGCATCCCTGCCCCGGCCTTCTTCCGACAGAATGGTTTCCTGTACAACCGCGTCGCCTTCCATCAGCCAGACCGGCATTCCCAGTACAACACCGGCTCCCCAGCCGAACTGTCCAAAAAGAATGTGCAGAAAACGGGTCAGACCCTGGTCGGCAAAGTCCATCTGGGCCATGTGCCGGCCTTCGTGGCGGGCCAGAAGCATCCACCAGTCGCCGGTGGCTGTAAAATCTTCAGCCGGGGTGGAAAACCAGACCGACTGCCGGGGCGCCAGACGGACATAACCGTTCGGCAGCATCATTGAATTGGTGAGTATCAGAGGCCACTTCTTATGGGAATGGGGAGGAATGTTCTGCGGTCCTTCGCCCAGGGCGTTCATCTCTGCCACAACATCCAGCGCCAGAGACAGTTCGGCAGCTTTATCGGAAAGACTTTCCGGATAGATAATAATAAAACGTTCCGTTTCGCGGCATTTCCAGTTTTTAGAAACTGCCGCGGTTTCCGCCGGACGGGCCGCAAGGTGCATAGCGGATAACACAAAAAGAAAAAAGAGAAACAGCTTAAGGGGCTTTCGGCTCTTCATAAAAAAAGTGTAGCGGTTCAGAACCGCCTTGTAAATCATAATTACAATTTCAGAAGCGCCGGTTAAAAAGCAGATTAAGTCTTTTTTATATATTTCTTATATACTTTTACTGATGCGGATACAAGTACAAATATTACAGCCGCTGCCAGCAGAATCCATTTTAATGAAGTAAACAGGCTGGCTGTTTTCACAACAAAAGGAATCTGCTGCGGGTAAAAATCAAGAATAATAAGAATACCGGTATTTTCCAGATAATCAGCAGGCATAATAACAAAAGCAAGTAAGGCGGCAGAAGTATTTCCGGTAAGTTTGAAAATTATAACGCAGAAAAATAAACAGTAAATAAATGGATAGATTAAATCGATTGCCAATATTCCAGTGAAATAAGAAGCCCGTTCCTTTTCAGCGTATTGGTCTAACAAGTTGTAGGCTTTCTCTACAGAATATGAAAACCGGGAATCCAATGACATGTTTTCCGGACTGGTTTTATAACATATTGGAAAGAGAAAAAGATTAATAATTAAAATAAGAATAAACAGAAGAAGAATAAAATGCCAGCGGGAATATTTGCTTAGAAAATTTGAAACAGCATGCATCTGAATTATCTCCTTATTTATAATATATTAAAGTATTCTGTATACCCGTCAAGTTTCTTTATTTCGTTTATATTTTTAACCTTATGCAGCGCGCAGTCTCTCAGCAGCCGTCCCCGTCCTTTCTTGGAAATAGTGGAATGGTGCTTGACTTTGTCATTATCAAGTTCAAAAAAATCAAAATTGTGCCAGTTATATCTCCCGCGGTCAAATAAATCAGAAAATTCCTTGCTGGCAAAATTAAAAACAGTTTCGCCCTCTTTAATGCGGGTGTTGTAATATTTCTTCCAATAGTTTTTCAGCGGTACACCATCAACTTTCAGACTGGAATTAAAGTCCAGCCGGTAAGGTTTTATTAAATCAGAAGGCTGTAGTACGCCGTAGAGCGCGGAAAGAATAAGAAGGTTGTCATCTAAATATTTCAGAGATTGTTTATCCAGACTGGCCGCGTTGAGTGCCTTGAATACCATTCCGTTGTACATATCCAGAGCTTTGTATGTAACTTTTTTATCAAAATTTTTTATGTAGAGCGCATTGGTATTGAGTAAGCTGTCAGATATTTTTAAAGCCTTTTTTAATTCCGATCTTGATAATAATTTCAGAATGCCCACAATTTGTTTTGTATAATTATTCAGCGTCCAGTCAGTAGAAACACTGTTTTTCAGATTAAGCGTTTTAGCTGGTGATATTATTATTTTCATATTTATCTGCCTGCAAATGCCCCCTGTCAGCAATTCCCTGCCAGTATACCTCATTAAGCTGGCATGGTGAATTAAATAAAAAACTATTGATTGACTTCAGCCGGTAGTGGCTTTACTATGTAAATAAACAAATGTAATTAACGGCGACAAATGTCGCCAATTTTTGGTTGGTGAATGGTTGATAAACGTGTTCTGACAAAAATAGCGTATCTTTATTATAAGGCAGGCATGACTCAGGAGCAGATTGCTCACAAATTCAGAATATCACGGCAATATGCAAATAAGCTTGTTAATTCTTTACTCGATGAAGGCATTGTTACCATAACAATTCATGATGAGCATGATGAATGTGTTACTTTGGAAAATCTATTAGAAAAAGAATTTTGTTTAAAACAGGTTGTTGTAGCAGATACTTCAAATAACGATCTTCCGCCTCTGACTCTGGTAGGAATAAAGGCGGGGGAATTCCTTGAAGACTTTATAAAAAATGGAGATAAGATTGGAGTTTCCTGGGGTGTCACTTTAAATGAAATTATGAAAAATATTCGGCCATCCCGGAAAAATAAATGTTCAGTTGTGCAGCTGGTTGGCGGAGTCGATACAAAAAATCATTCAATAAAACCAGATGAAATTACCCGAATACTTGCCCATAAACTTGATTGTGATTTTAACATTCTCTATGCTCCTGCAACCATGAATTCTGATACACTTAGAGAAATTGCTAAAGAAGATTTTTATAAAAAATCTTTTGAAAGAATAAGTGATTGTAATATTGCTGTTATGGGGATTGGTGAACTCAGTAAAATAGCCACTATTGTTACAGAAGGCTATCTATGTGAAGAAGATCTGAAAATGTTGCAAGACTCCGGATATGTTGGGGATATTTGTTTTAATCCATTTAAAATTGAAGGTGATTTGGGGACAGTTAAATTAAAAAATCAGGTAGTAGGTGTTGATTTTGAAACACTTAAAAATATACCAAATGTTATTGCTGTTGCTGCGGGAGCTCAAAAGGCGGATGCTGTATACGGAGCCTTGAAAACAGGCTGTATAGACATCCTTATTGTGGATAAATCAATTGCAGAAGAATTGCAGAGGAAGATAGCTTAATATGTGTGATGATCTAAAATGATAATATTCATTTTGGTTAATTTTGATTAAGGGGGAACTTAATGAAGAGTTTGAGAACATGTAAGAGTTGTATGAGAAAAGTATTTATACTTTTCACGATCTTCCTGCTGGTTATGCTTGTCTTTTCCGGATGTAAACCGAAAGACGCTGCAGATGGCGGTTCGGGTAAGAATGATACAAAGGACACTATTAAAATAGGTTATGTCTCTGCCTTGTCCGGCGATACCGCATTATGGGGACAGGCAGGCCTGAATGGTATGCAGTTAACTGCCGAGAAAATTAATGCGGCAGGCGGAGTTTTGGGAAGACAGCTAGAGGTTATTGGACTTGATGGCCGGGGAGATCCGCAGGATTCGGTTAATGCCTATAAGCAGCTTGTTGATAAATATAATGTTGTTGCTGTTGTTGGTACCAATTTCTCGAGCTGTAATATACCTATGGCGTCTGTTGCGGATGTAAAAAAAGTTCCTGTTATTGCTACTGCGGCATCAAACGAATTGGTTACAGTGGATGAAAACGGGAAACTGCATCCCTATTCTTTCCGCCTTTGCTTTATCGATTCATTCCAGGGTTCCAAAATGGCTGAATATGTTCTTTCTAAAGGAATTAAACGTGCAGCTATCCTGACCAATATTGGAGACTCTTACTCTGCAGGTGTTTCTGATTTTACTATTAAAGCTTTTGAAGCCGGCGGAGGTATCATGGTTGCCAAAGAGGAAGCAAACTCCGGAGACAATGATTTCAGGGCGCCTCTTTCTAAGATTGCCAAGGAAGATCCTGAAGTACTTTTTATTCCGTGGATTTACAACGATGTGGCTTTGATAAGCAAACAGGCAAGAGAGTTGGGCCTTAAATGTCAATTTGTGGGATTTGACGGCTGGGATTCAGTTGAACTCCCTACTTTGGCGGAAGGTGCTCTTGAAGGAGCTATTTTTTGCTCACGGCCTGGCTTTAATACTCCTGAAGCAAAGGCTTATGGTGAAGAATATTCGAAAAAATTTAATATTGCTCTGGAAGGTGAAGTTCTGTTTGGGAATGATGGAATTAAATGGCTTGAGCAGGTTATTAACGAGACTGGCAAAGCCGATCCCGAGTCAATCCGTGATGCTCTTGAATCGACAACATCTTTTAAAGGTTTGATTGGAGAAATGGCAGTAGATCCGGCCACTCATAATCCGCAGAGGGAATTGGCTATATTTACCATTGAAGGTCCGAATGAGGTTTTTGTGGAGATGTATAAATAATTATATTGTATGTAAATAATTATTTATTTTCTGTGTGGGGTTTCGGGGGGGGCTCCCCTCTCCGGAACCTTCAGAAAGGGGAGATGAATGTTTTTACAGCAGCTGGTAAATGGAAT
>PDWI01024209.1_pt1 | contig 11135 bp, 8 predicted proteins | sample 1430891 | NCBI WGS metagenome assembly PDWI01 (sample SAMN01162508, study PRJNA174530) | Oral metagenome, whole genome shotgun sequencing project. | biome: Marine environment; feature: Marine mammal; material: Swab sample of the gingival sulcus; isolation source: swab sample of gingival sulcus... | reverse complement strand
CGGTGGTGCTTTCGACAGGCTTGTAGTACAGGGCCGCGCGGGGCGAGATCACCGGGTCCGCCAGCATGTTGTGATCATCCACGCGAACGCCGAACAGGAGAGTCAGGTGCTCCTGCAACGTCCAGTCGTCCTGAACGAAGAGGCCCCGGTTGACGGCGTGGCTGCGCAGGTGGCGATTGTGGCCCGGGTGGTCGTCATCCAGCTTGTCATCGGTGTATTGCAGGCCCCAGCTCAGGGTATGGTCGCCCAGGCGGTGGTTCAACTGGGTATCGACAACCCACAGGGGGTTGATGGTGGTGCCGTAGGCGTCCAGCGCGCCGCCCACACCGTAGTAGGCGTGGCGGTTGGTGTTGGCGTAGGAGACATTCACCTTCATATCGGTTGTCTCGCCCAGCGGTTGATCCACGTTCATGGCCACCATGTCCCGCTCGGTGCGGATCCATTCGGCGATGTCGGACTCGAAAGGAGGAGCCGTCAGGTTGTTCCCGCCACGGCGATCCTCGTCCACCCGACCATAGTCCAGGGATAAGCGGCCGCCGCCGGCCATGGTATGGGTCATGCGGCCGCCGAAGGTGGTCAGGTTGCGGCGAGCGGTGTCGCTGAAGCCGTCTGCATCGCGGTCGTAGGCATGGTTTCTGGCGGACATACCGAACATGCTCAGATGGTTGCTCCGGTCCTCGCTGACCAGGCCCGTGTTGAAGCCGGCAGACCAGTTGCGCACCGTGTCCATGAATTCGGTGTTGACATAGGCGCGGCCCCCGGAGACATCGAACTCGCGCGGGATGATGTTCACCACACCACCCACGGCACCCGGTCCGTACATGGCCGAGCCCCCGCCCTTGACCACCTCGATACGCTCCACCATGTCCGCGGGGATCTGCTCCAGGCCGTAGACCATGGACAGACTGTTGAACAAGGGCTGGCTGTCAAAAAGGACCTGGCTGTACTTGCCCTCCAGCCCCAGCATGCTCAGGGTGGTGAAGTTGCAGTTCTGGCAGTTGTTCAGAACCCGCACGCCTGGTGTGAAGGTGATGGCGTCGGCCAGGGAGCGGGCGGCCGCGGCATCCAGAATATCCCGGGACAAGACCTCGGTCCGGACGGGCACTTCGGAAAGCAGGCGCGCCGTCCGGGTGCCGGTGACCACGACTTCTTCCTGGTCGGGACGGGCCGATTTCTCGTCCTGGTTGGGGCTGTCTTCGGCCAGAGCCACGGCGGCTATCAGCATCAAACAACACATCCAGATAAGGGAACGACGAGTAAGCATGATTCAGGCCTCCTTGGTTTTAGTCGCGACTAAAATAAGGGTTTTGGGAAAACTATTCAGGCATGTTGTCAAAATCCAGAAAAACCTGATTTGTCCGCCATACCTGGCCGGTCCATACCGATCCGTTGCGGACCCAAGCCCGTCGGAGCCGGTCGAATGGTCCCTGCAGGAGTGTCAGGAAGATGGCCCGCCATGGCCGCCGTTCATAAATCCGCCCGGAAGGTCCAAATCCTCTAACCCTTAGACATTTTCAGAGTTAAACGCCCAAAGGCTGAAACTGCTTGATCAAGAAACACCACAAAGCAGGAAAAGTGCGTGCTATTTCGATAATTAGTAATAATGTGTTTTCTCAAAGGGGATTATGCACACCTGTATGCGGTGGAGCCGGCATGAGTAATAAGACACGGATACCGGGCTGTCCCGAAATCATCCTGCTACTTGTAGGTTCTCTTCTCACGGGACTGGCGCAGGCGGAGCCGGCTGTGGTCAAAATCGGCGTGCTTGCCAAGCGCGGCACCCACGACACGGTGGCCCATGCCGTATTCAACGGCCCGATCGATGCGGGAAGCGTGCGGAGCCATATCACCGAGCGCATGACCATGGAGGCCGAGAGCGCCCCCGCCGACCCGCGCACCATCAGCACGGACGAAAGCCATGGCGAGACCATCCACCCGGACCGCTCCACCCGGCACTATCCAGAATGGCCCTGGCTTGTGGGCATCGTGGTCCTGGCCGCGCTGGTTCTGGTGGCGGAACTCCGGGCCAACCGCCTGAAAAGGCAGCTGAGGCGAACCCGGGAACTGGCCGAAGAAAAGACCCGGGCCTGGGGGTTCCTGAAGCAGATTCTGGATACCTTGCCGGTGGGTGTGATTCTGGTCGAAACCGACAACCGGACCATCACCATGGCCAACCCCACCGCGACGACCATGATCGGCCTGGATGCGGAACAGATCATCGGCCGGCCCTGCAACGACTTTCTCTGTCTCGACTCAGCCGGGCACGGCCCCATTCCGGACCAGCATTCTTCCGAAGACCATGCGGAGCATCTGTTGCGCACCCGCAAGCAGAGAGATATCCCCGTGCTCAGAACGACCGTCACCGTGCAGATCGACGGCCGGCCCTATCAACTGGCGAGCTTCCTGGATATCAGCGAGCGGAAGCAGGCCGAGGCGGACAGAGAGCGCTTGGCCAAGGCCATCGACCAGGCCGGCGAGATGATCCTCACCACCGATCGCGATGGGAATATCCAGTACGTCAACCCCGCCTTCGAGCGTATCACGGGCTACTCCCGCAACGAAGTGATCGGCAAAAAGCCGACCATCCTCAACAACACCCCGTATGATGAGGCCTTCATTCACGACATCTGGGAGACGATCAATCGCGGCGAGACCTGGACCGGACGTTGCGAGAACCGCCGCAAGAACGGCACCCTGTTCACGGACGGTTTCACCATCACCGCCGTGCGGGACGAAGACGATGAGATCGTCAGCTTTGTCAGCGTGGGGCGTGACGTCACCGCCCAGATGGAACTGGAGAACCAGTACCAGCAGGCCCAGAAAATGGAGACCATCGGACGCCTGGCCGGCGGTTTGGCCCACGACTACAACAACATGATGAGCGTCATTCTGGGCTACACGGAAATGCTCCTGGAACGGAACGACCTGAGCGAGGCCGCGCGCGGCGAGGTGCAGGAAATTCAAAACGCCGCCCAACGTTCGGCCCAACTTACGGCCCAGTTGCTGGGCTTCGCGCGCAAGCAGAAGATCGTCCCGCAGCCCCTGGATCTCTCCACCGTTCTCGAGAACATGAGCAAGATGCTGACGCGCCTGATCGGCGAGTCCATTGTCCTGGAGTTCCGACCCGACCCCAATTCCTGGCCCGTGCACATGGACCCCACCCAGGTGGACCAGATCCTGGTGAACCTGTGCATCAATGCCCGGGATGCCATGCCCAAAGGCGGCCGTGTCGTGATCCGCACCCGCAACACCCGCTATCCCCCGAACCACACGTCCCTGCCCCCCAAGCAGGAACCCGGCGACTACCTGACCCTCAGCGTCGAAGACGAGGGCTACGGCATGAGCCGGGAAGTGCTGGACATGGCCTTCGAGCCCTTCTTCACCACCAAGCCCAAGGGTCAAGGCACAGGACTGGGGCTGGCCATGGTCTACGGCATCGTGCGCCAGAACAAGGGATTCATCCACATCGATAGCCAGGTGGACCGAGGCACCACCGTGCATGTGAATCTGCCGCGGCTGGAAACCCCCACGCTCGCCACCAGCGGCAACCACCAGGAGAAGCGGAAGCAGGAAGGGTCCGAAACGATCCTGCTGATCGAAGACGAAGACGCCCTGCTGATGGCCACCTCCGGCATCCTGCGCATGCACGGCTACACGGTGCTGACCGCATCTCTACCCAGCGAAGCCCTGGACCTGTTCACCAAACGGGGCGAGGAGATCGACCTGGTCATCTCCGATGTGGTCATGCCGGGCATGAACGGCATCGAACTGACCAAAAAGCTGACCGCCCATCGCCCCGGGCTCCCCTGCCTGCTGGTTTCCGGCTACACCTCGGATGTGGTTTCCGGCCCGGATCAGCTTGAGGAAGGAATCCACTTCCTGCAGAAACCGTTCAGCGTGGCCGCGCTGATGGACAAGGTGCGGGAATTGCTGGACGCCTAGACCGGATCATTCCCCCGGCAATTCGTACTCCACCACCAACGGGAACTCGCTCAAGGCCGGGTAGTATCGCCGCCAGACGATGATCGTCCGCCCCTCGTGCTCGATCTCCAGATTGGGCCGCGGCTCCACCTTCGTCAGCTTCGCGCCCAGCGGCAGTTCCACGCGCCGGGTCAGCAGCCGATCGCCGGGCATATTGCCCCAGAAGCCATAGCGACACTTCTTACCTTCGCGCTGGATCCGGTCCGTATGGAGGGTCCGCAGCGATCCCCTCATGGTCTCGCCCGGCAGGACAGGCACCACGAAATCCACGAACACGTTGTACAGGTCGGTCCCCGTCCGGGGCTCGATGCGCACGTTCAGCTTGTTGCCGAACTGGTCATAGGCCGCCATCGTGCGCATGGACGGCAATTCCCGCTCCTTGGCCCCGAACATGGCGTAGGTCAGGACGCGGTCGAAGTTGTTGGTGATATCATGGGCTACCCACACCTCTGCCGTGCCGTCGGCATGCAGCACCACCCGGCGCTGGTCGTAGTCCAAGGGCTGGGTCGCGGCCTGCGGCGGCACCCCGGGCTGTCCCCCCACGGAAACGATATCCTCGGCGCACAGTTCATAAAGATCCTGCTTGGTCTGTACCAGATAAAGGCTGGAACGGATCTGCCGGATAACCCCCCGCAGCGTCTTGCCGTCGCGCAGTTTGATCTCCTGGCGAGGGGGCTCTGCACCTTGGGCCATGCCGGTGACGGCCAGCAGCAAGACGACGATGATTCCCTGGCACAACAGCTTTTTCATGGCGATCTCCTTTGGCTGGGTTCTCCCGAATCAATCCCTCCGACCAGATCAATCCCCCCAAAGCGCGCGGGCATGGTCCGTCCCGCCCGCTCCCCGTACCGCGGTACGATCACGCGCGCCGGGGTGGAAAATGCAGGGGGCTGGTCCCCGTCCTGCCGCCGGGGCAGCAGGTTGGGGACCAGGATCACCAGCGCCAACGAGGCGGCAGCGGCCAGGGCCAGAGGCCAGGCGGTGCGGCGGCAGAATACTCGGCGGCGGAATACTCGGTGATTGGCGGGCTGTGAGGAGGTTGCCCCGGACGAAGCCGCCGCCTGGATACGAGCCCGCAAATCCGCCGGCGCCCCGCTGGTCGGCAGCGCCTCCCGGCAGGCCCGACGCAGGGCGCGCCGGCTTTCCAACTCGGCTCGGCAGGCGGCGCACTGCGCCAGGTGAGCTTCCATCCGGGCCCGCGGAAGCCCGGCTTCAACGGTGGACCATTCTCCATCGATATACGCGTCCAGCAGGGTGTCGATCTGATCACAACGCATGGCCGGACCTTTCCAGATGTTCGCGGAGCTTGCGCACCGCAAGGTGCTTGCGCGAGGCCACCGTGCCCACGGGACAACCCACCACCTCGGCAATCTGTTCGTAACGGAGCCCTTCCATTTCCGAAAGGTGGAACACTTCCCGCAAATCCCGCGGCAGGGCGTCCAAAGCGGCCGCCAGGGCCGCCCCCAGTTCGCGCTGCCGCAGCACCCGATCCGGAGTCCCGCCCAAGCTGCCGGGCCTCAGAATCCCCTCCTCCAGCCTCCCTCCCTCCAGATCTTCCGGCGCCCACACATCCACATGCCGGCGCTCCAGGGCCCGGCCGTCCTGCGTGAGGTCGGCGGCGGCCTCAGCATCCCGCACCAGGGACAGGATGAAGCGGAAGACGCCGTCCAGGTAGCGATCCGTCAGTTGCTGCATGGTCATCGACCTTCCCCCTTGCCCGGTTTCTCTCCACGTTTTCAGGGCTCCTGTTGGGGTAGACGCACAGGCCCGAATTTTCTTCACCAGTATTCTCGGGGAAAATACCCGCCGGCGGGTACCCACAAGCAGAGAAGGCCCCCAAGGGAGGCCTTCTCGAAGAACAATCTTCGGTAAACCGTCACCGCTCCCGCTCTGCGAACGCCTCCCGGGTCAACAATTCCAGCGGAGCCAGCCCCTTCTTCTGCAGACCTTTGTTCAGCTTGGCCAGCTTCCCGGCCGTCAGATCCCCGAACGCCCCATCGGCCGCGGCAATCTCCTTGCGGAAAACCGCCAGCCTCTGGACCTGGCTCTCGGTGGGGGCGCCACCGAAACCGGCGATGGCCGCGTACAGCCGCACCACCTTCTCGCGCAGCTTCCGCACGCCGGGGATGCCCTGCACATCCTCGGTCACCATCAGGGTGCTGTGGAAAGCATCCACCTCATCAGCAAAAGAGCGCAGCTTGCGGGCCAGCTTCTCCTTCTCGCCCAGGGTGTCGGCGCGCTGACGGGCGGCATCCCGCAAATCCACGGCGGCCTCGGCCACGTAGGCCAGGCGGGCCAGCATGCCGTACAGTTCGTCGACCACCTTCTGCTGGGCCGCGCGTTCGGCGGGGTCGTGGGGATAGTCCGGGGCGTACCGCACTTCCAGAGATCCCTCGTACTGCCGCTTGCCCTTGGTCAGACGGTAGGTGTAGACGCCTTCGGGGGCCGGCGGGCCCACCGCCGCGGCGAAGCTGGTGCTGGGGTCCAGAACGGGCGACGGCGCCACCTTCGGCGGCTTCAGGCGCGGGGACCAGGTCACGAAGTTCAGGCCCTTGCGCTTGCCGCCCGGCAGGGTCGTGAGCAGTTCGCCCTCGGGGGTGAAGATCTCGATTTTCATCTCGCCGAACAGATGCCGCTTCTGCAGATAATAGGCGATGACGGCATCGGAATCCGGATTGGGCGCCGCGTAATGCTCGTCTCCGGGCGAGAAACTGCGCCCCCGGGGCACACGGATTTCCGCGGGGCGCGAAGCCAGCAAGGCCACCCCGGATTCGATATTCTCGCGGGTCAGATTCCGCAGGGGTTCCAGGTCATCCATGATCCAGATGCCGCGCCCGTGGGTGCCCATGACCAGAGCGCTCGCGCGCGCCTGGATGGCCATGTCCCGGATGCCGACCGGCGGCATATGCTCGGCGAAGCGCGCCCAGTGCCGGCCACGGTCCAGACTGATGAACAGCCCTTTCTCCGTGCCCAGGAAAAGCAGATCCGCGTTTACCGGATCCTGGCGGATGACGTGGGCGTGGCCCTGGATCTCCGCGGTCGCCAGGCGCGTCCAACTGCGCCCCATGTCCACCGTGTGGTAAACGTGCGGCCTCATGTCGCCGCGCCGGTGGCCGTCAAAGGTGGCGAAGGCCTCGTTCGGGTTATGGCGGGACGCTTCCACGCAACTGACCCAGGTGCCCGCCGGCAAGCCCGCCAGATCCTTGTTCGTCAGCCGCCAATCCCGGCCGCCGTTGCCGGTGACCTGCAGGTTGCCGTCATCCGTGCCCACCCAGATGATGTTCCGGTTCAGGGGAGATTCCGCGATGCTGAAGATGGTGCAGTGGTTCTCCGCCGTGGTGTTGTCCACCGTCAGCCCGCCGGATTCGGCCTGCCGCTGCCACCGTTCGTTATTGGTCGTCAGGTCCGGGGAGATGACCTCCCAGCTGTCTCCCCTGTCCGTGCTGCGGTGCAGGAACTGGGATCCCACGTACAGACGCGACTCCGGCCCGTTGCCCACCACGATGGGCGTGTTCCAGTGCCAACGCAGTTCCGGGCCACCCTCCCATTCCAGGGGCTTGATGTCCTTGTCCTCGCCCGTGCGCCGATCCTGGCGCCTGATGTTGCCCCCCTGCCATTCCCAGTAAACGATGTCCTCATCGGCCGTGTCCACCACCACGGCAAAGCCGTCGCCGCCACCAAGATTTTCCCAATCCCGGTTCTCGATGCCCGCTTCCGAGCGCGAAGGCGCGCACCAACTGCCGTTGTCCTGCAAGCCGCCGTAGACCCGGAACGGCCGGTGGTCATCCACGCTTACCCGGTAGAACTGGCTGACCGGCAGGTTGGCCACGTGCCGAAAGCTGCTGCCGCGGGACTGGCTGATGTAGATGCCGCCATCGGTCCCCAGCACCATGCGCCGGGGGTTGTGAGGATCGATCCACATGGCGTGCCCGTCCGCGTGCGCCCGGCCGCCAAGGCCCTGGAAATTCTCTCCGCCGTCCGTGCTTACCTGCACGAAGGTGTTCATCTTGTAGACGCGTTCGTGATCCCGCGGGTCGGGCACCAGATGCTGGAAATAGAAGGGCCGACCGGTGATGCCCTTCTCCGTGGTGGTCAGGCGCCAGCTCTCACCCAGGTCATCGCTACGGTAAAATCCGCTCTTCCCGCTTTCCACCGCCGCGTACAGCACGCTGGGCCGCGACGGCATCACCGCGATGGCGATGCGCCCCAGATCGCCCTGCGGCAAACCGTCCTGGATCTTGCGCCAGGTCCGGCCGCCGTCCATGCTCTTGTGCAAACCGCTGCCCGGTCCGCCGCTGGTGAAGAAATCCGGCGCGCGCCGGAATTGCCACATGGCCGCGTACATGATGTCCGGTTCCTGGGGGTCGATGGCGATGTCGTTGCACCCGGTGGTGTCATCCACATAGAGAATTTTTTCCCAGGTCTGGCCCCCGTCGGTGGTGCGGTACAGCCCGCGCTCCTGACCCGCGCTCCACAGAGGCCCCAGCACCGCGGCGTACACCACCTCCGGATTTTCCGGATGGATGATGATTTCGGCGATGCGTTCGCTGTTGGGCAGCCCCTTGTGCTCCCAGGTCCGCCCCCCGTCGGTGGAGCGATAGATGCCATCCCCCACCGAAACGCTGTTGCGCACCCAGCTCTCACCCGTGCCCACCCAGATGGTGTCCGGCCGGGCCTGGTCAATGGTCACACAACCGATGCTCTGGCAGTGCTCGTCGAAGACGGGCGCGAAAGAGATGCCCCCGTCCCGGCTCCGCCACACGCCGCCGCCGGCGGTGCCCACGAACATGATACGCGGATCGTCGTCGACCACATCCAGAGCGCTGATGCGCCCGCTCATGATGGCCGGCCCGATTTCCCGGACCGGCAGATCACCGAACACGTGGGAGGTGATGGGGATGCCCTCGTCTCCCGCCAGATCCCGTGCTTCGTCCTCGGCCTGGATCCCCGCGGGCAGAACCAGCACACACAGCAAGCCCAGGCCCAGAACAAGCCTCTTCATCACGCTCCCCCTTGTTTATTCCGCGGCCGCCCCGACAGGCTCGGGCATGGTGAACTCGATGGCGGACAGATCATTGTCGAACTCCAGGCTCTCCATGATGATCTGCCTGGAGGTGACCCCAGCTATACGCATCTCCATGCTGAAGGGCATCACGCGACCGTCTTCCATCTCCTGGTAATCGCTCAGGTAGGTCTCCTCGACGATTTCCGTTTCGCCCATCTGCATGGTGCTGGTCACCTTGACGGCCAGGAAGTACTCCTTATCGTAGAAAATATCCTGCACAAGATCCATGCCCGTGTCCACGCGCAGCTGGTAGCAGGGGGTGCCTTCCACGTCCGCTTCACCGATGTACTCGAGGGTATACCCCTTCTTCTCCGGATCGATGAGCGCGCCGTCCATGTCGGCCTGCAGCTTCATGCCCTTGTTCTCGTCCTCTCCCATGAGTTTCGGTTCGGTGATACCCGCCATGGGGTTCACGGTCCACCCCTTCTGGCCGTCATAGGCCTGGATCATCCGCATGCCCATGATCTCCACTTCCAGGCGCATCAGGTTCGGGCGCTGCTGGTACATGGCAAAGGGAAACTCCATGCCCTGGGCCAGGGCCTTGCCGTGAGCTTCGATGGACTTGGTGCCCTTCAGCAGCTTCTCGCCGCCTTGGGCCTCCAGGGCCTTCTGGATCAGTTCCTTCTTGTCCATGGCAAGGGCCGAGCCGGTCAGCAGACTCAGGCAAAGGGCCGTCAGCGCGGCCGTGGCAATAATCTTTTTCACAGGATTCCTCCGAATTGTCAGGCTAAGCCGAGGCCCACATGGCGCCCGGCGCATGATCTCTACGGTCTACACGCTAGAGTGGTTGCCGATTCATTATTCACAATGGATACGACAGCCCCGCAGGTCAACCGCCACCAAAACACCGCCGATCCCAAGGACCAACAATTTCCGCGGCACCACTTTTTTCTTGCAATTATGAACATATGCTCTAAAATTGAGAGCAGAACCAAGGAGATCCCATGTCTCGACCCAAGAAAATGCGCTCCGTCCAGCACCCGCCCCTGATCGCGGATTTCAAACCCACCGGAATCCGCGCCAGCGAGTTGGAGCCCCTCGATCTGGCCCTGGACGAGTTCGAAGCCATCCGCCTGGCCGACTTCCAGGGCCTTGATCACGCCGAATCGGCTGAACAGATGGGCATTTCGCGGCCCACCTTCAGCCGGCTCATCGACCAGGCCCGCCGCAAACTGGCCACCTTTCTGATCGAAGGCCGGCACCTGCGCATCGAAGGCGGGGATATCCATTTCCAGCGGAACATGATCCGCTGCCAAGGCTGTGGACATTTGTTCAATACTGCCCTCGATGCGGAGATGGAGAAGTGCCCTCACTGCGGCAGCCACCACCTGGTGGATCTGGCCGGCGGGCACGGCCATGGCCGCTGTTGCCGCAGCTTCCACCAACATTCCCGGAGGAATCGTCATGCCTAGAGGAAACAAAAAAGGCCCCCTGGACGAAGGCCCGCAAACCGGACGCGGCCTGGGATACTGCACCGGACACGATGAGCCCGGTTGCGACGCCGACCACCCCCACATGGGCCGCGCCGGACACGGTATGGGGCGTGGTCGTATGGGCCGGAGACCGGGGCGCGGTCACGGCCGGGGCATGGGCCGGGGTATGGGACAGGGCATGGGACGAGGCATGAGGCGCGGATTCCCCTCCCGTCTCCATGATCTCGAGGAACGGGACGCCCTGCGCCGTCGAGTCCATGAACTGGAGGCGCGTATCGCCGACCAGACCGAAGAATCCTGACCCATCGGAACACCCAGCCCGGAGCCGGTCTGCGCGGGCCGGCCCCAGGGAGCCCCGCATGAGAGTAGCCATCGCCAGTGGCGTGGGTGCCGGCGGTATGAGCCTGCGCGAGGCCCTCGCCGCTTGGCGTGATGGGCGGCTGACCAGATTAGGCTGATCAAATTGATCAAATTGGGCTGACCGTGTAAACAAGGCGCGCCCCCTATCAAAGGGGGCGCGCCCATCTCCTTCGGCCCGACCTTTAGCGGCTCAGCACCACCTTGGTCGTCAGCGCCCGGCCACCTTGGTTCGCCCGCACGAAGTACACCCCCGAGGGCAACGCCTGCCCGTTGGCGTCGCGCCCATCCCAATCCAG
>PDWI01012223.1_pt1 | contig 11135 bp, 10 predicted proteins | sample 1430891 | NCBI WGS metagenome assembly PDWI01 (sample SAMN01162508, study PRJNA174530) | Oral metagenome, whole genome shotgun sequencing project. | biome: Marine environment; feature: Marine mammal; material: Swab sample of the gingival sulcus; isolation source: swab sample of gingival sulcus... | reverse complement strand
GTGGGATTCTTAAGGGTTATAGCCCTTAAGCCGCCGGAGGCGAAATCACCTGACAATCCCGCCGCAGGCGGTTTCAAGTCCTGATTTTTTGAAGACCGCCCATTCGGGCGGATGAAGAACGAACAAGCAGGGCGCTGCCCTGCACCCGCCAAAGGGCTATAACCCTTTGGAATCCCCATCTGCGCCTATCGGCGCAAGTAGTTTTTTTGCCGCAGGCAAGGGTGGGATTCTTAAGGGTTATAGCCCTTAAGCCGCCGGAGGCGAAATCACCTGTCAATCCCGCCGCAGGCGGTTTCAAATCCTGATTTTTTATTCTATCCATTTGAATTTTTGTCTTCTGCTACGGCCATGATTTTTCCTGCGAGTCCGCAGCCGAGGATGATGTTGCTCCCGCGAACGCGTACCAGGCAGCCGTCATTTTCTTCGGCAAGGATTTCAACAAGGCAGTTGGGCGTCATGCCCATGGACAATATGCGTGATCGGGTTTGTTTGTCGTCGTGAATGGTTGCTATACGAACCGTGGTTCCGGCCGGAAATTCCGTCAATGGTTTTATAGTATTCTTTTTATACACAGTGTGAAGCGTAGGGCGTGCGTTTGAATCTGTCAACAGAGGGGCTTCTGGTCGGAAGGTTTTTAATTTGGAAAAGGAGAATGTCCCGATAGCCGGGCGAAGCAAGGGAATGGGCCGTATTGTTGTGAATAAGGGAACCGAGAATGAGGTGTGAACGGGGGGATGGCACTTTTTGATGCGCTTTTTTGCGTTGCATTTTGGGGTATAACATTATATGTGGTCAGCTTGTTCGGCGGGTGGCGGTGTTGCCGGGTCGGGCAGAATTCCTGATCGTTTTTCCTAATCTGAAAAATGCTGTAACTTCAACTCCTTCCTGAGAAAGAATGCCCAAACGCACAGACATCAAGAAGATCATGTTGATCGGGTCCGGTCCTATTGTGATCGGGCAGGCCTGCGAATTTGATTATTCCGGCACGCAGGCTCTTAAGGCACTGAAAGAAGAAGGGTACGAAGTGGTGTTGGTCAACTCGAATCCTGCGTCGATCATGACCGATCCTGAGTTGGCCGATGCCACATATATTGAACCCATCGAGCCGGAAACCGTTGCCCGTATCATTGCAAAAGAGCGGCCCGATGCTCTTTTGCCGACTTTGGGAGGGCAAACGGGCCTTAATACGGCACTTGCCGTTGCGGATATGGGGGTGCTGGATGAATTTGATGTGGAGTTGATCGGCGCGGACATTGACGTCATCAACAAGGCGGAATCCCGAGAGGCGTTCAGGGAGGCGATGGAGAATATCGGTTTGGGCATGCCGGAATCCGGTATCTGTCACAACATGGACGATGTTCGGAAGTGGGGGAGTAAGATTCCTTTTCCGATTATTGTCCGGCCTGCTTACACCTTGGGTGGTTCTGGCGGTGGTGTGGCGTACAACATGGAGGAGTTGGAGGAAATCTGCTCTAACGGTTTGGCTCTTTCCATGAAGTCGGAGATCATGCTTGAGCGTTCCATTCTCGGATGGAAGGAATATGAGCTTGAGGTGATGCGCGACAAGAAGGACAACTGTGTCATCATCTGTTCCATCGAGAACCTTGATCCCATGGGGGTCCATACTGGCGATTCCGTGACTGTGGCTCCGGCACAGACGTTGACGGATGACGAGTATCAGCGACTTCGGGATGCATCCCTTGCGGTCATGCGTGAGATCGGCGTGGAGACCGGTGGTTCCAATGTGCAGTTTGCCGTGAATCCCGAAGATGGTGAAATAATCATTATCGAGATGAATCCGCGCGTATCCCGTTCTTCCGCTCTGGCTTCCAAGGCGACGGGCTTCCCTATTGCCAAGATCGCGGCCAAACTGGCTGTCGGATATACTTTGGATGAAATTCCCAATGATATTACGCGTGAGACAATGGCCTCATTTGAACCAGCTATTGACTATTGCGTTATCAAGATTCCCCGGTTCACGTTTGAAAAATTTCCTGGCACCGATGACTATTTGACCACAGCCATGAAGTCTGTTGGGGAAACCATGGCAATTGGACGAACCTTTAAGGAAGCGTTGCAGAAAGGGTTGCGCTCCCTTGAAACAGGGCATATCGGCCTTGGCAAGGAGTTCGATTCTTGTGACGTGGATAAGGCCGAAGTGCTCAAACTGTTGCACAAGCCCAACTCCCAGCGGCTTTTTGCCCTCAGGAATGCCCTTCGGTGCGGTATGACGGAAGAAGAAATCTTTGAGGCCACCAGGATTGATCCCTGGTTCTTGCGTCAGTTTATCGATATTTTTGAGTTGGAAAAAGAGCTTGTCGAGTTCGGTAAGCGCGAGGGGGCTGTGGCGCAGGCGGAGGGAATGGAAGATATCCTTCGTCAGGCCAAGGAGTACGGGTATTCCGATGCCCAACTTGCCACCATATGGCGAACCAGCGAAGATGCGATTCGTTCCATGCGCAAGGAACTCGGTATCGTGCCGACCTACTATCTCGTTGATACCTGTGCTGCTGAGTTTGAGGCGTATACACCCTATTATTATTCCACCTATGAAAGCGGTCAGGAAAATGTTTGTGACGACAGGAAGAAGATCGTCATCTTGGGTGGTGGCCCCAACCGGATAGGTCAAGGGATCGAATTTGACTATTGTTGCTGTCACTCTTCTTTCACGTTGAAGGAGATGGGTGTGCAGTCCATTATGGTCAATTCCAATCCAGAAACGGTTTCCACTGATTATGACACCTCGGACAAGCTCTATTTCGAGCCGTTGACCTTTGAGGATGTCATGAACATCATCGAATTTGAAAAGCCTGACGGCGTGATTGTTCAGTTCGGCGGGCAGACACCGTTGAATCTGGCTCTGCGCCTGATGCGTGCTGGTGTGCCGTTGATCGGCACCAGCCCGGATGCCATTGACCGGGCTGAAAATCGTGAGCGGTTCAAGCAATTCCTGAATAAACTCAAGCTGAAGCAACCCCCGAACGGTACGGCCATGTCCATGGTGGAAGCTCGTGAGATTGCGGAAAAGTTGGGATTCCCGTTGGTGTTGCGTCCGTCCTATGTTCTGGGTGGGCGTGGCATGGACATTGTCTATACTATGGAGGAGTTTGAGCATTACTTTCGACATTCTGCACGGATTTCACCTGAACATCCGACGCTGCTCGACAAGTTTTTGGAATATGCCGTGGAAGTGGATGTCGATGCTCTGGCGGACGGTGATGATGTCTATATCGGCGGTGTCATGGAACACATTGAGGAGGCCGGTATTCACTCCGGTGATTCGGCCTCGGTGTTGCCTCCGTATTCTCTTAGCCCTGAATTGGTCCGTGAAATTGAGCGTCAAACGATTGCCATGGCAAAGGAATTGGGCGTTGTCGGGCTGATGAATGTGCAATACGCCATCAAGGATGGTGAGGTGTATATCATTGAGGTCAATCCTCGCGCTTCCCGAACTGTGCCATTTGTCTCCAAGGCGACGGGAGTGCCCTTGGCCAAGCTCGCCACACGGGTGATGTTAGGGGAAAAAATCAAAGACCTCCGGCCGTGGGAAATGCGGAAGAAAGGACACGTTTCCGTTAAGGAGTCTGTCTTCCCGTTTAGCAAGTTCCCTAACGTTGACATCCTACTCGGGCCGGAAATGCGTTCTACCGGCGAAGTCATGGGGATCGATTTCAGTTTTGGCCTTGCCTATATGAAAGCGCAGTTGGCTGCCGGGCAGAAGCTACCTGTTGCGGGGACAGTCTTCATGTCCGTTAATGATTGGGACAAGGCAAAGATCGTTCTGGTTGCCAAGGATTTTGAGGCCATGGGTTTTAAGGTGGTCGCCACTGGCGGTACCGCTGACTTTCTCGTTGAAAAGGGGGTCAACGTTGAAAAGGTTCATAAGGTCCATGAGGGACAGCGTCCACATGCGGTCGATCATATCAAAAATGGGGATTTCGACTTGGTCATTAACACGCCGTCCGGGAAAAAAACCGTGGGCGATGCCAAGATGATCCGGCAAAATACCTTGTTGTATGACATCCCGTATACCACGACGGTGTCGGGTGCCCGGGCTGTGGCTCAAGCCATCCATGAACTGCGGGAAAACGGTCTCAAGGTCGAGTCCATCCAGAAATACTATGGCAATGAAACCATGACGTGCGAGAGAGAGGCATGAAAAAAGAGTACTGCGGACTATTCGGCATTTACGGCAACAAGGAAGCCGCCAGAATGACCTATTTCGGTCTTTATGCCCAACAGCATAGAGGGCAGGAGTCTGCCGGTATCGTCACGTGGGACGGTGAGAATATCCGTGAGCAAAAAGGTATGGGTTTGGTTGCCGACGTGTTCAGCGAACGGCATTTGGGAAAGGAGCTCAAAGGCGACATAGCAATGGGGCACATCCGTTATTCTACGACGGGCGCGTCCCTGATTCGTAATGCCCAACCGTTTATAGTCCATCACGGTGATTTGCGTTTGGCTCTCGCGCATAATGGCAATTTGGTAAATACGTATGAATTGCGTAGCGAACTGGAAAGTACTGGTTCCATTTTTCAGACGACCATGGATACCGAAGTCATTGCGCACTTGATTATCAAATATCTACATCAGACCGACAGTATCGACGAAGCCATTGCCGCAGCGTGCAAGAAAATTCGCGGAGCATTTTCCATGCTGATTCTTGCCAATGACAAGTTGATCGCCCTGAAAGACCCCCACGGCGTTCGCCCTCTGGTTATTGGTCGGGTCGGGGACAATTATGTCTTTGCTTCAGAGACATGCGCCTTTGATTTGGTGGAAGCCGAGTATCTGCGGCCGCTTGATCCGGGTGAGATGATTGTCGTTCAGGACGGCAAGATGTCTTCTATCCATTACTGTGACTCAGAGCCGAAACGGCAATGTATTTTCGAGTTGGTCTACTTTGCCCGACCGGACTCCAATATTTTTGGCGATGTGGTGTATGAACGGCGAAAAGCCATGGGAGCGATACTTGCCAAGGAGGCTCCGGTAGAGGCTGATTTTGTCATGCCGTTTCCTGATTCGGGCAATTATGCGGCTGTCGGCTATTCGCAGGAATCCGGGTTGCCGTTGGAGCTTGCCATGATCCGAAACCATTACGTGGGGCGTACCTTTATCCAGCCTTCTCAGGACATGAGAGATTTTGCCGTGCGGGTGAAGCTCAATCCGGTCAAGTCCATGGTGCAGGGCAAGCGTATCGTCATCGTGGAGGATTCCATCGTGCGCGGTACGACTATCCGTGCGCGTGTAAAAAAGTTGCGTGAACTGGGTGCTCGGGAGATTCACCTTCGTGTCTCCTGTCCGGCTATCAAGTTCCCCTGTTTTTATGGTATCGATTTTTCATCAAAAGGCGAATTGATCGCCGCACACCATACGCAGGAGGACATTGCCCGTTTTCTTGGCATCGAATCCCTGCATTATCTGACCATTCCCGGTCTGTTGGATTCTGTCACTGCTGACGATGCGTGGTGTCTTGCCTGTTTTAATGGTGAGTATCCGATTGTGTTGGCGGACAAAATGGGTAAGGACTGTCTTGAAGCCGCTCCTGGAAGAATAAAAGAGTGTTGGTAACAGGCGGTTGAAAAATTATATTCGCAGACTGTTCAAAATGGAGAGAGGCAAGGGGCAGGAAAAGATCAAGATCGACGTGTGTTTTTATGATGAGTGGAGGCTTGATTTTTTTGCCGTACCGGGCCAGTTCTCTGTCTTTTGAGTAATCTGTGAAAGGGAGGGCCGCGAATATGCATTGCAAGTCCGGCAATACCGACTGGCTGAAACTGGCCCGTGAGGTTTTGGATATCGAAATTCAGGGGCTTGAGGCTGTCAGGGAACAGCTTGGCGATTCCATTGAAAAGGCGGTTTCCGTCATGGCCCGGTGTGCCGGGCGAATTGTCGTTACCGGTATCGGCAAATCCGGCCTTGTTGGCCGCAAGATTGCGGCCACCCTGTCCAGCACAGGCTCCCCGTCGTTCTTTTTGCATCCCGTGGAAGGCGCACATGGTGATATGGGGATGTTGCGTAAGGAAGACGTCATTCTCGCTATTTCCAACTCCGGCGGAACCGACGAGTTAAACGCCATCATTCCGACGCTGAAGGCCATCGGTGTTGTTGTGATCTGCATGACCGGCAACACGCGCTCCACCATGGCTGAATTGTCGGATATCGTTATTCAGGTTCAGGTTCCCAGGGAAGCCTGCCGTCTGGGAGTGGCGCCAACTTCTTCCACTACCGCACAATTGGCCGTCGGTGACGCCCTGGCTGTTTGCCTGATGGAATGGAAGGCGTTCGGCAAGGATGATTTCAGGAAATTCCACCCCGGCGGTTCATTGGGGCAACGGCTTGCCACTTGTGTTGATCAGTTGATGCACACGGATAATTTGCCTGTAGTCCGTGACAACACCTCAACACAAAAAGCCCTTAACGAGTTGAATGTCGGCGGTCTCGGACTGGTGGCCATTGTTGATGCGGAGGGTATACTCAAAGGGGTTTTTACGGACGGTGACGTACGGCGTGAAGTTTGTTGCGGTTCTTTTGATATGGATCGGTCCATCGGTGAAGTGATGACCCTTGCCCCCAAGCGGGCGATTGTCGGTGAATCTTCGGCTCACATTCTTGATGTTATGGAGCAAAACCAGATTACGGTGCTCCCCGTGGTGCGGGAGGATGGGAGGCTTGTTGGTTTGGTGCATCTCCATGATATCCTTGGCAAGGGTTCGTTGCGATTTGCGGATAACGGTAAAGGGAATGTCGGATAACCGGCAGGTGGCCGCATGACGCTGACCCAGACCGGTGACAGTGATATTTGCAGGCGGTGTTCATTGCAAGGACCGACCTGTTGCCGGATTACGCCGGGTCAGGAAGAGTTTTGTTTTCCCCTTTCCCAAACCGAAAAAGAGCGTATACAGGAACACATGCCGCACACGGGTGGTTTTGAATTGTCGTTCAACTCCAGGGCATTTGTCGCCCATGTTTGCCGTTTATTTCCCGGCGAGGAAGAGAGTGTGAAATCGCTATTTCCTGACGGCAAGGAGCATTTCAGACTGGCGACTGACGCCAGGGGGGCATGTCGTTTTCTTGGCCCGGAAGGGTGTGAAATCCCGCAGGAAGCACGTCCATATTATTGTCGTCTGTTTCCTTTTTGGATGGTGGAGCGTGATGTTATTTTTTTTGATGCCCCTATCTGTCTGGTCAGACGGGAGGAGCGGACATTGAACCGAATGCTCATAGGTCTTGATACGAACAGGGCTGTTGTGAAAGACTTGTACGGACGATTGCGTCTGGTCTGGGGGTTACCGCCGCTCAAAGGCGAATGTATGGTAAAGAAAGGGTTCTGAGGTAGAATGAAAATTTTCAAAATACTGCTTATTGTTTTTTTTATTTGCCTTGTTACCGGTGTCGGTGCTGCTCTTGGCCTGTATAATTGGGCTGCCAGTGATTTACCCGGTTTCAAGGACATCACCGACTACAACCCCCCATTGGTGACGACGGTGTATGCCAAGGATAATCAGGTACTTGGCTATTTTTACAAGGAAAAACGTTTTCTGGTGACATTGGATCAGATGTCGCCCTGGTTGCCCAAGGCGTTTCTCGCTGCCGAGGATGCCAGTTTTTATGAACATGATGGTGTTGATCTTACAGCCATATCCCGTGCTTTTATCGCCAATATGAAAGCGGGGCGGACCAAGCAGGGTGGTTCCACGATCACGCAACAGATCATTAAGCGGCTTTTGCTCTCCCCGGAAAAGAGCTACAAGCGCAAGCTCAAAGAGGCCATTCTCGCCTATCGCCTTGAAAATTATCTGACCAAGGAAGAAATTTTAACCATATACCTCAATCAGATTTTTCTGGGAGCACATGCCTATGGCGTCGAAGCGGCGGCGCGAACCTATTTTGCCAAACACGCCAAGGAGTTGACCCTTGCTGAGTCGGCCATGATCGCGGGATTGCCGCAGGCTCCCAGTCGGTATAATCCCTATCGCAACCTGGATTTGGCAAAGCAACGTCAGCACTACGTATTGCAGCAGTTGCAGGCTCTGGGGTGGATTACTCAAGCGCAGTATGATGCGGCTCTTGCCGAAGAGATCGATCTCAAATCCATGGACGATCCGTCATGGAAGGTGGGGGCATACTATTTGGAAGAGGTGCGGCGTTGGCTTATCGACAAGTTTGGCGAAGAGGCTGTTTATAACGGCGGTTTGACCGTTACCACGGCGTGTGATCTCAAGCATCAGGTTGTTGCCGAGCGGGCGTTGCGACGTGGTTTGCTCAATTCTGCCCAGCGTCGCGGGTGGCTCGGCCCTGTAGAAAACGTGAACCCTGGTGATATGCATCGTGTTTTGACGGAAGGGCCACAAGATACGAACGGAATTCTCGACAAATCCAATCCCATGAAGGCGTGGGTGGCTAATGTTGAGAAAGACAAGGCTTTTGTTCGTTTTGGCAAATATCAGGGGATTATTCCCATCAAGGCTATGTGGTGGGTTCGCAAGCCCAATATCAAGAAGTCGCACGAGGATGTGCCTGATCCGAAAGATGCCCGGAAAATACTGAAACGGGGTGATGTGGTTTTTGTCACTGTGTCCAAGGCTCCCAAAGCAGAAGAAGGTGTTTGGGTGCTGGATTTGGAGCGTGAACCACTTGTTGAAGGAGCCCTTGTTTCGATCAAGCCTGACACCGGTGAAGTTCCCGCTTTGGTGGGTGGTTATTCCTTTAATAAAAGCCAGTTCAATCGGGCCACTCAGGCCAAGCGTCAGCCGGGATCGGCCTTTAAGCCCATTGTTTACTCCACGGCGATTGATAACGGATTTACTCCGGCGTCTATTATATTGGATGCGCCTATTGTGTACGCCAATGATGCACAGGGTAAATTGTGGCGTCCCGAAAATTTTGAGGGAACATTTGAAGGACCGACTCTTTTACGGACGGCACTGGTCAAATCCAAAAACCTTGTGACTATCCGCATTGCCCAGAAACTTGGTATTCACAAAATTATTGAACGCGCCAAAACATTGGGGTTGGAATCGGATTATCCGGCAAATTTGTCCGTGGCCCTTGGCTCTGCGGTGGTCTCACTCATGAATTTGTGTGAGGCATATACTGCCTTTGCACGCGACGGTTCCTATATCAAGCCGAGAATCGTGCTGTCCGTGACCTCTGCATGGGGTGAGGAAATGTTTGCTTCGGTGCCGGAAACCGTGGATGCCATCAGTCCGCAAACCGCCTTTATCATGGCGACGCTCATGACCCATGTGGTGCAAAATGGGACAGGGTGGCGTGCCAAAGTGTTGAAACGTCCTGTGGCGGGAAAGACTGGAACGTCCAATAACGAGCAGGATGCCTGGTACATGGGCTATGCACCGTATCTTTTGACCGGTGTGTTTGTGGGATTTGATGAACTGAGACCAATGGGCAAATGGGAAACAGGCTCCAGAGCTGCCAGTTCTATCTGGGTGGACTACCGCAAGGACCTCCGAGTTCGGCAAAGGAATTTTTCCTGCCGTTCAAGGTCGGAACCGAGCCGACGGAGATGGCTACCGGCAGTTCCGGTAACGGTGAAGCCCCGGTTTCGGCAGATGATTTGTTCAAGCAGACTTTTTAGGGTACTTTCGGGTGAAGCGTCCTTGTCTCCATGAGAGCGCGTGTGGCGGGGGGCCAAAGCAAACGATTGTTCTCTGACGTGCGGTATAAGGATGCGCCTGTCGGCGCGGGCTGTATGATGGAAAAGTACCCTCAAAGCGGATGATCCGTTTTGAGGGTTGGGTTTGTCAAATCCATAGGCCGGAGGCTGGATACGACTCCATCGCCGCCCGATAGGGGGGCAGATTGATTGCAATGTTTACGATGTCAGGCGGTTGTGTTTGGTGACGTTAGTGAAGCAATCCGGGAATCGTACTTTTCGGGTTGTGATTTTAGCGAAATATTTGCAGAGTAGCCGTCTATGAATTTCGCGGACGGCACGTCAAAGAAGGATATGTACATGGAACTTGACATTTATCAGGTGGATGCTTTTGCCGAAGATATTTTCAGCGGAAATCCGGCGGCTGTCATCCCGCTTTACGAGTGGTTGTCTGATGGGTTGATGCAGCACATTGCCGCAGAAAATAATTTGGCGGAGACCGCCTTTTTTGTTCGTAAGGGCGAGTATTTTGAACTTCGGTGGTTTACGCCGGAAGAGGAGGTGGATTTGTGCGGCCATGCCACCCTTGCCAGTGCCTATGTGTTGTATGAATTCCTTGGGTATGAGGATCCTGCGGTGGTCTTTGAAACCAGGAGCGGGCGTCTTTTCGTTGACCGTGAAGGGGATTTTTATTCGATGGGATTTCCGGCCTGGGATGTTCGGGAGATACAGGTTACCGAGCGAGTTTCCACTGCGCTGGGAGCCCGTCCGATAGAATTGTTCATGGGAGAACGCGACATGATGGCGGTCTTTGCGTCCGAAGAAGATATTCGTGGTTTGAAACCCGACTATCGGCTTGTTTCCCAGTTGGACGGTATGTGCATGATCTGCACGGCCCCTGGTCTGGATTACGATTTTGTCTCCCGTACCTTTGCGCCGGGACATGGTATCCCGGAGGATCCTGTTACCGGTTCGGCGCATTGCTCTCTGGTGCCGTTTTGGGCTGATCGTTTGGGTAAATCGGAATTGCGCGCCTACCAAGCCTCCCAAAGAGGCGGCGTGCTGGAATGTCATCACCTTGGCGACCAGGTGAAAATTGCGGGTAAGGCCGTGAGCTATATGAAGGGAGTTATTACCTTATAAAAGTACGCCCCTTTCTTCTTCGTTTTTTGGACCCTTCCGTTTCAAGCGTCCTCCTATCCCGCCACCGTAAAATTCCAAGCGTACTTCTCTTCCCAAGTCTCAGGTGAGCACAAACACGCGCTTCCTATGGATGTTTGTACCTCCGTGACGCCTATTTCTATCCTACGCTCCACACCGGATACGACAAACAACCTCCTTGGAGGCTCAACCACGGACACCGGACTCCACCTTAAAATGATCGATATGTGGTCCAAAGGATGGGGAGGCGCAGAGTTTTTTAGAGCATTTTAATCTTGAAAAAGTCTAAAAAAGTTGCTATGCTCATTCCATGAGCATAGCAACAAAAGAAATCCGAGAATTGGCAGTCCAAGCGTAT
>PDWI01009968.1_pt1 | contig 11137 bp, 8 predicted proteins | sample 1430891 | NCBI WGS metagenome assembly PDWI01 (sample SAMN01162508, study PRJNA174530) | Oral metagenome, whole genome shotgun sequencing project. | biome: Marine environment; feature: Marine mammal; material: Swab sample of the gingival sulcus; isolation source: swab sample of gingival sulcus... | reverse complement strand
AGAACGTGGTGGACGCGCTGAGAAATTTAGAGCGAAGTACAATATGAAGTAATCAATGTGGATTAGGGCTTGGAGGAAAAGTGCTAATCCTTTTTATTTACTTTAGTTATGGAGAAGATATGAAAAACAAATATTGCAACATAGGTGGGCAAGCGCTGATCGAAGGCGTCATGATGAAAAATGGTCGCACCATTGCAATTTCAGTGCGCAAGCCAGAAGGTGATATTGAAACCAGTATCACGCAGACCAAAAAACTGTTTGAACAGCCGTTTTTTAAATTGCCACTGGTTCGTGGCGTTGTCGAGCTGATCAAGGCAATGGTTATCGGTATAAAAGCGCTAACCTATTCAGCCGAATTTTATATGGAAGAAGACGAAGAACCGTCTAAATTTGAAAAGTGGGTCAAGGCGACATTTAAAGAAAAGGCCGACAGCATATTAATTGCCGTTTCAATAGTGGTGGCCTTTGGTATGGCATTTTTGATGTTTGGTGTCTTGCCGGCCTTTTTAGCAGGGCTGTTGCGCAGTGCCGTTAATAACACGATATTGTTATCGTTAATAGAAGGCATCATAAAAGTTGCCCTATTTGTGGGCTATATTTACGTCATTTCGCGCATGCGTGAAATTAAACGGGTGTTCGAATACCATGGTGCCGAGCATAAGACAATACACTGCTATGAAGCAGGCTTGCCCTTAACGCCGGAAAATGCCACCGGTTTTACGCGCATACATCCGCGCTGTGGGACCAGCTTTTTATTGTTTGTGTTGACAATTAGCATTGTGGTATTTTCATTTGTGACATGGTCGTCAATAATAAACCGCGTCATCATGAAAATTGTGCTCATGCCCCTGATAGCTGGCATTTCGTACGAAGTTTTAAAATTATCGGCCAAATACGATAACTGGTTCTTAAATGCGCTCAGTCAACCGGGGTTATGGATGCAGCGTTTAACGACGCGCGAACCCAATTTAAAACAGTTGGCCGTGGCAATTGCTGCAATGGAAGCTGCCATCGAGGGTGAAGGTGAGCCAACTTGCCCACTGTAGCGACTCTACGCAAACAACTAATTGCCAATTTACAGCCCCATTCAGAAACAGCACGGCTTGATGTCGACTTGCTTTTACAATATGTTTTAGAGCTAACTGATGTTCAACTGATTACACAGGGCGATAGACAGCTCACTAAACAGCAGGTTAGTGCTGTTATGGCGCTTATTAAACGACGCCAACAACGTGAACCGATTGCCTATATTATTGGTCGTAAGCCGTTTATGGGCTTAGACTTTGAGGTTAATCAAAGCGTACTGATACCGCGCCCCGACACAGAAGTATTGGTTGAATGCATATTAAAACAAATTGGTGAAGACGCTTTGCTGGGTGCAGATATTGGCACAGGTAGTGGCGCAATAGCCATTGCGCTACTCAAGCATGCGCCGCAATTGAGCATGTGGGCGAGCGACATATCGGCAGCAGCTTTGGCTTGCGCTGAAAAAAACGCACGCTTAAATGGTGTGACGACGCGTATCAAGCTACTGCAATCCGATTTGTTTGAAAAATATGGCTCAGCGCAGTTTGACTTTATTGTCAGCAACCCACCCTATATTGATAAAGAGCAGTTGACAACGCTTTATACAAGCGTATTGAACTACGAACCGCACAGTGCCTTATCCGGTGGTGACGACGGTCTAGATTATTATCGGCGAATCAGCGCGGCAGCGCGCAGGCATTTAAAAAAAGGTGGTCAGTTGTATTATGAAATTGGCTATAATCAAAAAAGCGACGTCATTGAAATACTGCGCGAAAACGGCTTTAAAGACATTAAATGGTTAAGCGATTTGGCGGCTAAAGACCGCGTCGTTTATGGCGTAAAGGAGTAAAACGTGATAGATAAATTAACAATTTTAGAAGAAAAATACAGTGATTTAGAGCAAAAAATTGCCGACCCCGAAATTATTAGCAATCAAACAGAGTGGCAAAAACTGATGAAAGAACACGCCGAATTATCGCCGATTATTGTTAAATTTCGCGAGTATAAATCCGTTTTGACAGCCTTGGAAGAAGCTAAAGAAATACTACAAAATGAGAGCGATGAAGACTATCGCGACCTAGCCAAGTCAGAAATTAAAGAAAACGAAACTGCCAAGCAGGCCATTGAAGACGATTTAACCATACTGTTATTGCCGAAAGACCCGAATGATGATAAAAACGTCATTGTTGAAATTAGGGCAGGCGCCGGTGGCGACGAAGCCGGGTTGTTTGCGGCTGAACTACAGCGCCTTTACATGCGCTATGCCGAACGTCAAGGTTGGAAGGTTGAAACAATGTCAACTTCTGATAATGGTATTGGTGGCGTTAAAGAAGCAATTTTTATGATCAATGGTAAAGGCGCCTATTCGCGATTAAAATTCGAAAGCGGCATTCACCGCGTACAGCGTGTACCGGCTACCGAATCGCAGGGGCGCGTACACACGTCAACCTCGACGGTTGCGGTTTTACCTGAAGTAGACGATGTCGAAATTGAGATCAAGCAAAATGATATTCGCGTTGACGTGTTTAGATCATCAGGCAATGGCGGCCAATCGGTTAACACGACCGACTCCGCCGTGCGCATTACGCACCTACCAAGCGGTCTTGTGGTTACTTGTCAAGATGGCAAATCGCAGTTATCAAACAAAGAAAAAGCAATGCAGGTGCTGAAATCGCGCCTATATGATATGGAGCTGGCCAAACAGCAATCAGAAATATCTGAAACGCGTAAATCACAAGTTGGCACGGGTGATCGCAGTGGTAAGATCAGAACCTATAATTTTCCGCAAGGGCGCGTAACCGACCACCGCATTCCGATTACGCTTTATAAATTAGCTGCCTTTATGGACGGCGATATCGACGAAATCATCGATGCACTCAATACGCAGAGACAGGCCGAATTGTTAGCTGAAAACTAAATAATCGTCGAAAGTTTAAACCCGACTTTAGTCGGGTTTTTTGTCTTACTTATTTTTATTTTTATCGTCAATATAACTTAACACAATCGATAATAATGCAGCAAAAATAGCCGAATATAGCCACGGCCGTTGCGTTGGCAACGGGCAGGCGCCGCCGTTAAAGTAAACTTGCAGGCGCTGAAAAATAATAACACCACCAACAATTAAACTGTATGCAAAGCTGATATTGCTGATTATTTTAAGCATTAAACACCTCCGGCTGATACCAGTTTGGGTCGTATAATATGTTGTGATTCAAAGTCGGCAACCATCAGGGGCTTATCGTAGAAATAGCCCTGAGCAAATGTACAATTTTTATCACTCAAATAGTCTGCTTCGGTTATTGTCTCGACACCCTCGGCCAGTACGGATAGGCCAATTTCTTGGCACATATTGATAATGGCGTTGACAATGGCAGTCGCCTGTAAATCGCGACCAATATTGTTGACAAACGAGCGGTCTATTTTTACAATTTCAATTGGCAACTTAAACAAATAGTTCATCGAAGAATAGCCCGTGCCAAAGTCGTTGAGCGCAAAGCGAATGCCAAGTTGGTTGAGCGCGCGCATTTTTTCAATTGTTTCAGCGGGTCGGTTTAAAATAATTCTTTCAGTTAGCTCAATATGTAATTTTTGTGGATCAACCGGGTATCGCTGAAGCATTTTGTCGACAAAGTCAATAAATTTCGCATCTTCAAAAGTTATCGCTGAAACGTTTATCGAAATATTAATCTTATTATCCCATTCAAATAATTGCTGACATGCCTTTTCAAAAACCCAACGGTCTATCATCTTTATAAAACCATTTTCCTCAGCAATAGAAATAAAGTGTTCTGTTGATACGGCGCCCATTTCGGTGTTAGTCCATCTAATCAGCGCTTCAGCACCAACGGTAATATTGTCTTTCATTGAAAAGATTGGCTGATAGACCAAGTGAAACTCATCGTTTTTAATCGCCTTAAACAAGCGCGTTTCGATTTTTGCGCGCTTTTTATCGAGTTGGTGTGTATTGGGACTATACCAATTCCATGCACTCATGCGGGTTGCCTTTGATAGCAAATTGGCATGTGTGACATTGTTCATCAATTGACTGGCGGAAACACTGTTAACGTGATAGTGTACTAAACCAATGCTCAAGTTTAAAGCAATGTGATTGCCAAAAAAAACGTAAGGGTGACAAAGTACATCGATGATTTTTTGTGTTAGTATTTCAGATTCAATAATATTGACATCTCTAAAGACAATAAAGAATTCGTCGCCGCGCCCCTTGTATATGCCATTATTATCTAACAGTATATTTCTTAAGCGGCGCGTGATCGCCACTAGTATTTTATCACCGATTTCCATACCGTATATTTCATTAACTCTGGTAAAGCGGTCAATTGAAATAAGCGCTAGCGTATCAGCAGATGCAACCGTATCAGCTTTGGGGTAATTGATATCGTGCATCAATACATTAGAATTTGGCAGTGCTGTCAGTGCATCGTAAAATGTCAATTGATTAATTTTAGACATAAGCTGGTTAAAATTGTGAGAAACTATGCCAATTTCATCGTTTGATACATGGTCAGTACGCACGCTTAAGTCGCCCTTTGAGGCCTCTATAAATTTGTTTGATATTCGAATGAGCGGGTTGGCAATGCGGTTTGCCACAATAAATGCGGCAATCAAACTTAAAATGGTGGCAAAAATGCTCATTGCGTAAAATAAATTTTTGGTTTTAATGACACTTGCAAAAATTACGTCTTTGTTAGAGGCATAGTAAACGCGCCAATTTGTGTAGTCAACTTTACAGTAAGACACTAAAAAATCGCGACCATCTTTGGTGTAAGAACCAAATCCCAAGTGTTTGATGATACTGTGCTTAAAGAAAAACTTTAAGTTTTTAAATTGCTCTTTAACTGTCTCACTTGAAGTGTCAAAATTGTTGAAATTAAATTTATTTTTAACATAATTGTAATCACGGTGTGCAATAATATTACCACTGCTATCGGCAATGTAAGCATAACTGCTGTCGTAGTCCAAATAGTCGTTTAATATCAGTGATAATTCTTTAGAGTCAATATAACCGATTAAGACGCCTTTAAAGACTTCGTTTTTGATAACCGGTACAGAAAATGTGATTACGTATTTATTTAGCGCGCCATCATACTGCGGCATACTGACATATCTGCGATTATGAATGGCATAATAATAAGGCAAATAGTTTTTATCGTATACTTTACCGTCATTACTGTCTACGCGATTGGCATCAATAAATTTCATTTTTAAAAATGTTGATGATTTTGCAGTAGAGCCGTAGTTTGGTTTGACAAAATCTTTAATTTGCTTGGTACTATAAGCAGCTACATAATCATTTAGATAATCAAACCGTGCTTCAACCAGCGTCGATGTGCGTTGGGACGATTCAATGGCATTTTGAACAAGCGACTTTTCAATAAGTCGGTTCATTTCGTTTTCAAAATTTTTAAAAATAAAATTGGTCTGTATCAGCGTAATACTCGCGATAACACTAAATACAAGTATAATAATTTTATATTTTATGCTCATTCGGTTCATAGTCTACCTCAACATTCTCTTGAATGAGTATCGGCAGATTCAATATAATCTTGAAGTAGAATACTATGATAATTATTTAAAAAAACTTAATCAAAAGCAGCTAAAATTCGGTTTATTACTTATAATTAATAAAAAACTAAAGCGCTATCGTTTATAATTATATCAGATGGAGAAATTTTGATAAATGGTGTAGAGAAAAAAAGTGAAAGGTTAGTATGAGATATTACGGAGATGTATATCGCCCACCCAGCGAGGCGCGCAGTTTGATATTGCAAATTACTTACGGTTGTGCGCATAACGCTTGCACATTTTGTGATATGTATAAAACTAAGCGCTTTGCTCTGCGTCCAACTGAAGAAGTGCTTGAAGATATTACCCAGTTTCCACACAAGGCGGCGGTCGAACGCATTTTTTTGGCAGATGGTAACGCGCTTTGCCTCAAAACAGATTACTTGCAGACTGTGCTTGACGCACTTGATCAAAACTATCAAAGGTTAGAGCGGGTAGCGGTATATGCTACAGCCAAAGATGTCAAAAACAAAACAGTTGATGATTTGGTTAAACTGCGTAGGCATGGCTTAAAGCAAGTTTATATTGGCATTGAATCGGGTTCTGATCGCGTGCTTAAAATGGTCAATAAAAACTGTACGGCTGACGATATTATTGAAGCAGGCAAAAAATTAAAGGCAGCAGGCATTAAGCATTCGGCAATAATTATTTTAGGGTTGGGTGGCGTCAAGTATAGTAAAGCGCACGCTCTGGAATCGGCGCGGGTATTAAACCAGATTAATCCCGAATACTTGGCGCTAATGACCCTGATGGTCAGGCCGGGCACACCGCTTAAAAAACAAGTTGACAGCGGTAGTTTTCAGCCCTTAACGCCGCTTCAAATAATAGAAGAGGCCCAGCTGATATTGAGCAATCTAGAATTGTCAGGTACGCTTTTTCGAGCCAATCACAACTCAAATTACGTGCAACTGCGTGGGGTGCTAAACGATGATAAGCAGCGTTTATTAGCGGAAATTGAACAGTTAAAGCAAACTTTATCAAATGAATCTTTGTCTAATCGTTATCGTTCGTACTAGTATATTAAGCGAAGCGTAGTTAGTATAGTTTAATTGTTATACAAATAGGTTAAATCAGCTAAATTGAGGAGGCAACAATGAAAAGGTTATCAATATTTGTACTAATTGGGCTCATTGCTATTTCGTTAATCGCTTGTTCTACTTCACAGAGCAATGAAACAACGACAACTGTTGAAAAACAGACAGCTGACGAGCAAACCGAAGCGACAGAAGCAAGTAAGACAACTGAAGCCGCTAGCACGACAAAGGCAGAGGCAACAACGGCAGCAGAAACAGCCAGCAGTGAAACGACAGAAGCGGCCAGCAGCGAAACAACTGAAGCATCAGAAGATTTATCGATATTTACAGTACCAGGCTATGAAATTGGTGAAATACCGCCAATTCCGCTGGTTGAAATACCGACAATACCGAGTTACAACGAGGAACAGCAGGCGCTTTTAAAGGCAATTGAAGAAAAATTTGAAAGTGTGCCAGGTATTTCAGTGAAACCTGCTAGCTGCGATGGCAACGGTTTGGTTTACACCTCTGATTTTATTGTATCAACTGATGATGCATCAGTTATTAATAGCGATGCCGGCAGTGGTGTTGTCGACAGCTCGGGCGCGGGTGTTTTAAACAGCGATAATTTAACAGCTGTTATCACTGGTGACGGCGGTGGTGTTATCGATAAAGATGGTGTTATGGCGTCAATTATGCCCGACGGCAGCGGCGTTATTGAAGACGAAAATAAGGGTATTAGCCTAACGCGTATGCCTGATGGCACTGGCACCTATAGTCGTGGTGATATCGCGCTAACCATTACCAGTGAACGATCTGGTACTTTTACGAGCAACCAATACAGTATGGTTTATGTTGACGAAAACAACGCGCAATTTTCAAGTGATGATTTAATGATTATTATTGCAAATGGCCAAGCGATGATTACCGCTGGTGAACAAACTAAGACCGTTGCGGCCAAGCCGCTTGCCAAAGTGCCTTTAATTGGCAAATTGCCACCACTTGAAAAATTGGAACGCCCCAACGTATGTGGTTTGCGCATTGTATTTGAAGATGCTATACTGTTTGACTTTGACAAGCACGAATTGCGCCCAGCCGGTAAAGAAGCGATCGAAAAGGTGGCAGAAGCAATTGATCAATTTAGTATTAGTGCACTTGAAATACACGGTCATACTGATTCAAAAAGTGATGAGGCCTATAACCTTACACTTTCTGAAAAACGCGCTAATTCGGTGCAAAACTATATGCAACAGTTGGGCGTTACTGCCAGTTTAAAGGCAATTGGCTTTGGCGAAAGTAAACCAGTTGCACCAAATGAAAACGCTGATGGTTCAGATAATCCGTCAGGTCGACAGGCCAATAGACGGGTTGAAATATTTATTCCGTCAAACTAAATTAAAACTAAGTTCAACAAATGTCTTATTCTGTTCACAGTTACGTCATAAAGCCGTGTTAAATTATAGCCATAACATTCATTGATATGGACGAGAAGTGTTTAGAGTAGTAAGAGAATTAACAATTAGGAGACACAGATGAAAAAGTGTTCAATATGTAATAAGAATATAGCGGTGATGTATACCACAAAAATTGTCGATGGCAAAACTGAAATGCAGGGTATTTGCATGGAATGTGCCCAAAAAATGGACATTCCAATTTTCGATGAAATAATGAAACAGGTCAATCTGTCACCCGATGAAATCGATAATTTATCACGCCAAATGCAAGAGTTTATCGATAATCAAGACCCCGATGAATTAGAAAACAACCCGCTTTTCAACATGATGACAGGCGGTGCTTTTGATGATAATTTTTCAGAAGAAGACGATATTGATCGCATAATTGAAGCGTCAAATGAGCAAGCAGATGACATTAAACAAACCGAACAAAAAGGTGAAAAAGCGCGCCCCTATATCGATAAACGCAAATTAAAAAAGCGCAAAAACTTAGAAAAATTTGCTGAAAATCTCAATGCCAGCGCCGCCGAAGGGCGCATTGATACCATTATTGGTAGACAAGATGAAATTGACCGCGTCATGCACATTTTGTCGCGTCGCAATAAGAATAATCCGCTACTGATTGGTGAACCGGGCGTTGGTAAAACCGCCATTGCCGAGGGCTTAGCGCTGCGCATTGTCGAGGGCAAAGTACCCGAAAAATTGCAAGATGCCGAAATATATTTGCTCGACTTGACAGCCATTGTCGCTGGCACACAGTTTAGAGGCCAGTTTGAAGGCCGCATGAAGGCAATTATTAAAGAGGCCCAAACAACGGGTAATATTATCTTGGTCATCGATGAAGTACACAATATAATGGGGGCCGGTGAAGTGCACGGTGGCGTAATGAACGCAGCCAATATCTTAAAACCGGCACTCGCCAAGGGCGATATTCAGATGATTGGCGCGACAACGCTTGAAGAATACCGCAAGCACATTGAGAAAGACGCCGCTTTAGAAAGGCGCTTTCAGAAAGTCATTATCGATGAACCCACGGTTGAAGAGAGCATTGAAATACTAAAGGGTATTGTCGGTTATTACGAAGATTACCACCATACATTAATACCAGACGACGTATTAGAACAAGCCGTTATTCTGTCTGATCGCTATGTGGCAGACCGCTTTTTACCAGATAAGGCAATAGACGTCATCGACGAAGCTGGTGCCATGATCAACTTGCATAACGACGATATTGCGCAGTTAAAGCGCGTTAAATTGCAGTATAAAAAGGTTGTCGACTTAAAAGAAGATGCCTCGGCAAACGACCGCTTTGAAGATGCCGCACGCTATAAAGTTGATGAAATTCGACTTTTTCAAAAATTACAAGAACTCGAAAAAACAGCAGGTCATCGCTTAATGTCGGTTGAAGACGTCGCCAAGATTATCGAATCGTGGACAAAGATACCGGTCACTAAAATAACTGAAGAAGAAGCCAAAAAATTGCTCGACCTAGAACACCGATTACACCGCAGAGTAATCGGTCAAGCAGAGGCCATTTCAGCTTTGGCGCGTTCTGTAAGGCGCAATCGTGCCGGCTTTAGAAAGCGTAAAAAGCCGTCATCGTTTATTTTCGTCGGCCCAACTGGCGTCGGCAAAACTGAGCTTGCCAAAACCTTAGCAGAAGAATTATTTGGTTCCGAAGAAGCGCTTATTCGCCTCGATATGAGCGAATATATGGAAAAGCACACCGTATCTAAATTAATCGGTGCGCCCCCAGGCTACGTCGGTTACGACCAAGGCGGCCAGTTAACCGAACGCATTCGCCGCAAGCCCTATTCGGTAATACTGTTAGATGAAATTGAAAAGGCACATGTCGATGTATTTAACATGTTGCTGCAAATACTGGAAGACGGTCGCCTAACTGATAGTCAAGGCCGAACGGTATTCTTTGACAACGCAGTTATTATTATGACATCAAATGCCGGCAGTCATTTAAAATCGAGTGGCATTGGCTTTAATGCCGATGAATCGGTCAAACAAAAAACGCGCCTACTTGAGGCACTAAAAAGCTATTTTAAGCCAGAATTCTTAAATCGCGTTGACGAAATTATTGCCTTTGACCATTTGACGAAAGACGACATGCTCAAAATTGTCGATTTACAGTTAAAAGATATTTATCGCGATGCCAGCGAAAAGGGCATTATTGTTCACGTTGACGACGAAGCCAAGCGCTATTTAGCGCGTGAGGGCTATGACAAAAAATACGGCGCTAGACCACTGCGCAGAAAAATTCAACGCTTACTTGAAGATGAAATTGCTGAACTATATCTCAAGGGGTTAGTCAGTGAAGAAAAATCAATTGAAGTGACATTTGACCCAGTTGCCTTGTCGTTAAGTGTAACAGTCTTAGAAAAATAAGTGACAAACTGAGCAGATTGCTTGCAATCTGCTGCGTCGCAAGTTTTTATTTAATACATCGGCTTACGCAAGCGCTAAAAGTGAAGAAACTCATAAAAAAGCGACTACACTACATTGTTAGCATAGTCGCTTTTATATTTGATTTTTATTTTTGCTTTTCTTTCTGCTTTCCACTTTAAAATGATTGACAATATAAGTGTATACATTAAAGCGCGCGCTGTTTGACAACGGTTAACCACATCGTAAAATATTTTGTGGTATAATAAGAGGGGAAAGGCTATGTCTAAAAACAAACAGATGCGTAGGCGTTATCGGCAGTTTGATGAGTTCTTTAAGTTCATGTTGACGGTGAATACGACAGCATTACTGCCGATTCTGAATTATTTATATGACACCAATTTTAAGGCAAACGACGTCACGATTATCATCGAGAACAACGAACAGATTCATCTCAACGCGCCAGCAGGGCGCTTTGACAAGCATTTTACCGATTTAATGCTATCGGTGACTGAGCATTATGATAGTGAAGCACGGCGTCATGTTTTTCATATCGAACTACAGAGCCGCCATGATCAGACAATGCCCTATCGCATGTTGCAATACGGTTTAAAGTATGGCTTGCGCGAGGTGTGCTTTACAGAAAACGAAATGTTGTTAAGCTTA
>PDWI01009507.1_pt1 | contig 11139 bp, 7 predicted proteins | sample 1430891 | NCBI WGS metagenome assembly PDWI01 (sample SAMN01162508, study PRJNA174530) | Oral metagenome, whole genome shotgun sequencing project. | biome: Marine environment; feature: Marine mammal; material: Swab sample of the gingival sulcus; isolation source: swab sample of gingival sulcus... | reverse complement strand
GTAATAAATGAGTTGTTAGAGGCTCAGTCGATTTATATGAATGAAATCAATGGCTCTATTAAAGGTATAAATGATACTGCTATTAGTTTATCTAATTTGAGTAGGTAAAGTAGTATAATATTAAGTAAGTTTGAATTAAATAAATATTTTTACAAAAAGCTATTGAAAATATAGCTTTTTTGTTGTACTATATAGAAAACGGTTTCTATATATGGTAATAACATTGATAATAGTATCGTTAATGTAGATATAAAGGTTTTAGAGGATATATGAAGTATGAGTAAAATAACTATTAGAGATGTAGCAGCTAAAGCAGGAGTTTCTGTTTCTACTGTGAGCAGGGTAATAAATGGTAATTATCCAGTAAGTGAAAAGGCTAAAAAAAAGGTGAAAAAAGCTATTAAAGAGCTAGATTTTACACCTAATTTACTAGCAAAAGCATTATCAACTGATAGAACAAATACTGTAAGCATAATAGTTCCAACTATTGAGAATGCTTTTTTTGCAGAGGTTATAAAAGGTATTGGGGAAGTATTAGATAAACATGGATATACTTTTTTCTTAGGGATTTCAGATGGAGATTATGAAAAAGAACAAGAGCTTATGGAAAAGAGTAGGCAAAGAAAAGTAGATGGCTTTATAGTAATTGACGGCACTGTGCAAAACATTGAAAATCATTATTTTGAGAAGTTTGATAACATAGTGCTTATAAATAATGATATTAATGCAAAGTGTAATGTAGTTTGCACTAGTACGTCTGAAATTTTTGAAGGAGCTATATCAAAATTAGTTTCAGATGGATTTGAAAATATAGTTTTTATAAAGGGAGAAAATAGTTATTCGTATATAGTTAAAGAAAAGATATTCGACAGCTTTAAATTTCCTGCTACAGTGAAAACTTCAAAAATAACTGTAAAAGGTGGAAATGATATACAAACTGTAAATGAAACGCTAGTGGTTATGCAAAACTTTTTGGTTAAAGGTAATAACTACGGAGTGATAGCTTGCAACGATTTGATGGGTGTTGCTACTGTAATGGCAGGCGTAGAAAAAGGCATTGAAATACCGAAAGAACTTTCTGTAATAGGTATTGATAATACTATTTATTCTAAAATAATTTGCCCTGCGCTTACTACTATAGACCATAATATGTACCAGCTTGGCAAAATTGGAGCAAATAGATTAATAGAATTAATCGCTAGTGTAGAAAAAATAAAACAAAAAATATTTATAAATTCTAATTTTATAGAAAGGAATTCAACACTATGAATACTAAAAATGAGATGATTGTAGAACTTAAAAAGGCTTTTAATAGACAATTTGGTGATGGACAATTAAGTGAATACTTTGCTCCAGGTAGAGTGAATTTGATAGGAGAACATATAGACTATAACGGAGGTTTAGTTTTTCCTTGTGCACTTTCTATAGGTACTTATGCTGTAGCTAAAAAAAATGACACTAATACAGTAAGGTGTGCATCGCTAAACATAGACGGTATAGTTAATTTTGATGTAGAAAATATAAGCTATATCAAAGAAGATGGTTGGGGAAACTATGTAAAAGGTATAATTAAATATTTAAAAGAGGCAGGTAAAAATATAGGTGGTTTTGACGTGTATTACTATGGTAATATACCAAATTCATCTGGACTATCATCATCGGCGTCATTAGAAGTGCTTACAGCTACGTTAGCTCTTGATTTATTTGATGAGCAGATGGAAAGAGTAGAACTAGTTAAACTTTGCAAAAGAGTAGAAAATGATTTTATAGGTGTAAACTCTGGTATAATGGATCAATTCGCTATAGAATTTGGAAAAGAAAATATGGCTATTTCACTCGACTGTGAAACTTTGAAATACGATTATGCACATCTTGATTTATCTGGATTTAAACTCGTTATAGCAAATACAAATTATAAGAGAGGACTTGCAGATTCTAAATACAATGAGCGTAGAAGTGAGTGTGAAAAAGGATTAGAGTTAATACAAAAAGAAATAAAAGTAGAGAATTTATGCAAACTTAACTCATCACAGTTAGAAGTATGCAAAGAGCTTATAGGTGATGATACTATATTTAGAAGAGTAAGACATGTTGTTACTGAAAATGAAAGGGTTAAAGAGGCTCTTAGATCTTTAAACAACGGTAATTTACTCAATTTCGGAAAGCTTATGAATGAAAGCCATGACTCTTTAAGAGAAGATTATGAAGTTACAGGAAATGCACTAGATACTATTGTAGAAGAGGCTAGAAAAATAGATGGTGTAATAGGTGTTAGAATGACAGGTGCTGGTTTTGGTGGTTGTAGTGTAGCTTTAGTAGATGAGGCAAAAGTAGATGAGTTTGTACAAAAAGTAGGCGAAAATTATGAGAAGCGTACTTCTCTTAAAGCTGAGTTCTACGTTGTAACTATCGGTGATGGTGCTAGAAAAATAAAATAATAGTAATTAAGAGGATAAAAATGTTGAATAAATTAATAGAAGAATTAATATGGTTTGGTCTTTCAAAAAATATGATAGAAGATGAAGATACTTATGTAGTAAGAAATGAGTTATTTACGCTTTTAAATGTATCTGAACCTTATGAATTAGACGATTTACATAAATACGACAGCATTGCACAACTTTTAAATAAAATATTGGACGCAGCAGTAGAGCAAGGCATAATAACTGATAGTCTAGTAAATAGAGATATATTAGATGCTAAAATTATGTCAAAACTTATGCCAAGACAAAGTGAGCTTGCAAAGACTTTTTATGCTAAAGCTAAAGATGAAAGTATAGAGGCTGCTACTGATTACTTCTATGAACTTAGTAAAAATTCTAACTATATCAAGATGGATAGAGTTAGCAAAAACAAGTATTTTACGGTAGATACACAGTTTGGTGAGCTTGAAATTACGATAAATTTATCTAAACCAGAAAAAGACCCTAAAGATATAGAGGCTGCTAAACACGCTAAAAGTGTGAATTATCCTAAGTGTTTTTTGTGCATAGAAAATATAGGATATGAGGGTAGAATAAATCACCCAGCTAGAGCTAATCATAGAGTAGTTCCAGTAGATTTAGATGGAGATAGATGGTATTTACAATATTCTCCTTACGTTTATTACAATGAACACGCTATTTGTTTTTCTAAAAAGCATGAAGATATGAAGATTGGTAGAAAGACTTTTGAAAAATTACTTGCTTTTGTAGAGCAGTTTCCACACTATTTTTTAGGTTCTAATGCAGATTTGCCTATAGTAGGTGGATCTATACTTAGCCATGACCATTTCCAAGGTGGAAATCATTTCTTCCCATTAGAGAAAGCAGACACGCTATTTGAATTTACTAATAGCCACTTTAAAAATACTACATTTTCATTTGTAAAATGGCCACTTTCTGTAATAAAAGTAGTAGGAAAAGACAAAGAAGAAGTGATAGAGGCTAGTAATTTTATATATGAGAAGTGGCGTGATTATGATGATGAAAGTGCCTGTATATTGAGTCATTCTGAAGTAGATGGAGAGAGGGTAAGACATAACACTGTAACTCCTATCGCTAGAAAAGATGCCGATGGCAATTTTGTAGTGTTACTTACTCTTAGAAATAATAGAAGAAGTGAAAAGCACCCGCTTGGCATATTTCACCCACATGAAGAAATACACCACATTAAAAAAGAAAATATTGGGCTTATAGAAGTTATGGGACTTGCTGTGCTTCCTAAAAGACTTGATGATGACCACGATATGTTTGTAGACGTGCTTACTGGAAAAGTAGACGTAGAAACTATGAAAGAAAATCATCATTATGATTGGTTAAAATCATTGGTAGAAAAATATGGTAAAGTTGAACAACAAAAAGCTGGAAAAATAGCTAATGATGAAGTAGGAAAAGTATTTTGTGAAGGACTTACTCACTGTGGAGTGTTTAAACAAGATGAAACTGGAATAGACGCTTTTAAGAAATTTGTTACATCTGTAGGATTTGAACTGTAAATGATATAATTATTTAAATCTTTAAAAATTTAACATTAATTTAATAAGGACTGTTACATAATGAAAACTCCATTTTGTAACAGTCCTTTTTTGTGTGCCAAATGAAAAATCATTTAAAGGCTCATCTAAAGCAAATTATAATTTATACTCAAATTAGAACTTAAGTTGTCTATTGTATGAATTTTTATATTGCCGAGAACAAAAAGCCTCGTCCATAAAAGCATTGTAAATAAGTTTAGCAAATATGGTATCATTAGTTTGCGTTCTTAGTTCTCATAAAACAATAGGCAATTTTTATTTGAGTATTATTTTTTTATTTTTGTTCAGCCATATCAATTAATGGTTCTGGTAATGGTTTTGGCATTACTGGAAAGTTAGGTATAGTAGGCTTTGGTAGCATTAAAACACCTTTTCTTTCCATAGTTTTTAAATCGGTGCTTATTATATATCTATCTGTTATATTGTAAATATAATCACCTACATATATAAGTCTTTTTGTCTGTTGATTGTTAAATCCTTTTTCTAGTTTAATATCATTTTCGATAGAACCTCTAAATTTAAAATCATTTGTAGTTACATCGTACACATATGCACCTTTGAAAGAATTAGAGTAAGGAGTTTCTTTGGATACTTGTATTGGGAATGCAAATATTCCTTTTTGTAGTGAAATCATAAGTGCTTTATGATTGTGTTTAAGCTCGCTATAAGTACCTCTTTTACCTATTACTTCAGTCTTTTTCTCTTTAGGTTTCATTGGATTTGTAACATCGAACAATGATATTTTAAAGCCACCTGTTTTAATTCTTCCATTTTCTTCGTAAGTATCAGTACCAAATCCTAAAATATGGTTTTCATCTAACATATGCATATAAGTAGAAAATCCAGGTATTTTAAGCTGTCCTAAAACTTTTGGATTTAGTCTATCTGATGCATCTATTACAAATAGTGGATCGACTTGTTTGTAAGTTACCATATATACTCTATCACCGTTAAATCTAGTGCTGTAAATTTTTTCGCCTTTTGCTAAATCTTTTACCGCACTTATAACTTTTAAGTTTTTATCTAATATGAATAGGTTGTTTGTTTGTTCATTATTTCCCCAAGGCTCACCTATAGTAGTAGTTATTCTGAAATCGCCTTTATATTCGTCCATAGAAAATTGGTTTACAGATTTTCCAGGTACTTTTCCATTTGTAAAGTATTTAGTTTTACCATTTTCAAATACGAATTTGTATATGTTAGTTTCGTTTTTGTATTCTGGCTTATAAAGTTTAGCTGTTTTTGTAAATTGATAGTAGTAATTTTCTTGTGCTAAGTAAATTGCATTTTTACTAGCATATACAATATCACTAGCACCTAAATACGAGTCAAAATGTGAATTTCCTGTATTTAAGTTAATGCTTATTATGTTTGTTATAGATGGAGATACAAAACCAGGGAAGTAATATATGTCATTTATTGCCTTTGTAGTAGTTTTTTTAGTTAAGTTGTCCACTTGGTTTGGTAGTATTTGTTTTAAATCAAAAGGCATATCTCTATATATGTAGAAATGATTTGTAGTTATAACGTGTAAATCTCTACCTATCAATCTAGAAGTTTTGTAATTGCCCCAGAAATCTTTATCTATTAGTTTTTTAGGCTTAGCAACCGATAAGTTAGAAATATCAAATACAGTTACATTAGTTTTGTAATGATTGTACCAGTACATATACGGACGTTTTACATCATTTTTGATTGGTATTTCTTTATGAGAAATTACAGTAAGAGTTTTTTCGTCTATGAACATTTCAATTATTCTTTCATGAAGTTTAGTTTCGAAAGCTATTTTTTGTTCGCCATCTTTTACTTCTACTAATACTAGATTGTTGCCATCGTATGCAGTAGCTATATATTTTCCGTTAGTTACTACTGTATCGGCTTCGCGGACACCCTCTACTTGGTTGTTTGTATCAGAGTGGTCGGATTTTTTATTTTTAGCAGTAGGAGCAGCCATGTCAGCACTTTCATCTGCCCCCATACCACCTTTTAACATTATACCACCGTTTAGACGCATATCTCTGAAAAGGTATCCTGATAGTGAGTTATTTACTTTCATTAAGTTCATAAATTCATCTTCATCAGCTAGTTTTGGAAGAGTTTTATCTTCTTTAAACTTCATAATATCTACTAGTACAGTTCTCGTATTATTTTCCCAACCAACTTTATGTCCCATAGTTTCGGCTACGAACCTTATAGGTATGAAAATACGATCGTTAATTATTTGTGATGGTGTATCAAACTTTACTATTTTTCCATTGGCTAATGCATAGTTGCTTCCTGCTGTAAGGAGTATTTCTACGTCATCGTTTTTGATTATAGCTTGTCTAGTTTCTTTATTCCAATCTACTGTAGCACCAGTTTCTTCGAAAAAACCTCTAAGTGGTATTAAAGTCCTATCGTTTCTAATTACAGGCTTATCTTTTAAATTGATTATAGAACCGTTTAACTTTATGTTGACAGGATTATTTTGTGCAGCATGCCCGTTACCTGCTATCATAATTGAAACGGAAATTAGAGTTACTAAGAAAAAACCTAATCTTGTTAAATGTTTCATATGAGCCTCCTTTAATAAAACTCGTTAGCTATATAAAAATGACTTAAATTAATATATAACTAGTTACAATGAATGTATAAGAAATATTAGATTTCACATACATTTTAATTATAGTTCCTAAAAATAAAAAAATTGATAATAGTTGAGTAGTTTAATTATATTGTAAAAATATTTAATGATATTGTAATCTTTCTAATCGCTTATAATTATAATTAGATTACGAAAATCTAAAGAAAATTTAGCATTTATAAATAAATAGTCAAAATTAGTAATATAATATAGTGATTTTTAATTACAAAACATAAAAAAAATGTTAAAATAGTACTAGAAGTTTAAAAAGTAGGAGGAAGACGGATATGACAATAAAGAAAATGATTATAGTTTTGTGTTTTTTACTTTTATTTGTTAGTTGTAAACCTAAAGAAAAGGTGGTAGAAGAAGAAAAGACTACACAGTCTACAATTGAGAAAACGACTACTACTGTTAAAGAAGAGAGTAAGAGTACTAGTAAAGAAGAAAAAACTACAAAGAAAGAGGAGATTACTACAACGAAGCAGCAAGAGATTTCCGTTTATGATGATAGTCTTATAGATGAGTATATTTCTAAAAAGGGTAGTTATACTGACTCGTATGGTGAGAAGTATGAATATGATTATAAAGTGCCAAGAGTTAAACACGATACTGAAGACGCCAAAAGGATAAATTCAGATATAGAGAAAGATATAGAAAACAAGATTAAAGATGTTATAGAAAATAAATCTTCTGGTGAAATTAACTACACTAGTGTTAGTTGGAAGAGCTATTGGAATGGTAGTGTGTTATCACTTGTAGTAAATAAAAAGTATATCGGCGGTGAAGTGGAAGATAACTTAGTGTTTAATTACGATTTTGCTAACGGTAAAAGGTTTTCTAAAAAAGAACTTTTAGAGCATATAGGTATGAGTGAAGAAGATTTTATAAGGCGAGGCAAAGAGCAAGTTGTAAAGCAGATTGATAATTATTATGTGGCTGTCAATGAAGATTGGGCACGTGAAGAAAAGGCGATTAAAGAGTTTTATTCATCTGTTATGCCTATAAGGGCGCTTAATATATCAAAGGTGAAGTTAAGCGATGAGAAATTAAAGCTTTATGTTGATAATGGTAAACTTATGATGTACTGCGATTCTTACTATAAGGAAAAACCATTTGCATTCAATGATTTATATGCCATTCCAAGTGCTGATGAAAAGCCTGTAGATAAGGAATTTAAGTTTGAATTTATTACAGCAAAGCTAAAAGATAATAAAGTTACGTTAGTTTTTGAAGATAATAAAGATTATAGTGAAAATATTAAATCGGTACTTTTTAATGGTATAAATAAGTCATCTTTTGACTTTTCTAAGCAGTATGAAGTTAAAGGACTTTATTCGCAGTATAAAGATTTGTTTTTAGCTACTATGGGAACACAAAATATGCCGTATTTATTTTTAGTTACTAATCGAAATACAGTAGAGGTTGTTGATATTGCTAGAGCTATGTCATATGATACTTTGTGTGGTTTTCCTATAGTGGGAATATCTGATGTAAAAAGACTATACTCTGCTGAAGGTACAAATGGAAACAGCGTATTTGCCGAAAATAATGCTGGTAATAGTTATGACTTATATAAATGGATAGATATGAGTAGAAATACGGTAATAGATATAGCTGCTTATGAGAAAGGCATACGTTCTGAAGAGGTCAAGCACGTAGTTGGTAATGGTGGTGAATACTACAGTGCTTATAATCTTAAATTTAAAGATGGTAAGCTTAATTGTGCTGATGTATCACTTGATGTAGGTGTTGAAATAAATGGTAAAGGTTGGTATGAATTTATAGGTATGAACGAAGATGGTTTATGCTATGCATACAACTTTAGATATGAAGATAGCGGAGAAGAACAAATAGGTTCTCTAGTGATGAGATATGATGTGGAAGAAGTAGAAAGCTTGAATGAAGTTGTTATAGCTGCGAAAGTTTTGTCTGGTTCTGAAATATTTGACTCACCTAATAAGTGGATTATTTTTGATATGAATGTTGAGTGATAATCGCATTATAATATAAATATGGTGATGCTATAGACTTAGTTTTTAGCATCACTCTTTCGAGATATTTTTACAAATCTCGTTTAAAGGCAAATATTTACTATATTTAGCTTATGTGTTTTTTATATAGTAAATATTTGTAATTTTGTAAAGAAGTATAATTAATTTAGTGGAATATGTTTAGGAGTTTTAATGAGTGTACAAACTATTGTAAAATTAAAAAATGAGGGTGAATTAGAGAAAGCGTTTAACAAGTCAATTCATTTTCTTACTATGTATGGAATAGATGTTTCAAATAAAAAACCGTTAGTCAATGCTTTTAATATCGATAAGAGCAATGCTAAGTTTAGGCTTATAACTGACAGTAAAGTAAAGCGTAAATTGACATCTAAAGAGCAATCTGTAATAGATATGATTTTAGAGGCTATACCTTTAGCGGTTATGTATGATGATATAGTGCTTGTAAACTTGCTTAGGGAGCTTATGAAAATAGCTATACAGACGGGTAAAAGTCGTATTACGCCTCTAGCTTATATCGGTTGTGGATACGTCAAAATAAACTATTATGATGATATTGCGTCTGGACTAGACTACTTAAAGAAAGCGCAGAGAACGATAGATAAAAGAGATGACCGTATTAGTATACTTGTAATATATTTGCTTTGTGGATATTTCAGCCATATAATAGAAGATTTAGTAAGTATAGAATATATTTTGATTGACAGTATGGAAAGATGTGATGATGCTGTGCTTGTCGACCTTATGAACTTAGAGCTTGCCAAAACTATAATATTAGAGGGTGGGCAGCTACCTGATATTTTTAACATAAAGTTACAGCATAGAAATGATGAAAAACAAAATCTTCTTGAAGTATATGGAACATATGCTAAAGCTTTAATAGGTACTATGAAAGTAGAAAATGATGATTTTTTAGTTTCTATGACGCAGGACTATCACTATAATAAGTTTGTAGCACAACTGCTTACTTATATGTACTATGTTCATTGCAACGATACCGATATGGTAAAAAAATATTCTAAGCTGGTTTTAAAAGTAATCAAACACTACAAAAATCACCCTATAAGCTATCAGTATTTTGTTTATAGAGGCTATCATATATTTAGAACTATGAACGGTGTAATAAAGTTTGGAAGTTACTTTAAATATGATGAAATACTAGAAAATTTAGAGTTTTTTAGTACGCTAAAAGACAATGAACTTGGTAATATATGGTTGTTTTTTAAAGGTGTTAAGCAAATAAGTGTAGGTAACAAAATAAAAGGAGAAAACAAATTAAAACGTAGCATTAAGCAGATGAAAAACTTTAATAATATGAAAGATTATGCTATGTTTTCCCATCTTTTTGCACTGTATAAAAAGTCAAGAAATAGAAAAGCAGATTACGATTTTTCTCAAATGCAAAAAGGTTATATATCTTATGGTGCAAATATGTTGCTTGGACAGATGGCTTATGAAAAAGAAAATATAACTATAGATATGAACTCTGATGAAATGCTTAACTTAAATATGATGAGTGAATTTAAAAAGTATTTCTTAGAAACTAGTTTAATAGATAAGTCTATCAAAATGGTAATTAAAAATAATTACGATTTTGCACAAGTTGCGATTTTTAATAAAAAAGATGATGGTATTAGAGATGATATAAGCGTTGCTATAGAAAAGCGTGGTAATGCTGCGGTAAAATCTATAAAGTATGTATTTAAGAGCGGTAAAAAACTTATAGTATCGGCTGAAAAAGGTAATAAAATAAGAAGTATAGATAACTATCTTCTTGAAAATAAAGATATTAGAATTTTGATTTTACCTTTTGAAGGCAATGATAAAGTTCTGTATATAGAAGATAATAAAGATATAAAATACAGTACCGAATTAGAGCTAGAAAACTTTGTTTATAAAATTAATAAATACAGAAAAGAACTGTAATATGAAAAAGGCATTAGTTGGCTTTTTAGCGACTATATTAATATTTTTCGTATACTTAGGGATAACTAAAACTGTATTAAATGTTCATGAAGAAGTCGAACAAGAAATTTTGCTAAAAGAGGAAGACTCTACTGTTTATGCATATAAAATTATAGACAATGAGAGAATATATGAGAGTGATAAAAGATGGCTTCAACCAAATGGTTCTAATAAGTATAAAATAACAGTTAAAAACGAAACTTGCGAAGATTTAAAAGTAACTATAAAATGTAAAGATAGTCGAAAGAAAGTACTAAAAAAAGAGGTAACTGTTAAGCCTTATGGCGTAAAAAATTATGTATTTATAAATGCTGTAGCAGGTGAGCATACTATAAGTTTTATGACTAGCAGTGGTGTTATCTCTGGAATTGTTACAGTTGAATTGGAATGATTATTATGATATTTTAAAAGCACCTAAAGTTAATTTTATTAGGTGCTTTTGATATTTTTACCTTTATCTATTTTATTTTTCTAAATCTTTAAGTATGTCAAAATTAATCATCTGTTCTGGATCGACAAAGAAG
>PDWI01019955.1_pt1 | contig 11140 bp, 9 predicted proteins | sample 1430891 | NCBI WGS metagenome assembly PDWI01 (sample SAMN01162508, study PRJNA174530) | Oral metagenome, whole genome shotgun sequencing project. | biome: Marine environment; feature: Marine mammal; material: Swab sample of the gingival sulcus; isolation source: swab sample of gingival sulcus... | reverse complement strand
CTTATTTTCATGGAATCTACAAAAGGTTTGGTCAAGTTCTCAACGTCGTTTTTCACTCCGTCGAGTTTCAATCCTTATTTTCATGGAATCTACAAAAGGTCTCGTGCTGTAACACGAGGCTCTAAATAAATTCAAAGTTTCAATCCTTATTTTCATGGAATCTACAAAAGGTACGCCCTTCCATATAACAGTCTAACTATCAATACATTAACCCAAAAACCGAACCGGTTATTTTTAGTTATCAATACGTCAAAGAACTTATATCTAACAATATTTGACAGCATTTTCAAACGCATAAACAACTATAAACTAACGCCTTAACGGCTTTTTTTTGAACATTTATCATAAATTGCATCTCAGAAAAACTACTTTGTACAAATATTTCTATACGTGCAAGATATACATTTTTTTTTACTTCGAGTAGCTTTGGGATACTTTTTTTTATCAATAACTTCCAACACACTATAAATCATTTCATTAACTAACAACTTTTTTTCATCTGTAATTTCAATTTCTACCAATTTATTACGACTTCTAACATAAACTAAGTACCCTTTTTCAACTTTTTTACCATAATTTGCCTCTATCAAAACCGCATAACAATACAACTGCATCTTATAAGTTTCATAAATCGTATCCTTAAATTCCGCAAATTTATAATCCAACGGAGCCAGCGTACCGTCCGACAGTTCCAAAACTTCATCAACCTCACCTCTAAGATGCTCAATTGTCAAATATTGATTCTGAAACTTGTTTACCGCCCCTATTCGTTTTCGCAAATAATCCGCATTTTCAATCGTTTTCTTATCGTGTATTTCCCGCCCCAAACGCACTTTATACAACCTTTCTTCGTATTGCGGAATACACAAAACATATTCAAAATACGTAAATCTCGGACAAAACAAATACTCAATGATATGTGAAGGTGTTATGGTCATTTCAAAAAAATAATGCTTGAACTTCGTCCGTAACCAATTTTTTGTCAAACGCCTGACCGAGCAACGCACAATCCCGCAGTTCGTCCTTACTCATCGGAAACAAATACACCGAATCAACCGTTTCATCTATAACCTCCTCTATTTGCAATTGCAACGTATCTTTGTCGTTGCTGTTTATCGTCCCCAAAAATACCGAATACTGAACCCGATACAAACCGGCTTGCTTGCAAAACTTTGCAACTTTACTTCTCGACTTATCATTTTTTATATCATACAAAACCCAAACTATCATATTTATATTGTTATATTATTATCACTTAATTTCTCATTATTTTTAATTAATGAATTTGCATAACGTCGTGCATCGGATAAAATTGCATTACTACGCGTCTGATTTCTACCTTTATGACGAACAATATCCACATCAAAAAAATTATTAAAAGCATTTACCAAAATTTCCTTGCCTTCTTTGTTCAAGCTATATCCGTTCCGAATTTTATCCGTGTGCGATTGTTTCACTTTTTTGGCCGAAAACAATTTAAAAACGACCTCTGTCGCAAAAATACGATAAGGCTCGATAAAATCAAAAACAAAGCTCAACTGATTGTAATCGTCGCGATGCAAATACCCCAAATAAGGGTCTAAGCCCGACAAAATCAACGATTTTTCAACCTTGCTGTACAAAATTCCGAAAGCATAATTCAAAAATGCGTTAAACGGATCTTTTGCCGGACGCGAACTTCGACCCGAAAAACTATAATTTTCGGGCAAAACATAACTCAAAGTCTCAAAAAACAATCGCCCCGAAGTACCCTCCAAACCTCTTATTTTGTCCGCCACATCTTTGACCTCGTTGCCTTCGAGTTGCGACAACGAAATTCGCAATTTTTCCATTTTTTCGATTTTATCATCAAAATAATCGCCAAATCGCTTTCGATTTTTCTTCAAACGCTTCAAAAATTCAATTTCGTTTTCCATTTTCGCCCCAATCCACTCCTTTATTGTTGCCAATCCGTTCTTATTCAAGCTCGCTTTCAACTGTTCCTTGCGGATAAGCGTGGTGCTACCCAAACGACTATGCCAAACTCGGCCAATCGGACGCCCGTCCCAGTCCACAAAGATTATATCAATGTTATTCTTCATAGCCAGCATAACAGCGTCCGAACTCAGCGCAGTTCCCTTGTCCAAAACGATTGTTGTTAGTTTTTTGGTCGAAACCTGACGTTTCTGAATTTCCTTTTTATCGTTCCGAACACGCACTTCAAACATTTCATCTTTTACATGAACATAAGCCCCGTAAGTACTTACAAATAATTGCATTACACCAAAATTTTATAAACAAAAAAACTACACACGTTCAAGCGTACCAAACCCGCGCGACGGCGATTTTCCGATACCCACAAAATCGGGCAAATCGGCATTCGTAACAAAATTTCCGTCAAACGCAAGCATCTCTTGATTTTTGAATTTTGTCATTTTTTCATAAAAATTACCTTTCACCATAATTTTATCTTCAACAAAAAAATCAATTCCCTTGTAAAAACTCAGAATATTATTTTGTAATAATCTATTCAAGAACACTTTTTTAGCGTTGTCGTCATTTATTTCAATATATTTTTTATAATTATTTTGATTTAACGCAAGCCACAAAGTCTTAAATTTATATTCCTTCAACTCAGTAAAATTATTTATTTTTATTACTTTATTCTTGATATTTTTTGAATTAATATCAAATTTTTTATCCTCTATCACTATATAATTTATTTTCAGAAACAAGTCCGTCAACAAGTCAGCACCTTCGGCAAGCCCCACCAAATAAGGACATTTGCCGATTACCTTAAACTGCACAAGCGGATATTTGTACCTATCCGAACCGTCGGCATAATGATTGTGCAGCAATTCCGAATGCTCTTTGAACAAATTCCCGAAAAAGCCTCGCAATTTGTGGCCGTCACGGGTTTTCAATTCCAATTCCGGAAAACTAACTATTGTACTCTGTAATTCCATTTTATTTATATTTTTTTTATTTATAAACAATTCTTTTTTTTTAAAATAAAAGCCTAACAATCAACAATTTACCACCAATAACTATAATAAAAACTTACACCCTTCTTGATTTTACAAAATGTTAATTTATCAACAACTCAGAATTTCTCACAAAAATCAGATAATCAGCCCCCTACTCCACCAACAATCAGCGTCATAACTTTTAATTTTTATTTTAAATAAGTATTGAATTTCAATAATTCACCACACCCCACCCACATAACCAACTAATAACCAACACCTTATATAAAAACATTTCCCCTAATAATCAGCATCACCGTTCTCAACTCTCAATTACGATAGTGAGGGCTTCGCCGTTCTCAACTCTCAATTTTAAAAGTTAAAATTATATCCAAACTGTCTCCGTAACCACCCCATTGTCGTACCCCGTATTTTGCGAAAAATCGACTTCCGAATAGCTGTAATTTTGGCTAGGTTCATCAAAATCGGACACATAAAAACCGCATATTTTTTCGCTGTCAAAAGCGATGTAACCTTTGTTATTAGGTATCGGCACATTTATAACAAAATCATAAAACTTAGATTTTATTTCACTAAATCTCCTTTTTTTGTCCCACGGCTTTAAATTATCGGCTGCATATATCTCTTCGTATTTTTCCCAAATCTGTTTTGCCTCTTCGTTCAACTGCACAAAAACGCTTTCGGTTTCTCGTTCCTCTATCAATTTCAAATCTACTCCCTTGAAATTCAAGCCTTTAATTGCTTTCAAAATTCCTTGACTTGTATTTTCTGCCTGTTGTTTTACTTCTTTAAAATAATCTTCAATTATATTTATATAATCTTTTTCTTCAATTTTAGTATATTTTTCCAATACATTTTTCGTCTTAAAAATCAATTGACCACCATAAACAGACTTGCTCCCTTTGTCATTTATATTGTACACAAAAACTTCCGAGATACTATCTTTTTCGTTATAACGATTTGCACGCCCTGCTGCTTGGATTATCGAATCGAGCGGCGCAAGCTGTCTAAAAACTGTATCTACCGAAATGTCCACACCGGCTTCTACAAGCTGTGTAGAAACTATAATTTTCTGTTTTCCGGTACTGTTTTTTATTTTATTGATTATTCTTTTTCGCTCAAAAGGTGTTATTAAAGTAGTCAAAAAGTAAAGTTCGTAGTCGTCTAAATTCAAATTTTCACGCACATCAATAAATACATCGCGCGCCAATTTTTTCGTATTCAAAATAACCAAAATATCTTTTTCGTTTTCCTGAATATAATTCAACAAATCGTCCTTAAATTCCGATATTTCAATACTTTTTTGTATTTTTATATTCAAAACTGTGCGATTAAAAACTCGAAAATATTTTTTATAGTCCGGCACAATTTCAACAATATCATCGTCCGGCGTAAATATAAGTGGCTGTGTGGCAGACATTAACACAAAATAAATATTAAATTTCTCGCCAAGAACCTTAAACGTTTCGCGTATTGTTGGCCACAACTCGTAATCTACGGTCTGAATTTCGTCGAGCAAAATCACCGAATTTGCCAAATGCGAAAACTTCATCAATTTATTTTTATCCCGATTTAGCAATGTTTCCAAAAACTGCACAAAAGTCGTTACAACAATATCCGACTGCCAAGTTTCAATCAAAAACTGACTTTTGTCGTAATTCAACGTTTCTTCCCTATCTTTGTAGCTTGTTTCGGCCAAATGATGATGTTTCAACAGAATACTTGTGTTGTTAGTTCCCAAAATTTCCTCAAAAACTCCAAAATTTTGGTCAATTATCGACGTAAACGGAATATTTATAATAATTTTTGCCTCTTTGAATTGCGTCAATTTCCGTATTTTGTCGGCCAAATACAACGCTGTTATCGTTTTTCCGAAACCGGTAGGCAATGTCAGCGAATAAATATGTTGTTGTTTATCAAAAATTTGTTCTAACCTTTTTTCAGACGAAAAAAACGCCTCATTTTTCAATTTATTGATGTCGGTTACCGGATTATCAAAACCCTTTATATCCCTAAAATCCAACACCTTACCAACAACATCACTTTGTTCAATACTAAGATTTTTTTTATTTAAAATCACTTCGTTTTTATCGCCAAAAAGCAAAGTAGAATACAAAAATTGATGTATATAAAATAATGTGATTTGGGTTTTGGGATTTATATCGTCGTATTCAAGCAACATAAAATCGGAGGTAAAAAAATCGTCAAACTCAGCCTCATATTCTTTATTTTTTATAAAATCTTTAAAGCCACTCCAACTTATCTCAAAATCGTATTCTGTCAAAAAATCGTCAATTATTTTCTGAATTTGCACCGCATCAACGCTGTCTGCCTGTTCTGACAAATAATTTAAAAATCTTGTTTCAATCGATAATTCGTTTTCTAAATCGTTCGATATTCCGCTATGATGATTTTTCACCGCCAAAAACGCAAATATTTTCAAAAAAATAGCCAAGTTGGTGTTTATTTGCTTATTCTCAAAATATAGACCACTCAAATAATAAACAAAAAATGCTGAAATTAATGCATGATTCTTTCTTGCATCAAATTCTTTGTGCGGATTTCTTATATAATTTTGGAAAAAACTCGTTGCTTTTCCGATGTCGTGAAAAACAGCTGAAAAATAAACCAAATCTTTGATAAATGGCGAAACATCAATATTTTCACCATCAAAATCAAGGGAAAAATTAATATTTTTCCCCCGATAAATCTCCATAGCCCTTTTGGCTACACCTGTCAGATGGTCGGTTAATAACTTTTTTGGGTGCGATAAAAGTTCCATTTTTTACAAAAACATAATTTTACCATATTTTTGAACCTCGTAAAAATCAATTCCTTTTATTTTTATAGGCAAACCGTTTTTTTCGATAAGCACCTCCGAAAATTCCTGTACTTCGCGATTTCGATTCATTTCTATCGGCATATTATTAGCCGAATACAAGGCATTTTTGTCAAAAATTATCGTATTTTCGTCTTTTATTTTAGACATATTTACAACCGACAATATTTCAACCTCATCATTTGAGGCATTTTGCTCAAATGTGGCTTCTACAACATCTACAAATTCAACCATTGCCGTAAATTGAGCCAAACCCAAATACGGCGAAAAATGATGTCGTTTGTGTTTTATTCGCTCTACCAACTCCTCAAAAATGTCTTCTTTATCTATCGCAAAAAATATCCTGTATTTTGAATTTTTCAGCAACTCAAATCCGATTTGTGTTCGCCCTTTGGCTAAATTCAAAGTCATTGTTTTTTTATCTATCGAAAAAGTTGCCGTATTTAACAAATTTAGTCCTACACTTTCTTTTTTTACCGGATTCAGAATTTGTACCGCAATATCACACTTCTCTTTCCCAAAAAATTCTTGTACCGATTTTTCAGCTAATTCGGCTTCGGTATAAAATTTTGATAATATTTTTCGCTCTTTTTCTGTTAGTTCAATCAATTCTCGCTCCATACCCAAAATTGCCCCCAAAATACCGGCAATTGCGGTACGCGTAGGAATAATGCCCATATTCGCTACTTATGTCAAAAATGAGTATTTTTTTACAATTCATCTTTACTAATATTTGTAATTTCTTTTCCGTTGTCCAACATTCTCAATCGACTGTCAATTCTTAGCTCAATGTTGTTAATTTTAGCTTTATTGCTTCTCAGTTCATTCATAAGCTCGCTAACATCAAGTTTATAGTCGGCAACGCTTCTGATTTTTTCTTCGCCCAATTCATCGGTTTCCAATTTTACTCGTTGGCGCAAATTTCCAATATAAAAAGGCTCATTATAATCAATAACTAACAAGAACAAAGGAGTTTGACCAAATTTAGAACGTGTAATCAATGATTTTGTTCCTTCCCAAATTCCTTCTTTCAAAAGCTCTTTATCCTCTTCGGTCATTCCGGAATATTTTGCCGATTTCTCGTTTATTATTCCGTTGAAACCAACCACTGCGTAGGGGACTTTATACTCTGTTCGGAAAGTAGCTTGTGATTTTTTATTGCCCGAAGCAAAAGCGCCGGTTCCTTGTTCTTCTATTATTTCTGTTTTGTTCAACGAACGTCCCATTTGAAATTGAACAGGGCCAGTCCTAGTGATAGAAGCTTCTGCCAATGGGATTACGCCACCAAAAGTTCTAATATCAATACATGTATTAATAATGTGTTCGGCATCTTCCTTAAAATCTTTTGCTCTGCGTTTTCCGTCTTTTATGTATTCTTTGTCTTCGTCTGTGTAGCTTGTTTCTCGCACAAAAATATCTTTGCCGTTTTCACCATTATAGCCTTTATACTCGAACCAATAGTCGCGTACTGTTCTTTTCAATCGCACATCGGTTACAAGAATAGTACTATCTTCTGAATCAAAACGTGGTCTATTTTCATTCAAAGGATCTCCGTTAGGATTGGCATTTTCTATATCATATAGAAATAAAATCTCACTTCTGTTATTTATTATTTTGCTCATAATTTAATTTTTATTTGTTTTCTTTATTTTCTTTATCTTCTTTATTTTTAAAAATTTTTCCCATTTCCAAACCGGCAACAAAATAAAATGATATTTCGTTGTTTGTCAGTTTGTCTAATTTATTGTAATTCAAAACGAAATATTTACTTACTATTTCTCGCAATTCGGAATATGTGTAAAAATCTTGATATTTTTGAATTTTATCCAATGCTTCGGTATAAATTTTCATCAACAAATCCGGATTTAATTTATAACCCCGCAATTTATTTTCAAATGGGGTATTTTTCAAGTTAGCATACTGAATATCAAACAAAAAACGTGTTAATACTCCTACCGAAAAAATACCGATTTTTATATCACTGTCCAGAAAATTTTTATTTTCTGTTACAAAATTTTCAAACTCATCAAGTTTGAACGTTTTTTCTTTTTTGGTGTTTTCTGCATCCATAAGTTTATTATATTTATAATTTTTATTGTATTTTATAATTTCTAATTCCTGTAAATAATTTATTAGCATTATTGCTTTTTTCACCGAATAAGACATTGGTTCTGCCCATTTGTCCGATGTTTGCGAAATATTATAATTTGTTCTTATCACGCTCATTATTCTATCAAACACGTATTTTTCAGAAATCGGAGTTCCAAGAAATAGTTTTTGTACAATTTCAAGAAAATTATCGGCAAAGAAATTTTTTATTATGCCATAATTGAACACCAAATCCAGCTTTTCTTTTTTTGTTTTTTTAACAATAGCATTTTTATAGATAGGATTTTCATTTATTTTTTCAGGCACTTCTACAAACAATTTTCTAAAACGCGATGGCAAAATTTCTTCAAGCATTAGATTTATAGAAATAGCTTTGGTTTTACTGTCTTCGGAATAAAACAACATATCAACGTTAAAATAATTGTCTTCTTTGGCTATTATTTTCAAAACACTTTCTTCTGATCTTTTTTTGGTTGCTCTTTTGGTATTTTCTTCTAAAAAAGCCTTTTGCAACAACGTTATTATCTTTTGCAAATCCTGTTTACTTGTTTTCATTATTGGATTTGGAACAATTCTATAATTATTTCCATAAAAATAACCGGATAAATTTTGCTCAATATACTTTCTACCGAGTTCTAAATACAATATTTGGTCTGCTGATATAGGGTAATTCCGCCAATTCAAACTTTTATTGAAAAAACCACTAACAAAACCGTCTTTATCTACCGAAGAATACTTGAAAGGTGCGGCAAACCCATAAATATTTTCTTTGAGTTCATGACTTACCGAACACATCTTATTTTCGGCTTTTGAAGTTTTTTTGTATTTAATGTAAGCAGTTTCAGAAGCCCGCAAAATCAAATAATCTTTTATCAATTGAAAATCTCGCAAATAATGTTCTTTATCGTTTATTTTTATTTTGAATGACAAACCAATTGAATTAGCTTCTTTCTTGGAAATATTTTCAAAAAAGTCGTCAATTTCATTTATTATTTTCTCCGAATTATCAAATTCTCGCCTTATCAATTTAAAGTATTTTGTTTCGGGATATTCATCATTTTTATCGTAATTAACAATTCGGTCAATTACATTCTCTTTTATGGTGTTCATCTTTTTTTCTGCCGGTTTGCTTATTTTGGTTGTCAATGTTACATCTCCTCCCCGAGACGTACCTTTCCGATAAGCATATTTCAAATATCCGTCATTATCTTTGCTAACTTTTTCTATATCAATCCCTTTATATTCGCAGTTCCAATTATTGTCGGCATCTTTCTTCAAGTCAAAAACTAACAACAATACCTGATAATCTTTGCTCGGAAACATTTTTTCGATAAACAAATCGACCTCTTCCATGCCTTTTTTATTCTCAAACTGCCATTTCCCTATTGCAGCAATTGCTCTGTCTTGCATAATTTTCTTTTATAAATGATACGGGCAAATTTATTATTTTTTTCTTCAAAAACAAAAAAAAATCTAAAAAAATAATCCTTAATTTCAAGCGTAAGACTTCGATACCATCAATCATAATTGATTGACAATCAACACATTAGCTACCCACCACACATTTTCATATAACTCACTAATAATCAGCATTATAATTTTCAATCTGATAAAGTATCAAAAAGATATTTTCTCATAATTTTCAGTCTCAAAAAAAAAATAATTTTAATTTGGATAATACACTAAATAACATAATTTTGCCTGCTAATTTTTAAAACCTCTAACATTACATAAAATGACTTTTGTAACAAAAGAAAAAATATTTTCCAAACAATGGTTCATTTCGTACAGTTTGATTACGCTTGGAGCATTGATTATGGCGGCGGGTTTCGTCTTTTTTATAGACCCATACAAAATAGTACCCGGTGGAGTTTATGGCATTTCGATAGTAGTTCACGAGCTCACCCGAGGTCTTTTCGATTTTTGGCCGGACGGGATTCCAATCGGTTTATTTGGATTGATTTTGAACGTTCCTCTTACTATTCTTGGTATTAAAATTTTGGGACCTCGTTTTGGTGCTAAAACAGTTATCGGATTCATTTTAGCCTCTGTTTTTATCGACCTTCTGACACAAGTTTTTGGCGAAAACGACCCTTTGGGTTTAGCCGACGACATCCTGTTGTCTTGTATTTTCGGAGCCGTATTTATTGGATTTGGCTTAGGCTTGATTTTCAAATCGAGAGCTACTTCGGGCGGTTCTGACATTATTGCTATGATTTTGGCAAAATACACTCGATTGCCGGTCGGACAGTTATTAGTTTTTGTCGATTCTACAATCGTTATTTTTGGTTTGATTGTCTTCAAAGACTGGAAAATCCCTTTTTATTCGTGGATAGTAATTTTCATTACCGGTAAAGTTATCGACTTGGTTATGGAGGGTGTAAACTACCAAAAATTGGTGCTTATAGTTTCTGAAAAACACGACGAAATACGCGACAAAATCCTAAACGACCTAGACCGAGGCGGCACGTTTTTGTCCGGAGAAGGAATGTACAAAGGAGACCCTAAAAAACTGATATACACCGTAGTAAACAGACGCGAATTAGCTATGCTGAAAAACTACGTAAACGAAGTAGATGAAAAAGCCTTTGTAACCGTTCTTGATGCTAAAGAAATATTAGGAAACGGTTTCAAACCAATTGTCAGTGGAGACGAAGAAGTTTAATTTTAATCATTTTTAATTGTTTTTAATAAAAAAATGAGGTACTTTTTGTATCTCATTTTTTTTGCAAAAATTTCAAAATCTGTCGAATGTGGCATTTACACCTGCTTCTCTATCTGTCTGAGATACGGTTCTTTGCCGGCAAATACAATTGCCAATTTAATAATTTTTTCAGGTTTTATATTGTTTTCCAATAATTCAGAATAATATTTATTTATTTCGATTTGTTTTAAAGCATCGGCAATTGCTTTGTTTATTCTGTTGGTAAACTTGACTTTTGCTTCTGATTTCTTTTGTTTTCCTACGCTTTTTATTTCGATAACAATTCCGTAAGCTGTTTTGTCGTTCGGAATAAGCATTATATCGTAACGCCCCTCGCCACTTTCTTTGTTGGATTTTATAACAAAATCGTCTTTTAAAATTGACAAAAGTCCAAGTGTGTAAACGTGATAAATCTGCTCGGAGCGAATGAGTTTATCGCCGTATTTGTCGGTTACGTCGGCAGTGTCGTAGTAGCTGAACGTGTCGCCGACAAGGCGTTTAAATCCTTTTTCAAATTCGGGT
>PDWI01009506.1_pt1 | contig 11140 bp, 21 predicted proteins | sample 1430891 | NCBI WGS metagenome assembly PDWI01 (sample SAMN01162508, study PRJNA174530) | Oral metagenome, whole genome shotgun sequencing project. | biome: Marine environment; feature: Marine mammal; material: Swab sample of the gingival sulcus; isolation source: swab sample of gingival sulcus... | reverse complement strand
ATCTTGTTTAAATAAAATCTAATTTATTTGCCCAAGAACTGTTTGTATGTAAGTCAAGGGCAAAAGTATATATAATTTTCATATTCCGGACATTTTTTTTATTTTTGGGTTTTACTCTTTATCTAACTGCTTCAATGCAGCTTCTACATCTATTACCAGATAATTATAAAAAGTGCTTCGGGATATATAAAAGCGGGGGTATATTACATTTTTGTAGGTCCATTCAGCTGTAGAGCCATTTCGCCCCACATGTTCTTTATACAGCGCTTGTACCGCCTTAGCCTTTTCTATCATATTTCTTCTATTATATCCCATTGTCTCAATATGTTTTTGTGTATTTTTAATTCTTCTAAAATTTATAATCATCCTCATATCGTCTTTGGCGCAACCAAGTCGTAGGTAGTGCTTGTTCAAAACCTTTCATGCCAATCCACGCCTTGTAAATTGGGATTTTAAAGAGCGCTTCTTGCTGTTCCGCTTCATTCATATTATTCCAAAGTTTTCTAGCTTTAGCTTTGTCTCCCACCTTGTTATCAAACGTATTCCAGAAGTTAGTGAAGCTCAGGTCTTGCTTTGCTTTTTTAACCTGCAATAGATGGTAACTCTTTATATGCTCTATATCGGTGCTTTCTGCCAATATGCGCATAAAAAACGCTACCTGTTCAGGTGTTTTATTTTCAAAAACAAGATTTGTCAATACACCGTCTATATCATACTCAATCAATGCCTTAAATTTTGTATTCGCGCTTCTTATATAATATTTCATTGCTCTTTTTTTTCTTTATAGTCATAAACCGCATTAAATTGTTCTATTATAATATTACCTGTATTTAATTGCACAAGCAAATTGCGACCTTTTGCGATGCCTTCATTATATATCCTATCCTTTTCAGCTTGAACAGCTTTAGCAGCTTGGTAAGGTATTTTTTCTTTTTTTTCTCTTATGTCTCTAACAAAATCGTTCATCTTAAGAACAAAATCTTTAACAGCATCAAAGGTTTTTGTTGGAATAATAAAATCGCATTGAAGATTACCGGAATTAGGTAGTATCTCAACAAAACCATTAGGAGGTATGGCAAATGGGTTATGCAAAGATCCTAACAGATCGATAACAAACTTATTTAAAGTGTTATCATCAAAAGATAAACTATTAAAAGCGTACCTATGCTGCTTCACTTTTATATATTCACAGGTACTTTCTCTATTCAGTTGCCTGGCCGCCCTTAATTCTTCTTTGCATTTATCGCAAAGAGAATTGCGACTATCACGCCAAGACTCTCCACCTGTCTTGCCACAGCCTTGACACACCTCCTTACCACTATATGCTTTTCCCATAATTAAATACAATTTAAAAGTTAGTTAAATAAAGGTTAACCTCTGCCAAAACAGACCTTACCACCTCTTTTGCATACATTTCCTCCACACTTTGTATGTTTCCAGTGTTAGCAATTACAGGGAATGAGAAACACAAGTCAAAAGCCGCCGCCTGTGCAGGCGACAGCTTTATGCTATGTTTCTTTGTGCTGTTTGTATCTATACTCTGTAAACGAGTAAGCAGCTTAGCCATACAAGCCTGCACCATTAAGCGCACACGCAAGTCCTGTATCCACATAATATCATACTGTAATAGTGCCGCTAACAATACAGAAGCTTGTTTGCCTGTTATTTTTAGTTTAAGGTCTTTCATTTTATATACTCTCTACAAATAACCTTAACTCTTGTTTATATTGCGCTCTTTCTCGCTCTTCCCTTGATAGCAATTGTTCATGTAGTTTTGAATCAAAAACACAATCAATAGCCTCTTGACAAAGCCTTTGCAGCTTCTTAGGGTTTACAGCATCCAATTCCACTTGTCCTATTCCGTCCCAATTAGCCGTCCTGCTGTCTGTTTTTTTAGCCGGTGCAGGTGGCAACCCCCACGCCATCACTTGCTCATGCATTAGCGCTATCCTTCTAACTTCTATCTGTTTACAACCTAGCGCGATTATATTTTCTTTAATCGCACGTGGTATATCTTCGCCACTGGGGTCATAATCTCCAAAATACAAGATTACAGGCTTTTTGCCGTTGGCAACAGCATGTTTTAAACGAATAGTTGCTTGGTTTAGAAAGGTTAAAGACGGATAACCCTTGCATGCACCTAATGTTACATCGTTTTTATAACACACTGGGCTAAAAACACCTTGCAAAGCTTTTTTCTCAATAAATACTTCCGGATAATACTCTTGATTTTCCCATCTGTTTTTATAATAAGAGTTCATCCAGGCTTCCACCTGTTCTTTTCCTTTTTCAACAGAATCTTCAAGGTTGGTTATTTCATAATCCGTATTACCAATCATTTCCCTATCATGGTCGCTAAACGTATCAAAAGGCACAATGCCATCCCAACGTGCTTTTATCATTGCGGACACAACACGTTTGTAATGATTTTGTGTGTTGGTCATTCCTAAACCAACCAGCTGATAATGCAGCCCCCTAAGAGTCAAAATACCTTTATCGTATTCAGAAATTACACTCAACGCATTGTCTGTAATCCACTTCCTATTATATATATCGCCTTTTTTCATATTTACAACGATGAAAAATTTAAAGAAACATCCATCCACTTATGCGACTTATCATTACGCATATACAGACGGCAGTATAGCGCAGAACCAACAACCCTTTGGCAGTCTAATAGCTTATCAAAATTCTCACTAATCTTTTGGTCACCCAGCTCGTTTATCTGCTTGCGTGCTTTGGTTAGCAACTTGGGATCGTAGTCGTTTTTGGCATTTTTAATAAGTAAACCATCCAACAAGTTATACAACCCTTTATTGTATTTTGCAAACTTGTCTTTAAGAAGCCCTTTAATCGCATCTATATATACAATAGCTTCATCCGTAAAAGCAAAACGCTCTTGTCTATCAACCACCAGCTTCATAGTGTCTTCTTCATTCTTCAAGCTAAAACTCTTTACCTCTTTGGGCTTTTGATCATTAAGTGCATACATGCGCTCATACAAGTTGTTAGCCTCTTTTATCAGATGCGCTTTAAAATCGCGTAACTCTTTGTTCAAATACTCTGCTTTTTGCAAAGAAACACTAATAAAAGTCTGCTTGTCTCTATCATATTCTTTATAAGCCTGTTGGGCTTGTTGCCTGGCTTCTTTTCTTTTTTCAATCAGCGCAGCCTGTAATTGCTCTTCAGTCACCTGACTTAAATCTATTTGTTGTTGTGTTTGTTTTTGTTCGTTCATGATATTTATTGTTTTACTTGTTATTAAATTTAACCCAAACTTTCGTATTTAGCTTCCACTATCCATTGTGCCCGCGCTTCTTGTTTTTCTCTACCCTTGATGCCACCACCAATGGGAACCGGCAATATAGCGATTGGCGCACCACCGGGGTTTATCTTTATTGTGAAATGCCCACTCGGCGAATAAACGGGCAAATGAGAATACTCATAGTACCATTCTTCTTTTTGTATATCAGACATGATTTTTAATTTACGTTTTTATACTGCTTACTTTTAACAAATTGTGCTGCGAGCTTCCTGTAAGCACTTATATCGCTATCTATTTTGTCTACATTGTCGATGTCTTTTTGCTTTTTAAGAAACGCGTAGTATACATTTCGCAATCTGTCTATAGGTATTTTATTAAAAGATTTGTACCCTGTCGCTCTGCAAGCAATTGCCTTAATCATCTGCTCATTATTTTCAAAACCATTACGTTTCAAGTACCCACCTATAGAAGCCATTACCATTCGACGCCATTTTTCGCCTTTATCGCCTTTTGTGTTTCTTTGCAAAAGTTTGCAAACCTCTTCCAGCTGCCACGCCGCCAATTCGGCCGAGCTGGACACACCGTAGTTACTTTCCAAAAAGTCTGTTTTAGCGTCTTTGTCCATGCCCACCTTAGCGGCAAGGGTATGGTACTTTCTTAGCAACTGATTACGTTTAGCCGCTGTCATTTTTTTAGCTTTCATATATCACTGCCTCCTTTCCAGCCTCCACAATATAGATTTTGCCATCAGCCCCCGTTTTGGTTCGCAAATCAACACCTCGCGAAGCAGCTTGTTGTATAGCTTGCCTTGCTTCTTGCATGTTTACCGTATTTAATTTTAATGTTTTCATATTGCTCTCTTTTTTTAGTTTTAAATAACTTCAAGCTGCACAGCGTAACCATATACACCTATCAGCTCTTTTATATACTTGTTATCTTGCAGCTTGTCTGCAAAAGAACCTGCATACACCGTGCGTTCCCTTGCTTGTAAGTTTATACCCTCAAACAAATCTCGCACACGGCGATGGAGGTAGTAACGTCTATTCGTTTTTTTGCTTCGTTTCATTTTTTATCATCTTAGAAAGTATTTTATCCGCTTCAGCAGTTGCCATCATCTCATTTTCAACACCTCTAACTTGAGCAACTAAATCTATTACAGTGCCAATTAGTTCGTGTTGTTTTGATGCGGCATACAGCATAGCGGCGATATCCATTCCGGCACCTTTCACGTTAATTCGAAGAGAATTATCTTCTTTTATTTCTTCTACTTTAAATATTAAATCCATTTTACTCTCTTTTTTATTAATTCAACAATATTTTAATTTCCAATAAAAATCTTTATAAGCTTTGTCCCACCCCCCAAAGAATGCGAAACAATAGAAACCCCAGTTAGGTAATTCTTTTTCAAAATCAATAACCAACTTGGTGTACTCAAGCATCATGTGTTTTGGTATTCGTTTGTCTCTAAACCAGCATATAAGCCTTTTGCCTATTTTTACTGTTCTAGCTTGATATACACCTACTCCAAACTTACCAATGTATTTATGTTTTCTCACCCCATTGTCATACCAATACCACCATAGATGGAATTTATTTATTTCTTTATCAGCTTTATATACAATCCTAATGCTGTTTTTATGAACACCGTAGCCATACGTACGTCCTATCACTTTCGACTTACCAGGACGGTGCACTAACTTTGGATCATACCAATTGTCGGCTGTCAATTCAAACTCAAAGACATTTTCCTTTTTGCAAGTTATTTCCAACCGCTTCCAAAAAGCAGAGCAATAATGCCTGCCTTTTGGAATCTTGTATATTTTCCAATCACTCATTTTTAGAATAGATTAGAAAAAAACCTTATTACAGCACCATACACTTCGGGGTTTGATAACCATCCTATTAAGATGGCCCCGGCTACCAAAATAGCACCCCATTTAATTACTTTTTTTAGCTTCATCTGTTCAAAATTTTAAATTATTACTTTATTTACCAGCCAATTGCTAATTATTAATTGCTAATTACTAATTAGCAATCGCTTTGTGCGCAGTAGGGAATCGAACCCTATATAGCAGCCGCCTGCCTGCGCTTGCTTGTTTTACCAAGCCACCAGTCTTTCGTAGGAATTAAGGCTTATGATATTAAGTAGCTACCTCTTAACCTTTTGTGCGCATGCAAAAAATCATCTCATTGGGGACACACGCAACAAGGCTTCCTACGCTTCATTCTGCCAGACAAATGCAGAACCACCTAAGCCACCCCCTAAGTTGTATCTAAATCGCCGTGATAAGCCGCGGCGCCTTCTTGCCATATATCTATATACCCCTCATTTTCCATACTATATCTACTTGTAATAAAAGCCCTAAAGCCTTCTACATATATCTTTACAAAAGCATCGTAGCGTATATCTTGTGCTAGGCTGCCCTTAGGATCCTTGCCTTTTGCATGCCCTACCCATATTAAAACCTTGTTAGGGAACCGCTGGCAAAAACGCTCATATTGCGACCATCTAAAGCGGGTGTAACGAATACTGTCTATTATTACCACCTTTGGGCTTTTCTTTTTAGATAATCTATCTTCGAGCTCCTTCATGCTTTCACTTACCAATGTTACTTTATCGCCTTTGTTCAAGCCCGCACGTTTGTAAGCAGCCTGTATACTGGCGCTTAAACCCTCTTCCAAGCTGTTGTACAACACCCTTTCAAAGCCTGATATATATTTAGCTAATTGCATATTAAAAGTTGTTTTACCGCTGCCACTTTGGCCCCATATTATCCAGCTGTGTGCCAGTTCCGGCTGCCCAAAAGCCTGTGCCCACTTCCCGTCAAATTCCAATCCCGAAAAGCGGGCATTCAACACATTATCAACCGACAAGGCTCTGCCCATTACGCTTGTTTTTGTTGGTTCATTACTCTTATTAAATTATAAGCGTTGGTTAAGCTGCCTTGGCTGGCTTTCGTCAGCTGTTGAATGTTAGTACCTGCCGGTGCATTAGCTTTTATTACCATAGCCACTTGTTCTTGTTTAAAGGTTTCCAAAGCTTCGCCTACTGGTGTTAACTGCCTGTAGCGACTGCCGTACCTTCTAAATATCTCTGTATAACCTACTTTCTTATTGTTTATAGCGCGAGACACTTTTTCTTTCAATCCATCTGCGCCCATCATAAACCAAGCAACATTAGGCTCTGCGGCATTCCACAACGCCTTGAGTTCTAAAAAGGCATTATAGTTCAAGTCACCTGCTTCGTCAAACACAACAAGACAGTTATCAGTTACGTTTAAGTAATATACCAAATCGGCATACACATCTGTGTATCGGCCAGTATTAGACAATCCAAATTGACGTGCTATTTCTCTTACCAGCAATTGCTTTGTCTTTACTTGCGAGCAGTCTATATACACTGCGTTTCTATTATGTCGAACATAGTATTTTGCCGTATGAGTCTTGCCTAAGTCGGCAATATCTACCAACATAGTAGAAATACTTTGCTGTTGGCATGTTTCTAACAAGGAATAGATGTATTCAAAAGCTGGTGTTTTGGCAGTTTTCCACGCTGTTAACCCATGTGGGGTTATATTGTTTACACGTGCTAAGCTTATAAACTTAGCATCTGCCAATACACCTTCTGTTTCGCCCTTTTGAATACGCGACCACTGCGCTGGGGATATACCTATTTTTGTAGCGAATGCCTTAGCGGTCAATCCGCTATCTGCTTGCTGCTGCTGCAGTGCTGTTATTATCCTTTGTTTAAATTCTTTGGTTATCATAATGCGATGATTTAAAATATGTTATATATCAAAATTGAAATGTTCCTTTGCTATTGTTTTTCGAGCGGATTTATTAAGTTTAAAAAAATGAAAATAGTCAGGGAAATCTCTTTTATAATCTTCCAAAAACATTTCAACAACAGACCATTCAACAAATTCATGTAACACTTGTCCGCTATTTATATTAACAGATACAATAATAGCTAAGGGTTCAGGGGTTGTTTTCAAACTTTTGAGGTGTCATAATTTTGTATTTTAGTATTGTTAATTAAAAAAATCGTCTAATGCTTTTTGACTATAGTCTATATCCTCTAAGCCCCCGGCCAAAGGTGCCGGTATAGGTTCGTCGGGCATCACTTCTACTTCTTTTGTAGTGTCTATCTCTACCTTGTTTCTTGTTTTCAGTTTGCCCAAATCAGCTTTGCTATAGTTATCGAACATGGCCACGTACTTATCCTGTTTTAGCTTGGCCAATTCGTCTGCTTCTGTACGTTCTGCCTGTGCTTCGTTGTAAGTCTCTAATTTCTCACATGTACAGATATATTCGCCGTTTTGGTATAGATGCACTTCGCTAATATTACCGTCCGCTTCGGGTATATAATAAGCTGTTACATCTCTATTGTTAGCCGCCAATCGTTCCAATACGGCAGGGTGTGGCAATTGGTAATTAGCATACTGCACTTGTACGTATTGGTTGCGTCGTATGCTTGTAGTTGTTTCGTAGCCTATATATCTGTACAGATAAGACTTATTAATCTGTGGTAATGCAGGGTTCACATTAACTTTGAGCACCTGCAGGCGTGTCATGCCGGGGTATTTGTCTTGATTGGGATGCAGACTATTGTTATATTCTATGGTATCTTGTATATCTTCTACTATCAGCCTGTCGGCAGGTTTCAAAGTTTCCAAAAATTGGTCATCTACCTTATCTACACCTATACGGTTGTACTTGGATTTTAGCCACCAACGACCAATACCGGGATGGTTATTCTTTTCTATTTGGTATTTTACAAATCTGTTGAAATGCTCTGCACGTTTCTCTTGCGAGTTACCAGGGGCGCAGAAGTGCACCAATGGGAAAATTTGATTTAATTCATATTCAAACTGCTTAACAAGGTGGTTTTCAACCTCTACCTCAAGCGGTGTACCCAAGTCCTCACGGTCGCAAAATGCAAACATATCTCTTAAGCAGTCCAGGAACAATTGTTCGTTTTTGTCCATGCTGTAAGCAGAGCCAACACGGCAACCACTCGCCACGTCGTAAGCGTAGTAAGCCTTTACACGCTTCTTAGTTGTCTTGTCTTTAAATACCAAATCGCGGTCATCCATAGACACTTTAGAAAATGAAAACTCGGGCGCATGGCGATGGCGGTGTGGGCGGTGTATATCGTTATAGTCTTTTCGTCCATATCTGTATTTATCTATTTTAACCTGTACACCCGGTTGGTTCAATCGATGCCAAATAGCACCTTCGGTAAACATTACCACTTTGCCATTGCGTAGATAGTCGTTTGGTACCAACATCACGCCTGTTTCTTTATCAAACACCTCTTTTTCGCCCGCCATAAAAGCTTTGTATATATCCAGCACTCTGTTGTTGTAAGGGCGTGTGTCCATAGCTGCCAAACAAGACAATAGGTGCAATATTTCGTCGTCTATTTTCACACTATTGCTATTGCCTTTCAAATTCTTTATCAATGTTTCATAGCTGCCTTTTACATACGCCTCATATTTGGCACGCAAAGCGCGACCGGTAACAGGCAGATTATGCACCATTTTCTCATACACATCGTCCGCAGCTATGCGTTTTGCCGCATTTTCAAAAAATTTGAGCTTCAAAGGCTTTTTACCCAATTTGGCACGTGCAATGCTATGCTGTTTAAAAGCAATTGCAATAGCATTTAAAATAGCTGCATTATTGCTCCAAAGTGTAATATTATCTACTCGGTCGGTTGGTATGCTGCTGCCATCATCGTACCTGTAATTGGTAAAAAAAGCCACTGCCGCAGGATCGGGCTTCAAAAGCTCTAAAAAGGTGTCTTTGGTTTTTTGGCGTGCCACCTGCTCCGGATCGGGATATTTCTCGTATATCTTTTTCTTGTATTTTTTAGGAATACTATCAAACGCAATCAATGCATAATTACCCTCGCCTTTGCCTTGCTTTACAATATCCAATTTACCGCGCGCTATCTGCTTACAGTAAGCATCAAAACTCACAAAATGTTCTTCTACAACATTACTTCTCCCCAACTTACCACTATAAGAGTGGAAATATTGGTTAGCAGGCATACATAATATGTTATTGTAAAATTCCATTGTATATGTTGTATGGTTTGTTTTAGCTCCGCTCGGGGACTCGAACCCCGATGTATGCCGTTACGGAAAAATCGTTATATTTGTGGGTCTCTAATTTTAAATATCAACGATTATGAAAAGTAAAGATTTAGAAGCAAGAATTGCTGAGTTGGAACTTGAATTCAGTACTTCCCGAATTAAACATTTTGCCAGAATAGAAGCCTTGGAGTATATGGTGCTTGAATTAGCATCTAAACTCAATCTAAAGGCAGAGGATGTTATAAAAACATTAAAAGAGATTAATCTTAAAAGTATTAAGGACTCTCTCAACCGTCTGCCTAAAGAACTTCAATCTGAGCATCGTGAGTATCTTAAAACATATCTTGACGATTTAGCCAAAAACGACCAATAGCAGGTTCGTTACTTCTTTCACTTTGATACATAGGTGTTGACGCTGTTGTAGTGTCAGCACTTTTTTTCACTTCAATAATTACATTAATGTTTTCCATTGTTTTTAGTTTTTAAATGTTTATTTATTATTAGTATCTATTTCTAAACCTTTAAAGTCTTTTATGGCCATATGCCTTATTCTCTTTGCTAATGGCGAGTCTCTCTTATATTTCAAAGCCATGGTAACAAAAGCACTTGAAACACCCAGCAATCCGGCTATCCTGCCCACCACTCCATGTTCTGTGTAAATCATTTTCATGCGTATTCTTTTTTTTTCTAATTTTGAAGCCGTTGTTAATAATAAACGACACGGCAAAGATAATGTAATTTTTCAGTAAAAAACAAATTATAATGAAAAAATTCAGCCCTATAAAGGAAAGAATAAGGCAATACATTGAATATAAACGTATTAAAATATCCCATGTTTATGAAAAAACAGGGATTACAGATGGTACTTTTAGCAATTCAAGTGGTTTGAGCGAAGATAATTTAATGAAATTTTTCAGTTTTTACTCCGATATCAATCCGGAATGGCTACTTACTGGAAATGGAAACATGTTAAAAAACAATACACCTGTAGCTCAACATACAATAGACAATAAAAATGTACAGACTAATAATGGTAATATACAACAAGTATTTAATAACAATAAAGGCAATAGTTATAATCACAATCACACTGCTACTCCTGCGTCTACTATAGAGGACCTAAAAACTCAAATTAAAGAACTAAACAACGTAATAAAAGAAAAAGACAAGGTTATTAAAATGTTATTAGAGCAACAATCTACCTTAATTAATAAGCTAAAATAAGTGTTTTTTCAAGGGTAAAACACATAAATAACTGGTAACCAAATCGAAACATAAAATTATACCCTTATTTATAGGGGTAAAAAAAGGCACTAAAGGGGGGGGTATATGCTTATTTTAAGCTGTTGCAGCTCAAAAAACAGAAGTATAACACCACCTATCCACAAAAAAATACTCTAAAATGTCCGTCTAAGTGTCCGTCTAAGCGTCCGTCTAATTTACAAAAAACGGGTTTTGCACCATTTTGTTGGCAGCACCAGTATGGTGCAGTCGGTAGGCCCATCGGTACCCAAAATCAAGGCATAAAAAAAGCCCGCAAATAACGTATTTACGGGCTTTGGTGGTAATACACCACTATATCACATTCAAAAGTGTAGCTACGGGCAAATATAGCCTCCTGAGACAGGTTAAAAATGTAGTATAAATTGTAGCATAATGAACATTCGGTTTTTTGGAAAATTCGACAAAATTATAACATAATCCTTTGTTAATTAGATTGTAAGAGAGTATATACTGTAATTATTAAAGTGTGTATTTGGTTTTATGCCCTATA
>PDWI01015221.1_pt1 | contig 11141 bp, 9 predicted proteins | sample 1430891 | NCBI WGS metagenome assembly PDWI01 (sample SAMN01162508, study PRJNA174530) | Oral metagenome, whole genome shotgun sequencing project. | biome: Marine environment; feature: Marine mammal; material: Swab sample of the gingival sulcus; isolation source: swab sample of gingival sulcus... | reverse complement strand
CCAGCCATCGAATTCGGCTTGCGGCGGCGAAGCCACCGCGATGCTGCCAACCCCCGCGGCCTGGGCCGGTACTGCATTCATGATCACGCTGGAAGCAAGCGGGGCAAGACCTCCTGGCACGTACAGCCCGACCCTCTCCACCGGAATGCTGCGAAGCCCTACGTGAGCGCCGGGCGCCAATTCAACCGGCGGCGAGTCAGGGAGCGACTCCAGTTGTGCCGCGACCAATCGTCGCCGAGCAATGGCCACCTCAAAGGAATCCCGCAGCCGCGGATCTAGCTCGGCAAAGCAACGCTGCAGCAGTTCCGCCGGAACCCGCACGCTGGCTGGCGAGCAGCCATCGAATTGTTGGCTGAATCGTTGCAGGGCGGCCAGCCCCTCGACCCGCACCGCATCACAGATCGGTTTCACCTGCGAAACGGCGCTGGCAACGTCAAACTCGGCGCGTGGCAGCGCCGCGTGATAGTCGCTCAGCCCGGTAAAGTCACAAGTTCTCAACATCGGCTGCCACTTTATCCTCACCCAGCTCGTGCGGCGTCTCCGGCCACACTGCGGAAAACAACATCAGCGGAATCACGGCGGCAAATGGGGCAACCAGCAAGGCTGACCAGGCGCTCAATTGCAGGTCAATGGCGACGGTATCCCCAGGGCTAGCCAAGGCTAGGCGCTCATGAAAATCAGCGGGCGATAACGCCAAGCCCAATTGCCAGCACAGCACACTTAATAGTGTCGCCATTGCCAGCGTCAGGATGAACAGCCACCAGCCGGCGTTGCGGAACCACAACCACGCCAGCACGCCGATGAACAGGCCGCCGACAGCGGTGAGCAAAACGAAGAGCGCATCAGCCGCGAAAACCGATGCCAAACCATTTTCACTTTGCACCGCAGTGAGCTGCTCGGTGACGACATAGCCGGGCCGGAAGCTCGCGAAGGCCCAAATGACAGCTGAGCTGCCGCCCGCCGCGGCGGTGGCGGCAACTAGCCACAGCAGCCGCCACTGCACCCCAACGCCCAATCGCCAGTTTGCTGACTTCACGAATCGCGACATGGCTATTGCCTTTCCACCCGGACTGCGGCTGCGCCAAGTAACACCTTCAGATCTGCAAACAGCCCCGACTCAGCGTGTACCCGGTAGGCATCCCCCAGGTTAAACACCGTAACGCGATCCTCGTTGCTCACCCGCAGATGGACCTCGCTGCGGCCGGGGTGAGCTGTTAGCACGTTCTTCAGGCTGGAGATCACGTTTTGGGTACAGCGCGCGGCCGGTAGCGACAAGCTCACCGTGACGTTGTCATCGCCTGGCGCATTGGCGCTGGTTTGGCGAACCTCGCGGGCACGCATCCGCACCCGATCTTCACTTGCGTCCACATCGCCGATGATGGTTACCAGGGTGTCGGGCTGTAGAAAGTCCGCGACCTGGTCGTAGGTCTGGGTAAAGACCAAGACCTCAAGGGAGTTGACCAGGTCTTCAAGGGTCACTACCGCATAGATCTTGCCGCTCTTATTGATCTTGCGCTGCACTGACGTGATCAAGCCGCATACCGAAGTGCGCCCACGGTAACCATCAGGCTCGCTCAACTCGGTGACGCTGTGCTGCCCGTTGGCCTTGATCACGTGCTCCAGCCCGTTCAGGGGGTGATCCGAGACGTAAAGTCCGAGCATTTCTCGCTCAAACGCGAGCTTCACCCGCCGCTCCCACTCGGCGACCTGGGGAACTTCGACGCGGAACAGCTGAGTTGACTCGGTGCCGCCGTCCATCGCGAACAGGTCGTCCTGCCCGTTGGCGGCGTTGCGCTTGAGGTCAATCACGCCGTCTACTGCCTCCTCGAACACCGCCATCAAGCCTTGCCGGGTGTGGCCGAGCTCGTCGAAGGCACCCGCCTTGATCAGCGACTCGATTAGCCGCCGATTGCAGATCGGCAACGGCGCCTTGTCCAGGAAGTCGGAAAAGCTCTTAGCCGGGCCAACCTTTTCACGTTCGGCCACCCATGCAGTAACGGCCTTGTCGCCTACATTACGAACCGCGCCCAACCCGAACCGGATATCGTCGCCGACGGCGGTAAAGGCTAGTTCCGAGGAGTTCACGTCGGGCGGCAACACCCGGATCCCCAAGTGCCGACATTCCGCCAAGTAAAGCGCCGACTTATCCTTATCGTCGCGCACTGATTGCAGCAGGGCCGCCATGTACTCGGTCGGATAGTTCGCTTTCAAGTACGCGGTCCAATAGGAGACCACGCCGTAGGCGGCAGAGTGCGCCTTGTTGAAGGCGTACTTGGAGAAGGGCAGCAGCACATCCCACAACGTCTTGGTCGCATTCTCGGAGAAGCCACGTTCGGTCATCCCGGCCGAAAAGACCTCGAACTGGGCCTCCAGCTCTTTGGTTTTTTTCTTTCCCATGACTCGGCGCAGCACGTCAGCGCCGCCCAGCGAATAGCCGGCCAGCTGCTGCGCGATTGCCATTACTTGCTCCTGGTAAACGATCAGCCCGTAGGTCTCGCTCAGGATTGGCTCCAGCGCTTCTGCCAACTCCGGGTGCAGCGGCTGCACCGACTCGCGGCCGGTCTTGCGCCGGGCGTACTTGTTGTGTGAGTCCGCCCCCATCGGGCCTGGGCGGTAGAGTGCACCGACGGCGGAGATGTCTGCGAAGCAGTCGGGCTTCATGGAGCGCAGCAGCTGGCGCATCGCCGCCCCGTCGAGCTGAAAGACGCCCAACGTGTCGCCAGCGGCAAGCAGCTCGTAGGTCTTGGGGTCGTCCAGCGAAAGCGAATCTAGATCGATGTCTACCCCGCGGTTGCGTTTGATGTTTTGCACCGCGTCATCAACGACGGTGAGGTTACGCAACCCAAGGAAGTCCATCTTGATCAGCCCGAGGGACTCACAGCTGTGATAGTCGAACTGGGTGATGATGGCGCCATCCGCCTCGCGCTTCATCAGCGGAATAACGTCCATCAGCGTTTCGGCTGACATGATTACCCCGGCGGCATGAACCCCCCACTGCCGCTTCAGCCCCTCGATGCCCCTGGCGGTATCCACCACGGTGCGAACCTCGGCCTCCCGGTCATACAGTTCGCGAAACTCCACGCCTTCGGAGTACCGCTCATGGGACTTATCGAAGATCTCGCTTAGGGTCACTCCCTCGCCCTGCACGTCCGGCGGCACGGCCTTGCTGATCCGCTCCCCCAACGAGTAATCCATGTCGAGCACCCGGGCGGCGTCCTTCACCGCGGCCTTAGCCTTAATCGTGTTGTAGGTGACGATTTGGGCCACCTTGTCGCTGCCGTACTTGTCGCTGACGTACCTGATGACCTCGCTGCGACGACGATCGTCGAAGTCAATGTCGAAGTCGGGCAGCGAGACGCGCTCGGGGTTCAAGAATCGCTCGAACAGCAGGCCATGCTCCAGCGGATCCAGATCAGTGATGCGCATCGCATAGGCGCAGATCGAGCCGGCCCCGGAGCCCCGCCCCGGGCCAACCCGGATCCCCTCTTTCTTCGCCCAGTTGATGAAGTCGGCCACGACCAGGAAGTAGCCCGAATACTTCATCGAGGTGATCGTCTTGATCTCGAAATTGGCCCGTTCCCGGATCTCATCGGTGATGCCGCGGGGATAGCGCTCGCGCAGCCCGCGCTCCACCTCGGCGATGAACCAGGACTCTTCGTCGTAGCCATCGGGGCAATCGAACCTCGGCATGTAGGCGCCCAGGCTCTCGGTGAAGTCGATCTCCACCCGATCGGCAATCTCCAGCGTGTTGTCGCAAGCCTCGGGCAGCTCAGCAAACAGGCTGCGCATCTCCGCGGCGCTCTTCAGGTAGTAGCCCTGGCCATCGAAGCGAAAGCGATTCTCCTGCGCCTTACGCGAGCCAGATGACACACACAACAGGGTGTCTTGAGCGTCGGCATCATCGGCGTGGACGTAGTGCAGATCGTTGGTAGCAACCAGCGGCAACGAAAGATCCTTGGCTAGCCGCAGCAGGTCCTTGCGCACCCGGCGCTCGATCTCCAAACCATGATCCATAAGCTCGATGTAGAAGTTGCCCTGGCCGAAAATGTCAACGAACTCACCCGCGGCCTGCCGAGCGTTCTCGTATTGCCCAAGCCGCAAAAAGGTTTGGATCTCGCCTGAGGGACAACCCGAGGTACCGATCAACCCGCTGCCGTAGTCCTGCAGCAGTTCCCGGTCGGCTCGTGGCTTGTAAAAGAAGCCCTCGAGCGAGCTGCGGGTGCTGAGCTTGAACAGATTGTGCATCCCGGCCGTGTTCTGGGCCCACAAGGTCATGTGCGTGTAGGCACCCTTACTGGCCACATCGTCGCCGGTGCCGTCGCCGAACTGGACCCGTTTGCGCTCGCTGCGGTGGGTGCGCGGCGTGAGATAGGCCTCTAGCCCGATCACCGGCTTCACATCGAATTTCTTGCTGGCCGCGTAGAACTCATACGCCCCGAACATGTTGCCGTGATCCGTGATCCCCAGCGCAGGCATCCCTTGGGCTTGCGCGGCAGCAAACAGCTCGTTGATCCGTGCCGCACCGTCCAGCATCGAAAAGTCCGTGTGGCAGTGCAGATGCGCGAAATTCTCGGCCAACCCCATCTCCTTCTTATCGTTGCACCAGCCTAGTCGGTGCTGCTGCCAAACTGTTTCAGCCCGCGGCCGCCGCAGACCAGACCGGGACGAGCCCGGCCAAGCTCACTGCTCTTGAGACAAGATCACCTCGGCGAAGCAAGACCTGCTCCCGGTGTGACAAGCCGGCCCCACCTGGTCGATCGCTAGCAGTAGCGCGTCGCGGTCGCAGTCGGCCCGAACGCTGCGCACATGCTGCACATGACCGGAGGCTTCGCCTTTAACCCACAGCTGCTGGCGGCTGCGCGAATAGTAGGTGCCGCGGCGGGTCTGCAGCGTCGCTGCCAGCGCCTCCCGATTCATCCAGGCCAGCATCAGCACCTGGCCAGTCTCGGCGTCCTGTGCGATCGCAGGTATTAGCCCTGCCTCATTCCACCGCAACTGCTCAACCATCGATGTATCCATCGAGCTAGCTCAGCTTTTCCAAGATCAGTTCCCGCACCTTCGCAGCATCAGCCTGGCCACCCATAGCGCGCATCACCTGCCCGATTAGGGCACCAGCGGCCTGCTGTTTGCCGCCGCGAATCTTGGCAGCCACCTCCGGATTCGCTTCGATGGCCGCATCGACGGCGGCGGAAAGTGCGGTTACGTCGGAGACGACCGCCAGGCCCTTAGCTTCGACGATCTGTGCCGGTTCGCCCTCACCGGCCAGCACCGCGTCGAAGACCTGCCTCGCGATGCGATCAGTGATCTTGCCATCGTCGATCATTGCCTGTACTTCGGCCACCTGCTGTGGCGTCACGGCCAGTTCGCTCAGCTCGATCTCTTGTTCGTTCGCTCGTCTAGCCAGCTCGGTTACCCACCACTTGCGGGCGGCCTGCGGCGCTGCACCGGCGGCAACCGTGGCAGCGATCAGATCAAGGGCGCCAGCTGCCACGACGTTGGCGAGCTCAGCGTCGCTGAGCCCCCACTCCTGCTGCAGCCGACGCCGTCGCAGCGCCGGTGGTTCTGGCAGCGTGGCCCGCAGCCGCTCCACCCACTCCGGGCTGGGCGCGATCGGCACCAGATCGGGCTCGGCGAAGTAGCGGTAATCCTCCGCCTCTTCCTTGCTGCGCCCCGGGCTGGTGGTGCCATCGACCTCATTGAAGTGCCTCGTTTCCTGCTTGACGCGCTCCCCCGCGTCCAGCAACGCTGCCTGGCGGCGCATCTCATAGCGCACGGCCCGCTCGAGAGTGCGCAGCGAGTTTACGTTCTTGGTTTCGGTTCGGGTGCCGAGCTCGCTGGCCCCAATTGGATTCAGCGAGACGTTCACGTCGCAGCGCAGCGAGCCTTGCTCCATCCGCACATCTGAGACGCCCAGCGAGCGCAACAGATCACGCAGATAGGCGACGTAGGCCCGGGCAACCGCCGGGGCGTTGGCTCCGGTGCCGCGAATCGGTTTGGTCACGATCTCGATCAGCGGCACCCCAGCGCGGTTGTAGTCCAGCAGCGAGTAATGGGCGCCGTGGATCCGGCCGCTGCCGCCAACGTGCAGCGACTTGCCGGTGTCCTCCTCCATGTGCGCACGCTCGATCTCGACCGTGACGCTCTCGCCTGCCACGTCGAGTTCCACCTGGCCGTCGAAGGCGATCGGCTCGTCATACTGCGAGGTCTGAAAGTTCTTCGGCATGTCGGGATAGAAGTAGTTCTTTCGCGCCATCCGGGACCAGGGCGCGATCTCACAGCCCAGCGCCAGGCCGATCCGCATGGCCGATTCCACCGCCTGCTTGTTGATCACAGGCAGGGATCCTGGCAGCCCGAGGCACACCGGGCAGGTCTGGGTGTTCGGTTCGGCCCCGAAGTCGGTGGCGCAGCCACAAAACATCTTGGAAGCCGTCGACAGCTCGACGTGCACCTCAAGCCCCAGCACGGGCTCGTAGCGATCTAGCAGCTCGGCAAAGTCAATCAAGTCGGTCATGCTTGGCTCTCCAACGCCGCCCCAATGCGATACACCAGGTGATCCGCCAGCGGCGGTGCGATCACCTGGAAGCCAACCGGCAGTCCGGCCTCGTCGGTGCCAACCGGGAACGAACCGGAGGCGTTGCCCGCCAGATTCGACGGGATCGTGCACAGGTCGGCTCGGTACATGGCCATCGGGTCACTCATCCGCTCCCCCAGCTTGAACGCGACGGTCGGGGTGGTCGGCGATACCAGCACGTCAACCTGGGCGAAGGCGGCCTCGAAGTCCCGGATCACCAGGGTACGTACCCGCTGGGCCGAGCCGTAGTAGGCGTCGTAGTAGCCAGCCGACAGCGCGTAGGTGCCGATGATGATGCGGCGCTTGGCCTCCCGGCCAAATCCTTCCTCCCGAGTCAGGTTCATGACCTCCTCGGCGCTGTTGCTGCCGTCGTCGCCTGCCCGCAGCCCGTAGCGCATCCCGTCAAACCGCGCCAGGTTGCTCGACAGCTCCGAAGGCTGGATCAGGTAGTAGGCGGGCAGCGCGTAGTCGAAGGCCGGGCAAGAAACCTCGACGATCTCTGCCCCCATCGCCGCCAACTTAGTGACGGCCTCATTGAAGCGGGCCGTAACGGCTGGCTCGTAGCCATCGCCCGCGAACTGCGTCACCACCCCGATGCGCATCCCGGTGACATCGCCCTGGCTAGCCGCCGCGATGACATCGGGCAGCGGCTGGTTGATGCTGGTGGAGTCCATCGGATCATGACCGGCGATCACGCCGTGCAGCATGGCGGCGTCCAATGTGTTGCGAGCACAGGGACCTGGCTGGTCCAGGCTGGAGGCCATCGCGACGACGCCGTAGCGGGAAACCGCGCCGTAGGTGGGCTTCACACCGACGGTGCCGGTGACTGCTGCAGGCTGGCGGATCGAGCCGCCAGTATCGGAACCTATAGCCAGCGGGCAGTACTCGGCGGCCACCGCCGCTGCCGAACCGCCGCCGGAGCCACCGGGCACCCGCGAAAGATCTACTGGATTGCGGGTCGGTCCGAAGGCAGATGTTTCGGTGGAAGAGCCCATCGCGAATTCGTCCATGTTGGTCTTGCCGAGGATTACCATCCCGGCTTCCCGGATGCGCCGCACCACCGTCGCCTCATAGGGCGGCACCCAGTCGGCTAGCATCCGCGACCCACAAGTCGTCGGCATGTCCCTGGTGCAATGGTTGTCCTTGATCGCGATCGGCACCCCGGCCAGCGGCGCCAGCTGGTCGCCGACGGCGCGGCGGCGATCAATGCGCGCAGCGCCGCTGACTGTTCGGCGGCGCTCAGTTGGGTGAGATCGCTCATGCTTCCTCGCTTAGGATCTGCGGTACCCGGAAGCGTTCTTGCTCGGTGGCTGGAGCGCCCGATAGGGCCTGCTCACGGGTTAGCGAGCTGCGTACTTCGTCGTCGCGAAACACATTGGTTAGCCCAATCGCGTGTGTTGTCATGGGCACGTCTGGAGTTGCCACCTCGCCGACGGCTTGCACCGAATCCAAGATGACATCCAGCTCAGGTGCCAGTTCCTGGCACTCCTGCTCGCTCAGCCTGATTCTGGCTAACTCGCCCAACCGGGCGACGGCTTGTGGTGTAAGCCCCACGGTTCCTCCTCGGGTGTCCGGGAACCAATACTAGAGTGCCTAGGACACCTCGGCCATCAGGCGCCCGTCATCGCCAGGAAAAACATGCGCGCCAAAAAGAACACGGCCACGCCTATCGCGACCACGACGATTGGGGTCAGGACCCGCTGCCACTTCTTAACTCGGGTGCTTGGCACCTGATCGGGGCCCCAGACACCACGGCCTGGCTGCGCCCGCAGCGGGCTCGGGCCGTTTAGGTTCAGGTCGGAAAAAAGTCCCACGCCTTGCATTCTAGCCCTGGCGCAACCGTTCGGTTAGCTGCTCAGCAGCCTTGGCTTGGCGGCGCAGTTGTCGCGTCACCTGCGACGACTGCCAACCTGCCAGCCCACAGGCGGTCCCGACGACTAGTCGCGAGGCGTCCGGGCTGCCAATAGCTTGCAAGATGCGCTCGGCCGTGGTCACCATTTCGGCTTCCTGCTGTTCCGGGTTGCTGGTGTCTACCAACCCCAGCACCACCGTCCGGCCGCTGGCCCACCAGGCGGCCAGTTGATCCAACTCGTCGGTGCCGCGCAGCAGTGCCGCATCCACGCTGACTGCCTGCAGCTGGGATTGTTGGGCGAGTTGCAGCCAGTCGCCGCCTGCGCAGCAATGCAGGATCGAATTGGGTGCAAAGCCCTCCCAGCCCGCGCGCAGCTGATCAGCTGGGACTCCCGGATGTCGCCGCAGCCCGCTTTGGGTTCTGAGCGTGCCCGCATGTACGGCAACCAACAGCGGCTCGTCTAGCTGGTGGCGCACCGTGGCGGTGGGCAGCCGGTTGGCCAACTCGTCGGTTAGTTGGGCGACGCCGATGGCCAACGCCTCGGTGACCTCGCGCACCGCCCCGGCGTCGCTAAGCAGCAGCTCGCCACTATGGGTTGCCACCGATCCGGCTAGCGTCCAGGGACCGGCGAATGCCACTTTTAGTGTCTGGTCGAATCCGGCCAGTAGTTCCTCGACGTCGTCAAGGTCAGCTCGCCATTGTGCCTGCGCCCGGCGCTGCGCCGACGAGGGATGCGAAGCCAGGCGCCACTGCCCCCGATCCAACTCGAAGCCAAGCTCCGGTAACAGCGCCAGGGCCCGCCCGATGATTTGTGAGCCTGGTCCGCGGGCAGGAAGTTCGGGCAGCGGCAACAGCCGCGGGTAGCGCTGCGAGACTAGGCCAAGCGCGCCGCGAAAATCGGTGCCGTGCAGCGAGCCAGCTGCGGTCGTGGTCAGCATCAACTGGCCGCCGTGATGATGCCGGAGCAAACCACCCGATCGCCGTCGTAGGCCACCAGGGTTTGTCCTGGCGCGATTCCCTGTGCCGGCTGCGCTAACTCGGCCAGCAGCTGCCCATCGGGGTAGCTCAGCTGCGCAGGCACGGGCGTCGAATGGGCGCGAAACTGGACCAGCCCTTGCCAATCGGCGGTGACCGGCGATTGTGGCCACGAGATCCGATCGGTGCGAAGCTCGGTTACGGCCAGGTCATCCTTGCTGCCCACCACTACATCGCGGGCGACCGGATCCAACCGCAGCACATAGCGTGGTTTACCGTCCGCGGCAGGCACCCGCAGCGCCAGCCCCTTGCGCTGGCCGATCGTGTAGTTGTGAGTGCCGTCATGCGTGCCGAGCTCGGTGCCATCGGCGGTCACGATCCGCCCCGGCGCCTGGCCCAGCTCCTTGGTCAAGAATGCTTGGGTGTTGCCGTCTGGGATGAAACAGATGTCGGTCGAGTCGGGCTTGCTCGCGACGCCCAGCCCGAGGCGTTGCGCTTCGTCGCGAACGTCGGTCTTCTCATCCTCGGCTAGCGGGAACCAGCAGTGCTGCAACTGCTGCTGATTCAGCCTGGCCAGCACATAGGACTGATCCTTTCGCAAGTCAGCGGCGCGGTGCAGGGCGACGCCGGATGGCGTTGGCACCAGCTTTGCGTAGTGGCCCGTGGCTACCTTGTCGTAGCCTTGTTCGACGGCCCGATCGAGCAACGCGGCGAACTTGATCCGCTCGTTGCAGCGCAGGCACGGATTCGGGGTACGCCCGGCGCGATACTCGTCCAGAAAATCGGTGAGGATCTCGCGTTGGAACTGCTGCGAGAAATCCCAGACCGCAAAGCCGATGTTCAGCTGGGCGGCCACTTTGCGCGCATCCTCGACGTCGGTCGGTGACGCGCAGCCCCGAGTGACCGCGCCATCGGTACCAGCGTTTTTGTGCAGCGCTAGATGCACCCCCAACACCTCGTGTCCGGCTGCTGCCACCCGCGCGGCGACGACGGCCGAATCGACCCCGCCTGATAGTGCGACGACAACCCGCATCTCGCCTCCTTCGCGCTGAGCTAGCCACCGTCGAGCAAGCTTAGCCGGTCGCTCACAGCGGCGCCGAGTCGTAGCCGAGTCGGCCGGACAGCCGAAGATCCTGGCTGAATCGCTGCCAGCTTTAACCGCAATCCTGGCCAACCATGGCAAAATATCGCCGTTAACTAAGAAAGAAACCATGGCGAGACAACAAGCGATCAGGCTCGGCGCAGAATTGCTGCCCGGCGGGGCCCGGTTTGCGCTCTGGGCTCCCCGCGCGACCCGAGTGCAAGTCTGTTTCCCAAATGACAACCGCGTTGACCTGACGCCACACAGCGACGGCGTCTGGCACGGCTTCGTCCCCGGGGTTGCCGCAGGCCAGGCCTACGGCTTCCGGGTGGACGGCCCGTGGGACCCGGCGGCCGGGTTGCGACTTAACCCGGCCAGGCTGCTAGTCGATCCCTATGCTCGGCAGCTGCATGGCGGCATGGACTACGACGGGCCGTATCTCGACCACGTTGCGGGCGACGTCAATCGTTTCAATCCCGCCGATTCCGTTGGCACGGTGCCCTGGAGCGTGGTCGTAGCTGACTCAGATCCGCCCCGGCCGCTGGCTCGGCCTAGGAAACTCAGCGACTCGGTCATCTACGAGTTGCACGTTCGCGGCTTCACCATGAATCATCCGCGGGTGCCAGAACAGCTGCGGGGCACCTACTTGGGGTTGGCCCGAG
>PDWI01014825.1_pt1 | contig 11141 bp, 4 predicted proteins | sample 1430891 | NCBI WGS metagenome assembly PDWI01 (sample SAMN01162508, study PRJNA174530) | Oral metagenome, whole genome shotgun sequencing project. | biome: Marine environment; feature: Marine mammal; material: Swab sample of the gingival sulcus; isolation source: swab sample of gingival sulcus... | reverse complement strand
TAAAATTGATATTAATCTGGGTATTGTGGTAAATGACGACAAAAATGATCGCGATAGTTTTCAGTAAATCGGCAAACGCTTTTCTTTTCCTTTCTGTCATTTGTTTCCTGTTAATAAAATTACATTTACGAATTACGAACAATTATAGCAAATTATGAAGTAATCATTCCTGAATAATGCATGCTAAGAAACCTTTGCATAAACTGCCGAATTTGACCCGTTCGGCAGTTTGTGTAAAGGTTTTAAAAAAATGAATAATTACAAGAAAGTTACTGTGCTGATGAAATATTCGGGCTAGTATTTGTGTTGGAAATTTGCCGGGCTCGCCGCAACTATATGTACTGTCTGCGCTTGTTTTCCTTGACAGCTTATTTTTTGGAATTAGTATTAGTACGCAAAAATTCGCAGATTGGCAAAAAAACGCGTAAAATAAGCAGTCAAAATTCGATATTATTTTTAAAAGGCATTAAATTATTCTATGCAACGCTATCCATTACTTGACAAGGTTGATACACCAAACGACTTACGCAAGGTTCCGCTTGAGCAATTACCGGCATTATGCGATGAATTACGCGCTTGTTTACTGGAAACTGTTGCCCAAACCGGTGGGCATTTAGCTTCCGGCTTGGGCGTAGTTGAGCTAACCGTTGCCATTCATTATGTTTTTGATACACCTAACGACAGTTTGGTTTGGGACGTCGGACATCAAGCCTATCCGCATAAAATGCTGACCGAACGGCGTGCCCGTATGGCAAGCATGAAAAAACGTCACGGCCTGTCAGGTTTTCCTAAACGTGATGAAAGTAATTATGATGATTTTGGCGTTGGGCATTCTTCAACTTCCATTTCTGCCGCTTTAGGCATGGCGATAGCCGATCAACTCAATCAGCGAAAAAATGCCCACATTGCCGTTATCGGTGATGGTGCCATGACCGCGGGCATGGCATTTGAAGCCTTACACCATGCCGCCAGTTTATCAGCCAATATTCTCGTTATTTTAAATGATAACGATATGTCAATTTCACCCAATGTAGGCGGATTATCCTCTTATTTATCGAAAATATTAATCAGCGATTTATATCAGGATGTGCGCAGTCGCGGAAAAAAAGTCTTAAAGCACTTGCCGCCTTTTGATGGTTTGGCAAAATTTGCCGAAGACCGTGTCAAAGAGTTTGCCGGTTTTTCCAATCTCTTTGAAGACTTTGGTTTTGATTATAGCGGGCCGGAGGATGGACATGATGTATTGGCATTAGTTGAGACTTTGCAGACACTACAAAAACACCACGGGCCTAAGCTGCTGCATATAAAAACCGTTAAAGGCAAGGGCTATGCAAAAGCCGAAGCCGCCCCGGTTGATTACCACGGTGTTTCAACTTTTAATATTGAGCAAGGCCTGGTCAACGGTAAAGCCGGTGCACCCACTTTTACTCAGGTTTTCTCACAATGGTTATGTGAAACTGCACAGCGTGATAAGAAACTTATCGGCATCACGCCGGCCATGCGAGAGGGCTCCGGCCTGGTTGCCTTTAGCGAGCAGTTTCCCGATCGTTATTTTGATGTCGCCATTGCCGAACAACATGCCGTTACACTGGCTGCCGGTATGGCCTGCAAGGGCAGTAAACCGGTGGTGGCTATTTATTCAACATTTTTACAACGCGCCTATGATCAGCTGATTCACGATGTGGCATTGCAGAATTTAGATGTTTTATTTGCTGTAGACAGGGCAGGTATTGTCGGTGAAGACGGTGCCACACACGCCGGCAGCTTTGATTTGGCCTATAGCCGTTTAATCCCTAATCTTGTGGTCATGACGCCTTCTGATGAAATGGAAATGATACACTTGTTAAATACCGGCTATGCATACCAAGGGCCTGCGTTAGTACGCTATCCCAAAGGCCAGGGCGGATTAGGCTATATACCCATCGACGATACCCGTAGCGTCACTATCGGTAAGGGACATATTGTTCAGACAGGCAAAAAATTAGCCATTTTGGTTTTTGGAACATTGCTGTCACGCTTAAAACCTATCGCTGCTGACTACCATGCCACTTTAGTTGATATGCGTTTTGTTAAACCGCTGGATACTGATTTGATTAAACAACTTAGTACAAACCACGACACCTTTCTTGTTATTGAGGAAGGCTGTTTGCTTGGCGGTGTTGGTGAACATGTTCACCAAATTATTCACCAGCAGGCAAAACATATTCACGTCCATTGCTTAGGTATTAGTGATAAATTCACCCCGCATGGCAAGCGTGAGGAAATTTTGGCATATTATGGCTTAGACAGTACCAGTTTAAGAAAGATCGTTGATCGACTGGCAACAATTAACTGAAAATAAATCAAACGTCTATTATTTTACCAACAATTTATGTATTTTTCAGATTCGACTAATTACGCTAAAAACGACTGCTATTTTAATGAAAAAACATTTTAAACGGATCACCCCTGATAAAGGTACTTTAGAAAAGCATCGGTTGCTTAAACCATTGACTCGCTGGTTGGCAAATCCCAAAATTTGGCATTTTAATCGCCGTTCTATTGCCGCCGGTATTGCTGTTGGTTTATTTTTTGGCAGTTTGCCTATTGCCGGGCAAATGCTATTGGCTGTTATTGTTGCCATTGCCATACAGGTAAATATGCCGATTGCAGTGGTCTCTACATGGATTTCCAATCCACTAACGATGCCGTTTCTTTATACGGCCAATTATTATTTTGGTGCATGGCTGTTGCATCGACCTGCAGTCACACTGGGAAATATCGATTGGACATTAAAAGGATTGCTGGCACTGGGCGGAGAAATATTAGTACCGCTATTTTTTGGCTCTATTGTGGTTGGGGTGATTTTAGCTGCCCTATCATTTATTATTATTCGCTTAATATGGCGCCTGCATATAGTTCTTTCTCACCGTTCACGTCAACGTAAAAGTTAATACCAAATTCCGAAAATAAGCTATTAAAGAAAACAAGTGCAGACAGTAACTAATAGCTACAGCGAGCCCAGCAACTTTCCAGCACAAGTGTTGAATAGTTTAATAATTTTCCGATAAAGGTGTTGAGCAGGCATGTTTGACGACGATAGGTTATTTTGCTGATTTGGTATAATCTTCGTTGAACAGTACATTATATGCCTGTAATTAGTTAACCCTGAAAAAGTCCGTTCAGGCCTTTTTCAGGAACGGGCGAAAAATTTCAGGAAAATTTTTTCACACTAACCCAGCAAGGGTGAAGCGTATGAATGCGCTGAATAAAAGATATTTGACCACAAAAGTACACCAGAAACGTCATTAGGCTGATGTTTTTCGTCCTTACTTGCGTCTATCAGCACAAGTAAGGATGAAAATATTAAGCCCCGCGTAAACGCAGCCAAAAAATATTTTCACAACTGGCGCAGGAAATTTGCACAGGCTCCTAAAGCATATAGTTTTTACTATGTATAATCCAAACAAGCAGAACTATAACAATAGGCTTTATACTTACTGTCACTGTTATCCCATAAAGACAGCAACAATTAAAACAATTGATTCTACAAGAATGCCGGTGAGGCAACTGTAATAATGACATTAATGGAAAATATTTTGTTTCAAAATGATTAAATAACCGGTGTCAACGTAACAATATAATTGACAGTTGCTAATAAAAAATGATTAAATATAATTTATATTTTTATAATTAATTTTATTAACCAAAGGGTAATTACAATGACTAAAAATTTCTCACAAGCAAGGCTTATAAAACCAATGCTGTATATGGCAATGGCGGCAGCATTAATAGGGGTTTCCTCTAATACTTATGCAGCAATAAACGAGTTTAATGCTGGGATGTTGAACTCCGGGACAGAAGCATTTGATTCCGACGATAATCCAGGCCACGATAGTGGAAAAGGCAATGACGTGATACGCAGTGCCGATAGTGCCACCTATCGCGTTGCTTATTCGTTAACCTCTACGGATACAGGCGGGTTGATTACACTTGATTTAACCGGCAAAATAGTTTTCCCCGGTGGCTATACCGGCACATCGTCGGGGGCTTATTTTGATTCTGTACGGTTACCCGCCAATTGTGAGAATGTGACTACTCCTCTGTCAAGTGAACCACCGCCGGCTGGTGAATCAGGCGTTAGTAGCGACGGTTTAAAGGTGTGGTGTGCGATACCCGGTGCAACTAGTGCAGGCAATGTTGATTTTATTGTTAATATTGCCCCTGATGCCCCCAATGGCATGACGATGCAAGCCCCCGTTATTACTTATCAATCTGATAATAATCCCACAGACAATACACCCGGTGTATTAAATGATGCGGTGACGTATTACGGTCTCCCTGATTTACACGTTTCTGCCGCACCGCGATGGCAAGTAGGAACAAACACCGGTAATTATTATATTTATTCTGCCTTTATACCTGGCTCCGGTCCTGGCGGTGAAGACGGTTATGTCTTTGGATATAATATTGCCGTGTATGCCACGGGATCTCGCAAGGGGTTAGAGGCACTTGCGCCGAATTTCTCCATTACCAAAAATTTCGCTGATGGCGATATGCCCAATGCCCAGTTAGTTACTTGGGATATGACTGTACCTGGATTTGCCGCCAGTGATTTTTCGGCTGCAACCGGCGCTAACGGCTGTGGTAACTGGAACAATGATTTCCACGTACTTGGTAACCATATAGATAATGCGTTTTATTATACGCGGGATAGAGGAACAATCGCATCAACCGAAGATTATGCGGTTGCAAAAGGTGGTCAATGTGATGCCGCAGCGGTGGATAATGTCACTAAAACGGCCACTTTAAACTTGACAGGTGTTGACTCTTCACTAAACCACTACCCAACCCGTCGAGGCAGGGGCGGGGCGACGGGAACTTTAGTTAACCCCAATGATTTGGATAGCCCGACCAATCAATGGTGGATTAGTAGTAAGGCGGTTGCTATTTGGGTGCCTTCGACAGATTTAACGCCGGATGCAACAGAGACATTTACTAATACGGTTACCCTCGCTAATGCTACTTCAGTCACAGGACAAGTCAATCCCCTATCAACAGACTCATCGAATACGTCAATTACTGCATTAACGACATCAGGTGATTTTGGTAAATACTATTCACCAATGGAACAACAGTGGAATATACCCGCCGGGTTTACATTTGCCAAAAGAGATGATTCTATTTTAGGAGATTCACAGATTAAAGATGCTGTCTCCGGTAATTTGGTTAGCGCTAGACTGAATATAAGAAATTCTGGGGTCACAGCATTATCCGGCTATGTATGTGAGAAAATCGACAATACTCGCCTGACTTTTTTTGATGCCCGCAGTTATATTAAGCCAAACAGTACAACAAAGATTTATGATGCCGATACCGGGATCCACGATAGATATTTGGCAGGGACGACTGCCACTGTAATTGATTGGCAGTTGGGTGTCGATGGCAATAATATAAGTGGTGGTACGTGGAATAACTTCGATACCGTTGATCCCGATACGGAAATCGAAATTGATTCAGAGCCTGATAGTTTGTCTTCGGCACACAGAACAGCAACCTGTGAAGACGGTGATGCAACCTGGTATAACAGTGTTAATGATTTAATTGCTGCCGGCCGTAGCTTAAGTGAGGTAACCCGGGTACGAGGAAAGTATAATAATTTACAAGGTGGAATGTATATAATGTCTTATATTCCTTTACAGGTAAATCAACAGTATGCTTACAATGCCAATGATCAATCCAGTGGTGTTCCCGATAGAACGATTGCCGCAGGCACAGCGGTTAATAATACTTATATCCCAAACCAGGCCTATATGAATTACGGTTCCGGCAACAAGCAAAGCGCTCGCTTAATTCGCATTCGGGATAATGAATATGTAAGTGTTACAAAAATGGCTGCTGACCCGGCTGAGACAGAAAATGAATCCGTTTTTGCCGGTTCTTTAGTTAACTACCAGTTACAGATTAATGCAACCAGTTCAACATCGGAACATGCGACAACGATTCGCGTATGGGATGTTTTTCCCCAGTATGTGTCTTATGTGCCTGGTACCACCCAGTTAGGTGGTGCTGCCATTGCTGACCCAACTTGTTTTGGCGAAGGCGTGACTCCACCTGTGCCGGCACCTTTCGCTGCCGATTCCGTAGAAGCTGGTTATAATGCTTGTTACTGGGATATTCCCAGCACGGTTAAGCTATTAGATGTTGGTGATTTGGCTGGCAACTTGCCGCTGTTAACTTTCCAGGGCTATGTAAGCCCAATGGCTCCGAATATGACGGCGATACTGAATGCAACTGCTGTCGATTCTACTAATAACGCATACGCTGATGCCATCTATCAGAATGCGGGGTCTGCGTTTAGCTGTGCAAGAAATCGTCGTTGTGGGTTTAGTTCTTATAAGCTATTTATCAGTACAACTCAGGGAGTTGTGCTTAATAAAGTTGTAGATAAGGGTGTGATTCCTGTAAACGATAGCTATTCGTACTCTTTGTTTTATACGGCACTGGGTAGTAATTTACAAGGTTTACGTATACTGGATGTATTACCTTATTCAGGTGATTCACGCGGTTCAAATTATAATGGCAGTATCGGTTTGACAGGTCCAGTCGCAAAACCGGTGGCCCACACAGGAGTCCCAGACACCATTGCTGATAATGATATTATTATTCTCTATACTAGTAATATACCTGCCAATATTAACCAGGATCCTTATGACAGTGGTCACAATTTAACAGGTACCGGTAGTAACAGCGCAGCAACAACAAACTGGTGTACGGAGACACAAGTCGGCACACTGGCGAATTGTCCGGCTAATTTTACAGATGTTACGGGGTTACTGGCATTGCCGCAAGGTAGCGGTGACCAAACGATTGATGCCGGTGATGTGTTTGAATTAATCGTTTCCATACAAACAAACGTTAATGTGGCAAATGATCGCTATGACAACGCTTTTATAGCCGATTCACCTGATTTGGCTGCCCGTCGTCCCGGTTCGAATACTGTTAATACAGTGGTGAAAGCGGCGGCCGATCTTGATATTAATAAACAGTTTACGAATGCAACTATAACAAGTGGTGATGATGGTGAGTTTGTTCTTAATGTTAGTAATAACAGCATAGCAAATAATCCTGATGTCGGACCATTGTTCGCAGTACCCGTTCCAACGGTAACCGTCAGCGATGACTTACCTGCGGGGATGACCGCGCAATTACCAATTACGGCAACTGACTGGGATTGTAGTGCATCAACGTCAATTAAGGTAAACTGTACTTATACCGGTGCCTTACCTGTTGCTTCCGGCAGCCCTGTTGGGGGAGCTATTACCGTAACCGTGTCAACAGCGGCAGTAGGCACATATACTAATACAGCGAGTGTTGCGTTAACCGGTCAGGCAGAGTTTGATAGTTCAAACAATAGTGCGACAGCGCAATTAACGGTTACTTTAGCACCCATTACGGCAACTGATGATACTTATACGACAGCGGTTAATACGCCTGTGGCTATTACCCCATTAGCCAACGATACAATTAATCCGGGTACCACGATTACCGAAATTAATAGCGTAGCGTTAACGAATAGTCCACAGACGATTTCTGTACCAAACGGTAACGTTGAAATTGATGCCAGTGGAAATATGATCTTTGTGCCTAATCCCGGCTACACCGGCTCAGCGGTATTCCCATACACGATTAGTGATGGTACCAATACCGACGCGGCGAATATCACGGTAACGATCACAGCTTCACAAATTGTTGCAGCTGATGATGCTTATACGACAACAGTTGATACACCTGTGGCTATTACCCCGTTAGCCAACGATATAATCAATCCGGGTACCACGATTACCGAAATCAATGGTGTGGCGTTAAACGGTGGTGTACAGTCGATTCCTGTGCCAAACGGTACGGTTGAGATTGATGCCAGTGGAAATATGATCTTTGTTCCTGATGCCGGTTATACGGGTTCAGCAGTGTTCCTGTACACAATTAGGGTCATTATTAATGTTAATTGGTCTGATAAGCTTATTGACTCGTTATTATCGATTACGTCGGTAGTGATTATTGATTGATATAATGATTCAGGGGTTTGATAACATGTTATCAAACCCTTTTTTTATAATTAAATAAATAGTCAAACCTAAAAAATGCAAATCTTTGTTTGCAAAATAAATATATATAACAAACTATACTCTTTCAACTGAGAAACACCCTCTTAACTGCATTTTTCCGATTCGACCAATTACAGTGTTCAGGAGCGGATTGCCATTAAACTAAAGGAATAGAATAAGACCAGTGAATATGCAATAATCAACAACTGAATTTACGAGGATGTCGATGAGGTAGTATTAACAATGATTATAAATAAGAAAAGTATTTTATTTCAAAATAATTAAACAAACAGCGCCAATATCGAATGGAATTGCCATTTATTTATAAAAATGATTAAATATTAATTTACTTTGTAAATCAATTTGTACTATTTGGTTTTACAAAGGATTTATTATATTTAATGTACGAGGAAATAAAAGTGATAATAAAAACCATTACTAGAAAGGCGTTGTGTGTGGGCGTACTTTCTGCTTTTTCATCATCTGTATTGGCTTTAGAGTGTCAAAACTATGCTTACACAGGCTCTCCGGAAACGCTTACTGTTCCAGATGGTGCCACACAAGCAACAATAAAAGTTTTAGGAGCTGATGGAGGTAATGCCAGTAACAACAGTGGAGGAGCCGGTGGAAGTGCTGAAGCAACTTTTGCCGTTACGCCGGGACAAACCATTACAGCTATTGTCGGGGAAGCTGGAAAAAATAGTAATAGCAACAATTTTGAAGCCGGTGGTGGTGGCGGTTCGGGTATTTTTTTGGATAACGCGGTTTTAATTGTAGCCGGTGGCGGCGGTGGTGGCGATAATACTGGTCCTGGTGGCGGCGGTGGCCAAAGTGGTGAGGATGGCACTCCCGGTACTGGTAACATTGGCGGTGCCGGAGGTACTGGAGGAAATGGAGGCGGGCATGGTGATGATAATGCTCATGCTGCAAACCCGGGCACCGGCGGTGGTGGCGGATTGAATACTGATGGAGGTACATCACCAAGACATAACAATTCTGCTACAGGCGGAGGTGCTTGTTTTACGGCAGGTGTTCCCACCGGCGGTGCCGGTGGTATTGACTATGAGCAAAACGGTGATGCCAACGGTGGTTATGGCTGTGGTGGCGGTGGTGGCGGTTCAGAATATGAATCCGGCGGCGGTGGCGGCTACAGCGGCGGCGGCGGTGCCGGATCAAGCGGATATCCAGGCGGCGGCGGTACTTTTGTAGCCAATACGGCGCTATCGCAAACGATTACGGCGGGCGCAAATGGCGGTAGTACGCTTCAAAATGGTGAGGTAGAGGTGTGTTTCCCGGCAGATGTTGCTGTTGTAAAAACTTTAGATACAGCCGGACCTTACGTTGCTGGACAATCCGTCACGTTTTCTATCACAGTAAGTAATTTAGGGCCTAATCAAGCGACAAATATTAATGTCACAGATACGCCTGCTAATTTAACCATTGATACAGTCAGTAGCGCAAGCTGTAGCGCATTGCCATGTACTATACCAAGCCTGGACAGCGGAGCAAATGAGGTGATTACAGTTACCGCGACTATTGGTGCAGCAGGTGGTTTTACCAATGATGTAACAATTGCAGCTGATGAAGATACAGATGTCGGCAATAACGCATCAAATGCCGGCGATACTGCAGTTGCCGGAGCAGATGTGGCAGTTAGCAAAGATTTGTCTACAGCAGGGCCTTACGTCATTGGCCAAACGGTAACTTACAACATCACCGTAAGCAATAACGGCTCGCTGACTGCAACCAATATCACTGTCAACGATACACCCACGAATCTAAGCATGAATACTGTATCAAGCCCTAATTGTAATGCCCTTCCTTGTACTATTCCTTCATTAGCAAATGGCGCAAACGAAGTAATTACTGTAGCCGCAACGATTAATTCAGCAGGTATTTTTGATAATGCAGTTGAGGTATCTGCCGATCAGCCGGATCCTGATTTGACGAATAATTCAGATAATACCGGTAATGGTGGCACAGCTCAGACGCCAATTGCCGCAAGCGATGATGTATATACCACACCGGTTGATACCCCTGTGGCGATTACACCGCTGGTCAATGACACAGCGGGAACAAGCATTACCGAAATCAACGGTGTAGCATTAACCGGTGGTGTACAGTCAATTCCTGCGCCAAACGGTACAGTTGAAATTGATGCTGCCGGTAATATAACCTTTGTTCCTGATACCGGTTATACAGGCTCGGTGACATTCCCATACACCATTAGTGATGGTAGCAATACCGACGCGGCGAATATCACGGTAACGATTATGGCTCCACCAATCGCTGCAAGCGATGATGCTTACACGACCGCGTTTGATACGCCTGTGGCGATTACCCCGCTGGTCAATGACACAGCAGGAACAAGCATTACCGAAATCAACGGTGTAGCATTAACCGGTGGTGTACAGTCAATTCCTGTACCAAATGGTACGGTTGAAATTGATACTGCTGGCAATATGACCTTTGTGCCGAATCCCGGCTACACTGGTTCAGCAGTATTCCCATACACGATTAGTGATGGCACTAATACTGCTACGGCTAATGTGACAGTCACAATTGACCCAGCACCAATCGCTGCAACCAATGATGCTTATACCACACCGGTTGATACCCCTGTGGCGATTACCCCACTGGTCAATGACACAGCGGGTGCAACAATTACCGAAATCAATGGTGTAACGTTAACCGGTAATGCCCAGTCAATTCCTGTGCCAAACGGTACGGTTGAGATTGATGCCGCCGGTAATATGACCTTTGTACCAAATTCCGGTTATACCGGCCCGGTAACATTTCCATACACCATTAGTGATAATAATGGTAATACTGCAACGGCTAATATTACTATTACAATAGCTTCTAGTGTTGCCCCTAACAGAGTACCGGCAACAAGTATTTGGTCATTATTAATGTTAATTGGTCTGATAAGCTTATTGACTCGTTATTATCGAGTACGTCGGTAGTGATTATTGATTGATATAATGATTCAGGGGTTTGGTAATGTGTTACCAAACCCCTTTTTTATTATCGAAAAAATGCTGCTTATTTACT
>PDWI01009505.1_pt1 | contig 11141 bp, 9 predicted proteins | sample 1430891 | NCBI WGS metagenome assembly PDWI01 (sample SAMN01162508, study PRJNA174530) | Oral metagenome, whole genome shotgun sequencing project. | biome: Marine environment; feature: Marine mammal; material: Swab sample of the gingival sulcus; isolation source: swab sample of gingival sulcus... | reverse complement strand
AATTATTGGAATATCAAGAGCTAATAAAGCATCCAGTATCACTACACTAGTATGCGTATAGCCTGCTGGATTAATAATTAAGCCATCATAGTGGCTTGCTTTTTGGATAGCATCTACAATTTCACCTTCTATATTGGATTGGAAAGTATCTATTGTGACATCATTTTCTTTTTCTAATTCTTTATAATATGCCAATAAATCTTCATAAGTAAATGTTCCATAATGTTCTTGTTCTCGTTTTCCTAAGAGATTAATATTGGCTCCATTTATTATTAGTAATTTCTTTTTCATTTACTATCTCCTATGATATACTCTCTAAATAAATCTCCTCTAAGGACTTGTCTTTAAAATCCTCTCTACTTAAAGTAGCAATTTCTTTGCCTTCTTTGACCATTAGGACATTGTCTGAAATTTCTTCAAGTTCATCAATGTAGTGAGAAGTATATAAAATAGCCATGCCATCATTAGCAAATTTTCTAACGGTTTGTAGTATACTCTTACGAATGCTAACGTCGATTCCTACAGTTGGTTCATCTAAAAATAAAATTTCTGGCTCATGAAGGACAGCACAGGCGATATTTAATCGGCGTTTATAACCTCCAGAAAGGGTATCTGGTTTTCTTTTTAAAACATTTGTAATCTCAAAAAGCTCAGCGATTTCATGAATTTTGTCATTTATTTGATTCTTATCAATTTGGTATATTTTAGCCCAAAATTTTAAGTTATCAAGACAGTTTAAGTCATGGAAGAGGGCAATCTCCTGAGGTACGTAGCCGAGCCTTGATTGGAACTGTTTTTTACAGGTTTTTAGATTTTTTCCCTTGTATAAAACATCACCACTATCATACTGTAATTCACCGCTTAGAATGGAGATAGTGGTTGACTTTCCAGCTCCATTTTCACCTAAAAAACCTAAAATTTCACCTTTTTTAAGTTCTAGGTTTAAATCATTTAAGGCTTCTATCTGTCCAAAACTTTTTCTTATATTTTTTGCTTGTAATAGAATCTCATGTGCCATTTAATAACCTCTTTATTGTTTCTCTTCTTCTGTTTCTAGTTTAAATTCATTTATGATATACGAACCTTCTCCCATCATTTTGGCAATATACAGCTGAGTTTTTGTAAACTTGCAAAAACTCTTTATATTGTAGTCTTCATAGTATCTAGAATAGCTTGCGCCAATACTGATGCTTAGAATTCCCGTTTCAGCATGAGCATATTCAATATTTAAACTTTCCACTTTTTCAATTAGTTTTTTACAAATTTCTTCTAAAAGTTCGACGTTTTCATGCATAAACATCAATGCAAATAAGTCACCACTACATCTTGAAAATAAGGCTTCATAGTTTATAAAAAACTGAAATTCTTTTACCGTATTATGAAGGGCTTTTGCTATTTGTCTGATTGCCTTATTGCCTAAGTCATTTCCGTATTTTAAATTATATCGTTTGAAGTTGTCAATATCTAGCATAAGAAAACACAGTGGTTTTTTCATTTCTATCGCTTTTCGGTAAATATAGAGAGAAACCGTATTAAAATGTTTTCTATTTGGAATTCCAGTTAAACCATCTAAACAGGGCATGGAATGGAGTTTCGTATTGATTAATTCCAACTCTTTAGCATATCGTTCTTGTTCTTCCTTATTGTCTTTTATGATTTGATCAAGTATATAATCATTGAAAACTAGACTAATGTATGGGCATAGAGATTCTAATAAAGATAACTCATCGTCTTGAAATACGTAGTCATCATCAGCGAAAAAAATTAAGACGGTATTGTATTCTTCATTATCTATTAGATTGCAAAATAGTAGGTTTCTACAGGAGGGGCTGATCTTAATTAGCTCATTGGCATTAATAATATTCTTTATATTAAAGGGCTTATACATAGATTGATTTATCTGCTTTTTTATTGTATAGCACAGTTCTTTATTGTTTATATCTAAGTCGTAAATTTGATTATTTTTTAGTGCTAGAAAGTAGGCTGAATCATTGTTTTTATCAATGATACAAAGTCCTATGTCATTATAATTTATTTTTTGATGCAAAAAACTATTGATGATCAAAATTTTATTTTTGGATTCGTTTTCTTTAGATAGCGCCATGACAAATTCATTGAGATAGTCTAGGTTGTTTTTGTATGATTTTTTTGTTTCTCTATGCTTCTTTTCTTCCAAAAAGTCTTGTTTATCCATGTTTAAAATCCTTTATTTTATTCTCTTTTCTTAAATTTACTAAGTTTATTTGATTAATTTTGCTTTTTTTCAAATGTCTCTGTAATTCTTCAATCCTATTTTCTATAAATTCGTCTAGATTATCAAATTCTAGTTCGTTCGCATTTTTAAAGTAGATATTTCCTAGGGCTATTTTTAGCTCAATCTCATAACTTTCTTTTAATGCATGATGGGAACTCAAAACTGTTTTTAGAAATTTCTTCAAATACCAGTATATAATTTTATTTTGTGTATTATAGGCGACTACAATAAAACTATCATTTTTGTACCTTGTGATTATAGTATTTTTCAAGTTAATTCTAGATTGGATATGTTTAGCGATAAATTGTAAGTAACTATCCCCGTTATCATAACCAAACTCTTGATTAAATAAATGAAATCTACTAATATCAATGATAGAAATATTGAATTTTCCAGGTGAAACTTTAGACAAAATCTCCTTCATCTTAATTATTAAGCCTTTTTTATTATACAAACCAGTGAGAGAATCTGTATATGTGATATAATTGCTCTTATCGATTGATTTACTTAATTTTTTCTTTAATCTTCTGTTATTTCTATTTTGCTTTTCTATCATCTTATATTTATTTAATTCGGTCAATTTTTTTGAGACTACTTTAGTAAAAGTACTGAAGATATTGATATCCAGTTCATTATATATATTTGCTGTTTCACTTTGTACTAAACAAAAACCATAGATAGTTGTTTTATCCATTAGGGGGGATGCAATTAAGGATTTAATCTTGAGAGGTTTCTTGCTAAAAGACAAAACACTTTTTCTCAGTTTACCATCTTCTTTTGTAAAGTTTACACTGTTTTTAACTGTTAATATTTCCTCAGCAAAAGGGTATAATGATATTGGTAAACTGTGCTTATTTAAAATATCCTTTGAAGACATCACTAAATCAGCATGTATAATTTCTTTTTTCTTATCAAAAAAAGCAAGTACAAATTCATCATATTCTATGATTTTATCCAAATTAAAAATAATCTTATTATATAATAATTCTATGTTTTTTTCTTCAAATACACTGAGGGTAAACGCGTTTAGATTTGAAAAAACAGCATCGTAAAAATCATTAGAAGAGTGTGCTAAATTGATGTTATCTGTATTTTCTATAATTATATCCATTGTATTACAACCTTTTTTATCAGTCAAATAGATAAATCTACATATTAATTATAACAAAAGTCGCCCATATTTTTCAAGAAATTGTTTATATAATTAAAAAAAATATTGTTAAAATGATATATCTTAGTTTTTATGGTATTCTTCTTTCCAGTTAAAATATTCATTTAATACTTCAAGATATTGTAATCGTAATCCATTATAGGAGATAATCTCAAGTTCTTTGGGAAAAGCATCTAGTGGAATCGATTTTCTACCACCATTATTTGCTCTAGTGTAGTAATCCAATAAAATTTCATAAGGGAGGAGAAAAAACTTTTTTAAGCTAGTAAATTCTACCAATAAAAAAGAAATTCCACCTTGTTTCTCTACATCCTTCATATAGTCTATTTGGTGATGGTGAATGTTTTTTAAGGGCAGGGCAGTAGAGGCAGTTTGTTTGGCATCAAAGGCTATAAAATGCCCCTGTACAATGCCATAGAAATCAACCGTTGCTTTTTTTTCAAAATAAGCCTCAGTAATTTTTCTTCCTGCCTCTGTATTTATCACTTTTATAGGTGTTGGTGCTTTGTCTATTCTAGCTACCCCATGTTTTTGATAAAAAAGGTTTGAGGCTAAAATCAATTGTTCTAATTCTTCGCCTCGTCCTCTCAATCCCCATCTTGCCATTAATTGTTATGTCCTTTATTAATATGCGTATTCTACTTCTACATTGGCAATAACTTTTAGACTGCCAGCTTGTATGCTAGTACGACCACCGATGTCCTCTTCATCAGCCATCATTTTTGCATTATACATTGGTGCATACTCTGTTCTATAAGAAGTGTTTTGTTCTACTACTCTATATGGTTTTGATACTTTTGCACCAAAGGTTTCCATAATAGCTCCGGCTTTAGAATCTGCTGATTTCATTGCTAATTTTAATGCTTCGTTATATAATTCATCTCTGTTTTCTAAGTCAAAATGAATGCCATTAGCTACGTTTGCACCTGCTGATATGCTCTTATCTAAAACATCACCTGCTTTTGTTAAATCTCTTACTTTGATAGTGATAGAATTTCTTATCTCATAGCCTTTAAACACTTCTCTATCATTAATCCAGTCATAATCTTCATCCACAGAATAATTTTGTGTTTGGATATCCTTTTTATCAATACCTAGTGCCATTAGCTCTTTCATTACATTGTCCATTTGTTTGGCATTTTCTGTTTGTGCTTTTTTTATGTTCTTGTTTAATGTTTTTACTGCCACATTAATATAAGCAATATTTGGTTCTGCACTGACAATACCTTTGCCATTAACAGTGACGATGTTTGCTTCTGCTTTTTGTTCTTCTGCTGCCGCGTTTACTTCATCTTTATTGATTGATTGGCAGGCTACCACCGCTCCTACTACTAAAACTACCGCTACTAATAAGCTTGTCAATTTTTTTAATGAAATATTCATTCTATGCTCCTTTCGTTTTTGCCATGATGGCAGTTTCTATTACGATTTTTTAAAAAATCTTTAATAGATTTATTATAATGATGCTGATGTTTATTATTTTTGCACTGGCTAAACGTGTTCCCTCTACTGAATCAACATCTTGTTCTGCTGAATCACAGTCTTGTTCTGCTGGTGAACATTCTAGCAGGTCAGAATCTTCTATTGCTTTGTCAGCACTATAGCCTGCCATTTTTTTGCATGCATTCGTTTGTTCTTCTGTGCCAGCAAGTTCGTATGTTCCTTCCATAGAGAGGGTGTCATCACTATTGTTTTCCATAGTAACAGACTCTTCTTTTATTTCCGCTTCTATCCATTCCTCTTCTTTACCACTATCAACAGTAAGTTCTTCTTGATTACTATCATAGCTGGCTACCTGTGTGGCAAGGTCTACTTCATCACCTCCATAAAAATTACTAAGGTCTTCCTTATACATAATAACAATAAATAAGCTTGCTACTAGCATTAAGGCATAGCTAAATGTCTTTAGTTTTTTTACTTGCTTACGATTTCTTTTTTGATTATTCAATTCTCTAATAAAGTTCTTATCATTTTCTTGAATAATATTTTCTTTTGTTGATTCATTATCTAGGCTATGTACCGCCTCCAACAATGAAGTTTCTAAAGCACTATCTACTTCCTTTTCGGGCATATTTTGTAAAATATTTTTAAGTGCTTTCAGTTCTTTTTCATTATTCATTTAAATACTTCCTTTCATAAGAACTAGGCACTATGCCCTTATTTAACAAATCCTTTACCGCTAATTTTCTGGCTCTATTGATATGGGACTTTACTGTGTTTAGTTTCATCTCCATAATCTCTGCTATTTCCGCATAGGAAAAGCCTTCAATGTCTCTTAAAACGATAGCTGTTCGGCAATTAATAGGCAATCCTTCAATCGTTTGTAAGATTTCATCATAAAGCATTTTTTTGTCTAAGAGAGACTCTGGTGTCACCTGACTTTCATCAGCATGGTATAAAATATAGTCACCAGTGTCTTCTAACTCTTCATCTAAGCTTAAGCCTAAGTTTTTGTAACGCTTTTGGATTAAATCCTTAGAACAGTTGACTGTAATTCGATAAACCCAAGTGAAAAACCTAGCATTCATCTTAAAATTTTTAAGATTTTTAAAAACTTTGATGAGAGCCTCTTGGCAAACATCCTTTGCGTCTTCTTCAGAATTTAGAATCTTATAACTGATGTTATACATTGGCTTTATATATGGCTTAATTAATTCATCAAATGCCAGCGTATTGCCTTTCAAAACATCTTCTATTAATTCAAATTCCATTTCTTTAGTATTATGCATAATAGTTTTTTTGCCTCCTACAAGGTCTTATTACTACTAAGACTCTTTTAATCAAAAAAAGTTGCACAAAATAATAATTTGTTAATAGTGTATTCTACGATATCAAAATTATATCATAAAAGGAAAATGTTTTTATTACATATATGACGTATATTACAAAAGAATAAATAAAATAAGGCTTTAACATGTTTATTTTAAAAATAATAAACCGATTATAAAATGAGTGATAATTGCTATGTTTTATTACTATTTCTTAAAAAATATATATCAATAAATGGAGGAAGGTATGAAAATTAAAAGGATGCTATCAATAGGTACTTTTGTCATCGTTGTTGGTGTATCGAGTATCATTGCAATGTTATTTCTACTTAAGAGTGTTCAAGAGGATTTGGTTCAAGAAGAAGAGGTAAGGTATTTAAGTTATCAAGCAGCAGATGAACTAAGACAAGCATCGGACGATTTAACAAGATTGGCTAGACTTTATGTTATTACCTTAGAGTCTGAGCCTGAAATGGCAAAGGAGTATTTAAGAGAATACAATGCGATTCTAGATATCAAGGCAGGTAAAAAACCAAGACCATTAAACTATAATATGATTTTTTGGGATTTAGCCGCTGTAGAGGGGAAGAATCCAAGAGGGGATTCTGAACAGACAATTTCTCTACTGGATATTATGAAAAAACTTCATTTTTCAGAGGAAGAGTTTAATTTACTTGATGAATCAAATGCCAATTCTTTAGCGCTGGTTAATACTGAAATTATGGCGTTCAATTTAGCGGACGGAAAAATAGGTGTTGAAGAGAAAAAATTAATGAAAAAGGGTGAGAATGCTCAACAAGCTGCCATTAGAATAATGCATGATAAAACTTATATGAAAAATAAAGCTGGCATTATGCGTCCTATTAATGATTTTTTGGAAAAACTTGAGAAAAGGTGTGATGAGAATGTTTTAAAAGCCGAGGCTAGAGTAACTCGTATTATCTTTATTGCCGGCGTTTGGACATTAGTCTTATTAATTATTGTCATTTTTGCCACCGTTTATTTGTTTAAAGCTATTCTTAAAAATATACATCTCTTACGTGATAGATTAATTGAACTTTCTAAGGCGGGAGGTGATTTAACTCAGCGTATTGATATTAAAACAGAAAATGAAATGGGCGAATTAGCAGATAGCGTCAATGCTTTTATTGCTAACATTCGGGAAATTGTATCTGGGGTTTTAAATGCATCTTATGCCGTTAATACCTCGATTGCTTCTATAAATTCACAATTAGATAATTTAAATGGAATATCATCAAATGTATCTGCTACCACTGAAGAACTCTCTGCTAGCATGCAAGAAACTGCTGCAGTTTCTTTACAAATTAGAGATAATTCAAAAGAATCTCAGTTTGCTACTCAGTCTATTGCCAAAAGTGCAGAATCTGGTGCTAAAACATCTAGAGAGATTAAAGTGAAAACCGATGACTTATATGCTAATATGACCAAGGCAATTTCCTATGCCAATACCATTTTCACTCAAATTCAAGAGAAAATGGAGCGAGCTCTTGAGGAATCGAAAGCTGTTGATCAAATTAATGTATTATCCGAATCGATTCTACAAATCAGTGAACAAACAAACTTATTGGCTTTGAATGCAGCCATAGAGGCGGCAAGAGCAGGTGAGGCTGGTAAAGGATTCGCTGTTGTAGCTGAAGAGATTAGAACTCTAGCAGAACAATCAAAAAATACGGTAAGCGAAATTCAAAGTGTGACAGATAAGGTAACTGAATCGGTGAGTAATTTAACAGATAATTCTAATGAATTACTAGACTTTGTAAGTAATACTGTAATAAATGACTACAACGATATGAAGGAAGGCACTGTCTTATTTGCTGACGGCATGAAGACCTTAGATGATATGATTAGTGATTTTAGTGCTACATCAGAACAACTTTATGCTACAATAACAGGCGTCAATGAGTCCATAGAGCAGATTTCTCATGCCACAGAAGAAAGTGCTAAAGGAACCACTGATATTGCGGAAGGAAATATGGATTTAACAACAGAACTTTCTGAAATGATTAAACAGAACGAGTATTTAATGGAAAATATAGAAGCGGTAAACGAACTCATTTCAAAGTTTACAGTATAATGCAATACTAAGCTTTTTGGATAAGAAGGTTAAGAGCTTTCAAGACTGAAAAGATTAATGGTTAGTACAATGAAAAATTGTACTAGCCATTTTTAAATAAAAAATAAATAAGTTTTTATTAACTTTTGTCGATATTAGTAAATGAATAAAAAATTACATTTTATTTATTATTAGATATTATCTAATAATAAATACTATTTAACCTATGGAGGATGCTATGAAAAAAGATAGTAATGTACAAAAAAATACTAAACAAAAATCGATTAAATCAAAACTGGTTTTGACAATTGTCTCTATGTCTTTATTACCTATGCTTATTATTGGTGTTATCGTTTATACAAATAACGCTAGTAAAGGGATTCAGGCCTTTCGCGATCAAGTTGCTAGTGAAATTAGTAAAGTAGACGATGGCTTCAGCTCCTATTTTGACGCTACTTTTGCACAGGTTGGTGTACTGGCTCAAACACCGGAGATAAAAGCAATGGATAAGCGAATAACAGAATATATTACCAAGGAACCTGATACGCCAGAAGGTAAGATTAAAATGCGACCTGAAAGTAGTAATTCATATGAAAAAAAATTATATGAAACATTTAAAAGAATAAAAGATATGAATCCTCAATTATTTGCTATTACTATAGGGGTAGAAGAAAATGGTGGTTTTTTAATGTATCCGACATCAGATAGAAAACCGAATTATGATGCTAGAGAAAGAAGTTGGTATACGATCGCAAAGAATGCCAGTGATGGAAAGGCAATTTCAGAATTATATGTATCATCGGATGGTTCTTCATCAATAGAGATGGTTAATGCGATTACGAATAATAAGGGGGAATTCGTTGGTGTATTAGATTTTTCATTAGATCTTTCAGAATTTCAAAAGAAAATTAGTGATGTTAAAATTGGAAAAACGGGTTATTTATTTGTATTAGATAAGGCTGGTAATATTATTTCTCATAAAAATCAAGAACTTATAGGAAAAACTATTGCAGATCTTGAAATTGAAGGGGTTGCTGATGTGAATACGCTTCCTAAAGATGCGGTGCCTTATCTTGATAAAGTTGATAATAAAGAGTATTTAATTAGATCGTATCCATCTAAAAATGACTTTTTAGGATGGACTTATGTAGTGGCAGTTGGCAAAGATGAAATAAGTTCTATTAAGTTTCAAAAAGAATTGTTAACGCTTCTTATTGTATCTATGCTAGTAGTATTCATTTTTTCATTTCTACTTTCTGTCTACATTTCAAACAATATTACTAGGCCACTGAAACTTATACGTAGAGCCTTAGATAAATTCGCAAATTATGATCTTAATACCGATGAAGAAAGAGAAGAGGCTAAGAGGTGGATTAATAATAAGGGGGAAGTAGGCGATATTTTACGTTCTATCACTCAAATGATTAATAATCTTAGGAATATTGTACAAAATATTACCGTACATGCCAGTAACACCGCAGCTACTTCAGAAGAGTTAACAGCTACTGCGCAGAGTACTAATGAGAGTGCATTAGAAGTAGCAAGTGCTGTGGGTAATATTGCTGAAGGAGCTACTGGACAGGCACAGGATACTAGTTTCGCTGCTCAAAATATAGAAGAAAGTTCTGCTCTATTAAGAGATATGATAGAAATTTTAGAAGAGTTAAAAGTGGCAACAGAAAATATTGATAAGAAAAAAGATGAAGGAAAACTTGCTCTTGATGGCTTGAGTAAATTGAGTGATGAAAATAAGGAAGAGGCTGTTTTTATTAATCAAATTATTGTAGAAACTAATGATAGTGCAGAAAATATTTCTAAGGCATCGGAAATGATTCAATCTATTGCTGATCAAACCAACTTATTAGCCCTGAATGCTGCTATAGAGGCGGCGCGTGCTGGTGAGGCTGGAAAAGGGTTTGCGGTAGTTGCTGAAGAAATTAGAAAGTTAGCGGAAGATTCAACCAAGTTCACAGAAGAAATCAGAACGATTATTGATGGTTTAAAAGATAAGTCTCAGCAAGCGGTTAATCGAATGCAAAAAGCTTCTGAAATAGTTGAAAAGCAGGATGTACAAAATATTGAGACAAGAGAAAAGTTTAATGAAATTGAATATGCTGTTGAAAAGAGTATAGAAATTGTAGATAGGATAGGTGAAAGTTCTAAGATTATAGAAGAAAAGAATGCTCAGATTATTGATGTAATACAGAATCTATCGGCTATTGCTCAGGAAAATGCAGCTACTACAGAAGAGGCTAGTGCAAGGGTAGAAACGCAGACTAATTCTATTAATGATATCTCTGGTGCTAGTAGTAATTTAGCTGAAATAGCTAGTGAACTTCAGAATGAAGTAGCAAACTTTAGACTTTAATTTTTAGAATTTTTAATTTAGCTCCTTTACTCTAGGGTATTGGAGCTTATTTTTTATGAATTAAAGAGTGTAGTGAATTATGCCGATATAGAAGTAAATGCTTATGTTGAAGGATATTATTTTTATAAATCCTTAGAATTGGATGCTTTTTATCGTTTGATTGCAGAGAAAGATGAATAAGATATGGTGGATTTATGGTAGCAGCAGATATTAAAGCGATACTGGTGGCATTTGATATTACCAGTATTATTATATGTATGTTATTATTGTTTGATTTTGGTTTTCATACGGTAAAAATTAAAACCTATGATAAATTAATTTTTAATAAATTAGTAATAGTGACTTCTTTATTGTTACTAACTGACGCTTTAAGTTGGCTGTTTTTAGGTATTAAAGCATATTATGTACTCAATTGTATTGTCTTATCTTTATATTTTTCACTTCATATGATGATGTGTACCGTATGGATTACTTATTGTGATTTTTTAATTAATAAAGATAAAATG
>PDWI01009504.1_pt1 | contig 11141 bp, 10 predicted proteins | sample 1430891 | NCBI WGS metagenome assembly PDWI01 (sample SAMN01162508, study PRJNA174530) | Oral metagenome, whole genome shotgun sequencing project. | biome: Marine environment; feature: Marine mammal; material: Swab sample of the gingival sulcus; isolation source: swab sample of gingival sulcus... | reverse complement strand
TAAACTTTTTTCTAACTTTTGTCATGTCTTTTTACATTTTATAAGTGCTTTTGGCTGTTAGCCTTTGGTTTTTAGCTTTTTTTTGCCTTCGGCAAGATAATTTAACTATAAAAAGACTTAGTCTTTTTACAAAAGCTAATGGCTAAAGTCCAAAGGCTAAAGGCTTAAAAATCTTAAATTAAAAGCAATAATGTCTGTTAATCATTAAAAAAAAGTTTAAATCACTTCAATTAAAAGTTAAAAATCAAGAATGATTTGTTACGTTCTAAAAAAACTGACATTTAAATTTCGTCTATTTCAAGATATATAAGCGTTCGATTTAGTACATGATATGCAATTTCGCCAAAGCCAAAAACGCCCTCTATGTCTATCTTGCGCTGGTCAAGGTCGCCCCTCATATAACAAGACATGCAAACGCAACTATACAATACATTATCTTTATTTATAAATTCTAAATCCCTATCAAACATCCGCTTATAATCGTCTATTCTACGTGCTAAATAATAAACCTCATCGTCAAATACCGCCGTATAAAAATGTACTTCTCTTAGTAAAGGATTGATTAGCTTAATATCGCGGCTTACAATCGAACCATTATAATCTGCTACAATATTATAATTTGTTCGCTGCACTTCTTTTAGCAAAAAATCGGCAATATTATGCCTCTCTCCGTCTATAAAACATTCTGATTGAACAAAATCGGTTTTAGGAAATGTAATATTGGGCGAATCTTTATCAATTTGTTCTACATTTAATATTTCCACCCTAGCAACCTTATTGTCAGGCAATTCCACGTGCATTGCAACACCTACATCATGATATTTTTCAAGTGTTTGACCATTAAAAACTGTGGGCAATGGCACCTCATTATCACCTTCTCGCTTTGTTCTGTCATATACTTTATCACTTCCATCTGAAGTTTCATATTTATTTACAATTTCATCAGGAATAACACCGGCAACGAAACCCACAACCGGATTATTAAAAATTTTATCGTAGCTCAACGAGTTAAAACCAAAATCAGAATATACAGGGCTGTCAGAGGGAAGTATTAAGGTTGTAAAACCATTTTCGTAAGCATCTATCGAAATTTCGTGTATGTTTTTAGTGCTGTATAATGAAATTTTAAAGTTTTCGGCAACATCAGTAAAATCATCAACAAATATTTTTTGTTTACTCACCACAGCTTTATCCGTGTTCATAAAATAGGTTGAAGTGCCACCAATCCAATTACCTTTCGGCAACGAGCTAAGCACCTCCTCACCTCCGGACAAAACCATAGCACGACCATCAGAAATGAATTTCTTTACTTGCTCTAAGTCATATAATTGTCTCTTCATTTAGTCTAGGGTATCAAAAATTTGATGTAAATCAGATTCTACGCTTGATGAATATTTTACACACAATTCATATAGTTGAGTTGCAGCATCAGAAATTGTCATTCTATTGTGCCTTACATCTTTTTGCAATTGATGCAACTGTGTTTGAAATACATAATTATCGTATGTATGTTCTATTTCTCCTGTAATTATTTGTCCCCATTCAGGTCTGTGTATATCAGGAATTTCCACTGTTATCATTTTTTTAGTTATTTAATTGTTTTATTTATATACTTCAATATAAACAAATATAATGCAAATACGTAGCCTTTTTTTAAAAAATCGCAAATTTAATGTAAAATTTACATTTTACACTATAAGTATCTACCACAATTAACACCAAATAAACACCTGATAATAAGAACTTTAAATACGAAAAACATACTTCTATTTTTTCAACAAACTAAAAATTCTGAGTAAAACGAATTTGTCTTTTATTTTTCTTCTTTATTTCCTTTTTCGGTATCGGTAGCATTTTTAAATTCCTTTATACCTTGTCCTATTCCACGCATTAGTTCGGGTATTTTTCTGCCACCAAACAATAATAGCACTACAAAAAGAATTAGCACTATTTGAGCCCAACCAATCACGCCAAGTAATATTGATAAGTTCATAATTTTTTATTTTTTTCATTCAGTTGATAAAATTCATCAAGTTTTCGTTCTAATATTTTAGTTTCAATTAATTCTGTCTGATATTTAGCAATTAAAGCAGGAGACAAACTTCTGCTTAATGCGTATTCAACAATTTTTGTATCACCATATTTACAAAGAATTATGCCCACACTTGGTTTTTCGTGCTTTTTCTTAACATCTCTATCAAGAGCTTCAAGATAAAATTCCATTTTTCCTAAATGTTCGGGTTTAAATGCTACGGTTTTTAGTTCAATCGCAACCAAACATTGTAATTCTCGGTGAAAAAATAATAAATCAATGTAGAAATCACTATTGCCTACTTGAACTCTATATTCATCTCCAATAAAAATAAAGTCTTTTCCAAATTCTAAAATAAAATCCTTTAGATGCTTTAAAATCCCTTTTCTTAAATCATTTTCATTATATTGTTTTGGTAAATTCAAAAAGTCAAGTAAATAATTATCTCTAAATAAATCATCTGACTGCGGGTGAATTTCTTTAAGTTTTGGTGAAAGTTTCTTATCTGAATTTATAAATCGTTCAAAGATATTGCTATCCAGTTGCCTTTCAAGCTCTTTCTTTTTAAGTTTTTCTGCAATTGATAGTCTTAAATAAAATTCCTTTTCTATATTTGAGTTTGTTTTACTCAATATCAGCAAGTTATTAGACCAACTAATTTCTCTCACCAGCGGTGAGAGTTTTTCGTTATCATAGTAAGTCTCATAGAATTGCTTCATTCGCCAAATGTTCTGTGCCGAAAATCCCTTTATATCAGGTTCATTTCGTTTAATATATTCAGATAGATTTTTTACAACTGAATTTCCCCATTCTTTGCTATTTACTTTATTAGATACATATTTTCCTACTTGCCAATACAAACTTATAAGTTCTTTATTAACAGCCTGATATACTCTTTGTTTTGCTGAATTTATCAATTCTATTATTTCTGCAAATTCATTCTGCAATTCCATTTTTATTTAGTAAATCAATATCTCGTTATGTTACTGCTTTGATTGCCGGAGTTTCTGTTAATTTATTCATAAATCGCCTTGTTTTTGTGCTATCCTTAACAATGAACAATTCCGTAATTCGTAATTCGTAATTCGTAATTTATCTAAACAAGTGCAAAGAGCCTTTTTTGTTATAAGTTTTACCATCAAAGCCCACCGCCTTTATTACATAAAAATAAACTCCTGCCGAAGCTTCGCTGCCTGATGGCAATTTGCCGTCCCAACCTACTTCGGTAGCTTCCTCCACCGAGTTCCACACTTTCACTCTTTTGCCCCAACGGCTATAAATATGGCACGACAAACTTTCAATTGCCGAACCTTTTTTAAGCTTAAAAACATCATTTTTCCCATCATTATTGGGTGTAAATACGTTTGGAATATCATCTAAACTTGACGGCGGAATGGTTACTTTCACCACTATTGACGCCGTATCTGAACAACCATCTTCGGTTTTGGCAGTTAGCAATGCAATATATTTTCCGTGTCGCGTATAAATGTGTTCGGGCGATTCATCGCTTGATTTAGCACTTCTATCGCCAAAATTCCACTCCGAAAGTTCCACCCAACTCGTTGTATTTTCAAACTTTACAGTCAAATCAAATGGACCTGATGCCGAATCGGGAGAAGTTGTAAAACTTGCCGCTTCTACATTTACAATTAAAGAAGTGTCGTAGCTACAAGCAAAATTATCTGTTACCTTAAAAGTATAACGATTATTTCCGTAGGCAACAGGTACGGCTGTGGCTAAACCAATATCCGATGTTGTAGAAATGCCTTTTCCAAACCATTCAGGTCGGTTGAATTTATGGTTTTTGTATATGTTTGTATATTTCCATTCAGTAAAAAGTTTCTCGCCTTTAATTACTAATTGACTACCAAGCATAAAACCTTTATTTTCAACACTTTTACTTGTTACTTTAATTCGCCAAACACCATTTAGTTCACTTCCGGCAAGTTTCAAAAAATCTTCATTTGGCTTATACGCGCCCTTAGGCAAATAGGTGCTTGTAGGCAATGCTTCATTCATTGTTCCATTGCTTGCATTATTTGTCCAATAATAATAAAAGGCTGTTCCAATGGTGTCCTTTTTATTAGGATTTGGTATGCCCAAACTTTTATTTGCTGCTCCGCCAAAATCTTTTAACAATACGGTTGCTCCATTGGGTGCAATAAGCTCTATTTTAATCTCGCTAAGATTACGATGCTCAATTTTTACTCCCACAGTATCTATTTCAGCACCTGTTGTTATTTTTTGATTTTTGGCAAAAAACCGAAAGTCAAAAACCGATTGATATGCCTTCTTTTTTTCAAGAATAATGGTTTTTTGTTCTATATTTTCAAATTTCGGCTTATATTTCCACTCTGTATTTTCAACTTTTCCGGTCAAAAATACTTGTTGTCCTAAGCAAATTGGTTTTTCTCGGTCGCTTTCAGTTCCTGTGAAATTGGGTTTTAATGAAATTTCAATTTGCTTTAACTCGTAGTCTTTTTTTGCGCCTTTTGCGGCTTCTACTTTTACAATATAGCCTTGTCCTTTTCTAAATTTATGAACTACCGTATCAAGATTTAAACCCGCCACATCTTTGCTTCCATCGCCAAACGACCATTTATATTCAACATCTTCAACTACAACGTTTCCATCTAAGGTGGTGGCTACGAACTGAATAGCAGAATCAGTACAAGCCGATGATTTATCCACATTTATAGATAATTTGAATTGCGATTGTAAAACAAAACTTATATTTAACAATAATATAATTATAAAAAGGCGTATTTTCATGTTTTTATAATTGAGAATTGAGTGTAAAATTATAAAATAAAATCTTTTAAATTGCGAAATTATAAAAAAATACTCAATAAAACAATTTCTTTCGTAGAAAGCGTAAACCAATTGGCTATATATCAAAGCTCAGCAATTACCCTATAAACACCTGATAATCAAAAGACAAACAAGCAAAAACAAAATCTTATTCACCAAAACGTCATATCGTAATTACCTTACATTGAAAACTTCGTAATTCGTAATTCGTAATTCGCAATTCGTAATTAATCAGAAGCTTTGTCCCAATCGGCAAAATGATTGATATTCAAGTTGGTTTTAGGTTCGGTTGTGTAATTTTCGCTGCTGTTATACGTCCACTTCATTGTAGAAGAACCACCTCCCGATTGCGTTGTTATTAATGCTTCATTGCGAACCAATCCTATTGGAAATGCTTGGTCGCGAGGCAATTCACGGTCGCTGTGAGTTGGGTCAATCGGTATCCAACCGTAATTGGGCAAATACACTTCCACCCATCTGTGATAAACCTCATCCATAGATGCCAAATCGCGTTTTATCCACGTAGAACCCACATATCGAGCAGGCAAACCCGCAGCTCGGCACAGCGAAATAAATACGAATGAATATTCAGAACACGAACCATGCCCGTTGGTGATTACGGTAGGTGCCATATCCCAAGCTCCGTCCATAAGATAGTGCAAATGTCCTATCAAATATTGCTGCAATTTGCGCATTATCCAATATGGATTTTTCTCGTTGCCAACTACTTTTTTTACTGTGTTTTGTATTACTTCACTATTAATTTGATATTTTTCGTCATCTTGAAGATATTTTGCTTTAATATCGTTAGGAATTTCAGACAATTTCCCCATATTTTCGGGATATAAAAAGTATCTTACATCGTAACTTTCAAACAATGTAGTTGCTTTAATGCTGATTTTTTCGCCGGGTTTAATATTTTTAAATTGAAAAAGTGCCGTTTTTTGTCCCCATTTGTCGGTTACAAATTTCGAGGGCTTTATATTATACTCGGTTTCTTTTATCAAAGTTTGATTATCGCGATTTTCGGGTACGGCAATATGAACATTTAGGGTTAGAATTTTGCCCGGTCCGTAGCACGATGTTTCATGGTTGTAGTGAACTTTGTGTAATTCCTTATTTTTGCGGGCAAATTTCACTTTGTCTTTTATTTTTAGCTGATAAATTTTATCATCTTCATAATCTACTGCCCATAATTTTTGGTCTTTTACGGCTAAACCGCGCACATAATTGCCCGGAGCGTCCATTATAATGATTACATAACCCGTTTTTGGGTCAACCATATATATTTCGTTGGTTTGACGGTCGGAAATCCACAAATATTTACCATCGAAAGTGATACCTTGCGGCGATTTTGCAGGCGATTTAAAAGAGCTTATTGTTGCGCCATCTTCGGCACTAAATTGTATTACTTTGTCGGCTATGTCATCTACCAGCCACAAATATTTGCCATCATAAGTTAATCCTTGCGGGCTACGCGATGGCGCGCGCAGGGTTTTTAATATATTTCCCGTGTTTGGGTCGATTTTGAAAATCATTCCGTCGCGGTCTTCTGCCTTGTCGGTTCTGCCTCTAAAATCGGCGTTCCACAAATATTTGCCGTCCCAAGCCAAACCTACCGCCCAATAAGCAGGCGATTCTATCGTTTTTATCAATTTGCCTGTTTCGGCATTTATACAATATATTTTATCGGTTTCGCGGTCGGCTTGCCAAAGGTTTTTGCCGTCAAAACACAATCCCGTAGGATGCGAACCTTGTGTTTTAAATTCTTTGATAATTTTTCCTGTTTGGGCATTTATTATAAAACTGAATGCCCAAATTGCTAAAATTGTTGCTGTTAGTTTCTTCATGTATTTATAATTTGATAATGTGTTAATTAAAGGTAATCTATTGAATTAGGCTGTTAGCCGTTAGCCTTTGGTTTTTAGTTCTTTTTGCTTTCGGCAAAATAATTTAACTAAAAGCAATAATGTCTTTTAGTCATTCAAAAATAGTTTAAATCACTTCTACTAATGGAACAAAATATTCAATACTGTTTTTCAATTTTTACTCAAATAAGGAAAATTTGACCTTATCATAGCTGCAAATTTACTTTCTTTCTTGGCAGCATTTTTAAAATATTGTTTGGCTGTTTTTATCAATTCAATAATGTCTTGTTTAGGCATTCCGAAAAACTCCGTAGCTTTGTTTATTTCTTCTTTGTCATTTTCATCAATATCCAAATAAGGTTCAAGTATTTTCATAAAATTTAAATATTCACGTCTATCTTGATTAAGCTCGGTTCTATCCAATCCGTATATTTTTATTGACTTTTTTCCACGTTCATTATCGTTTATGGCAATAGGAATGTGTTGATTAAATTTTATAAAACTTTCAGGATTTTCAGTTATTGGATTAATTAAAACATGTTTTTCATTGGGCAAATTTGCCGCTTCGGTATGATTTTTCACTCTTGTTGCTTCATCTAACAAAGGAAACTCATTTTTTTTGAAAGTTCTATTACATTTTTCACACGAAAACATCAAATTGTTCCAATCATAGGCAAGCCAATAATAAGCAGGATAAATTAACTTCCGCCCTTTTTTATAAGCATGTTTTGGTCTAAAATGTTCCACATCTCCATAAGAAGTTGCCAAAAATTTTGATTCGCAAAAACAACATTTACCATTTTGGTCTTCAATCAGCTGTTTCTTTACAGTATCATCACCATAAATTTTATTATCTATATCAACCTTTTTCAGTTTCCGATTGCTAAAATTTGGTCTTGATGTGTAATCCAAAGGAAATGAGCTATATTCATCACAAATTCTCTCCCTATCTTTTCGTCCTTTATCCATCAAAATATCAGGAATATATGTGCTTTTTTCAATTTTTATCATTGCTTTTTATGTTTAGCAATTGTTTCCGCAAATTTTTTAAGCATATCAAATCCTTCTATTTCATTTTGATTTTTTCCTATTGGTAAATTTTCAACAAATTTTGTCAAATTTTCCAATTCTAATTGTTCTTTGTCAGTCAGGTGGCTTTTTTGCAAAAGTTTTGAATGCCTGTCTATTTTTCTTTGTGTAGAATATTTGTAAACATCTTTTAATTCAAATAAATCGCTCATTAATATTTGGTCTATTCGCCAATTATCAATATCTATTTCATTTTGAACTACTTCAACAGAATTACCTTTATCTTTTAATAAAATAATATTTGCATCTTCTACGGCTTGCAAAATTAGAGGGCTGTGAGTTGTAACAATAAACTGCGTTTTTGGGAAAGTATCTTTCAAAAACATAATCACCTTCTTCTGTAATGCAGGATGAATATGCAAATCTATTTCATCAACCATACAAACAGCCGGCTCAGCAAGCGCATTATCACTTTCGGGATATTTTTCAAGCATTCCTTTGGCAAAATCAATTACCCACGACAATAAAGTTTTATACCCTAAACTTAATTCGTGCAAATGAACCCAACCAAATTGCGTTTTAAATAAAATTCGTGGCGAGTTCTCTACATCTGTCTTAATATCAGACACTTCTCCTTGAAGCAATAATTTTACTATTTTATAAACTTTTTCTTTATATGCCTTAAATTTCTCATCTTTTTCCGCTTTTAATTCCACTTGCAACAACCATTCTTCGGTGTTCATAAGCGGATAATTATCATGAAATAATGTTTGTGCCGGAAAAGTTTTCACAGTTGAAATACCTTTTATTCCAATTTGTCTGGAAGCTCCGTAGGCAAACAAATTATAAGCAGAGCGATGTTTATATAAGTTTTCTCCGTACTTTCCTAAATAATGGTCGTAAAGATTGTCGGTTTTATCGCCTCCTGTTAAAATTTCAAACACCAATGTATCAATTTCTTTTATTGGTGCATCTTGTTGCTGATAAGAAAAACCTATTTGAACTCGATAATCTTCCTCTTTTTCCTTGTGATTATATCTGTCGAATGTATTAAAATTAATACTATACACCCAACTTTTATTTCCCCAAGGACGAATTAATGGTAAAGACAAAGCCTTTAATATTGTAGTCTTTCCAATACCATTATCGCCAATTATGATATTCCACATGCAAGGATTACCTTGCTTATCATTGAAATTAATAGTTTGTTTTTTTCCAAAAGTTCTAATATTTTCAATTAGAATATTAGTATAGTACAAATGTGATTTAGCATACGTCATTATGTCATGTTTTATTTAGTAGGCAAAAAGACCACAAGGTTTGCTCCCATACAAACCTGCACTTTCAATCCTCGAAATATATAAAAATCAACGAATTTTAATTAAAAATCTTGTAATCCACAATAAATTTGCTAATTGCTTCTATTGATTTTTCTTTTTCTTCATACATTCCCATATGTCCCGAATTTTCGAGAGTCAATATTTCGTGTTTTTCCGGCAATTTCAAATTATCTAAAATGTTAAATGGTATAAAATTATCTTTTTTGCCAATGATGTATAATACAGCTTTATCAGTATTTGCCAACAATTCACTGTGGTCTAAACGTAATTTCATACCTTCTAAAACAGAAATTATATATTCTGTGGGCGTTTTCTCCACACGTTCTTTTAAACGTTCTATTCGGTGTTGCATTTTTTCCACATTATCATCAGCAAAAATTTTGTTGAAATGAGTGCTGTATAACTGATTTTTCTTTCCGTTTTTCAATAATTCAATCGTGCGGTCTCTTATTGTCTTTTTTTCTTCGGTATCGGCATAAGGCGTTGAATGAAAAAGACTTATACCCGAAAGCATCGACGGATAGTTTGCCAAAAAAGCCATTGTAACATATCCGCCCATCGAGTGCCCTATCATAAAGCACTTGCGCACTTTCAGATGCTCCAACACGAGTTTTACTTCGTAAGCCATAGTTTCCATAGTTTGTATATCGCGCGAAATGCTGCTGTGTCCCTGTCCGGGCAAATCAATGGCAATTACTCTGTAATTTTTTTTCAGTTCTTTTGCTATTCCGTTCCAAATTTTTAAAGATTCGAGGTATCCGTGTAGCAACACAATAGTGTCGCCTTTTCCTACTTCCTTATATCTAATTTTAGATTCTACTTTTAATGTGCTTATCATTGTTATATTTTTTTAAATTTATTCATTCTTAAACATAAAAACACCACTCTCGCCATTTGATTTGGCAAAAGCTCTAAACATACCTTTCGTATTAAACGGCATATTTATATTTCCATTTTTATCAACCGCAATTAAGCCGCCCGAACCGCCTGCTTTCACTAATTTATCATTAATAATATAGTTTGAAGCGTCTTTTAAACTCATATTTTTCATTTCCATCAATGCCGAAACCGTGTAGGCAACCACATAGCGTATAAAATACTCGCCATGCCCCGTACACGAAACCGCACAAGTAGCATTGTTGGCATAAGTGCCTGCTCCTATTACGGGCGAATCGCCAATGCGTCCGTAGCGTTTGTTGCTCATGCCGCCCGTTGATGTTCCGGCAGCTAAATTGCCATATATATCCAAAACTGCACAACCTACCGTACCGTGTTTACTGTTTTTTAGTTTGTCGGTCTTTTGCTTCTTATTCTTTTTGCGCACTGCAAAATATTTTGGTTTTACTATTTCTAAACCTCGCTCTTTTGCAAACTCCGATGCTCCTTTGCCCGAAAGCATTACATGTTTTGAATGCTCCATCACATTAAAAGCCAACTCAATAGGACTTTTAACATTGGTTATGCCTGCCACAGCTCCTGCGTTCATGGTTTTGCCATTCATAATTGATGCGTCAAGTTCGTTTTTGCCCTCGTATGTAAATACTGCGCCTTTGCCGGCATTAAACAACGGACTTTCTTCAAGCACCTGAATTACTTTTACAACCACCTCAGTGCCATGTTTCCCCTGCTTTAACATTTGCTCACCAAGCTTTAATGCCTCTTGCAATTTATCGCGATATGCTTTTTGCCTTTCTTCACTTATTTTTGACTTAATAATATTTCCGGCTCCTCCGTGTATTACTATTGCATATTGTTTATCTTTTTGAGATTTTACCGAAACAGTAATCAAAAAAAAACAAACTGTAAATAAAAATGATAAATATTTTCGCATAAGTGAGTGTTTTTTATTAAAAAAAAATTGAAATATTTTATAGTTACAAAAGAGCTAAAAACTCAAATAAATCACTAATAATCAATCAATTAATCTACATTTTTCAGCAATAAATCACAACAAGTACTGCATATTGCAGCCTGTAAAGGAACATAAAACATATAACAATTCCAAAATTTATACTTACTTATCAGAGCAAACTTATACTTTTTACAAAAAAATATAATTAC
>PDWI01009502.1_pt1 | contig 11142 bp, 10 predicted proteins | sample 1430891 | NCBI WGS metagenome assembly PDWI01 (sample SAMN01162508, study PRJNA174530) | Oral metagenome, whole genome shotgun sequencing project. | biome: Marine environment; feature: Marine mammal; material: Swab sample of the gingival sulcus; isolation source: swab sample of gingival sulcus... | reverse complement strand
ATTCCTCCCATCGGCGCCAAGCTCCAGTCTATACATCTGCCACCAATGCTTACCTTTGATACAGGTATAACCCCCGGCGGCCGGAAGATTTCTGCTATTTTTCTGATTATCAGCGGTTTTATCGTTGGTATGGCAGCGGCGATTATGGGCGTTGGCGGCGGCTTTCTCACTTTCCCGATTTTTATTTACGGGCTTGGTGTTTCATCTATGACCACGGTGGGAACAGATATTTTCCAAATTATTTTCACTGCTGGATATGCAGCCTTAAGTCAGTATGCCCTTTATGGTTTTGTCTTCTATACCCTGGCACTGGGAATGCTACTCGGCTCCCTGATCGGTGTGCAGATGGGCTCATTGATCACCAGAGTGGTGCCTGGTCATCTAATCCGAGGTTTCTATGCGATGTCTGTAACTGCTGGTTTTGTTAACCGTTTCTTCGCCCTGCCTGCCAAACTTTCTACTATGGGGTATATTAGTTTGGCGCCATCTACAGGAGCCCTTCTGACAGCCATTGGCAACATTCTCTTTTTTGTTGCCATCGGGTTTTTTACCCTCTGGGTTCTTTATGTATTCTTCTCCCATCTCAATGAACTTCGCGCGGAGGACTAATTATGACAACCAGTAATAAAAAACGACTGAAAAGAAGAGCTCTGGCCATGCTGACAATCTTTTTTGCCATCCTGGCAGTTCTTTTTACCCCAACGTTCCCGGGTAAGATAAACGGGCTCGACTATATGGATAATCTTTTTAATATGATTTCAAAGGGCTCTTCAGATTTTATCGCTGAACAACAGCAGCATAACAGCAACTTTACAGCGGTGGAACTTGATCTGCAGTTTGCCATGAAAAGTGAAGGACAGGCAAAGGAATTTGCCAAACAGCTTACTCTTGCTGGGGCTACTGCCAGCGCTTCTGCCACCAGTGTGACCGTAAAGGGAAATATGGCTGCCATTATCAACGCCTCTCTTGCGGACTGCAGAGCCATGTTTGACAATAATAACAAGGTGGTCGAACAACGCTATAATTTCAGCGGTCGGGAGGTACTTTTTAACTGGTGGACAGGCTATAAATCGATGGTCAACGCCCTAAATAAAGAGAAAAAATTCAAGGAAGCGAAGTTTTTCGGCATCCTGTGTAAAAAAGCTATTGAGCCAGCATATAACTATTTTGGGATTGAAGCAAAACCATGGAGAGCCAATGTCCTGATGATCGTGTTATCCCTCTCTTTTTATGTTGCCTATACGGTGTGGTATGGCTTTGGCATTTTATATTTATTTGAAGGGTTAGGACTTAGGATCGGTCACTGATAATATATTTCGGTAGTGGCAGCATCTATAAATTGCTGCCACTACCGTACTTACTAGAGAAACCCATACAGGAAGATATATGAGTTATCACTTTACTATCTTGGGGGTGAATTGATGAAAAATCTTTTTCAATCGCTGATAAATATTTTTCGTTCTTCTCCCCCTGCTCAGGCAGATATGGAGGAGCTTCGCGCCATTTTCGCAAAGCGCTATCAGCTTTTTCGTCGCCTGCTTACTGCCAATAATAACGCCTTGCAGGCAATGGCGGAATTGGAAAAGTTTTATCATGGACAGGCTCCTTACCGTATGGCAGATATCCATCAGCGAATTACCACCATTCAAATCAACGTCTATAAAATGGTCGCCAATTTACTGGAGATGGCAGATGGACGTTATGCTAAACTGGAAAAAATCGTCGAGAATATTACAGCAGAACTTGACAGCCTGCTGCAACAGTCAATACCACCGCTGCATGGGCCAGACATACTGCCGCTGGAAGAAACAAACCAAAAAAATGCTTCGCTTGCAGGAGAGAAGATGGCCAGACTTGGCGAAGCGGGACAGCTGGGAATAGCCATTCCCCAAGGTTTTATTGTTACCGCCGCCGCCACCCGTAAAATACTGCATAAGGATCTCCACAGTGAAATCAACCGGCGGCTACAGATTATCGATCTGGAAAATCTGGATGCCTTTTACGCTGGCTGTGCAGCCATACAGCAGCTTGTTCGTGACTGCACAATTCCTTTACAGTTACAGACAGATATCTATAATGCCTTTGATCGGTTTTTTGCCGCTGACAGCCAGATTGCCGTCCGCTCCAGCGCCCTGGGTGAAGATGGCAGTGGAGTATCCTTCGCCGGGCTCTATACGACCCGTCTTTATATCACCCGACAACAATTGCTTACCGCCATCCTTGAGGTTATTGCCTCAAAATACAGTCCCCGCGCCATAGCCTATCGACGCAGTCGGGGGTTCCGCCATGAGGATATTGAGATGTGTATCGGCTGTATTGAGATGGTTGATGCCGCAGTAAGTGGTGTATTTTACAGTCATGACCCTCAAGGTACAGCTGATTTAATAAGAATTAACGCTGTCTCCGGTATTGGCAAAGGGGTCGTGGACGGCACAGAGGAAACGAGTCTCTATCTACTGACAAGAAATGATGATCAGCAGCAAAAGATCCGTCATAGTGGCGGCAGAGAATTGCTGACAACAGAACAATTGCAGCAGATTACAACGATCGGCAGAAAACTGGAAAACTATTTCCAATCCCCCCAGGATATGGAGTGGAGTATTGACAACAGCGGTAAATGTATTGTCCTGCAAAGCCGGCCGTTACAACTTCATAACCCTCCTCCTGCAACGGAGCAGTATACAGTTACCAGCCCCCCTCTTTTCTCCGGCGGTATAACGGCTGCAGGCGGTGTCTGCTGTGGAAAGGCCGTTGTTGTCAAGACAGAGAAAGAGGCCGTCAACTTTCCTCATAAGGCAGTACTCATCGTTGCCCATCCCCTTCCCAACTGGGCACCACTGCTCAATCGTGCAGCGGGTGTGATAGCAGCAACGGGCAGTGAAGCCGGCCATCTCGCAACCGTTGCCCGGGAATTCTCCCTGCCAGCTCTCTTTGGTTGCGGAGAAGAGATTATGAAGCTGGCGGGGCAGACTCTCACCCTTGATGCTGATGACAAAGCGATCTATGCAGGCAGGGAGGAAGCTGTATTAAAAAATATACGTCAGAAAGAGAGTCTGATGAAGGGCAGCCCGGTGCAGAGAATCCTCGGGGAGGCATTGCGCCATATTACGCCCCTTAATCTTAATGACCCGGATTCAACAAAATTCAAATCGGTTTTTTGTAAAACACTGCACGATATTACCAGATTCTGTCATGAAAAATCGGTGACAGCAATGTTTGATTTTGGCGATCAATATAATTTTCATCAAGCTTCGGCAAAACAATTGACAGGCGACATACCGCTTGAATGGTGGCTGATTGATCTGGCCGACGGGCTCCGTGAAGGGCTGGACCCCGATGCCGCCACCGTCCATATTGATGATGTTGTTTCCACTCCGATGCGAGCCATTTGGCAAGGAATTACAGCCTACCCATGGCAGGGACCGCCGCCAGTAAGTGCCAAAGGCTTTGGTTCCATTCTCTTCCAATCATCCATGCGGCCAGAATTTTCCCCTGATGTGGCAGCTCATAAACTGAATGCCCGCAATTTTTTTCTTATTTCAAAGAATTTCTGTAATCTGGGTGTCCGTCTTGGTTACCATTATGCTATGATTGAGGCCTATCTCAGTGAATTTCTCACCGAGAGCTATATCACCTTTCGCTTCAAAGGCGGTGCCGCCGATATGCGGCGTAAGGCGGTGCGGGCACGGTTGCTTGCCGAGGTTTTGGAACGTTATGATTTCAGGGTGGAGTTACGCTCAGATGCTCTGGTGGCACGGATAAAAAAGCAGCCGGCTAATTATCTGCAGCAGCGGCTAATGATCCTTGGCTATCTCAGTCTCCATGCCCGCCAGCTTGATATGGTGATGAACCAGGCACAGATGGTAGAAAAATACCGCAATAAATTCTTCAAGGAGATTGAGGAGATGCTGCAAAATTCAACATTTGGTGAAAAAAATGAGTACTAATAAAAAAATACTCCTTGTTGACGACGAGCAGGAGTTCCGGGAAATAACCAGCAAGTTTCTTCTGCGCCGCAATCTGGAGAGCCTGCAGGTAGAAAGCTGTGTGGCAGCGCTGGATCTCCTTGGCAAAAGAGATAAGGAGATAGACGTTATTATTATGGACGTCTCCATGCCTGGTATGGATGGTATCTCCTGTATGGCCGAGATAAAAAAAAGCTGGCCGGATAAAGAGATAATCATTCTTACTGGCCATGCCTCGCTGCAAATCAGTATCAACGGCATGAAACAGGGTGCTTTTGATTACTGCATGAAGCCGGTAGATTCTATAGAACTACTGGAAAAAATACTACTGGTCAGGGAATATCTGAGCAAGGGAAAGGCCAAGTGATTCAAAGGAGATATCGTCATATCCATAGAGGTTATTGATTGCCAGAGGATTGTATTAGGCTCTCTCTTGACAATATTATGAAACAGCAAATTCATACGTTGTAGTGCCATTTATTCACAACGAGAATTTGGTTGATTCCATACATGATTGCCTGTAAAAGTAGTCGTTAGCTTACCCTTGACGACTTCCATCTACTTTCGGAGGGAATCTGTATCCAGAGAAAGATTATTTGGCAGGCTTCTGATGGTTGTGACTGTTTGTGAGCAGATGATTTGTTCTCCGATGGATTATTTGCTGAATCAGGTAAGTGGGATCTCTGAAAAGCTGATAGATGCCCTGCATCACATTTTCTGATAGAAACCGGCTAACAAGAACAATAGAAAGCTGCGTATCTGTCGGAACTGGGCCCGCAAGGAGTGTCTGCAATACGTCAAAAAACAAGAATATGACAGCCTCAGTTTGTCGCGGAGGTATTCTAGTCAGACTATAGAAAACCTCGGAGGTATGGAGCAATTGTATATTTCTGGTAATGATGAATCTGATGGTTTTATTGAAGATAAGAGGGAGCTCCTTAAATTTTTGATTATGAAATATAGGTGGTTCAGGGAGACTGTTCGGTTATCTTGCCAATACACAAAAAGTCTGTTACCCTGTTTACGTAATTGTTTGAACATTTTACGAAAAAATCATAACAGCTTTCTTGCTGTAATAGTCAGGCTGAGAAGCTACTGAAACAATGAAATTTCTTTCCTCCCAGGTTCTGTTTTTTTTTCAGAATAAGACAGCTCAGAAAAATCTTACTCTGCTTGCCAAGTTTTTTGGTTTTCTGCTGGGTATTGTGATTGTCTACTCAATTTTTTTTCATCTTATCATGCTCTATGAGGGCCGTGATTTTAGCTGGATTACCGGGGTTTATTGGACACTTACAGTAATGTCCACCCTGGGTTTTGGGGATATTACATTTCAGACGGATTTGGGGCGTTCCTTTACTCTGATTGTTCTTGTTTCTGGTGTGATGTTTCTGCTTATCATGTTGCCCTTTTCTTTTATTCAGTTTTTTTATGCCCCTTGGCTTGAAGCCCAAACGAAATCGAGAACTCCACGAGAGTTACCGGAGGGGACAAAGGATCATGTGATCATCACTGAACTCGATCCCATTGCCCAAAAAATTGTAGAGAAACTGAAACTTCGCGGTCATGATTATGTAATTATTGTGCCGGATTTAATACGCGGTGTGGAGCTCCACGATATGGGGTATAAGGTTGTTGTGGGGGAAGTGGATGATCCTGACACCTATTTTCGGGTACATTTAACGGATGCAGCCCTTGTAGTTATTACCAATGACGATATGATGGCAACCAATATTGCCTTTACCGTTCGTGGGATTACTACGAGAGTGCCGATTGTTGCTGGTGCTGATAAAGAACACTCTCTTGATATTCTTAATTTTCCAGGCAATGTCCATGTGTTTCTCTTTATGCAGATGCTTGGTAGAGCCCTTGCTGAAAGGGTTGTGGGGGTTGGTCGTAAGACCAAAATAGTTTCCAGTTTTGATGAACTGCATATAGCCGAGATTCCTGTTAAAGAGACGACCCTGAGTGGTCAGTTTTTGATGGAGAGTCAGATTCGGCAGCAAACCGGTTTGACGGTGGTAGGACTCTGGGATAAGGGGCGTTTCGAAGCTCCGCATCCAAAAACTGTTATAGATAAGGTTTCTGCGTTGCTTCTTGCTGGGACCATTGAGCAGCTTGATCTTTTTGAAGAGCTTTATGCCCTTGAAGATAAAGAGGATAAAGGTGATGATTTTGTTCTTATTCTTGGAGGCGGACGGGTAGGCTTTGCAGCGGCAGAGACTCTCGAAGAGTACGGAGCTAATTTTCTTATTGTGGAAAAACAGCCAACTGTTACCGCCAAAAAAGAAAGCTGGTTTGTTCAGGGAGATGCGGCGGACAGGGAGGTTCTACAGCAGGCAGGTATTCAAAGGGCAAAAACCGCCATTATCACGACCCATAATGATGCCATGAATATCTATCTCACCTTCTATTGTCGAAAGTTGCGCCCGGATATTCAGATTATTAGCCGGGGAACTACGGAGCGAAGCGTAAATAAGCTGCATATGGCTGGAGCGGATCTTGTTATGTCCTATGCTACCATGGGGGCAAGCTCCATTATGAAAGTCTTTAAACCGGATGAGGTTTCAGTGGTTACGGAAGGTATGAATCTCTTCAGCCATTCGATTCCGAAATCCCTTGCCGGGAAAACTCTGGTGGAGAGTAATATCCGTCAGGAAACAGGTTGTAGTGTTGTAGCCTTGCGGCTAGGCGAAAAACTGCTGGTTGGCCCGGATCCGACGGTACCTCTGAGCAGTAGGGCAGAGCTTATCCTGATTGGTAATGCTGAGGCAGAGGTCCTTTTTGATGAAATTTTTTGCGAGACGGCATGATGAAAAACAGAATTATTGCATTTCTTTTGCTGGTGTTTCTCTTTTGCTTATTCACAGTATGTTCATTTGCGGGTGATGATAGTTGGCAGGATATAGTCAGGAAAGCAGAAGGACAGACAATTTATTTTAACGGTTGGGGCGGATCGGAAGCTATAAATGATTATATACAATGGGCTGTATCAGAGGTAGAGAAGCGGTATCAGATCACGGTAAAACATGTCAAGGTAACAGATATTGGAGATGTGGTTGCCCGTATTCTTGCCGAAAAAAGCAGTGGACGAACAAAGGGGGGCAGTGTCGATCTTATGTGGATCAACGGAGAAAATTTTCGGGCAATGAAAAAGAATGGTCTTCTGGCTCCTGCCTATTCACAGTTTCTGCCAAATTATAAACTGGTTGATACAGAAAATAAACCGAGTACGCTTTATGATTTTACTGTGCCTGTAGATAACCTGGAAGTGCCCTGGGGAATGGCGCAACTCGTGTTTATTTATGATAGCGCAAGGTTGTCTGAGCCGCCTGTCGATATGCATGAATTGCTGGAGTTTGCTCGTAATAATCCTGGTCGATTTACCTATCCAGCCCCTCCTGCCTTTCATGGCACCACATTTTTAAAACAGGTGCTTATAGAGTCTGTTACAGATAGTACAGTTCTGAGCAAGCCGGTTCAGGATGTTGATTTTGCCGCTGTCACAGCACCATTGTGGGCTTATCTTGATGAATTACATCCTTTTATGTGGCGGAAAGGTCGTGCCTTTGTCTCCAGCGCCTCAGAGTTAATTGCCATGCTGGATAATGGTGAGGTGAGTATTGGCTTTAGTTTTAATCCGAACGAGGCAAGTAGAGCTGTGGAAAATGGCGAGCTACCAGATACAGTGCGTACCTACGTTCATAGGGGAGGAACTGTCGGTAATTCTCACTTTGTTGCTATTCCCTTTAATTCTTCGGCAAAGGAAGCAGCTCTTGTTTTTGCCAATTTTCTGCTTTCTCCTGAAGCACAGGCAAGAAAGAGTGATCCTGCAATATGGGGAGATCCCACAGTCCTTTCGATGTCCAAACTGAATGCTGCCGGTCAAAAAGAGTTTGCAGGTATCAAGCAGGGCATTGCGACACTTTCTGCTGGGGAACTTGGTGCTGCTCTACTCGAGCCCCATGCAAGCTGGGTTGACAGGCTGGAAAAAGAGTGGAAGCTTCGTTACAGTAAATAGGATATTTTTTGGTTCATTTGTATTGATTGAATTTTGGCAAGAAGGTGCAAGGTAAAAGCAGATTACAGATCTTTCCCTTTATTACCGTGTTGCTCTTTCTTGTGCCGGTGGCGGCTGGTCTGGTTTGTACATGGCTTCCCGCCTTTGGCTATTTGCCGGTAGTTGGTGCAGAGAATCTCAGCCTGAGTTATTTTGTAGAACTTTGGGAGTATCCTGGTTTTACGGCATCTCTTGCCGTAAGTCTTATTTCTGGTTTGACTGCCTCTTTCGTTTCATTCACATTTTCCTTGTGGGTAACAGCCTGTTTACATGGTGCGAAACTGTGGCGGCTGGTGGAAAAGAGTCTGGCACCGTTGCTGGCTATCCCCCACGCTTCTTTTGCTATCGGGTTTAGTTTTCTTTTACTTCCCAGTGGCTGGTTGATGCGGTTAATATCTCCGGTTTTGACTGGGCTTACTGTGCCGCCGGATCTTTTGATTATTGGCGACAGCAACGGTTTTTCACTCAGCGTTGTCCTGATTTTAAAAGAGATCCCTTTTTTTTTCCTGATGATTTTTGCTGCCCTGGGTCAGTTGGATGTTGACAAGACAGTCTGGCTTGGTCGGAGCCTTGGTTATAGCAAGATGAGGATTTGGGGGCGTTTGCTTGTCCCGCAGGTTTTTCCTCATCTTCGCTTGCCCTTTCTAGCGGTACTTGCCTATTCTCTTTCAGTGGTCGATATTGCCATGATTGCCGGGCCAAGCAGACCTGTTACTTTGGCTGTGCTTATTAATAGCTGGTTTTACGCTCCAGATCTGGTGACACGTCTTGCAGGAGCTGCGGGCGCGGTTTTTCTCTGTTTGGTTGTGGCTCTTGTCATTCTTCTCTGTTGGTGCTTGCAACGGTTTTTTAGATTTTGGTTTCGCAGGAGTGTTGGTGATGGGAACAGGGACTGTTTTGCCGACAAACTGAAATGGTCAGGATCAGTGCTTGTTGTGTCTGTTTTTGCGGTTTATTTTTTTGTCTTTCTTAGCTTGTTGCTGAAATCTGTAGCCTTACGCTGGCGTTTCCCCGATAATTTGCCGACGGAGTATAGCCTTGCATTCTGGGAGAAAGGGTTGCTGAATTCAGTCGAATCGATGCTCGCTACTATCCAGGTCGGGGTGACAGTAACGCTTGTGGCGGTTATTCTGGTTATTGGCTGTCTGGAGTATGAGTTATGTCTTGAAGAGAGGGGACGAAAAACAACTATACAAAACAGTTTCTGGATGCTTTATATTCCCCTTATTGTTCCACAGATAGCCTTTATCTTTGGTCTCCAGCAGCTGGTCGTATTTTTCAATATGGATGGACAGTTTGTCAGCCTTGTGCTGGTTCATCTGATCTTTGTGTTACCTTATGTGTTTTTTACCCTGGCATATCCTTACAGACGTTACGATCAGAGGTATTATAATGTGGCACTCAGTCTGACGGGATCAAAGTGTAAATCTTTTCTGCGAGTGAAGCTTCCCATGCTGCTGAAGTCCATATGTTTTTCCATGGCCTGCGGTTTTTCTGTGAGTGTTGTACAATATCTGCCAACCCTTTATGTTGGTGGCGGAAGATTTTCGACCATCACAACAGAAACGGTGGCACTTGCCAGCGGTTCCGATAAAAGAGTGGCCGTGGTCTATGCTCTTTTACAGTTTAGCTTGCCTGCACTTGTGTATGCTCTGGCTATTTTTTTGCCTCTTTTTAAATTCCGGGGACGTCTGGCAATGCGGAGTTGATTTACAGCAAGATAGTAAAATGATTATGCTTGAATTACAGAATGTAGAGATAGGTCTTAATGGCAGACGACTGTTTAAACCGGTGAACCTGAAGGTCGCTGCGGGGGAAATTGTTACGATAATGGGTCCAAGTGGTTGTGGTAAATCAACACTTCTGGCTTTTGTTTCCGGAGCCTTGAGCAGTGCTTTCAGTTATTCAGGTCAGGTGATGTTGAACTCGGAGCCTATTAACGATCTGCCTATGGAACGTCGGCGGATTGGCATACTTTTTCAGGATGATCTTCTTTTTCCCCATATGAATGTTGAGGAGAATTTGATGTTTGCCATTCCTCACTTTGTTCAGGGTGAGCAGAGGAGAGAGAAGGTGAGGGCAGCACTTGAGCGTGGAGAGCTTGTGGGTTTTGAAAAACGTGATATTGCGACATTGTCCGGTGGGCAGAAGGCACGTATTAGTCTTTTGCGTACCCTGTTGGCAGAACCTCGGGCCGTACTTCTTGATGAACCTTTTTCAAGGCTTGATGAAAAACTAAAGGAAAATTTTCGCAGTTTTGTTAAAAGACAAATAGAGTCTTTGAAAATTCCGGCACTTCTTGTAACCCATGATGCTGCAGATGTGGCAGGGGAGCAGCTTCTTCAGCTTGTATAAGATTTTAGTTCATGTTTGATAAGCATATTCTACGATGTTGTAAACAGTCCCTGCAAACTGTGGCAAGGGTGCTGGTGAATTTTGGTTTGACTGCTGACCTTGTCACTATCATCGGCTTTACTATTGGGCTGTTGGCTGTTTTTAGTCTTTGGCTTGAGTGGTACCTTTTGGCTCTTTGTCTGATACTTGTCAACCGAATTCTTGATGGTCTGGATGGCGAGGTTGCCAGATTACTTTCGGCAACTGATCGAGGAGCCTTTCTTGATATCGTCTGTGATTTTATCTTTTATGCCGGGGTTGTTTTGGGCTTTAGTCTGGCAAATCCTGGCAGAAATGGTCTGGCGGCAACCTTTTTGCTCTTTAGCTTTATGGGAACGGCATCCAGTTTCCTTGCTTTTGCGATCATGGCTGAAAGAAGAAATCTTGAGAGTCTGAATTATCCAGCCAAAGGGTTTTACTATCTTGGTGGTCTCACAGAAGGCAGCGAAACTATTCTGTTTTTTATCCTGTGCTGTTTGCTGCCAGGGCTTTTTCCCTGGTTTGCTTGTCTTTTTGGTGGCTTATGCATTATCACAACTATTACAAGGATTATTTTTGGTTATAATGCTTTGCAAAGAAAATGAACTGCTCCCGGCAGTAAGTCATTGATTCAATGTTATCGAAAAAAGTCCGGTGAAACGACTTGTTATGCTTCTAGAATTCCTCTTTCCTGAAAGACCTCTTTTGCTACAAATATGGCATTTAAGGCAGCTGGGAATCCTGCAT